>Ga0335081_10005932_pt1 | contig 19360 bp, 13 predicted proteins | sample Lox_Sample_35_FD_206713 | JGI IMG/M metagenome (GOLD analysis project Ga0335081, IMG submission 206713) | Soil microbial communities from Loxahatchee National Wildlife Refuge, Florida, United States - Lox_Sample_3.5 | ecosystem: Environmental > Terrestrial > Soil > Wetlands | place: USA... | reverse complement strand
CACCGAACCCAGGCGGGAACCCGTCCATCGCCGTGTAGTCCCGCGCGACCCGCGGGTCGGCTAGCCACGCCTCACGCACCTGCTCCCACTGCGCGCCGGTCGCCTCGCAGATTGCCGCCATTTCGTTGACGAATGTGACTTTGACTGCCCAGTGCAGGTTGGCCGTGTACTTGGCGAGCTCGGCGACGATAGCGGGCCACTCGTGGATGCGGTCATCGGGGTATACCTCGGCGAGCCGCGGGCGGAAAAACTCACGGGCCGCTGGGTTGCCGCCGAGGAGCATCCATGGCACATCGGCGGATTCGCGTATCCGCGCACCGGCGCGTTCGCAGATGAATTCGGGGGCATGGGCGACCAGCCTGTGCGGCCATGTGACGCCGATGGAGTCCACCGTGCCGGGCGGCACAGTTGAGCGGATCAACACCGGTACCCCATCCGGTAGCTGCCCGAGCGCCCGGCGAAGGTAGTTCAGGTCGGCGCCGCCGCCCCGCATGGTCGGGGTCGGCACGCACACCACAGCGAAATCACAGCTCGCGATCTCAGCCGGATACGGGCCACCGTCCGCGGTGTCGTAGCCGACGATGTCATGCCCGGCCCACAGGCGCATCTGGGCGCTGCCGACGATGCCCCGGTATCCGATGATCGCAACTTTCACAGAAAGACAGGCTAATGCCACGTGACCTCCTCGTGATCGTCCCGTCGCGGGGCAGGCCCGGTAACGTAGCCCGCTTCGTCCGCGCTGTCGCCAAGACCTCCACCGCCCAGACCGACATCGTGTTCGGCTTCGACAACGACGACCCCGACCTCCAGAAGTCGATCAGCGCCGCGCATTCCGCGCAGGTATCAACCATCGTCGTCACCGGTCCGCGTAAAGGGCTCGGTGCGTGGACCAACGAACTCGCTGCCACTTTCACCGATGACTACCGGGCGCTCGCGTCCTTCGGCGACGACCACGTCCCGCAGACCCGCGGCTGGGATGAGATGCTCCTCGGCGCGATCGCCGGCATGGGCGGCTGCGGCATCGCCTACCCGGACGACGGGATCCGCGACGACGTCGGCGAAGCGTGGGTCATGTCCGCTGACATCGTCCGCGCGCTCGGCTGGATGTGCGAACCGACCCTGAAGCACTGGTGGGTCGATGAGGTCATCACCGTCATCGGCCGCGAAGCCGACTGCCTCACCTACTTGCCGGACGTGATGGTGCGGCACAACCATCCCGCCGCCGGCCGTAGCCAGTTCGATGCCACCTACTGGGATGCGTTCGAAGGCGTGCCAGCCGACAAGCAGGCATATGAAACGTGGCGGGCCGAGCGGATGGAGGCCGATGTGGCTACCGTGCGTGCCTTGCGGAAGCCAGCCAGCGTGCCGTGAGGGCCATCCCGAACCCGCTGTACGCCGGTTACAACACTGCTCCGCCTTGCATAACCAGCGACGCACTGGGGGAATGCGGGCCTTACTCCTACCCGCAGATCACCGGAAGCGACGGCACCAACACCTTCGTCGGGAACGACGTGTGGGCACCCAAACCCGGCTGGGCGCAGACGATGTACTCGATGAACCCCGGCAGTTGGCATGTGATCGCGAACATGCCCGCCGGGAACACCGCGGTCATCTCTTTCCCGAACACCGGGCAGTATTACCACGAGGCGCCGCTGGCCAGCTTCTCCTCGCTGTACTCGTCGTTTTCCGAGAACCTCAACGTGAACCCGAACCCGGGGAGCGTCGGCGAGGCCGCCTACGACATGTGGTTCAACGCCTACGCCGACGAGGTGATGATCCAGCACGATTTTCTCGGCGACACCCTGCGGCCCCGCTGCGACGCCTACGAGGGCCTAGTTCAGGCGACGGTCTCGTTCGGCGGGTCACATGGTGTGCCGGTGCAGGCATGGAACCTGTGCGTGTTCGGCGCGGAGAAAATCTGGCAGCTGGCCACCGGCACCAACATCTCGTCGAGCAGCGTCGACATCCTCGCCATGGTGCAGTGGCTGGAACAGCACGGCTACATGACGACCACCAACTCGACGATCACCGCCATCGGCTACGGCTTCGAGATCTGCTCCACCGGCGGCCTGAACCAGACCTGGGAAGTAACCGGCTATTCGATCACGGATACCCGGATTATTTCCGGTACTGCGAGCATGTACAGCACCGCCAGCCTGGCGACAGCACATGAGGGCACCAACTACCGGCTGTGGCCGAACACCGACGGCCCGGCGACCGCGGTTGCCTACAGCGGGAACCTCATCACCGGTGTCGAGTTCGAGGTCACCCACAGCGCCGACTGGTTCGAGGGATATTGGCTGTGGGTCTGCGGCTCGGGGCAGCCGACGACGCCGGTCGAATGCGCGCTGTGGAGCATGACCGGCGGCGCCACCGGCACCCTCGTCGCCAGCTCGGTTGTCACATCGGGCACGCTGACGGCGGGGCAGTGGAACTACATTCCGCTATCGGCGCCGATCCAGCTGGCCCTGGGTGCGCCTTACACGGCGGCGATCGGTGTCAACGGCCCGTTTCCGGACACCCCGAACTCGTTCGGCGCCGGTGACCCGTACTCGGCTGGGATCGTCACCGGTCCGCTAACTGGCTACTCCGACTCCAGCGGGTCGCTGCCGCCGCCGTACGGCAACGGGCAGGGCTGCGCCACCGCCGCCGGATCGGACCCGTCGGTTTATATGCCGGTCGCGCACGGCCCGGACAACTTCTGGGTCGACGTGCAAATCTCGGACGGTATCCCGCCCGGGTTCAGCTACTCCGGGTCGTGGCGGCTGTGGCCCAACATGTGGGGCGCGCTCGGCGCCTCCACAGACTCGCCGGTCAACTATGTGATCGCCACCGAGGTGCACTTCAGCCGCACCGTCACACTGAACAAAATCTGGTACTACTCGATCGCAGGAACAGCGCAGCTCGCAACCGAATGCGGCGTGTGGAGCATCGCTACCCAGACCCTGGTCGCCGACAACGAATCCCCCACCTGGTCCGGGGCCGCGGGCAGCGGCTGGGTGTCGTGCTCGTTCACCAGTGTCACCATCCCGGCCGGGGCCTACCGGGTAGCCGTGTACAACAACGCCGCGACACCGGACGCGTGGTCGGCGAAACTGCTGAACTACTGGGATATCGGCCTCGGCTCAAACGGGATCACGACTGGCGGGCCGCTGCTGGCGCCGAACCTGGCGGGCGCGTCGCTGGCGAACAAGTTCGGCGAATCGGGGCAGGAACCGGGTCAGGCGGTGTTCGCGGTCGGGCCGCCGGACCAGTACCCGAACCTGTACGTGGACGGGCTGGCGCAGAACTACTGGGTGGACGTCGAGGTCACCTAGTGGCGACGCCGTGGGCCAGGCAGCGTGTGATGCCGCCGCGGCGGCAAAGGGTCTGCGGCTGCAAAGACTGCGGCGGCCAGGGATGCGGCAGGTGCGACACCTGCCTGGAAGCGAAATACGACGCCCAGCACGCGAAGGATGCCGCCGTGACCACACCAGACCCGCCGTGGGACCCCGATCATGGGTGGAGAGTCCTGGACCCGGACGGGAAGGTTGTCGCCGCCGGGCCGCCGACCGAGCTGAAGGCCGTGGCGGAAGCTGACGGGGACAGCTGATGGCGTCGAGCTCGGGGATCGCCGCCACGCTCATCTCGAGCTTCCTGAACTTCACCACTACCGGCTCCGGCATGCCCACGTTGACGATGCCGTTGAAAGCGCGGCTCGCCACCACCGCATCCACCGCCACCACCGCAGGGACCGAACTGTCCAGTATCGGCTACACCACCGGCGGCGGCGCGTTTGTGGGCACGGCTTTCACCACCAGCACGGCCGGATCGCCGATCAGCGGCCCGGTGGCGAACGTGATCTCCTGGGTCAACGGCGGCGCGTCCACCTGGGAGCTGGTGTCCGTCGACCTCACCGACACGGCCGCGATCCGGCTGTGGTGGGGGCTGTGGAACGGGCAGCCGGTGCCGGTGATCGTCGGCAACACCTTCCAGATCGGCCTCAACGGGCTGACCCTCGGCATCGTCACTTATCCGGAGGTGTCGTGAGGACCGCGCGGAACCCGAGCCAGGGCACCAACCCGCTACCCCCGCCGACCGTGTTCCGGCTGATGGACGGCGCCGGCGGGCGCCCCGGCAACGGCCCCGCGGCGACGACCGCCTATGGCGGCCCCTACCTGGCCGGGATCGTGTTCGAGGTCGCCACTGGCGGCATGTGGCTGTCTGGGTTCTGGTGGTGGGTGCCGCTGACCGGCGGTTCGACCGGGACGCAGCCGTTCGCGTTGTGGCAGGGCACCGGCGCCACCTCCGGCATCCTGATCTCCGGGGCCACCGCCAACTCCGGCACCCTCACCGCGGGGCAGTGGAACTATGTGCCGCTCGCCACCCCGGCCGGGCTGTCCATCGGAACCCCGTATGTCGCGGCCACCGGCTACACCTCGGTCAACGGGTTCCCGGACACGCCGAACCAGTTCGGCGCCGGGCAGCCGTACGCCGCCGGGATCAGCAATTATCCGCTGTCGGCTTATTCAGATCAGGGCGCCTCTGATGCGTCCCCGGCCGGGGAGTCGCAGGGCCTGTTCGGCACCGCCTCAGCCGACCCGACCAGCCAGATCCCGTACGAGGGCGCGTCCTCAAGTAACTTCTGGATCGACGTGCAGGTGACGACGACCGCGCCGGTGGGCACGTCGTACCGGCTGTGGCCGAATCTGCCGCTGCCGACGAACCTGCAGCAGGACACGGCGACTAACTTCACCCTGGCCACCGAGTTCCAGTTGACCCGCCAGTGCACCCTGAACAAGATCTGGTTCTACAGCCCTACGGGAACGACTCAGCTGCCGACCGAGTGCGGCATCTGGGTCGTCAATACCCAGTCCCTGTTCGCGGGCACCGATAATTCGTCGCCGACGTGGTCCGGGGCGGCTGGGAGCGGCTGGGTGTCGGTCTCCTACGGCAGTGTGACGCTGCCTGCCGGGGACTACAAGGTTGCGGTGCTGAACGCCGCCGGGTCTCCGGTGATCTGGAACGACGCGACCCTCAACTACTTCGCCACCCTGCAGGGCGCGAACGGGATCACCAACGGGCCGCTGTCCGCCCCCAGCCTGGCCGCTGCCACGCCGCCGGGGCAGGGCACCTACAACACCGGGTCCACGTTCGTCTACCCACTCACCTATTCGGGGGCGGCGAACGGCGCCTGCTACTGGGTAGATGTTGAGGTCACCCCGTCGTGATCGGCGGTATCAAAGTCCAGCCGTGGCATCAGTGCAACAAGGTGTCCCCGGTGGTGACCGCGACCCAGACCGGTTCCGGGATCCACAACGGGATGGTGCTCACCGTCAAGGTAGTTACCGGCGCTGACGTCACCCAGGTGGGCCCCGGCAGCTACAGTTACATGTTCATGCCAGGAACGACCGGCTCCGGCAGCGCCTACACCCCCGCTGAGGTGACGATCACCCCCGCCGGGACCGGCTCGTGGGTGTACGGGGCGGCCAACCGCACCGACACGGCCACCGCCTGGACCGCCGACGGGCAGTCCACGTTCTCGCAGAACGTGGCGGACTCTGCGAACAGCGCCACCTACGGCACGTTCCGGTCCACCGGCACGACAACCACGGGAACCCCGATCACGACGGGCGCCACCAACGGGGACGGCACCTCCGGCGGCGGTGTCGCCGTGCTGGAGGTCCTCGCCGCTGGTACTCTCGCCGAAGACGCGTCCAGCCCGGCGCCCGTATCGGCCACCTCGGCGACATCGGTGTCGACCGCGCGTTTCACCCCGCCGATGGGGGCGCTCCTCGTCGCCCAGGTCGCCACCGCCGGCACCAACGTGTCCATCGCTATCACCGACGACAACGGTGACCTAGCCTGGGTTGAGCAGGTCAGGTGGGGCGGTTTTTCAGCGCCGGTTAACTCCGGGCCTAACTACGGCGGCTCCGCGTCCGGCCTGTCCGGCGGCACCGGCACCTGGGCCAGCCAATCGAACGCGACCGGCGCCCCTGACGGCAGCTGCGCGGTCTGGACCGTGGTGTGAGCGGCCCGTTCGTCTCTGGGACCGGCGGGTCGGGCGCCGGGCAGTATTTCACCGACGGCGCCAGCAACCCGATCATGGTGCGGGGAGACACTGTCTGGGCGCTCTCCACAAACGCGGGGCAAAACGGTGGCGCCACCACCTACCAGACCGATATCGACAACTACTGCTCCACCCGGGCGTCGCAAGGATTCAACGCCTTCTTCATGCACGCGCCCGTGACAGTCAACGGCGGCGGTAAAGACAACAACGGCGAAACCTTCGACAATGTGCTGCCGTTCACCTCCCCCGGCGTGCTGAACAACACGTACTGGACTCGCGTCGACTACGCGGTCACCTCGGCCCAGAGCAACAACCTGACCGTGTTCCTCAACGTCTGCGACGTGTACGCGTTCACCACCATGGGCGCCTGCATGTACGGCTGGACCGCCGCGCAGTACACCAGCCACGGCACCGCCATCGGGAACAGGTACAAGACGTACCCGAACATTGTGTGGGTGCTCGGCGACGACCTGTTCGACTCCACCGCAGACGATGCGGTGTGCTCGGAAGTGAAAAACGCCATCACCGCCACCGGTGACACGCATCTATGGTCGGTGCAGAACTACGCGGAATCCACCAGCCGGTACAACATTTATAACGGTACGGTCCGGGCATGGGGCGCATCCAACGCCCAGTTCAACTTCGGCTACTCGTTCAACACCGCCTACAACGTCATCGAATACGCCTACGGCGAGGCGTCGCCGCTGCCGGTGCTCACCGGCGAAACGATCCACGACCCCGACGGTTCCCGCACTTTGATGCGGAACCAGGCATGGTGGTCCCTCAGCTCGGGCGCACGCGGCTACATCTACACCCGCAACGCCATCGCGACGTGGGACTATGCGGCGCTGTCCAACATGGCCACCAACACGTTCGACAACTCCGATCTTGGTTCCATCTGGAACGCGTTCACCGGCCTACCCGGCTGGCACCAGCTCATCCCGGACACCACCAGCGCCCTGGTGACCGCAGGGCGGGGCACCCATTCTGCGAGCCTCGTCTCCGGCGGCGGCGGCGGCTCCTACTCCAGCGGCAACACCTACGTCACCGCGTCCGTCACCGGTGACGGGAAACTCGCTGTCGTCTACCTCCCGTCCAATGCCACGATCACCGTCAGCGACACGCTGCTCGCCAAACCGTATGTGGCGAAGTGGATGGACCCGGTCTCCGGCGCCCTCACCGCCGCGACGAAAGCCGCCACCTATAACAACGCAGGCACCAACTCAGCTGGCGGCGCCGACTGGGTGCTGGTGTTCGAGTCCACCACCCCGGAGGCCTCACCCCCGCTTGAGGTGTCCGGGTTCGGCACGTTCACCAGCGTCGCGTCCGGCGCGATCATCCACTCGGTGACCGTGAACATCGGCGAATACCAGTCCGACCCGGCGATGGGGGCCTGCACTTTCCAGCTGTGGGACGCCGGCACGGCGCAGATCGGCGGCACCGCCACCGGCACCGCGTCCACATCCAGCGCGAACGTGTCGGCTGCCACATTCACCGGCGTTACCTACAGCCAGCTCGCCACCCTGCGGGTCCGGGTCTTCGGAAACCAGGGCGGCGCGTCCGCGGGCGCGACCGAATCGGTGGACTGGGTGTCGCTGACCGTGAACTACTCCGCCCCCGGTGGTGCTTCCGGGTATGCCGGGGTGTGGACCGCTGTCGTGGTCTGCGGGTGACGCCGTGCATCCGATGGTGAACCCGGCGTGGCTCGCGTCCTTCCCGGTACCGTCAGGCTCGTCAGGGCCCGCGGTTATCACCAGCCTCGCGGGTGGTGGTACCGGCTATTTCACCGACCAGCACGGCAACCCGCGGCTGCTGCTCGCCGACAACCCGTGGGCGCTGATCCCCAACGCCGGCCGGTGGGGCGGCACCTGGCAGAACGACATCGACGGCTACTGCAACGCACGCGGCGCCCAGGGTTTCACCGCCGCTTATCTTGATCCTTTGGGCAACACCGAAAACAACGGCGTCTACGCCGACGGCCGCACCTTCGACGGGGTCTATCCGTTCACCGCCAACGGCACCCCCGGCGACGTCACCACAGCCGGGCAGACCCTCGGCCTGAACAATCCGTTCTGGCAGCGGGTCGACTACTTCATCGCCGGATGCGCCCGCAACGGCATCACCGCCTGGCTGAACGCCGCCTACACCGGGCCCGGTGACTTCGCCACCGGCGGCGCGCTGGCCAGCCTCACAGCGGCGCAGTTCACCGCCTACGGGTCAGCGCTCGCCGCCCGGTACGCCACCACCCAGAACATCATCTGGACGGTCGGCAACGACTACTTCGGCGGCACCGGCGGCAGCACCGGCACCACCGACACCCTGTTCTCCGCTCTGCTGACCGGGCTCCGCAACGGCGGCGACAGCCATCTCATCTCCGCCCACAACTACGCCGAATCGGACTCCCGCTACGACTTCGGCTCCGGCACCGCAGGCACCGAACAAACCTGGGGGTTCCAGAACGCCCAGTTCAGCATGGTGTACACCTACATTCAGACCTACTACGGCGTCGAGTACGCCTACAAGGAATCGTCGCCGATCCCGGTGATCTGGGGCGACGGGTACTTCTACCAGTCCAGCGGCGCCGCCTACTACGCACCCTACGACCGGGCGATGCGGCAGTTCGCCTGGTGGGCGCTGTCATCCGGCGCGAGGGGCCTTAACACCGGGTCGGAAGGGATCTGGCCGTGGGCGTCCGGGGCGCTGGCGGAGGTCACCAACGAATACTGGTACGTCAACGTGGCCGGGAAAGTCCGCGCTGCGGTGGAAGCGCTACCCGGCTGGCACCAGCTCATCCCGGACACCACTAGCGCCCTGGTCACCGCGGGGCGGGGCACGCACTGCTCGGAGACCACCTCCGGCGGCGGCGGCTCCCAGTACGGCTCGGCGACCACCGACGCGTATGTGACCGCGTCCCGTGTCCCGGACGGCAGCCTCGCGCTGATCTACCTGAGCCACGCGACGACCATCACGATCGACCAGACAAAAATGCAGGCCGGGTACACCGCCATGTGGATCGACCCGTCCAGCGGTGCCACGACCGCGACCGCGGTGGGCAGCAGCTACAACTCCGGGACGAAGGGCGCCAACAGTGTCGGTGACCCGGACTGGGTGCTCGCGCTGATCGGGTGAGGTGACATTGGGTTCCACCTACGATGCTGTCGGGCCGTCATCCGCCGGTACCAGCAGCGCCGGGTCAACATCCCTCAGCTGGTCGCATACGGTCGGCGCCGGGGTCACCTCCGGCGCGATGATGGTCGGGATCGCCGTGGGCGTGGGCACCGACACCGGCTTCAACGCATCCGTCACCTGCGCCACCGTCCCGATGAACCAGATCGGGCTGCTGCATTCCGCTAACAGCACCCAGGGTTTCGTCGCCGTGTTCGGCCTGACCGGCATATCCCCCGGGGCGAACGCGATCGCGGTCAGCGTGTCCGGGGGGACACCCGATGACATCGCCGGTGGCTCGCTGTCGTTCAGCGGCGTAGATCAGACCACGCCTTTCGGTACCCCTTACCTGGCGTGCCCAACCGCGAACACGTCGGCGCCCACTATTTCTGTCACGGGCAACACCAACGGCAATGTCATCGCCGGTTTCTGCTGTTTCGGGCACGCGCTCAGCGGCATAACCACGGGAACTTCCCGTTATCTCATTTTCGTTGACCCCAACACCAGAGCCGGCTGTGCCGCCGGGGCCACCACCCCGGCGACAGGCGGCACAGACACCATCACCTGGTCCGCGAGCGGCACCGACTCCACCGCCGTTATCGCCGTTGAGGTGCTCGGCTCATTCACCGGCATCCACCCGATCGGCTACCCGGTCAACACCCACTCCGCCACCGGAACCGTCGCGGCCACGTGGGGCGCCGGGCAGAACCGGGCGTCCGGGAACCTGCTAGCCGCTGTCGTCGGCGCGGCCGGGTCAACCAGTGTCGGCACCACATCCACGGCAACATCAGGCTGGTCACAGGCCGCCGGTTTCGGGATAGAACAACCCAACGCTGCGACAGCGCACGCCCGCGCTGCTCTCTGGACGAAAGTGGCGGCGGGCACTGACGCGGCGCCGACATTCACCTGCGCGGCGAGCGGCACGGCGGCGATGGATGTCATGCTGTTCGAGCTGAACGGGGCGAACACCACCACCCCGATCGACACGTCCGGGGTGTACGCATCCGGCACCGCATCGGCGACCCTGTCCACCTTGAGCGCCACCACCACCGGTAACGTGACAGCGGCCGGGGAATATGCGGTGTCGGTGTTCGCGCAGGAACGGGCAGCGGCGGACCTGATCTGGACCGACACCGGATCCGGGAACTTCGGCCAGGAGCTGATCACCAACCATGTCAGTTCGGTCCTGGCCACCTCTGTCGGCGCCGTGTTCCCGCCCGCCAGCGGCGCCACGCTGAACGATGCGGGGCATTTCACCACCACCACCACCGCGTACGGGGCCGGTATCGTCGCGGTGTTCGGCACGGCTGCCGCTGCAGCTGCGGCGACCGCTTATCCCATGACGCGCGGGATCTCGATGTGGAGATGACCCCCCGCTAGCCGGGCGGGAGGGGGCGCCGGGATGGCAACAGTCTTGTTGCAGATGGCGCCGCTGTACGTCACCCGCCCGAAGCCGGCGCGGGCCAAGGTCGGCGGTAGCGGGCTGTGCGGCGGCGGCCGCGCCGGTGTGGCCCGTGCCGCGATCCCGGCGACTATCATCCAGTCGGCGGCACCGGCTATCCGGACGCGGCGGCCGAAACCCCGCGCGCTCATCGGGAACAACGGGCTGTGCGGCGACGGGGTCGCATCCGCGATAGTCACCCCGCTCGGTACGCCGGGCCCGGTCATGCCGCCGATGACCTGGATGGGCTCACCCGGCTACCGGCCTGTCCCGCACAAAGCCTGGGTCGGCGGCAGCTACGGCCCCTATGGCGGTGTCCTCGGGCCGCAGCCGCAGCCAGTTGTCACAGTTCCCGCGACGGCGTACCGGCCGCACCCGTTCATCGCCCGTAACGTACCGCCAGCACGGGCCCGGGTAGGCCCGCAGGCCAGCAGTTGCGCCGCAGGTGTCGCCTCCCAGGTTGTGACCCCGCTCGGCAGGCCGCCGCAGCCCGCCCCGCGGCCGGTCATTGTTCACCTGCCGCCGCACCGGGCCAAAGTCGGACCCGGCACCTACCTAGCCGCAGGTGTCGCATCCCAGATCACTACACCGCTGGGGTTCCGGCAGCAGCCGCCGCCCCGCCCGGTCTTTGTCCACGTCCCACCTGCCAGAGCCAGGCTTGGCCTGCGTGGTCAGGCTGCCGGCGGTGTCGCAAGCGCGGTTAGCACCCCGCTTGGTTCACCGTCGCAACCTGCCCCCCGGCCGGTCATCCAGCATCTGCCGCCCCGGCGGCTGGTGTGGCGCGGCCTCGCCACCCAGAATTACCCGCCGGCGGCTGCAGCGGCGCGTGCACACCCGTTTGTCTTCCGCAGCCCTGCGCCAGCCCGGGCCCGGCTCGGGAACAACCTGACGTGCGCCGACGGTGTCGCGTCGCAGGTTGTCACCCCGATCGGCGCGCCGCAGCCGTTTATCTCACCGCTCGTTGCCCACATCCCGGCGCCCGCACGTGCCCGGCTCGGCAATGCGGGCAGGCCCGGCGCCGGGCTCGCATCCAAAGCCGTCACCCCGCCGCTGGGGACACCGTCACGGCCCAAGCCGTTCGTCTTCCGGTCGCCAGCGCCGGGACGGGCACGCCTCGGCAATAACCTTCTCTGCGGCGACGGCCTCGCATCTTCGATCGTCACGCCGCTCGGCACGCCGTCGCGGCCGAGACCGTTCGTTTTCCGGTCACCTGCCCCGGCGCGGGCGCGGCTCGGCGCAAGCCTTCAGCTAGCGGGCGGCGTCGCCAGCCAGGTTGGCACGCCACTGGGCAGCCCTGCACGGCCGAAGCCGTTCGTGTTCCGGTCCCCGGCACCTGCCCGCGGGCGGATCGGCCCGCGCGGGCTGATCTCGGCCGGTGTCGCCAGTTCTGTCGTCACGCCGCTGGGACAGATTCCGCCAGCGCGGAAAGTCCCGATCTTCCCGCCCAAGGTCACGCGCGCCCGTATCGGCCGCGGCACTGTCGCTGGCGGTATCGCATCTGCTGCGATCACCCCGGTCACACCGATCCCGGTTACCGGCTACCAGCGGCCAGCACCGCAGATCCGCCGCCCTGCCCCTGCGCGGGCATGGGCCGGTCACAGCACCACCGCCGGCGGCGTCGCCTCTCAGGTCTTCACCACGTTCGGCGCGCCGCAGCCGACCGTGCCGGTCGTTGAGTTCCGGCCGCCACCACCGGCACGGGCAGTGTGGCGCGGATTCGCCAGCGAACTCGCCCCGCAGACACCAGCCCGGCCGAAGCCGTTCGTTTTCCGCTCCCCGGCACCTGCCAGGGCACGGCTGGGCACCAGCCTGCAACCCGCAGGCGGCCTCGCCTCACAGATCGTCACACCACGCGGGGCGCCGCAGCCGACCGTCCCGGTGCTGGAATTCCGGCCGCCGCCGGGGCGCGGCCGGTGGCGTGGGATAGCGGTCCGGATCCCGGTCACGATCCCGGTCACCGCCTACCGGCGATCGCCGCCGCTGCCGCGCAGTCCCGCACCGCACCGGGTGCTGTGGCACGGTTTCGCTGCGCCACCCATCCCGTTCGGCGCGCCGCAGCCGACGGTTCCGGTGGTGGAGTTCCGCCCACCACCCCCGGCTAGGGCGTTGTGGCGCGGATTCGCCGCACCGTATGCGCGGCTCGGCCCGCAATACCCGCTGGGGACACCGCAACCTGCGCTCCCGTACGTCGAGTTCCGGCCGCCACCACCGCCACGGGCAGTCCTCCCGCACCGGATCATCGGCCTCGTCAACTTGCCACCCCCTGTACCGGTTGTCACCGCCTACCGGCGCCCACCGGTGCAGATCCGCCGCCCAGTCCCGCAGCTAGGCCAGGTAGGTCCGTTCGCGCGGGCGGTTTCCGCCGGTGTCGCCTCCCAGGTCGTCACCCCGCTAGGTGCGCCGCAGCCGACGGTCCCGGTTTCGGAGTTCCGGCCGCCGCCGCCGTCACGCACCCGTGTCCTGTGGCGTGGTCTCGCGTCGCGGGTCGTCACCCCCATGGGTGCGATGCCGCAGCCGCGCAAAGTCCCGGTCTTCCCCCCGAAGATCACGCGGGCGCGGATCGGACACGGGACTGTTGCTGGTGGTATCGCATCTGCTGCGGTCACCCCGGCACCGACGCTGGGTACCCCCCAGCCGACCGTCCCGGTCTTGGAGTTCCGCCCACCGCCGCCGCACCGTGCGCTGTGGCGCGGCGCCATCCCGCGGGTCCAGGTCCCGGTCATCATCCCGGCGACCAGCTACCGGCGCCCACCGCCCCAGATCCAGCACCTGCCCCCCCACCGGGCGGTGTGGCGCGGACTCGCCTCGCCAGTTGTCACCCCCCGTGGCGCGGCGCAACCCACTGTCCCGGTCGTCGAATACCGGCCACCACCGCCGCACCGTGCGCTATGGCGGGGCCTAGCCGCGCCGTACGCCCGGATCGGACCCCAATACCCGCTCGGCCTGCCGCAACCATCACTACCCCTGGTCGAGTTCCGCCCACCACCGCCGCCACGTGCCGTCACCCCGCACCGCATCATCGGCGTGGCCAACCTGCCACCGCCGCCGCCACCGACGGTGCCGCCCCCTGTCACAGTCATCGCCGCCCCCGCAGCGCCGATGACCATCGTCATCAACCCGGCGGCACCGATGACCATCGACGTTGTCTTCGCACCACCCATGGGCGTCGATGTCACCCCACCCGGGCGGATCGCCCAGCCCGGCCCCGCGCACGTCGACCCGCCGGGGCAGCAGCTCATCACGCAGCAACCCGCGGTCCTCCTGCGGCCCGCCTGAACACCCTTCCAACCGTCCCGTCATCGCCTAGGAGGCGTGTGGCCGCCACTCTTACCGCCGACCAGGAACTCACCTACGCGAGCTTCCCCATCGAAAAGGTTGAACACACCGCTGACGGCGATTTGCTGGTGTTCGGTAAGGCCACCGATGGCACCGTGGACACCGACGAGCAGATCGTCGACCCGTCCTGGTCGCGGAAAGCCCTCTCCGACTGGCTTGAGACCGGCGGCAATGTCCGCGTCCAGCATCAGGCGCAGCGTGACCCGGCCGGTAAGGGCATCGGTGTCGAGTTCACCCCCGACGGCCACTACGTCAAGGCCCTCATCGTCGAACCTGTGGCGAAACGCCTCGTCGAGAAGGGGGTGCTCCGCGCCTACAGCGTGGGGATCTCCCGGCCGGTGATTGAACGGGATATCACCGGTAAGGCCCGCGGTGGCCTGATCAAGGGCGGGGTGCTTTCTGAGCTCAGCTTGGTGGACCGGCCGGCGAATGGTAACTGCTCCATCCAGCTGGTGAAGTCGGCTGCGGATGGGACGGCGGAGCTGACGGGGAAGGTGTTCGGCGCGGAGGATTTCCTCGCGAAGGCCGCCGCACCAGACGACGGCGGGATTACGGGGACGGTGACGTTCACCCCGGCGGACATGGCGAAACTGCTGCGGCTGCGCGCCGAACTGGAGAAAGGCGGTAGCACCAACGGCAGCAACGGTAAAGCCGGTGATGACGACGATGGAGACGGGGACGACGGGGACGACGACGGAGACGACGGGGATGGGGCATCCGACGACGACTCGGGCGAGCAGAAGGACGCCGAGGCCAGCGACGCCGAAATCGAAGCCGACGACGCCGACGAACAGGTAGGCAAAACCGGCACGGCCGAGGCAGTGAAGGGTGACCTGTCCAGCAAGGAACGCGACGCCCTCCCAAACTCGTCGTTCGCCTACGTCGACAGCAGCGGCGAGGGTCACCTGCCGATCCACGACGAAGGGCACGTGAAGGCCGCGCTCGGCCGGTTCGGCCAGACCCAGTTCGAAGACGGCAAGTCGAAGAAGAAAGCCGCCCGCAAGATCCTCGCCAGGGCCTCCAGCATGGGCATCGACGTGTCCGACGATTCGGCTGTCGCCCAGGCCGCGAAGAAATCCGCCAAGGTCACCAAGGGCGGCAAGTGCACGACGTGCAAGGGATCCGGCAAAATCCTCGCCGGCAACCGCAAATGCCCCGACTGCGCCGGGGACGGCAAAATCACCCCCGGCGGCCCCGGCGAGGAAGAGACCGCGGAGAAGTCGGTGGGCGGGCAGAAGCCCTACCACCGCGACCCCGATGAGAACGTGGAGTGCCCGGCGTGCAGAAAGTACAACGCCGACGACGCCCGGTTCTGTGACCAGTGCAGCGCCAGCCTGCCGCAGGCTGCGTTCAAATCCGGCGGCAAAGCCTGCCACGGCTGCGGGAAGAACTATCACTCCGACTCGTCGGCGAGATTCTGCGAAAACTGCGGAAAGAAACTCCCTGCCGTGGAGAAGACCGCCAAGCCGACTCCCGACGACGCTGCGATGGGCATCAACGTTGACCCGGTACCGGCGCACCGCGAACCCGACGGCCCCGCCATCGAAGCACTCGAACACGACGCCGGGCTGCCGACCGTGCCCGACGCGCCGCTCGAGGTGAAAGCCGCCCGCCGCCGCGCCGCCACCGGCGCCCACCCCGGCGAAGCGATCCTCCACGACCTGCTCTGCCCCGCCTACTCAGCGAAAACCCTCGGCGACACCTACCCGTGGCTCGCGGATGTCCGCGACGCCGTCGACATCAGCTACTGGCGGGACCGCGCAGTCGACAAGGCCGCCGGGGCACCCATCGAGGAGGCCCGCCACGCGACCGATCTGTGGCGGCACGCCGAAACGCTGAAAGAAGCCAGCCCGGATGAGCTGGCCCGCGTCCACGACGAACTCCACAAGGCGTTCCAGGACGCCAACCCCGGCCCCGGTTCGCCGCTAACACCGGGTGACATGCAGGCCGGGCGGTACAACCGGCCGCTGCTCACCGCCGGGCATGAACGGCCCTCCACCGGCTACACCGTCGGTAAACCGGACGTGAAAGTTCCGACGACCACGCCGGACGCGGGTGACTACAACCGCGGCCCGGTCACCGCCGGGCATGAACGGCCGTCCCCGTCCAGCGATTCTGGTTCCAACGACAAAGTCACCCCACCTGCGGCGACGGGACGCCCAGGCCGCACCTTCTACACGAACGCCACCCGCGACTCGGCCCGCTCGGCGATGCAGTCCATGCACGACCACATCGCGCAGACGTTCCCCGACCTGTGCCCCATGTCCGGCAAGACGGCCCAGCCGCCCGCGGCCCAGCCCGAGCCGGACGTGACCAAGACAGCCGAACCGGAGCCAGTCCCACCACCACAGGCCGGGACCGACAAAACTTCCACCGTCAACAAGGCGGCGGTCGGCAACACCATCACTAGCCCAGACCTCACCAAGCAGATCGGTGATCTGCACGTCCAGCTCGAAAAGTCGCGGCGCGACTACAACGAACTCCGGGCCCAGGTCGAGGAAATGGCACGCATGCCGGACCCGCGAGACCCCCCATTCAAGGGACTCATGTCCGGCTACCCGCCCGCGCGTGCCCAGGCGGAGCCTGCCAGCGCGGTCCAAAAAGCGGCGTCCACCGCACAAGGGACGCTGCTGAACGACCTCACCCAGACGTGGCGCACCGACCCGGACCCGGCGACCCGCGAAAACGCCTACAAGGCGATCCAGCGGCTCCTCGGCCTCCCCTAGGCGCGCCTATCACCACATAGGAGGCGTGTGGCAACCACCACACCGCCGGCCATCGACGGAGCGACCGCCCCCGGCGGCGTTTTCGAGCAGGCCGCAGCAGAATCAGCCGGGGCACGCGGCACCGGCGACATGATCAAAGCCCGGATGCCTGCCATGGTCAAAGGCGCCGGGTTCTCCCAGCCCGGCGGGAACACCCCGCTCACCGACCAGGCCGACATCGCTACCCGCACCCACACCGCCACCATGGCGCTCCGCACCGAAACATGGCGCGGCTACCACGCTAAGCCCGAGGTGGTCAACAAGGGCTTCGACCAAGGTTTCCTCAACCAGTTCGGCCGGTTGAAAGCCGCCCTGTCGATGCCCAGCATCGGTGAGCAGCTCACCCAGCTCGTCGGTGGCATGCCCGGCGGCGCCGACGCGCTCAAGTCCTTCACCGCAGGGAATCTCGGGATCGGCACCGTGTCCGGTTTGGTCCCGTTTGACCTTCTTGCACCATCTCGTCTCATTTATCCCGTGACTGGTAAGTAGGCGGCCCAGCGTGGCGACACGCTGGTGAAACACCCCGCTGTATCGGTGGACACCCTTCGCGACAGGTAATAAACTTCCTGTATGGCAACAGAGGGCAATACCGAGGGAACCCGTGAGCCACGGGACTCCGTAGAGACTAGACGCGGGGCATCTGCTGACTGGAGCAACCTTCGAGAGGACTACGAGCGGATCGGGAATCTCACCCGGTTAGCTCGTCACTACGGTGTGCGGTACTACGTCGTACGCGACGAGCTGATCCGGCAGGGCGCCCAGATCAAACCTCGTGGACACGTCAAAGGGCAAAAGAAATCCGAGGCGTGGCGCGAAGCCTCACGCAAGCACTGGGACGACCCAGCGTGGCGTGAGCAGCAGCGCAAGAACTGGCTTGAGCGGCTACCGGCTATGCGAATGCCAAAGGGCGGCTCACCTCTCGAAAAACTCCTGCACCGGGCCCTCCGTAAGGCGGGCATCTCGTTCTCCACTCATAAGCCACTACTCGGCCTGTTCATCGCCGACATACTCATCACCCAGAAGCCGGTCGTCATCGAGGCAGACGGCAACACCCATCTGCGCAAGAAGCAAGAGGATGCGCAGCGGGATGCGGCCATGCGTGCCGCTGGGTATGAGGTGTTCCGGTTCACGGGCAAGCCGATCGTCAATGACCCTGATGGGTGCGTGCGCCAGGTGATCGAGGCGTCCGGGCTCGTTCCCGATGCGGAGCCTGTCTTCGACATCCGCAACGGGACAGTCGGCCCGGACAACCCGCGCTGGAAGGGCGGCAAGCCCGAATGGGTGTGCATCACCTGCGGGAAGACGTTCACGGCATGGCTGCGAGACGGCAAGCCGCGACTTAACTGCAGTCGTGAGTGCCAGACCAAGTGGCAGGTAACGAGCAAAGCATCGGTGACCAATCGCCGCTCAAACGGCGATCGGATGCGTGAACTGTGGGCTGACCCCGAATGGCGGGCTGAGCAAGTGCGCCGCCAGCGGGAAGGTCGATGGGGTAACGACAGCAGATGATGGTGTAGTCCGATCTGCACGGAACAACGCGATGACGTGCAGAGCTACCCAGAAATGAGGTAGCCCGTCACCACCTTGAGCGGGTGGCGAGTAACAAAAAGCTACACAGTCTTCCGTAACAAATTGCCTCGGCCACAAGGCCAAGGCACGATGCGGCAAGAACGCGTCATCACCGGCATCTCCGGATCACAGACCGGCGGCCAGGGTGTCGTCGACATCTCGATCCCCGAACTGGTGCAGTCCAACGGTGCCCTGGGCGCGACGAACTGGCCGAACAACCTCCCCGGATCGGGCGCACAGACCGAGACGAATCTGGCGGTCCCTTGCTTGAATTAGGTAGGGGCCTCGCCCGGTGACGGGCGAGTGAAAACCGCGAGAATTGCTGGAACCTCCTGCTAGACCTCGGCACCACAGCGTGGCCCGAAAGGGCGAGCGCGATGGTTAGAGAAGCCGAGGGTAGGGACAATCAGCAGCCGAGCCCGCCTGGACCGCACTGCGGCACCGACGGGAAGGTTCAGAGACTATGTACGCGGGATCTGGTAGACAGTAGTAACCTTGAACGATGACGAGATACGCCACTAGACAGCCCCCAACAAGGGCTGAGCAGCAGGAAATCGCACGGCGGTACGCAGCCGGTGAGACCCTAGATGTCCTCATGGCTGAGTATCACCGTGGCAAGAACACGGTGAGGCAGATTCTCCGGAACGCTGGCGTTACTCTCAGGCCGCGCGGGTATCCGAAAGGCACTGAGTGGCATCCGGAGTGGCGCGAAGCCCACAAGAAAGGCACCGGCACGCCGGAGTTCGCGGAGAAGTCACGCAAAGCGCTTCTAAACCGCTTGCCCTCCATGCGCGGTCCAGCCACTAACACGGCCATCGAGCAGCGTATGCATGACGCGCTGAAGAAGACCGGGATCGGCTTCACCGCACAGTCTCTGCTGCTACAACGCTGCCTCGTAGATATCGAGATCCACCAGGCACCCATCGTCATCGAGGCCGACGGATCACAGCACACGCTGCGGATCCAGAAAGCCAAGGACACAGAACGCGACGCGGCACTCACTGCGGCTGGTTACCGGGTCTTCCGGTTCACCGG
>Ga0335081_10005930_pt1 | contig 19361 bp, 21 predicted proteins | sample Lox_Sample_35_FD_206713 | JGI IMG/M metagenome (GOLD analysis project Ga0335081, IMG submission 206713) | Soil microbial communities from Loxahatchee National Wildlife Refuge, Florida, United States - Lox_Sample_3.5 | ecosystem: Environmental > Terrestrial > Soil > Wetlands | place: USA... | reverse complement strand
CCGCCGTCGCTGCGCTCGAGCAGCATGTCGTGCAGCCAAAGACGCTCGCGGTTCCTCGGCGCGATGCGATAGGTGCGCTCGTCCACCACGCGGAAGCCCATGTTCTCCAGCACCGGCACGCGTTCCGACAGCGGCAGGGGCCGCGCCAGGCTCCAGACTTTCAAGCTGACCTGGCTGCGCTCTTCCGAACGGCGGTGGCGGAAATCGACGCCGAGCGGACGCTGCGCGGTGAGCGCCTCGATTGCGCGGATGTCGCTCGCGGCGGCGGCCGGCGAATAGTAATCGTGGAAGCTGAGCGAGAACGCGTCGCGGTAACGGTTGAACAGGTCGTGCGCGGGGCCCGGCTCGTGCGCGAGCGCAAGCGCTTCGTTCAGCCCGTCGGTCCAGGTGCGCACAATCGCACGCACTTCGTGTTCGAGCGTGGCGCGCGTGACCTGCGGCGCCGGCCCGCCGGAGCGGCCGATGATGAAATGCACGCGCACCAAAGGCCCTTCCGGGAAAAACGGATAGAAGGCCGATACCCGTCCGATGAAGGCGCGCGCCAGATAGTCGCCGATGCGGGCGCGGATGGCGCTGTCGTAGCGTTCGCGCGGCACAAACACCAGCACCGAGACGAAGCGGTCGAAACGGTCGAAGCGCGGCAGCACGCGCACGCGCGGGCGCTCGTCAAGCTGCATGATTGCGAGCACGAAGCGTTGCAGCGTTTCCTCGTCGGCCTGGAACAGTTCGTCGCGCGGATAGTGCTCGAGCACATTGGCCAGCGCTTTGCCGGAATGGCTGTTGGGATCGAAGCCGGCGCGTTTTTCGATCGCCGCGATCTTGCGGCGCAGATAGGGAATGCCGTGCGCCGAGCGCGTGTAGGCGGTGGAGGTGAACAGACCGATGATGCGGAATTCGCCGGTGAGATTGCCGGCGGCGTCGAAACGCTTGACGCCGACGTAGTCGAGATAGACGCGGCGGTGCACATGCGCGTGGATATTGGCCTTGGCGATGATCAGCGGCCGCGGCTCTTGCAGAAACGCCATGATCTCCGGCGTGAATTCGAGAAGTTCCTCGCCGCGCTTGAGCACCTTGAGCTCGCGGTCGCGCATAATGCCGAGCGCGCTGTCGAAATCGGGATTGAGCGCGTGGCCGTCGAACTTGTACTCGCGCACGCCGAGGAAGGTGAAATGATCCGCCAACAGCCATTGCAGGAACTGTATAGCTTCGGCGATCTCGTCGACCGGCAGCGGCGGTGGATTGGTTTTCAGGTCCGCGATGACGCCGTTGACGCGCTCAATCATCGTGCGCCAATCCTGCACCGCCAGCCGCACTTCGCCGAGCACCACTTGCAGGGCGCGCACGAGATCGGCGCGCGCGGCATCGTCCGCGATCGGATCGATATGAATGTGAATGAAGCTTTCGCGCGCGCTGTCGGCGGCGTCGGGCGCGCCGAGCGCGACCAGCTTGCCGCCCTGCCGCTTCACGCCCAGCACCGGATGCGCCACCAGCCGGACGATGAGCCGGCGTTCGGCGAGCTCGCCCATCACCGAATCGACCAGGAACGGCATGTCGTCATTGGCGATCTCGACCACGGCGATCGACGTGTGCGAGGCGTCGAGCTCCAGCGTCGCGCAGGAAATTTTCGGACTGCCCGCCGGCCGCTCGGCCAGGAAATCCCAGGCGCGCTCGGCGAGCGTGGCAAGATCGATCGCGGCGTAACGCACCACGTCTTCCGGCACTCCGCGGGCAAAAATCTGCGCCACGAAGGTCGGCGGCACGTCGCTGCGGCGCTCTTGCAAAGCCGCTGTCGCCTGCGTGATCACCTTGCGGGCGGCGGCTTCTTCCTCGCTGCCGGGCAGCTCAATGGCCATGACGTTCTCGCGCGTTTCGGTTCTGCGCATGATCTATTTTTCCGAAAACCGGCTCGCATCCCCGATCAAGCCGGGGACAGGCGTTCGGGATCAGGCGCGGCGGGGAATCAGCCGCAGATGAGAGTTTTCACCTTGCGCGCCGGGCCGTCGAGAGCAACCCATCTTTTGGTGACGGGCTCGCAACAACGCCTCAACGTTCCGTGGTGCACCGCCTTAAGCGGCTGAAAGAAAAGGCGAAAGCCCGCCCTGCCGGTGTATCGCGAGGCCCCAGAACATTGTAATCTTAAGGCTTAGTCGGGGTACTGATCGGGGCGAGGGAATATGGCCAAGGCCAGCAAGTCGTTGAAAGCCGCCGGCAAGGCGGCGCCGGGCCGGGCAAAGCCGGCGTTGCGCGCCATCAAAGGCGGCAAGGCACCCGCGGCCAAGCCGCCCGCCCTCAAGCCGGCCGCGGCCAAGATCGCCGTCAAGCCGATCCCGCTCAAACCCGCGCCGGCGGTCGCCGACGACGTGCCGGTGATCGCGCTCAATCTGCCGCAAGCCAAGCTAACGCCGGCGATGGCCGCCTATTTCAAGAAATGCCAGGACCGCCTCGGCTTCGTGCCCAATGTGCTCATCGCCTATGCCTTCGATATGCCGAAGCTTGAAACCTTCGTCGCCATGTACAACGACCTGATGCTGGGCGACAGCGGCCTGTCCAAGCTCGAGCGCGAGATGATTGCGGTCGCGGTGTCGTCGCAGAACCGCTGCTACTACTGCCTGACCGCGCACGGCGCGGCGGTGCGGCAATATTCCGGCAATCCGCTGCTCGGCGATCAGATCGTCATGAACTACCGCGTGGCGCGGCTCAATAAGCGCCAGCGCGCCATGCTCGACTTCGCGGTGAAACTCACGGCCTCGCCCTGGAGCGTGGAGGAAGGCGACCGCGAGCGCCTGCGCCGCGCCGGCTTTTCCGACCGCGACATCTGGGACATTTCCGCCATCGCCGGCTTCTTCAACATGTCGAACCGCGTCGCGAGCGCGACCGACATGCGGCCGAACGCGGTATATCACGGGCAGGCGAGATAGTGCCCCAGCCGCTCATTCCCGCGGAAGCGGGAATCCAGCTATAGCGTTTCCGTGCTACCCAAGAACTGGGTCCCCGCCCCCGCGGGGACGAGCGGAACAATGACTCGCGTCTTCACCTTCGTCACTGCGCTGCTGTTCACCGCCCTCGCCTTCGCGCAAGTAGCGCCGGTCGACCGCGCGCCGGCAATTCCGCCGGCGCAAAGCGTTCTCGCCCACAACGGCATGGTGGTGGCGCAGGAAAGGCGCGCCGCCCGCATCGGCGTCGAGATCCTCGAACGCGGCGGCAACGCGGTCGATGCCGCGGTGGCGACCGGCTTCGCGCTCGCCGTCACCTATCCGCGCGCTGGTAATCTCGGCGGCGGCGGCTTCATGCTGATCCATCTCGCCAAAGGTGAACGCGACATTGCGATCGACTATCGCGAGACCGCGCCGGCGGCCGCGACCGCCACCATGTTCCTCAACGCGCAAGGCAATCCCGACCCGCAAAAGTCGCGCGACTCCGCCCTCGCCGTCGGCGTGCCCGGCACGGTCGCCGGACTGGCCTTGGCGCTTGAGAAATACGGCTCCGGCAACTTCACGCTCGCCGATCTGATCGCGCCCGCGATCGAGCTCGCACAGGAGGGCTTTGCGGTCGAGGACGATCTCGCCGATTCGCTGCCCGGCGCGCGCCAGCGTTTGGGACGCTGGCCGTCGTCGGCGGCGATCTTTCTCGATGGCGGCGACGTGCTGCACGAAGGCGACCGGCTGATCCAGTCCGATCTCGCCGACACCCTGCGCATAATCGCGCAGGACGGCCCGCGCGCCTTTTACACGGGCCGCACTGCCGAAAAGATCGCCGCCGCGGTGCGCGCGGCCGGCGGCATCATGACCAAAGACGACCTCGCCCGTTACAAGGCGGTCGAGCGATCTGTGTTGCGCGGCAGCTATCGCGGCTACGACATCGTCGCGATGCCGCCGCCGTCTTCCGGCGGCGTGGCGCTGATCGAGATGCTCAATATTCTGGAAGGCTTCGACCTCGGCAAGCTCGCCCGCGCCGACGCGTTGCACGACGAGATTGAGGCGATGAAGCGGGCTTACGCCGACCGCGCCGTCTATATGGGCGACCCCGACAGCGTGAAGATGCCGATCTCTCGGCTTATTTCGAAAGCCTATGCCGCGCGCCTGCGCCCACAAATCGGCGCGCGCGCCACGCCCGCCGCCGATATCCACCCCGGCAAGCCGGGCGACACCGAGGGCAAGAACACCACGCATTTCTCCGTGATCGACCGCGACGGCAACGCGGTGTCGAACACCTATACGCTCAATTTCGGCTACGGCCTCGGCCTCGTCGCCGACGGCACCGGCGTGCTGCTCAATAACGAGCTCGACGATTTCACTGCCAAGCCGGGCACCGCCAATGCCTATGGGTTGCTCGGCTTCAACGCCAATCTGCCGGGGCCGAACAAGCGCCCATTGTCGTCGATGGCGCCGACCATCGTGCTGAAGGACGGCAAGCCGTTCCTCGTCACCGGCTCGCCCGGCGGTAGCCGCATCATCACCGCGGTGCTGCAAGTGATCGTCAATTCCATCGACTTCCACATGCCGCTGGCGCAAGCGGTGAGCACCCCGCGCCTGCATAATCAATGGCAGCCGGACGAGACCTTCGCCGAACCCGGCTTCGATCCCGGCTTGCTCAGCGCCTTGAAGGCGCGCGGTCACAATATCGTGTCGACCGCGCCGCACACGGCCGCCAATTCGATCGAAGTGATCCCGAAGGCCGGGTTCACGCCGCAGGGCTATGTCGGCGCCGCCGACCGCCGCAACCGCGGCGCCACGGCGGCAGGTTATTGAGACGGCTCATGCGGCGAATGACTCGCCACCCGCTCTCTTCACCTCCCCCTGGAGGGGGGAGGTCGGTTCGCGAAGCGAACCGGGAGGGGGTGGAACCGGGAGGGGTGATGGAAAAAATCACCCCACCCCGGCGGACTTCGTCCGCCGACCCTCCCCCTCCAGGGGAGGGTTGAAGAGTGCGCGCCTCTCAGGCTCATACGAAGCAGGCAATCTCGGAAAACTTCTTCGCCACCGGATAGCCGGTGACCTCGACGCCGGCGGCGTCGAGCCAGGCATGGGCGTCGAGCGGCTTGTCCTCGCCGCGGGCGGCGCCGAAATGCAGCACGCTGGCGACGCCACGCCGCTTGAGCATCAGCCGCGCCGCCATGGCCTGCGGCAGGCACACCGCCTTGAACGGCAGGTAGCGCGCCGAGCGCGTGACCGCCCAGCCGATGTCTTCGGCGAGCGCCACGACTTGCAGCGGTCCGTCCGAACGCGCAGCCAAGGCGCGCGGATCGTTCGGCGGCACGAAAGTGCCGAGCCGGCGCGCCAGTGTCGGGAACGGCACGAAGATCAGGCCGAGCCGCGCCAGCAGCAGGCAGGCCACCGCCTCGATGACCAGCGCGCGGCGGCGATGGCCGACCTGCGCGAACCTACGCAGCGGCCGGCGGATCGAAGGCGACTGCGCCATGCTTCACCAATTCATTGAGGAAGCTCTCCACCTCGCTGCGGCAGGTGTCGGGCGTAACCTCGTATTCCTCTTGCAATCGCGCGCAGACCGCCGCGACCTCCTGCGGCGTTTCGATCAGCTCCCAGATGCGCGCACCGACTTCGCTCAGCCCGATGTAGTTGCCCTTCTCCGCGCTCATCATCACCAGCTCGTCGCCGACTTTGGCCGCCAGCCAGTCGCCTTGCTTGCGTACCAGCATCCCGCTCCTCCTAGCCCGTCAACGCCAACGCCGGCGCCGACGTCAATTCATAGCCCAAGCGCCGCATCATGCCGGCGTGTTCGCTTTCGATGCGTGCGACCTGTTCGGCCGAAAGCTCGTCGCGCCAGCCGCCCGACGCGCCGCGGCGGAAGAAACTGCCGCCCGCCCACGGCCGCGGCGCCTCGCGAAAGCCTTTGTCGGTTCCTGTTGCCGCAGTTGCGCGAAATCGGCAAACGCGACGGCGCGCCGCATGTCGTCCTCGCTGGCCGGCCGGCCGACGAAGTCGAGCGCACGGCGCAGCGCGCCAAACGTGTCGGCCTGCAAATCTTCGTAACGCATCAGATGCACCGGGATGTCGGCCTGATCGAGCCAGCTCGCGATGTGCCCGCTCCAGCCCGCCAGCTTCTGCCGCAACTGGCTGTGCTGGCGATGCGTCTTGCCGCAGAAACCGGACTCGTTGTAGCTCATGAAGGCGATGGCTTCGTCGATGCTGATAGCGCTGTGATTGGCGAGCGAGGGCGCGACATCGCGCGGATCGCGCACGATTACGATCGCCGCTTCGGCACCGCGCGCGCCCGCCAGCAGCGGCTCTCCCTTGGGCGTCAAGCTATAGGCGTCGTGCACCTTGACGAAACGCGCCGGCGGGACGTTCTCCGGCTTATCGTATTCGTCGTCTTGCGCGCCGCTCGCCAATTGCTCGTAGACGCGCGGACGCAAGGCGTCGATCTCGTCATGGGTGAGCAGGCTCGAATCGATGAGGGTGAGATAGTCGAACGGCCCGCGCGCGCTGGCGATGCCGCCGCGCTCCGGCAGATCGTTGATGTCGACCGGCGCATCGTCCTTGGCCGACAAGTTGGCGATCAGCATGCGCAACCAGGTGTTGCCGGATTTCGGATAGGAGGCGAGCCAGATTGTGCGCATCACGCCGCCTTCTCCGTCAGGCCGATATCCAGCCAATGCCGTTCAAGCGAGCTCACGACGTCCGGCATGGCCGCGAAGCTGAGCGCGCGCGTGAGATGGAAAATTCCAGCCGCGTTGGCGATCGCCGTCGCCGCAAGAAAATAGTCGGCCTTTTGCCCCATGCGGTTCACCATCAGCGGACGATAGGCGCTGCGCCGCAGCAGCAGCGCGGCGTCCACCACATTGGGACGCTCGATGCCGGGCCTGTACGGCGGGCGCGCCTCGCGCAGCGCATAGACGGCGCCCAGCGGCAGCGGCTCGGCGAGCGCGACCGTGGGCTCGACGAAAAATTTCTCCAGCCGGTTGCGCACGGCAGCGCCGCGCCGGTCGGCGAGATCGAGCTTCTCGATCGCTTGCGCCCAGAGCTTGAGGTGGCGTCCGTCCGGCTGCACCATGGGTGCAACTCCCGCGGCAAGCGTGATCGCGCACAAATCGTCCGCGACCAGCGGGAAGCTACGTTGTGCCAGCGCCGCGGCCAATGTCGATTTTCCCGCGCCCGAAGCTCCGCAGAACAGCACGGCCTTGTCGTTCACGCGCACGGCGCTGGCGTGCAGCACGATCTCGCCGCGTTGATGCAACAAGATGCCGAACACCGTTCCGATCAGAAAAATCGACACGTCGCCGGCTTCGACGCCGGGCGCGGGCTCGAAAATTATTTCGCGTCCGCCGCTGAGCAGGAAGCGCGCGACGTCGGGGACTTGAAACAGGAATCGATCGCCGGCGATCTGCCAGGTGACGCCTTTTTTTGCCGCGTCGTGCAAACTGGCAGGCACCGGCGCCGCTCGCACCGTGACAGCGGGGGCCCTCGAGGGTTGCGCCGGAATGGCGCCGGGCAATTCGATCTCGCTTGCGACCGCAAGCCCGGCGACGCGATAGGAGTGCACGGCTGCCCCGCTCCAGAACCAGACCGCCTCGCGACTTCGGCGGCGCGCTTATTCTCGCATCCTGCAACCCGCAAGCGAAGTGTTTTTGACCGTCGGGTATTTTCAATGCCGCGGCCGCTGCTATGAACCCCCTGCATTTGCGGGCCTTTTCGAGCGTGCAGGACCCGCGGGTTCCTTGACGCGCGTCAAGGGCGGCTGCATGCCAATGGCGTAATCGATCTGCGCACAAGCTTCGAATCGGCAGCAAAAAAATTGACCGTCACCGACCAGCAGATGCCGGCGAACGCAAGCTCGCTTGCCGACGAGGTCGCTTTCCTCGGCAGGCGGGAGGCCTATCCGGATTCCCCACGCGATGTCACATGCAAGCAGACCCACATGTCCTGGGTCTTCCTGGCCGGCGATAAAGCCTACAAGCTCAAGAAGCCCATGCGCTTTCCCTATCTCGATTATTCGACGCTGGCGAAACGCGAAGCCGCCTGCCGCGCCGAATTAACGCTCAACCGCCGGCTGGCGCCCGACGTGTACGAGACCGTGCTGCCGCTCACGCAATCGGCGCGTGGGCTTTCGCTCGGCGGTGCGGGCGAGATCGCCGACTGGCTGGTGGTGATGCGCCGGCTGGACGAGAACCTCACGCTCGAACATGCCCTCGCAACCGGCACGCTCGCCGCCTGGCAGCTCGACCGCGTCGTCGCCACGCTGGTCGCATTCTATCGCCGCGCCCGCGCTGTTTTCGTTTCGCCCGAGCGTTATCTCGCCGATTGGCGAAGAAGTCTTACCTACAACAATCGTATCCTGCTCGATCCGCGCTTCGCGCTGCCGGCTGGACTGATCCGGCGCATCGACGCCGCCCAGCGCGGCTTTCTCAAAGCGCGCTCGCGCCTGATCGCGGACCGCGTGCGCGGACGCCAGATCGTCGACGGCCACGGCGACCTGCGGCCCGAGCACATCTTCATCGACGACTCCGTCACCATCATCGACTGCCTGGAGTTCAACGCCAATCTGCGCGCAGTCGACCCGTTCGATGAGATCGCCTATCTGTGCGTGGAATGCGAGCGCCTGGGCGCCGTTTGGGCGAGCCGATACATCCGGCGGCGCGCCATCCATGCGCTGCGCGATCACCTCTCGGACCAGCTCTTTACGTTTTACCGCTGCCATCGCGCGACGCTGCGCGCGCGGCTGTCCATCGCGCATTTGCTCGAGCCCAACCCGCGCACGCCGGAGAAGTGGCCACGGCTTGCGCATACATATCTTCAGATCGCGGCGGCCGATGCTGTGCGGATCGAGCGCTTGCTCAGAACACGAGCAGATCGGTAAGCGCGCGGCCTTCGTGCAGGCGGCGGATCGTTTCCGCCAGCAAGTGCGCGACGTGCAAGGTGTCGATCTTGCCGCGCGCACTTGCCTCCAGCCGGAACGGCGGCACGCTGTCGGTGACGACGAAGCGGTCGATGGCCGCATCGGCGATTACCTGGCTGGCGCCCGGCATGAACAGGCCATGAGTGACCAGCGCGATCACTTTCTTGGCGCCGGCCGCGCGCGCCGCTTTGGCGGCGCGCAGCAGCGTGCCGCCGGTGCTGATCAGGTCGTCGATGACGAGCGCGGTTGCGCCCGCCACGTCGCCGACGAACAATTCGCCGCTGACGACACCGGCGCTGCGGTGCTTTTCGGCAAAGCCCTTGCCGACCGGCTTGCCGATCTCGGCTTCCAGCGTCTCGCGGAATAATTCGGCGCGCTTGACGCCGCCAGTGTCGGGCGACACCACGCAGAGATTGTCGCCCGCCAGCGCCTTGGCATAAGCGACGAATAGCGGTGTCGCGGTCAGCGCCACCGTCGGGCAGCGGAAGGCGTTCTCGAAGGCGGCCGGATTGTGCGCTTCCAGGGTGACGACCGCATCGGTGCCAACCGCTTCGAACAGGCTTGCGACATAGCGCGTGGTCACCGGGTCGTTCGGCTTGGTGCGGCGGTCCTTGCGCCCATAGCAGAGATAAGGCGTCACGGCGGTGACGCGCCTGGCGCCGGCATCCTTGAGCGCGCCGATGAAAAACAGCAGCCGCACCAGCTTGTCGTTGGCACTCTCGGCCGGGCCGCCGTGCAGACTCTGGATCACATAGACGTCGCGGCCGCGCACCGAATCGAGCGGGCGCGTCTTGTGCTCGCCGTCCTCGAAAGCGCGCTCTTCGTGCGCCGCCAGCGGCTGGCCGAGCGCTTCGGCGATTGCCGTGCCGAGCTCCGCGCTGGCCTTGAGCGCGAACAGACGGAGGTGGCGTTGCGTTTCATCCGCCATGGCGGCTTATCTCGTTGGCGCCGGCGCAAAGCGCGCCAGCGTATCGATGACCTCCTGATCGGAGGTCTGCCGGAAATCCGCATAATAATAACCGATGGCGCCGAACGCCTCATAATCCTCCAGGCAGACGACCTCGTCGGCTTCGGCCTTCATTTCCGCCAGGCTGTCGGTCGGCGCGACCGGCACGGCGAGCACGAGCTTTTTCGGCTTGCGCGCGCGCGTAGCACGCAGCGCCGCGCGGGTGGTGGCGCCGGTGGCGATGCCGTCGTCGATCACGATTGCGATCCGGCCGGCAACCTCGATGCGCGCGCGGCCGCCGAGATAGCGCTGGCGCCGGCGCTCGATCTCGGCAAGTTCGTCATCGCACACGCGCTTGAACTCCGCCTCCTCGATGCCGGCGAGCTGGATGACGTCCTCGTTGCGCACGATCAGCGGCTTTGCGCCGTCGACCACCGCGCCCATGGCCAATTCCGGCTGCATCGGCACGCCGATCTTGCGTACCAGAATGAGATCGAGCGGCGCGTGCAGCGCTTCCGCCACTTCCGCCGCCACCGGCACGCCGCCGCGCGGCAGCGCCAGCACGACCGCGTGCTCGCCCTTGTAGCCCGCGAGCACTTGCGCAAGTTTGCGCCCGGCTTCCGTGCGATCGGCGAACGGCATCGCAAGCCTTCAGTCGCCAACCGGGCCTTCGTGATGCTTCATTTGACCCTGCATCTTGCGCACCTCGTCCTGCAAATGCCGGCGCGCGCGCTTGAAGGCGTCATTGAGCGCGAAGTCGATATCCGAATAGCGCTCGTCGTTCTGCGGCGTGTGGCCGATATTGACCTCGCGGCCCTCCGGCAACGACAGGTGAATGCTGATCTCGTAGAGCCCGCCGGTGTGGTGATGGCCGCTGGGCGCCTTCACGACCACGCGACCGGCCGTGATCCGGCCGGAGCGCTCCTCGAGCTGGGCGACGTGCTTGGTGATGGCGGCGTGGATTTGCTCCTTCGCATCAATGCCCTGAAGATCGATTTGCAGCGCGGTTTCCATGGTTCTGTTCCAATGTTGATGTCACGGTAAAATCGCGCAACGGCGGCCAAGTTACATTGATATGGCTCAAGCCGCCAAAGCCCCTGATTTTCAACGATATTGCGTCGATCCGGTTCATGCTTAGCTGTTGCTTGCGAGGATCCTCCAATGCCCGAAAAATCCATGGCCGGCGAGCGCGATGTCTTTCTGGTCGTCGATATCCAGAACGACTTCTGTCCCGGCGGCGGCTTGGCGGTGCCGCGTGGCGACGAGATCGTTCCGCTGGTCAACCGGCTGGCGCGGGACTTTGCGCATGTGGTGTTGACACAGGACTGGCACCCACACGGCCATCTCTCGTTCGCCTCCTCGCACCCGGGCGCGAAGCCGTACCAGACCATCGAAGTTGCCTACGGCACGCAGGTGCTGTGGCCGGACCATTGCGTGCAGGGCACCAAGGGCGCCGCCTTCCGTGACGATCTGAAAATCCCGCGCGCCGAGCTGGTGCTGCGCAAGGGCTATCACCGCGAGATCGATTCCTATTCGGCGTTCTATGAGAATGACCGCAAGACCCATACTGGCCTTGCCGGCTATTTGCGCGAGCGCGGCTTCAAGCGCGTGTTTGTCGCCGGCCTCGCGTTCGATTTCTGTGTGCGCTATTCGGCGGAGGACGCGCACCGCGAAGGCTTCGAGGCGGTGGTGATCGAGGACGCCTGCCGCGCCATCGATATCGATGGGTCGGCCGCGGCGACGCGCGCGTTGTTCAAGACGCTCGGCATCCGCTGCGTCACGGCAAGCGAAATCGAGATGGCTTGAAAAAACTGGAGCGGGCGAAGGGATTCGAACCCTCGACCCCGACCTTGGCAAGGTCGTGCTCTACCCCTGAGCTACACCCGCATCCTGCAGATACTTAAGAATTGACCGGCAGTTATGCGATACCGGCCGCCAAGACCGTTCGTATAGCCATAAGCGGCGGGCCTTGGCAACCGCGGCGGTTCGACGCCGTTAATGCTGCCGGGCCAAGTGCTTGCGGTGCGTCCTAGGTTCGTCGCCGCCATGCCAACGCGGGTTCGGGTTGCAAAACCCGCGGAAGCCGCCAGTCACAGCCGGCACGCATTGTTCGAGCGAATGGTATTGGCAGTCCTCGAAAGAGTCGCTTCCGAAATTGAGGATTGCGCACCAAGGCCCCTCCGCAGCCCGCACCGGGCCCGAAGCGAACAATATGACGGCGGCAAGGATCGCGGCTATCGTAACGATACGCGACATGCTCTGCCTCCTGGATCCTGCCAGCATCGAGCCCGGCCGGCTTCTGCTCAACTAAGTCGCGTGCCGACGGCGGCGGGCATAATGCTTGTGCGGCGCCTCCGCCGGACCAACATAGGCCGGATTCTGATTGCAAAAGCCGCGATTGCCGGCCAGCACATTCGGATAACACTGCTCGAACGAACTGTATTGGCAGTCCCAGTGCATATCGGGACCCATATTGATGACTGCGCACCAGGGCGCGTCATTGTATGCCTGCGCGGGCCGCGGTCCGAACGCCATGACGGCAACGAAAACAGCGGCAGCCGATATAATGCGTATCATTGTCGACCTCATTGTCTCCCCCGAGCACACTAACAAGTCCACCGCCTCCAGTATTGCATCGATGGCCAAAACACCCGACCAGCTGTTTGCCGCGTTCGATGCTCTCGGCATCGCCTATACGACCGTCAAGCACCCGCCGCTCTTTACCGTCGAGCAAAGCCGTGCCCTGCGGGGCCAAATCCCCGGCGGCCACACCAAGAACCTGTTCCTGCGCGACAAAAAAAGCGCGCTCTATCTGGTGGTGGCCGAGGAGGACGCCGAGATCGAGCTCAAGAGCCTGCACCGGCTGCTTGGCGCGACCGGGCGGTTTTCCTTCGGCTCGGCCGATCTGCTGCGCGAGGTGCTGGGCGTGGCGCCCGGCGCGGTGACGCCGTTCGGCGCCATCAACGACACCGAAGGCCGCGTCACGGTGGTGCTCGATGCCGCGCTGACGCAGCACGACATCATCAACTGCCACCCCCTGGTCAACACCATGACCGCCTCGGTCAAGCGCGACGATTTGGTGAAATTCCTGCAATCCACCGGCCATGAGCCCCGCATCGAGCGGGTTTCCGGGATCAGGGCTGGCGGCCCTTGACCCGGTTGCATCGGCAGCCCGGATGACCCATTTAATCGGGCACGGAACCCGGAAAACGGGTCACGCGTGATCCCGAAAAGTGGGCACCGGTTTTCGGATAAGATCACGCGTCACTAAAAACGGCGAGGCATTAATGCTGCAAAACGGCGGGGCGGTGACGGCGGCAGCCGACGTGGTCAAGGACGTGACCACGCAAAGCTTCATGAAGGACGTGATCGAGGAATCCAAGCGCCAGCCGGTGCTGGTGGATTTCTGGGCGCCCTGGTGCGGCCCCTGCAAGCAGCTCACCCCTATCCTGGAAAAGGCCGTGAAGGCGGCCAAGGGCAAGGTCAAGCTCACCAAGATGAACATTGACGAGCATCCGGCCATCCCCGGCCAGATGGGCATCCAGTCGATCCCGGCGGTCATCGCCTTTTCCAACGGCCAGCCGATCGACGGCTTCATGGGCGCGTTGCCGGAAAGCCAGGTGACGGCGTTCCTCGAAAGGCTCACCAAGGACAAGCTCGCGGCCGCAGATACCGATTTGTTGAAAATCGCAGAGGCGGCGTTGGCTGAAGGTAATCCGGCGGCCGCGGCCGACGTCTACGCGGAGCTGCTGGCGCAAGACTCCGGCAATGTTCAGGCGCTCGCAGGGCTGGCGCGCTGCTATGTCGAGACCGGCAATATCGAGCAGGCCAAGAAGACGCTCGCGCTGGTGCCGGAAGCCAAAATCAACGACGCATCGGTGGCGGCTGTGCGCGCGGCGGTGGAGCTAGCGGACAAGGCCAAATCGGTCGGACCGATCGGCGAGCTTGAGCGGAAGGTTTCCGCCAACCCGCTCGATCATCAGGCGCGTTTCGATCTTGCCACCGCCTTGAATGCCGGCGGCAAGCGCGCCGAGGCCGCCAATCATCTGCTCGAGATCGTCAAGCGCGACCGCAAATGGAACGACGATGCCGCGCGCAAGCAGCTGGTGCAGTTCTTCGAGGCCTGGGGCTTTGCCGATCCGGCGGCGGTCGAAGGCCGCAAACGGCTGTCGTCGATTTTGTTTTCTTAATTGCTTTCCGCTCGTCCCCGCGAAAGCGGGGATCCAGAGCTGGATTCCCGCTCACGCGGGAATGAGCGGTGAATGTAAGGCTTCGATGCTCGTGAGGCCCCACGCATGCCGATGAACGCCCACTATCGCGGGCCGATCGATCTGCCCGAGGTGATCCCGGTGTTTCCGCTGCCGGGCGCGCTGCTGTTGCCGCGCGGGCAGATGCCTCTCAATATTTTCGAGCCGCGCTATCTCGCCATGATCGACGACGCGTTGCGCGATGGCCACCGGCTGATCGGCATGATCCAGCCCGACGCTGCGCATGGCGGCTCCGCCGAGAAGCCCGCGCTGTTCAAGATCGGCTGCGTCGGCCGCATCACCCAGCTCGCCGAAAGCGGCGACGGCCGCTATCTGCTCGAACTCACCGGCGTCGCGCGCTTTCGTGTCGAGGAAGAGCTGGCGGTGAAGACGCTTTACCGGCAATGCCGTGTGACATATGCGCCGTTCGCCGACGATTTCGTCGCGCGCAAGGGTGAGAATGCCGTCGACCGCCAGGCGGTGCTGCGCGCGTTGACCGACTTCATGAAGGCGAACAGTTTGCAGGCCGACTGGGAGGGCATCGACAAGGCTCCCAATGAGGCGCTGGTCAATGCGCTGGCGATGATGTCGCCTTACGGCCCGGCGGAGAAGCAGGCGCTGCTGGAAGCGCCCGACCTCAAGACGCGCGCCGAGATCCTGGTCGCCATCACCGAAATCGAGCTCGCCAAGAAGAACACCGAAGGCGAGCCGAAGCTGCAGTAGCGGTTCTCCCCTCCCCCTTGTGGGGAAGGGTAAAAAGAGTGGTGCTGCCATGCTATAAACGCGGAAACGCCGGGAGCCTGCCCATGCCCACCGACCCGTCTATCGAACGCCCCGCCGGCAGCGTCGATCCCAAGCTCTTGGAAATCCTGGTCTGCCCGCTGACCAAGGGCCCGCTCGAATACGACGCAGCCAAGCAGGAGCTGATCTCGCGCAAGGCCAAGCTCGCCTATCCGATCCGCGACGGCATTCCGATCATGCTGCCGGAGGAAGCACGGCGGCTGGAGTGATGATTCGTGTCCCGGACGCGGGTGCAGCGCGTTAGCGGTGCACCGCAGATCCGGGACCGCCAAAAATCGGAACAGAGTGAAGGACACGCACATGATCAAAATCTGGGGCCGCAACACCTCGTCCAACGTGCAGAAAGCGATGTGGGCGGTGGGCGAGTTGAAACTCGAGCATCAGCGCATCGATATCGGCGGCGCCTTCGGCATGAACAAGGAGCCGAAATATCTGGCGATGAACCCGAACGGCCTGGTGCCGACGCTGGAGGAAGAAGACGGCTTCTTGCTGTGGGAGTCGAACTCGATCGTGCGCTATCTCGCCGGCAAGCACGACAGGGCCGGCGTGCTGAAGCCGAGGGACGCCAAGCAGCGCGCGCTCGCCAGCCAATGGATGGACTGGCAATTGTCGGTGCTGGCGCCGGCGATCACGCCGGCCTTCTGGGGCCTGATCCGCACGCCGCCGGAAAAGCGCGACGCCGCCGCGATCAAGGCGTCGCAGGACAAGACGGTGACGGCGATGCAGATGCTCGAAGGCCAGCTCGCCAAGACGCAATTCGTCGCCGGGCCTGCCTTCTCCTACGGCGACATTCCGGTCGGCGTCATGTGCTACCGCTACCGGCAACTGGTGCCAGGCCGCCCATCAACGCCGAACCTCGACCGCTGGTACGACGCGATTTGCAAACGCAGGCCGTTCCAGGATCACGTCGGCAGTATTCCGTTATCGTGATGCCTCGTGTCCCCGATGCGGTGCACCGCTGGTCCGGGACCCAGCTTTCTTCACAAAGTAACCGGGGTCCCGGGTCTGCAACGCACCACGTAGTGCCGCGCTGCGCCCGGGACATAAACCTCTACAACGCTTCCCCGCGCATCAGCTTCGGCACCTCGCCGGTAAAGCCCGCCGCCTCGCGGATGAACATGCGCTTGAGCGGCGGCATGCGCTCGACCAGGCCGAGCCCGACGTCGCGGACCAGCCGCAGCACGTCGGAGCGGTTGGAGAACAATCTATTCAAGCCGTCGGTAGCGACACCCATCATCGCGGTGTCGAAGCGCCGCCAGCGCTGATAGCGCTCAAGCACGTCCGCCGCGCCGATGTTGAGCCCGAGCCGCGCCGCGTCGGCCACCGCTTCCGCCAGCGCCGCGACGTCGCGCAGGCCCATGTTGAGCCCCTGCCCGGCGATCGGATGAATGACATGGGCGGCGTCGCCCACCAGCGCGAGCCGCTCGGCGATGAAGGCGCGCGCGGTGAACAGTCCGAGCGGAAAGGCGCGGCGCGCGCTCACCACCTTCAGATCGCCGAGCTGCAGGCCGAAGCGTTTCTCCAGCTCGTCGTGAAATTCGTTATCCGGCAGCGCAACGATGCGCTCAGCTTCAGCCGCGCGTTCGGTCCACACGATCGAGGAACGGTTGCCCGTCAGCGGCAAAATCGCGAACGGCCCCGCCGGCAGGAAATGTTCCTCGGCGCAGCCCTCGTGATCGCGCTCGTGTTCGACCGTGCAGACGATGGCCGACTGGCCGTAATTCCAGCCATGGCTGGCAATGCCGGCGCGCTCGCGGACTTGCGAGCGCGCGCCGTCGGCGCCGACCAGCAGCCGCGCCGCGATCGTGTCGCCGTCAGCCAGCGTGACGGCGATGGTGTTGGGCGCATATTCAAATCCGGTCACCGCCGTGCCGCGCAGGTCGACGTCGAGCTCTTGGGCTTTCGTCACCAGCGCATCGACCAGCAGTCTGTTTTCGATCATGTGCGCGAACGGCTCGCCTTCCTCCACTTCGCCGCCAAAAGTGAGGAACGTCGGCCTTACCGCGTCGTCCAGCTTGGAATCCGTCACCACCATGTCGAGGATCGGCTGCGCGTCCGCCTCGACCGCCTGCCAGACATCGATCGCCTCGAACAGCCGCCGCGCGGCGGCCGCAATCGCCGAGGCGCGCGGGTCCTTCGACTGCGCAGCTTTAAGCGCCGGATCGGCGACCGTCACGGAAAACGCTTTCCCCAGCGCCTGCCGCAACGCGATTGCCAGCGCCAGGCCGGCAAAGCCTGCCCCGCCGATCACCACGTCACGTTTCAAATGGGCCATGCGTCTTCCTTGTAAATTGCGCCCGAGCATAGCAGGTTGAGGCCGATATTTGACCCTTTGTAGGCCTCGTCCAAATGTCCTCCGCCGTTGCAGATCTGCTCTCGATCCTCGATCTCGAACACCTCGATTTGAACCTGTTCCGCGGCCGCTCGCCGCAAACCGGCTGGCAGCGCGTGTTTGGCGGCCAGGTCATCGGCCAGGCGCTCGTTGCCGCGGTGCGCACCGTCGAGAGCCGGCCGCCGCATTCCATGCACGCCTATTTTCTCCTGCCGGGCGATCCCAAGGTGCCGATCATCTACGACGTCGACCGCATGCGCGACGGCAAGAGCTTTACCACCCGGCGCGTCACCGCGCGCCAGCACGGCCATCCGATCTTTTCCATGCTGGTCTCGTTCCATACCGACGAGCCCGGCCTCGATCACCAGGCGAAAATGCCGGACGTGCCGCCGCCGGAGAAATTGCCGAGCGACTCCGAGGTGCGCGAAAAAATCCTGCCGTCGATGCCCGATATGGTGCGGCGCTATTACGAGCGCGAGCGGCCGATCGAATTGCGGCCGGTGGAGTTCGACCGTTACATGGGCAAGAAATATCCCGACGGCCGGTTCAACATGTGGATCAAGACCACCGGCAAGTTGCCCGACGATCCGGCGATTCATCAATGCGTGCTGGCCTACGCCTCCGACATGACGCTGCTCGACACCGCACTGGTGCCGCACGGCCGCACGCTGTTCGAGAAGGAGTTCATGGCCGCCAGCCTCGACCATGCGCTCTGGCTGCACCGGCCGTTCCGCGCCGACGACTGGCTGCTTTACGCGCAGGATTCGCCCAACCTGCACGGCTCGCGCGGCTTCTCGCGCGGACTTATATTCACGCGTGACGGCACGCTGGTCGCCTCGGTCGCCCAGGAAGGCTTGGTGCGCCAGCGGCGAATGTAATTCGGCTTATCATGACGAAGCGCGCCCCTCTTTTTCTTACCCTCCCCCTTGTGGGGAGGGTCGGCGCGAAGCGCCGGTGTGGGGGCGGGCGCGGGTCTTATTTGCCGCCCCGCCGCACGACTTCGACCCCCATCCCCGACCCCTCCCCACAAGGGGGAGGGGAGCAGTGGGTGCGGCGCGGGTATCTGGCATTTTATGCATTGACGTTTTTTTTGCTCGCGGCAGTAGCGGCGTTGGCCGCTTCCGGCAGGCAACCTGCGCCGCCCGGATCGTTTAATGGCGCGCCGCCGCAGTACACGCGCTTTTCCACCGCCGAACTGATGCGCGGCTTTCTCGCCCTCGCCTTCGGCTCCGATCTGCGCATCGGCGCCAAGCCGCGCGGCGTGCGCCGCTTCGATCACCCGATCAAGGCGCGCGTGATCGCCGGCGGCAGCGTCGATCGCGTGGTGGCCATGCAACGCATCATCGAGGAATACGCCCGCGACGTGCCCAATCTGCACTTGAGTCAGGCCGAGCAACCGCCCGCCGACATCGAGGTGCGGCTGATCGACGAGAAGGATTTCCGCTCGGCACTGCGCGCGGCCTTCGGCGCCGAGGTGGCGCAGACTTTCATCAAGCGCACCGACCCGCAATGCATGACCAGCGTGAAATCGAGCACCGAGGGCGACATCTTGCGCTCGGTCTCCTTCGTCATCGTCGACAAGGGCGACGACGTGTTCCTCGACTGCGCCTATCATGAATTGCTGCATGCCTTCGGCCTGTCCAACCACGACCAGCGCAATCCGTGGACCACGCTCAACCAGAAACGCATGGTCGGCTACCTCACGGTCTATGACCGCTCGCTGCTGACCCTGCTCTACGATCCCCGCATCACTCCCGGCATGAGCGAGCGCGAAGCGCGCACCGCGCTGCCGCGGCTAATCACCGAACTCGGCCTCGCCAGCCCGGCGCGAGCCCGCTAACAGTCGATTCTCAACGATTTTCAACATCTGCCTGTCAACGTGGCACAAGTTTTGACTATTTTTTGTGCAGTCCTCCTTGAGCCTGACCGCTCTTTGGGCGGCGGCCCCAAGAGGTACTCGGGTCGGATTCGCGGCCGGGCGATTCAGGCAATCGAATCAAACCGCTAGCGCCGCAAAGGCGAGTTGGCATGGCAATTGATTCCCTTTCCGCAGCCATGCCTGCGAAGCGAGCTTCGTGAGCCGGGCTCAGTGACCGGCTCGCACTGCGTGAACGTAGAAAACGGGCTCAAGCGGGGATCGAATCCATGAAAATCGTCATGGCCATTATCAAGCCTTTCAAAC
>Ga0335081_10005929_pt1 | contig 19362 bp, 22 predicted proteins | sample Lox_Sample_35_FD_206713 | JGI IMG/M metagenome (GOLD analysis project Ga0335081, IMG submission 206713) | Soil microbial communities from Loxahatchee National Wildlife Refuge, Florida, United States - Lox_Sample_3.5 | ecosystem: Environmental > Terrestrial > Soil > Wetlands | place: USA... | reverse complement strand
CGTGTGCGGATTACTCGCGGTGTTCGTGCTGTTCGGCTTCGGTCAGAAGCGACGGCGAGGTAGGCGGCCACCGAGAGGCGCAACTGCATCTGGTCGCCTGGGACCAACCATCATGAAACGTCAACGAGAAACCGACGCCGCGCACTCCTTCAACTTCGGCGCGTTCGCTACCGCCTCGGCTGTTGCTGCGGCGGTCTTTCTCGTGCTGGCCGTCGTCGCTTTCATTCGTCCAACGCACAGGCCGAAGAACCTCAAGACGCCCTACACCCTACGCGTGACCTTCGGATACAGCGCCCGCGTCCCGGCCGGACCGGTCTATCCAAATGGAAGGATCGGGACGAACGATCCCATCTTCCTGTCGATCGTCCACTATCTCAACTTCCACATCACCTACCGCTTCGAGGGGGCCGCGCCATCGACGACCGCGGGCACCGAGAAAGTCTTGCTCAAGCTGATGGGCCCAAACAGTTGGAGCCGCAGCTTCGTGCTGGCGCCCGAGACCCGGTTTGTGGGCAGCCACACGAGCACCGATGTAACACTCGACCTCACCCAGCAGCAGTCGATCATGGCCCAGATCGCGAAGCTCACCGCGAACTCCACATTCGGCAGCTTCTCATTCGCCGTCCAGCCGGTGGTCCGCGTGGTGGGCAGGTTGGCGGGTCAGCCGATCGATACCACTTTCCGCCCGGGGCTCTCCTTCCAAGTTGCGGGCGGCGAGGTCCAAATCATGGGCGGCGGCGCGACGCCCGCGGTCGGCGGCGCCAGCAGCTCCAACTCGACGAGCCCTCAGGCCAATTTCACGCCGAGCCAGTCTGGAACCGTTTCGACCCCCGCGGCGGCCGCCAACACGCTGTCCGCGTTCGGCGTCTCGCCGGAGGTGTCGCTACTGCGCTGGATCGCAGTCCTCGGCCTGCTGGCGTCGGCGGCGGGCGCGGCGATCTTCCACGCGCTCAAACGAAGCGAGCCGTTTGAGGAGAGCGTCCGCATCCAACGCCAGCACGGCCATCTGATCGTCCCGATCGTCGCCGGCGAGGACCTGGGCTGGCCTCCGGTCGACGTTCCGAACATCAAGGCCCTCGTCCGCCTGGCCGAAAGCGGCCAGCGCCTCATCCTCCACAACCGCTCGGGCGACATTGACACCTACATGGTCAACGACGAGGGCACTGTGTACCGCTACCAGGTGCGGTCTTCGAAGGTCGTGTGGGGCGAATGGACCGACGCCCCGCTTCCGGTCGATCAGGCCGCACAGGCTGCCGAGGCCGCACATTCCGCCGAGGCCGCGTAGCCGCGGCTGTCGTCACGCCGGCGCCGGCGTGACGCGGTACAGAACAACGCTGTCGGGCGCGACCTCCGCGCTGATCTCCCCTGTGGTCCCCGACGTCGCCCCCGACCACAGATCGCGCACCTTGTAGCGCGCCGCCGACCGCAGCCCGGCCTGGCCGGCGCTCGTGGTGATCTGCATCGCTGTCGATCCGCGATTCAGCAGCGCAACCGCGGCCGCGCCCCCGGCGAGCGGCTTGCTCCAGACCTGCCCGGAGCCCTCCTGAGCTACGACCGTGCCCTGGATCCCGAGCGGATCCTGATCGACCGCGATCACCCGCCGGTTCTCGAGCATCCCGATCGCCCCGGCCGACAGCGCGCGGGGATCGCTGCCGAGGATCAGCGGGGCGGCGAGGATCGCCCACATCGAGAACTGGGCCTGCGCCTCGGAACTCGTCATCCCGAGCTCGGGCCCGAGGTAGTCGGGATCGTTCCAATGCCCCGGACCGGCCGCCGTCGGATGGGCGGCATCGTGGTCGAGGTTGCGCAAGACGTTGACGAACTGGACATCCCGCGTGAAGCCGATATCGGTGTCCGTGCGCCAGCTCTGCGCGATCCGCGGCGCCCAGCGATAGTTGGCGTAGGCCGAGTTGGCGAGCGTCGGGAGCGTGCCGTCGACCTGCCCCGGCACCCAGAAGTTGCAGACGTTCAGGATCATCCTGCGGTGGCTGGAGTTGTTCTCGAGCGCCTTCGCGAACCGCTCGTATGCCGGCCTCGGAGCCAGGCCGGCCTGGCCGGCGCCGCAGAAGTCGACCTTGACCGCATCGAAGCCCCACGCGGCGAAGCTGTCGGCGTCCTGCCGATAGTGGCCGAGCGATCCGACACCTTGACCATGGCACCCGCTCTTGCCGGCATCGGTGTAGATCCCAGCGAGGAGACCGTGCCGGTGCAGCCAGCTGGTCAGCCACCGGAGACCGTGTGGCCACTGGTGGCGATCGATTACGAGCGCTCCGGCCCGGTCCCGCTGACCGCTCGCCCAGCCGAAGTCGAGCCACACGATCCGGTAGCCGGCTCGCGCCAGTCCCCGGCCGAGCAGCGATCTGGCCACGGACAGGATTGTCCCCTCGTCGAAGACTCCGCCGACCCCGTAGTAGGTGTTCCAGCCCATGTACGGGACGGCGGCAAGCAGGGTCTTATGAGGTTGCCCCTGGGGCGTGCCACCGCCGCTTCCGGCCGGCGGTGCGCCGCTCGCCGAGCCCCCGAAGATGGTCATAGCGATTACCAGTATCGAGACCGGGACAACGATGCGCTGCCGACGCACGATCCTCCGGTTACCCGGCCACCCGGTAACGCATGTAATGCACCTGTGAGCCGAATGTACGCGTCTCGACCAGCGATAAGCCGATGCGCGCGTCAAGCGCTGGGAAGAAGCGCGTGCCGCCGCCGAGCACCACGGGGCTGACGAAAAGCCGGTACTCGTCGATCAGACCAAGCCTCGCGCACTCGCCGGCGAGTCCGGCGCCACCGACCGCGATGTCCGCGCCATCCTCACGCTTGAGGCGAGCCACCTCCTCAGCCAGACCGTCGGTTGCGAGCCGCGCGTTGCCCTCGACCGTCTTGAGCGAGGTCGAGAACACGATCTTGGGAAGCGCCCGCCAGATTGGCGCGAACTCCTCGCTCGCCTCGCCGACCGCTGGGTCGCTGTCGGCCGTCTCCCAGTAGAGCATGGCCTCGTAGAGCCTACGCCCGCACAGGTGCACCCCGAGCCCGCGCGTCTGCTCCGTGTGAAACCGGAACAGCTCCTCGTCCGGCGCCGTCCAGTCGATCTCGCCGTCGGGGTCGGCGATGAACCCGTCGAGTGAGGTTGTCATCGAATAGATGAGCTTGCGCATCAGTCCTCCCCAGGCAACAGGACGCTTCCAAGAATCCGCCGCTTGCGCCCCGGCCCCGGCGCGTTAGCCAGCCGAGGTCCGAAGATCCGGGCGATGTCACGCCGCAGCTCGGTGAGCTCGTCGTCGTCGAGCCACATTGCCGCGAGGTTGTAGGAGACGCCGTCGCGAACCGGATCGATGTCACCTCGCGCGAGGTATCGGTCGTAGTCGCCCAGCAGACCGGCCACGAACGCTGTGAACGCCTGCCGGTGCTCGTCGACAGTCATCTTCTCGAACTCCCCCACGCCGATATTCGCCGCGGCCACGCGGAGGATGTATGTGCGCTCGACCGCGCCGCGAACCCTGCGCTCCGACACCACCCCGAGCACCCCGGCATCCACCAGACGGGCGACGTGGCGGTACAAACTGGCCGCGGGCACGTCTGGGAGCTCGGAGCGGAGCTCGGTCGTGGTCAGCGCCCGGTCGCCAAGGAACGCCTGGACGATCCGGAGCCTGACCGGATGGAGAAGTAGGTCAGCGCTGGTCACCAGCGCGTAACACTACGAGGACGCGAGCGCGACCGACCCGCCCGACGCGTCCGCGTCCGGGTACACCGGGTCGGGCCGCTGGTACTCCTCGGCGGTCAGTGGACTGGACAGAATGAAGTCCGCGGTGGCGCGGTTGCACGCCGTCGGGACATTGCAGACCACCGCGATCCGCAGCAGGGCCTTGACGTCGACGTCGTGGGGCTGCGGCTCGAGAGGATCCCAGAAGAAGATCAGGAAGTCGATCCTCCCCTCGGCGATGGCGGCTCCGACCTGTTGGTCGCCGCCCAGCGGCCCGCTGAAGAAGCGGTTCACCTCGAGGCCAAGCTCGTTCGCCAGCAGTGCGCCGGTCGTGCCGGTCGCGTACAGCTCGTGGCCCGAGAGCGTGCCACGGTTGAACCCGGCCCACTCGAGCATCTCGGCCTTGCAGTTGTCGTGCGCGATCAGCGCGATTCGCTTGCTTCGTGGCATCAGCTTCACGATCTCACCCATAGGGCAATACCTCACATGAAGATTCCGGTTCCGTTTGAGACGCCGGCGTTAGCGCCGGTTCCCCGGCATGCGGTCGGCGATCCGCCCGATCGGCTCGAGCGAGGATCGCAGCGACCCCACGTTTCCGTCCAGCGTCTCAATCGAAGCTAGCAGGCGGTCCATCAGCCCCACCAAGCGGTCGATGCCGGCGCCTAGCGTCTCGATCGTTTCCGGCAGCCGTGAAAGGTGTTGCTGTACCTCCACCAGAACCGGCATCGATTCCTCGATCCTGGCCATACGCCCGTCCATCGTCGGAAGCACATCCGTGGCGCCGACGACCCGGCCGAGCTCGTCCTTGAGACCGCCCATCTCGCTCGCGAGCCGTTCCATCGCGCCCTGCAGACCCGCGATGCCGCGGGTGTCCTCGCCGAGCGCATCGATTCCCGCGCGCATCTTCGGCAACTCGTCGGTCGAGGTCCCGATCGCATCCAGCCGGTCCGCGACCAGTGGCAGCGCGCGGATCACCTTGATGAGCTCCGAGGGCACGGTATCGATCCCGAATGGGGGCAAGGGCACGGAACGTACTACCGACATCGGTCTCGCGCGCCACCCCAGTGCGCGGCCGTGCGCCGAGACGAACGAGACCGGACCGCCACGGAGGCGGCCCGGTCTCGATGCTGTGGGGCTGATGTCCGATCAGCCGCGGTGGTGCTGCTGCGCCGGGGTCGCCAGCAGCCCGTCCGTGTTGTTGTCCGCGTCGGTGTAGAACCCGACGAGATCGCCCTCGTCGTTGACGCCGTTGATCGTGGTGGTGCCAACGCCGTGCGGGTCATCAACCGTCTGGAATCCGCGCTGCGGGGTCCAGGTGAAGCCGTGCATCATCGCGCTGTCGCCACTGCCGGTCTGGTACACGCCGACGACCTCGTCGTCGTCGTTGATGCCGAGCGCCTGAGTCATGGTCGACCCGGGAACGCTCAGGACCGTGACGTGTCCGTTGCGACGGAGCAGGTAACCGACCACATTCCCGTTGGACGAATCGCCCGTTGAGTCGGTCCCGAACCCGGCGATGTCGCCGTGGTTGTTGATCCCCGCGCCGGTCGGGTTCGTGATGCCCGACGGGGTGACCTCGTTGAACTGATCGCGATTGATATCGAACGTGTAGGCGTGCGTATTGCCATTCGCATCGTTGTAGAAACCGACCGCGACGTTGTGGTCGTTCACACCGAGGAGCTGATCAACCGGAGGAGACGCCGGCATGTCGGTGGGGAAGTCACCGTCGATGAAGTAACCGTGCTCGGAGACGAACGCCCGGTTGTCGTTGACCGGCGTGGTTCCGCCGTTGTTCGTCGACGACCAGAAGCCGACGGTGACACCGCGGTCGTTCAGACCCGTAACCTGAGTTTGGGCCGACTCGGGCCAGTTCTCGCTGTGGTAGTTGCCCTGGCCGTACGGGAACGACAGCAGGTAACCCTCATTGGGATGGTTCTGCACGCCCGAGCCGAAGTAGCCGGCGATCACGCCGTGCTGGTTGATTCCCAGTAGCTGGTTGAATGTGAGATCGCCCTGATTATCGAGCGTCTCGAAGTGGTACTTGGCTCCGCCGCCCTGCGGGGTGGCGAGGACCGGGCTCGCAACGGCGCCGGCGCCGAGCAACGGCGCCGCGGCGAGGGCAACACGGGCCCACTTCGCGGCGCGACGCTTGCGGGTCTTCGACGCGCCCGCGGACGAGCGAGCGTGCTTGTTCGCATGCTTGTGCATGGATGCTCCTTATTTGAGAAGTGACAGAGGTCACACCGCGCGGCGGAAGAATTCACTTACGCTTCTCCCGGCCCCCACGAGGTGCCGACATCTCGATAAGACGCACTCAATCGCGACCGCATTCCATCGGCGTTCGTGAAAAATGTCTAACGGCTCCGGCCCTGATCGGGATGGAATAAGGGCGCCACAGGTTGCGTCTTTCTGATCGTGGGGTACGCCCTGAACCGGCCTCCCTCGAGGCCCGAAGCGGCTCCTATGATCGACACCCAGCGATGCCATCCAAGCCCACCCCCGACGACCAGGAAGCCCAGGCGATCACGCGCCTGGTCGATGGCCCGTGCGCCGAAGCGGACCACGCCGAAGCCGGGCCTGGGGCCTTGGCTGACCGGCCAGAGATCCGCCGGCAGGTCGAGGCCGAGCGCGGCGTAGCCGCTGCCCTACGTACCGGTGGCCCCGCGCCTCCCGATCGGCTCGTGCGCGCGATCGAGACCAAGGTACGAGACCGGTATGGCGAGCCTGTTCAGCGGTCGGGGCGGTCGGGGCGGTCGGGGCGCGCGGCCGGGGCGTCATGGCGGCCGGCGGTCGCGCTCGCCGGGCTCGCGGCGGTCTGCGCCGCGGTCGTGATCGGGATCGTCGGCGTCGGCGGCGGCGGGAGCGGGCCGAGCATCCCCGCGGCCGCCGCGCTCGCGTTCGCACCCTCGACTGCGCCGGCGCCCGCCCCCCGGTCCGCCAAGCTGCTCGACGCGTCGTACGGGGGCGTCACGTATCCGAACTACGCCAACTTCTCGGTGCCGCCCACCGGGGAACGAACCGACCGTGTCGGAGGACGCCCTGCGCTGACCGTCTTCTACCGCCTCCCGAGTGGTACACGGCTCAGCTACACGGTGTTCTCGGGCAACGCCGTGCCGTTGCCGCAAGACGCCCAGGCGGTGCGGTTCGAAGGCGTTCCGCTGCACGTGTTCACGACCTCGTCCGGGCTGTCGGTCGTCACGCTCGTGAGATACGGGCGCACGTGCGTGCTCGCCGCTCGGACCAAGCCGGATGTGGTGCTGTCGCTCGCCGCCGCTCCGGTGCTCGCCCAGGCGAACGCCTAGCCCGGTCCGCCTTCTGCTCCGAGGCGGTCCGCGATCTGCGCGCGTCCGCGGTGCAGCCGGCTCATGATCGTCCCCTCCTTGGTGTGTAGCACGCGAGCCGCCTCCCGATAGGAAAGCCCGAGCACGTCCACCGCCACCAGCGCCTCGCGCAGCGGCTGAGTCAGCTCGTGCAGCGCGTCGTACACGGCGGCGCCCTCGATCGATTGCGTGATTGGGTCGTTTGGCGCCTCGATCTCGTCGATCTCCTCACCGGCTGGTGCCGTCGCGACCTTCTTCGCTCGGCCTGAGCTGATCCAGGTGTTGCGCAGGACGCGCAGCAGATACACGACGTCCTGATCTCGCCGCAGGAACCGAGGGCGGCGGAGCACCCGCTCGAACGTGTCCTGGACGAGGTCCTCCGCGTCCTGTCGGGACCCGGTGAGACCATAGGCGGCGCGGTACAGCCGCGCGATGTGCGAGCCGAGCGACTCCGGATCGAGTTGGCGGGTGCCGCCCTCCACAGCGCCGCCCAGTCTCACAAATCCAGGGGCGGCCGAGGAAAAGCCGCACGCGTGCTATCCACGACGCGTCATCGAGGGCCCTACCTCTCAGGTAATTGCGCTGCCCCGGGACGCGCGCTACGTTCGGCGCATGGCCGTCGACACCGCACTGGCACAACGAGGCACGCCGCGCGCGACCGTGGGAGACCTGCTCCGGACGTGGCGGCGACGGCGGAGCCTCAGCCAGCTCGAACTCGCGCTCGAGGCTGACGTGTCCTCGAGGCACGTCAGCTTCCTCGAGACCGGCCGGGCGCGGCCTAGCCGTGACATGGTCCTGCGCCTCGCCGAGCACCTCGACATACCACTGCGCGAGCGCAACGGGCTGCTGCTCGCCGCAGGCTACGCGCCGCAGTACGCCGAGCGCTCGCTCGACGCGCCCGAGATGGCTCCGATCCACCAGGCACTCGATCGCTTCCTCCGCGCCCACGAGCCCTACCCTGCGGTCATCCTCGATCGCCACTACAACCTGCTGTCGGCCAACGACGCGGCCTCGGTCCTGACCGACGGGGTCGCAGCGGAGCTCCTCGAGCCGCCGGCCAACGCATTGCGCGTCACCCTCCATCCACTGGGGATGGCCCCTCGGATCATGAACCTGGAAGAGTGGAGCGCCCATCTGCTGGGGCGGCTCCGCCGCCAGGCGGCGATTACGGGCGACCCAGAGCTCGAGCAGCTCTACGACGAGCTCTCGGCCTACCCGGGGGTCAGCCTCGAAACGCCGCCCGACGAGCGAGCCGGCAACGAGATCGTGCTCCCGGTGCGCCTGCGCGACGGCGACCGGGAGCTCGCCTTCTTCAGCACCGTGTCGACGTTCGGCACCGCAGTCGAGATCACGCTCGCCGAGCTGACGATCGAGGCCTTCTATCCCGCAAACGCGGCCACTGCCGCTCGTCTCCTGGAGGGCATCGCCGGCTCGTGACTGTGGCCGCCGTCAGGCGGCCGACTCGAGAAAGCCGGTGACATCCCGCATCCGGCCGTCGTCGGCCGTGGTCGCGAAGTCAACGCCGGTCGCGATCGCCTTGCCGTCCGGCGAACCGAGCGACCACGTAAACCGCACGCGGTCGTGGTGTACTTCCGGTCCGGCCACGAGCTCGAAGCGATGCCCGGGATACTGCTCCTGAGCCGCACCGACCATCGCGCTGATCTCGTCTGTACCGTGGCCGGCCATGATCGGGTCCAGGTAACGCGCGTCGTCCGTCAGGGCCTTGGCGACCAGCTCGCGCCGGCGCTCCGGGTCCGTTTCGTTCCACATATCGATGTAGGTTCGGACGACCGTGGTGGGATCTGACATTTGGCTCTCCTTTGTGGTTCAGAGTGACCGCAGCGTCCCACCGGGCGCGACGGCTGTCGATTACCTGCGAGGTAGCCCAGCTCGGTCGCCAACCTACGTAAGCTGAGTCAGTAGTGGTGACACAACCAGATCTCGAGGACGCTCCGAGCACCGAGGCCACGAGCGGCAAGATGCCGGACGAGCTGCACCCGCGGCATCTCGTGGTTCGGGTGGCGGAGGTCGCGGTCTTCATCGCCGCCGTGGTGATCGCGATCACCGCGCTGCCTGGACTCGACGAAGTCAAGGATCGGCTGCAGGGGGCCAGCCCGGGTTGGGTCGTCGCCGTCGCGCTTGCCGAGGTCGGCTCCTGCCTCGGTTATCTGCTCTGCTTCCGCGCCGTGTTCTGCTCGCGACTGTCGTGGGGGCTGAGCTACGACATCGCGATGTCCGAGCAGGCGGCTAACTCGCTGCTGCCCGCCGGCGGTGCCGGCGGCCTTGCGCTCGGAGTGTGGGCGCTCCGCCAGGCGGGAATGCCCACGGCGCACATCGCGCGCCGCACGATCGCGTTCTTCGTGATCACGAGCGCCGCGAACTTCTTCGCCCTGATCGTGGTCGGCCTCGGAGTGTTCGTCGGCATCCTCGCCGGCAAGGGATCGGCCGTCCTGACCCTCGTGCCCGCACTGATCACCGCCCTAGGAGTGCTCGTGGCCGGATTCAGCCCGAAGCTCCTGCGAGCCCTCGGCAAGCGCGGCGCGGACGCCGACAGCAAGACCTTGAGCGGGAAGGCACTCCTGAAAGGGCGGTCGACGCTCACGGCGGTTGCCGACGGGATCGAGCAGGCGATTGCCCTGCTGCGGACGCACAGCCTCAGCGCGGTCTCAGGCTCGTTCTTCTATATGGCCTTCGACATCGCAGCGCTGGGGTTCGCGTTTGCGGCCGTCGGCCACGCCCCGTCGCTCGGCACGCTCGTGCTCGGCTACCTGATCGGCCAGCTCGGCAACCTCATCCCGCTCCCGGGCGGGATCGGCGGCACCGAGGGCGCGCTCGTCGGGGTGTTCGCTCTGTACGGCGTGAACGTGTCCGACGCCGCCGCCGCGGTGCTCGTGTACCGCCTGTTCCAGCTGGCGATCCCTGCCCTCCTGGGCGCGCCGGCGTTCGTGATCCTGCGTCGCCGCCTGATACGCGAGGACAAGCCGGCATCGGTCTGCGGACAGCTGGCCGTGGACGTGGTCAAGCTCCCGGCGCGCAGCTGACGTCAACGCGGGCTGTGGTGAGCGACACGACGGTTCCGCGGGCGGTCGTTTGGGCGACCGATCTGGACGTCATGGCAGCCGACCGCGTCGTCGACCGCCGGGATGGATACCTCGTTGTTCGCTCGCCCAGCCATCCGGGGTTCTACTGGGGCAACCTGCTTCTGCTCGACGATCCGCCGGCCGCCGGGGACAGGGCGAGATGGGAGCGCTGGTTTGACGCCGAGTTTGGGAGCGACCCGCGCGTCCGCCACCGCACGTTCGCGTGGGATACCGTCGACGGTTCGATCGGGCGAGCCCGCGAGGAGTTCGTTTCCAGCGGCTACGAGCTCGAGGAGACCGTCGGGCTGGTGGGAACGCCGGACGGCATCCAACGCCACCCCCGCGAGAATCGCGAGGTCGTCGTGCGGGCCGTGGAGCCCGACGGCGATGAAGACCTGTGGGAGCAGGTCGTGGAACTCCAGGTGGCCTCGCGCGACGAGCAGTTCGAAGAGGCTATGTATCGCGAGTTCTGCCACCGGCGCCTAGCCGATCACCGTGCTCTGTTCCGAGCCGGACGCGGCGCCTGGTACGTGGCCCTATATCCCGATGAGAACGAGGTCGTCGGCAGCTGTGGCGTCGTAGTCACTGCCGGCCGCGGACGCTTCCAGGCCGTGGACACCGCGGCTGCGCATCGCCGGATCGGCATCTGCTCGCGGCTCGTGGTCGACGCCGCGCAGCGCGCCGTCACCGTTCACGGCGCGCGCCGCCTGGTGATCGCCGCAGATCCGAACTACCACGCGCTCGGGCTTTACGAATCGCTCGGATTCCGGCGCGCCGAGAGCGTCGCCGGCGTCTTCCAGCCAATCCGTAGTGGAGCCTGAAGCGGGTTAGGATCTCCGGCATGTCGTTGGGGGAGGCTGTGGGGTGTCCGGTCGCGCCAGATTTCGATCCGCTCTCACCGGATTTCCTCGCCGATCCGTTCGCAGTCATGGGCTCGCTCGCTCTCGCGAAACGGCCCGTGTTCTACGCGCCCACGATCGACTACTACGTGATCACGCGGTATCGCGACATCGAGTCGATCTTCTCCGACCCGCATGGCTACTCCGCCGCGGCGGCACAGCTTCCCCTGGTCGAGCTCGACGCTCGCGCGCGGCAGATCCTGCTTGCCGGCGGCCATCGTCCCCAGCCCTCGATGGTCAGCCTCGATCCGCCCGAGCACACGCGCTTGCGCCGTCACTCCGGCGGCTGCTCGAGGCTCCCGACCGGTGGGCGGCGATCGTCGCCGATCCGACCCTGATCCCAGGCGCGATCGAGGAGACCCCTCGCTACGACCCTTCGGTGCCCGTGTGGCGTCGCGTGACCAAGCGTCCGATGACCGTCTCCGGGGTCGAGATCCCTGGGGGAGCGAAGCTATTTCTGTGGCTGGCCGCAGCCGGGCGGATCCGGAAGTGTTCCCGGACCCGGACCGGTTCGACATGCGCCCCGACAACGGCCGACATCATCTCCAGGCACTGTGGGCGACACCCCAGGACGCTTGATTCCGAGCTAACCTTTAGTAAGCGGTTCCTTACCCGCGGATCTCATTAGAAAGGCTGGAATTGGGCAAAGTCTGGGTTCTCGACACCGAAACGAAAGGCACCGGAGCAAACATGGTGCCGCTCGACCGGGTGCTCAAGAAGCCGGCCTCCGAGCCGGAGCCGGTGCGTGTTCTCCGTCAGCCCAAGCCGCCGACGCCGAAGCCGCCCGAGCCACGGAGCCCGAGGCGGTTCAAGGTGGTCGACGTGATGACCCGAGAGGTCCTCGCCGAGGGTGCGGACACGCGGACCACGGTCAGGCTGCTCGAGGACGTTCGCAGCATCGTCGACGTGACGATCTGGGTGTGGCAGCCGGAGACCGAGCGGTGGCGGATGCTGACCTTTGACGAGGCCAGATCCTTGTGGGATTACCGGGGCCGCATGGATGACGCCGCAGCGCGCGCGGGTTGAGCTTAGGACGCCGACGCCGGCGGATCGCGACGAGTTCCTGGCGGCGATGCGCGCGAGCCGCACGTTCCACCGACCGTGGCTCCAATCTCCCGTCACCCCGGAGGCTTATGACCGGTTGCTTGCCCGCACCCAGGATGACCGGTACGACCCACTGTTCGCGTGCCTTCGCGATCACGGCCCGATCGTCGGGTTCTTCAACATTTCAGAGATCGTCCGCGGCTTCTTCCAGAGCGCGTTCCTCGGCTACGGAGCGGTCGCCGCGCACGCCGGTCATGGGTACATGAGCGAGGGGCTCCAGCTGGTGCTGGCGCGGGCGTTCACCGATCTGCGACTCCACCGGCTCGAGGCGAACATCCAGCCGGGCAACGCCGCATCGATCGCGCTGGTCGCGCGGGCCGGATTCGTATGCGAGGGCGCCTCCGAGCGTTATCTCAAGATCGGCGGGCGCTGGCGCGACCACGAGCACTGGGTGATCCGCGCCGAGCAGTGGCGCGATTTGCGCCGCCGGCGCCGCGATTGATCTGAGCGTCACCTGGGGCTTCCGAGGACGAGTTCGACGAGCTCGCCGGCCGTCGTTGGGTCGAACGGCTCGCCAGTCATGAGGCGGCGGTAGAACAACACTCCGAGCAGCGCGACGGTCGCGAGCTCGGGATCGGTCTCGGGGCGAAACTCGCCGTCGTTGACCCCGCGCGCGATGAGGTCGATCAACGCCTGCCGCCGCTCTACCGCGTAACGGTGATGGAACTCGCGCACCCGCGGATCCCGCTCGGCGCCTTCGATCAGCGCCGGGATGCAGCGCGAGAACGTCGAATCGACGACCACCTCGGCGACATGGCTAACCAGCAACTCCACCGCCTCGCGCGCGGTGAGATCCGAGAGGTCGGGGACCATCTGCTCGTGGAAGGTTTCAAACGCGTCAGCGATCAGCGCCAGCTTGTCTCGCCAGTGCCGGTAGATCGTCGACTTGCCGACGCCGGCGCGCGCCGCGACCGACTCGATCGTCACCCCGCCGTACCCCACGTCCGCGAGCTCCTCGACGGCCGCCTCGAGGATCACCAGGCGCGAGCGCTCCACCCTTGGATCCGGCCGGACATCCCTTCGCGTGCTCATTCGATTCCCTGTAGAACGTTGACGTATCGCTGCGATACGCGTACGTTTCGTTATTGAAGCATTGAGCGAGGACGGAGGAGGACCGCATGCCCACAGTCAGTGTTCGCTACATCGTCGATGACGTCGACGCGGCGATCGACTTCTACTGCCACCGACTCGGCTTCGAGGAGGTCATGCATCCCGCGCCCACGTTCGCGATGCTCTCCCGTGGCGATCTCCGGCTCGTGCTGAGCGCCCCCGGCGGCGGACCCGGTGGTGGTCAGGCAATGCCCGACGGCACGGTGCCCACGCCCGGCGGATGGAATCGCTTTCAGCTCGAGGTTGGCGACATCGAGGCGATCGTCGCCGAGCTGCGCGAGCACGGTACCCGCTTCCGCAACGACATCGTCGCCGGCGTCGGCGGCAAGCAGATCCTGGTAGAGGACCCGAGCGGGAACCCGGTCGAGCTGTTCCAGCCGACTCTCGCCGAGGCCGGCCTCTCCCGGACCGCCTGAGCGGGCAGAGCCAATTAGGCCCGCCTGACCGGCCATAGCCCAATCAGTCCCACCTGAGCGGCCGGGGCCCTCCCCCGCCACCAATTCCGGTTAACCGCTCACTCGCCCCGCCGCGGCGTGGTGAATTCACGTTCACCCGGGCCTGGCACGGTCACCTGCTCACTCGACGCCCGCAGAGCTGACGAGTGAGCAGCTAACCGCAATTCTTGTTGACCGAGGGTTGACAAGCCGATGCGGGCGCGCTAGCTTGCCGCTTATCAACCAGCGGTCAACAGGAGGACCGAATGAGTGCGGTAGCGCGGGACAGCGGTGTCGATGAGAGGCTGGAGCGACTCGAGCGGCAGGTCGCCGCGACCATCCGGGTCGTCGACGAGAACGAGATTCGCCTCGAGCGGCTAGAGGGAGGTCGGGCACGGAGGGTGGCGGCGCTGCCGCGCGTCCCGCTCACGTCCGTCGCGCCGCCGGCGCGGAAGGCGGAGCGAGTCGTGGAGCCGCCGTCCCGGAAGGAGCGCCGCCTCGTGGAGCCACCGTCCCGGAAGGAGCGCCGCCTCCCGGAGCCGGCGCCCGTGCCCGGCTCGGACTCGCTCTCGCCCCGGGCGACCTCGTTCGATGACTCCTCGGCGGCCGCGCCCTGGCCTGGATCGGCGGGATCGCAACGCTGTTCGGGATCGTGCTGCTGCTCGGCCTCGCGATCTCGCACGACTGGATCGGTCCGGCCGTGCGCGTCCTCCTCGCCGGCGCCGGCTCGGTCGCGCTGCTCACCGCGGGCATGTGGCTCCATGACCGCCGCGGCCGCACCGAAGCGGCAGTCGCGATGGTCGGCGCCGCCACCGCCGGGGCTTACGCGACATTGGTGGTCGCTGCCGACGTCTACCGGCTGATCCCTGTGCCGGTGGCCGCGGTCGCTGCAATGCTCGTCGGCGCATTGGCGACTGGGCTCGCGATTCGCTGGGCCGGACGGGCGATCGCCGTCATCGGCCTGATCGGAGCGCTGGTCTCGCCGGTGATGGTCGGGGCTTCGTACGACTTCGTCGCGATCGCGCTGCTCGCCCTCGCCGCCGCGTGTTCGATGGCGGTCGTGCTCTGGCGCCGGTGGCCATGGCTCGCGTTCGCAACTGTGCTCGTGTGCGCGCCGCAATGGGCGCTGTGGATGGCGAACAGCCAGGCCCCCGGCGCCGAGCTCGCGGTACTCGTCTACTTCGGCGGGATCGGTCTCGCCGGCGCGGTGTTCGCCCAGCTCCGCTCGTCGACCGAGGCCCGCGCGTTGCGATCGGCGCTCGCGCTCGTGCTCCTGAACGCCGCGATCGTGGGCGTGGCCGGCCGGCTCGTCTTCGGCTCGGCCGGCGGCGTCGTCTGGCTGGCCGGCATGGCCGTCGTCCACGCTTCGGTCGGACTCTGGCCGCGGCCTCGGATCGCGGTCCACCCCATCCTGAGACGCCTGCTGATCGCCGTCGCCGTGGTCGCCGCCGACGTCGCCATCGGACTCACCCTCGACGGCGTCCCGCTCACCGCCGCCTGGGGCGCGTCCGCGCTGGCGTTCGCCTTCCTTGCTCGCCGTATCGATCGTGATGACGACCGGGCTTGGCTCACTGTGGCTCTCGGAGCGCAGACCGGACTCGTTCTGGTGCGCGCGCTGATCGCGCTGCCGCCGAGCCAGCTGACCGCCGGGCCCGAGCTCGTCCCGCTCGCGTCCGTCGCCATCCTCGCGGCGACCTCCATCGGCTGCGCCCGCGTGTCCCCGGCGCGCGGCGACTGGCGGACGGTGCTCGATGCCCTCGGTTTGCTGGCGGTCGGCTACATGACCGCTGCCACCGTGAGCGGCGCCGCCCTGGTCGCTGTATGGGCGGCCGAGTCGGTGGCGCTCGCCGAGATCTCCCGGCGCACAGGCGATCGCGTCGCCCGGCGCGCCAGCGATCCCGTCGCCCGCTACGGCGCGCTTGCGTTTCTCGCCGCGGCGAGCCTGCACGCGACCGTCGTCGAGGCGCCGCCCACCGCGCTCGTGAGCGGAGTCGACAGCGTGGGCGCGGCCGCGCTCGCCTTGGCGGCCGTCGCCGCGGCGGCCCTCCGCATCGGGCGGGGGGCGGAGCGAGGCGATCGAGCGGGCCGGCTGCTCGTGGCGAGCTCGGGCGCGATGATCCTCTACCTGGCGTCGGTTGCGGTCATCTCGGCGTTCCAGCCGGCCCTCGGCACCGAGTCGGTGATCGTCCTCGATCTCAGCGTGCGCCAGCAGGGGCAGGTGCTCCTGAGCGCTCTGTGGGGGGTCGTCGGGACCGCGGGGCTGATCGTCGGCCTGCGCAGGGACATCGCGCCGCTCCGGACCGCCGCGCTCGGGGTCCTTCTCGCGACCGTGGCCAAGGTGTTCCTCTACGACCTCTCGACCCTGACCTCGATCTACCGGGTCGTGTCGTTCTTCGTCCTTGGCGGCTTGCTGCTGGCGGGAGGGTTCGCCTACCAGCGGCTGCGGCCACCAGCTACTTCCTAGTCGACTTGTTCAACGCGCCGCCGCGAGCATCCGCTCGATCGAGGGCGCCAGCAGCCCGGTGATCGCCTCCGCGGTTCTCGCCGGCGAGTCGCGCGGCGCGGTCACATGACTGATTGCGAGGCGGACGAGCGTGTCCGCGAGGGCCTCGAGGTCGACCGCGGCGGCCTGAGGCCAGTGCGACCGGATCGTCGCGGCGACGCGCTCGCTCGCCCAGTCGAGCACGGGACGGCTCTGGGTGGTGACGAGCGGGAGTAGACCGCCGGTGCCGTCGTCCCCGAGCAACAGGCGCACGAACGGGTCGGTAGTCGCGACCGTCAGGAAGCACTCGAGCCCCGCCGTGAGAGCCGCCAGCGGATCGTCCGCGTGGGCAGCGATCGTCTGCTCGACGGCGCCGAGCAGACGGCTGCCCTCGCGGATCAAGAGCGCCTGCCCGAATTCGTCCCGGGTGCCGAACTCGTTGTACAGGGTCTGGCGGCTGACACCGGCCGCGGCGGCGATCTCCGCCATCGTCACCTGCGCCCAAGCGCGATCGCGGAGTAGCTCGCGGCCCGCGTCGAGGAGCCGATCGCGCAACAGCTGCCGGACCGCCCCGCGATATGAGGTCGTCATCCAGCGGGACCGTAGCGTGCGAGCACCCGACCGCGTACCGGCGGGTGAATGTTCGCCCGGGTCGCATCACCCCCGTAATGCCGGATCAGGCGCGGATCCATGACCCGGCGCCACAGCGGCGGCACCAGCGCGAGGAGGATCATGCCGGCGTAGCCCGTCGGGAGCTGCGGCGCCGCGTCGAAGTGACGCAACGCCTGGAACCGGCGTGTGGGGTTGGCGTGGTGGTCGCTGTGGCGCTGAAGGTGGTACAGGAGGACGTTGGAGGCGACGTTGTTGCTGTTCCAGCTGTGCTCCGGCCGCGTCCGCTCGTATCGCCCATCGTCACGTTTCTGGCGCAGGAGCCCGTAGTGCTCGAGATAGTTGACGACTTCGAGCAGCGGGAACCCGATGACCATCTGCAGCAGCAGGTACGGCAGCACAGCGAGTCCGAACACGGCCGTCAGGCCGCCGAACAGGACCACCGTTATCGCCCACGCGTTCAACACGTTGTTGTGGAAGCTCCACCACGGCCGGCCGTCGCGAGAGAGCCATTCGCGCTCGAGCTCCCAGGCCGATAAGAGACTGCCCGTGACCGTCCTCGGCAGGAACGCCCAGAAGCTCTCCCCCAGGCGCGCGCTCGCGGGATCCTCCGGCGTGGCAACGCGCACGTGGTGGCCACGGTTGTGCTCGACGAAGAAGTGGCCGTAGCCGCTTTGCGCGAGCGCGATCTTGCTCAGCCAGCGCTCGAGCCGGTCGCGCTTGTGCCCGAGCTCGTGCGCGGTGTTGATCGCGATCCCGGCGACCATGGCCTCGGTCAGCGCGAGCCCAACCTTGTCGACCACGCTCAGATCGCCGCTCGCCCACAGCCAGCACGCGAACGCCAGTCCGGCGTACTGGAGCGGCAGGAACGCGTACGTGCACCAGCGGTAGTAGCGATCCTGCTCGAGCCATTTCAAGACGCTGTCGGGCGGGTTCTCGGCATCGAGCCCGATGAGCAGGTCGAGCGGCGGAAACACCCCAAAGATCAGAACCGGACCGAAGAACCAGAAGAGGCCGAGCGCCGTGAGGTGGACCAGCCCGTACACGATGAAGGGGAGTGTCGGGACGACGATCCCAAGTAACCAGGCGTAGCGCTTGGCGTCCCGCCACGCCGCCGGTTGCCGAGAGCTCGCAGGGTCCTGTCCGGCTGCCACAGAGGTCATGGCGCATCTCCTTGAGTCGCTCGCAGACGACCCAAGCTTTACACATAGGGGAAATATGTCAAGTAACCCGACAATCGTGCACTGGTCGTCCAATCACCTCGCCTTGGGTCAGACCAGGGTGTGGTAGAGCGCCGAGGTCTGCTCGGCGATCATCGGCCACGAGAACTGCTCGACCGCGCGCCGGCGCCCGGCCCGCCCCATCGCCTCCGCGCGGTCGGGGTCGTTGATCAGAGCGTTCACGCGCTCGGCGAAGTCGTCGGCGAACCGCTGCGGATCGAGCGGCGCGCCGGTGCTGTCATCGCCGGGCTCGATCGGCACGAGCAGGCCCGTCTCGCCATCGTCAACGACCTCGACGATCCCACCCGTGGCGGTCGCCACCACCGCGGCCTGACACGCCATCGCTTCCAGGTTGACGATCCCGAGCGGCTCGTAGATTGACGGGCAGGCAAATACCCTCGCGTGGCTGAGGAGCTGGATCACGTGCTGCTTGGGAAGCATCTGCTCGAGCCACACCACTCCGTCGCGCTCGGCGCGCAGCTCGCCGACCAGGCGCTCGACCTCGGCGCCCAACTCGCGGGTGTCCGCGGATCCCGCGCACACCACGAGCTGCGTCGCCGGCTCGAACTTGCGCGCGGCGCGAAGCAGGTACTCGACGCCCTTCTGCCGCGTGATCCGGCCGACGAACATCACCGAGGGACGTTCGGGGTCGACGCCGTAGCGCTTGAGCACGTCGGTGCGATGGTCGGGCGAGTACTCGTCGGTGTCGATCCCGTTGTAGATAACGTGCGCACGCGCGGGATCGATCGCCGGGTAAACGCGGAGGGTGTCATCGCGCGTCCCGCGCGACACCGCGATCACGGCGTCGGCGGCCTCAAGCGCGGTCTTCTCCGCCCAGCTGGAGATCGCGTAGCCGCCACCGAGCTGCTCGGCCTTCCACGGCCGCAGCGGCTCGAGGCTGTGGACCGTCGCGACATGCGGAATGCCGTGCGCGAGCTTCGCCAGATGGCCGCCCAGGTTCGCGTACCAGGTGTGGCTGTGGACGAGATCGGCGTCCGAGGTGCGGGCGGCCATCGTGAGGTCGATCGAAAGGGCCCTCAGCGCCGCGAGCTCAGGCGCATCGCCCGCGAGCGCACCCCACGCCCGATGGGGCACGTCGCCGGCGTCCCAGGCATGGACGGTCACGTCCTCGATCACGCGCAGCTCCCGCGCGAGGTACTCGACGTGCACCCCCGCGCCACCGTAAACCTCCGGCGGATACTCGCGGGTGAGCAGCGCCACTCTCAATCGACGACCTCGCCCTTGGGGATCACGATGATCCCGCCGGCCGACACCTTGAACCGCTCGCGATCGGCATCGAGGTCCACGCCGATCTCCGCGCCCGGCGCGATCCGGACATCCTTGTCGAGGATCGCCCGTCGGACCACGGCGTTCCGGCCGACATCGACGTTGTGCATCAGGATCGCG
>Ga0335081_10005928_pt1 | contig 19366 bp, 16 predicted proteins | sample Lox_Sample_35_FD_206713 | JGI IMG/M metagenome (GOLD analysis project Ga0335081, IMG submission 206713) | Soil microbial communities from Loxahatchee National Wildlife Refuge, Florida, United States - Lox_Sample_3.5 | ecosystem: Environmental > Terrestrial > Soil > Wetlands | place: USA... | reverse complement strand
CGACGCGCTCGCGTGCTGGAGCTCGTGGGGCCGCTACCTCGCCGGCGATCCCGGCCATGACTCGGTGTGCCCGGTGACCGACATGATCCGCAGCGGCCTGGGCGACTACTGGGTGGGCGCGCTGCTGTTCACCGTGGTCGAGCACGAGATCGGCCACGCGCTCAACATCCCCGACGTGTCGTCGTCGGACGAGAGCGTGGAGATGTTCTCGGTGATGGGCGAGAACTTCCAGCCGTCGTTCGCGGGCGGGGCCGACGCGTTCAGCGCGTTCGACGCGAAGGTGTTCGGCGATGCCAACCCGGACTTCACGCCCGCACCGGCGTGCGATCACGTCCGCCTGGTCGACGACGATGACACCGAGGCGCGCTGCACCTGCGATCAGTCGTCGGCGTTCGGGCGCGTTGCCGGGATCGCGATCACGAACGTGGTGCCGTCGGGCCCGGACTCGCAGGTCACGGTGCCGCCGTGATCGTCGACGATCTTCTTCACGATCGCGAGGCCGAGGCCCGTGCCGCCCTTCTTGCCGGTCGCGAACAGCTCGAACAGCCGGCCGCGTAGCTCGGGCGGGATGCCGCCGCCGGTGTCGCGCACCGACCACACCAGCTGGTCGCCCTTGCGCTCGACCAGCACGCGCAGCCGCCCGCCCTCCGGCATCGCCTCGATCGCGTTGCGCGCGAGGTTGTGGAACACGCGCAGGAGCTTCTGCTCGTCGAAGTACGCGACGCCGTCGTAGCGCGCCTCGACCTCGAAGTCGATGCCGCGCCCCGCGGTCGCCGCGCCGAGCTGCGTGGTCAGCTCCTCGACGAAGCGGTTGACGTAGACCTTGCGCACGACGAGGTCGGTGTCGCCGCGCGCGAACGCGAGGACCTCGCGGGTCATGCCGGTCAGCAGATCGAACTGGCGCTGGATCTGCTCGACGTACTTGTCGCGCTGCGCGGTCTCCTCGCACGCCGCCATCAGCTGCGCGTAGCCCGAGATGATCGTCATCGGCGTCTTGAGGTCGTGCAGCAGGCCGGCCAGCATGCGGCCGATCGACGCCAGGCGATCGCGGCTGGCCTGCTCGCTGCGCCGCCGCGCCAGACCGATCGCGCTCGCCGCCTGCGCCGCGATGAGCACGAGCAGCCTGAGATCGGCATCGCTCCACGCCGCGCCGTCGCGCACGGTGCGGCGCTGGTCGATGATCTCGATCCCGCCGATCACGTCCTCGCCGTCGACCAGCGGCGCGACCAGGATGTGCTGCGGCATCACGCCGAGCTCGCGCGCGACCTCGGCGGCGTGGCGCGGATCGCGCGTCGGATCGTCCACCACCAGCGGCGTGCGGTGCGCGATCGACCAGCCGAGCAGGCCGGTGCCGTGCGGCAGCGTCCGCTCGATCAGGCGCGGCGCAGCCGGCCCCTGCACCGTGCGAAAGCGCAGCGCGCCGTCGGGCTCGACCAGCGCGATCGAGCCCGCGCCGCCGCCGAGCACGTTGATCGCCTGCGCGAGGATGCGCGACAGCAGGTCGTCGAGATCGAGCGCGCCCGACAGCTCCTTCTCGACCTGGTACAGCGCGTCGAGCTCGCGCTGGCGGCGCTCGAGATCGCGCCGCGCCTCGATCAGCTCCTGGTTCTGGGTGACCAGCGAGTGATAGAGCCGCGCGTTCTCGATCGCGATCGCCGCCTGCGCCGCCAGCGCGCTCATCAGCTCCTCGTCGCCGATCGTGAACGGTCCGTCGGCCTTGTTGAGCACCTGGAGCACGCCGACCAGCCCGCCGAGCGCGCCGATCATCGGCACGCTCAGGATCGAGCGCGTGCGATAGCCGCTCTTGACGTCGACCGCCGGCTGGAACCGCTGATCGGCGTAGGCATCGGGGATGTTGACGATCTCGCGGGTCTGCGCGACCCAGCCGGCGATGCCCTCGCCGAGATCGAGCGTGATCTCGACCAGCGCGTCGCCCTGCACGACCTTCGACCACAGCTGCGTGCCGTCCTCGGTGACCAGGTAGAGCGTCGAGCGATCGGCGCCCATCAGCTCGGTCACCTTCTCCATGATCAGGCGGAGCAGCGCGTCGATGTCGCCGACCGTCGACAGCGCGCGCGACACCTCCTGGACCAGCGCGACCTTCTTCTGCTCGCGGCGGAGCGCGGACTCGAGCGATTGCATCGAGTCCGATGCGCTCGCCGCCAGCCCGTGTCCGTCCGACATGGCGGCCATCGTACCCCAGCGTTGCGTGGCCCGGGTGACGCTTCGCGCCGCGGCGCGTGCGCCGGTGATTCACTCCATGCCGCGGCGGCGGAGGTCGTCCTCGTCGAGACCCTCGAGGTGGCCGATCTCGTGCAGCAGCGTGTCGCGGATCTGCTCGGTCAGCTCGGCCCGGGTCTTGACCGCGCGCGCGAGGTTCTTGCGATACAGCACGATCGACGGCGGATCGTCGCCGGCCTCGGGCGCGCGCCCGACCGGCCCGCGATACAGGCCGAGGATGGTCGGCGGGAACGGCGGCGACACCGCCTTGAGGTCGGCCGGATCGGGGAGATCCGCGATCTCGACCTTGATCGCCTGGACGCGCGCGCGGCGATCCGGCGGCAGCGCGGCGACCACCGCATCGATCTCCTTCTGGAACTGATCGACCGGGATCAGCACGGGCGGCGACAGCTCGCCCGGCGCGAGCTCGATCGCGCGATGCAGCTCGGCGTCGGCCTGCGCGGTCTCGCCGAGCTGCTCGAGCGTGAGCCCGAGCATCTGGTGGGTGTACGCGTCGTCGGGCTGGATCGCGAGCGCCTTCTGGAACGCGGCCTTGGCCTCCGCGAAGCGCGACAGGTCGAACAGCGCGACGCCCTTCTCGTGCAGCGCGTCGCCGCGGCCCGGCGCCATGCGCAGCGCGGCGTCGACCCGCTCGAGCGCCTCGTCGCTGCGCCCGAGGTCGTTGAGCGCCTGGGCCTCGAGCACCGCGAGATCGGCGGCGAGCGGCACGTTGCGGCGGCGGCGCGCCAGCGCGCGCCGGCTGCCCCGCTCGGCCAGCTCGAGCCCGAGCCGCAAGGCGTCGCGGCTGCGCTCGCCCTTGCCGTTGATGTAGAAGTCGGACACGGCGCGCAGCGTCTCGGGGTCGTCGGGATCGAGCGCGAGCGCGAGCGCGTACGCGACCTGCGCGTCGCCATCGCGGCCGAGCGCGGCCAGCGCGGCGCCGCGCAGGTGATGGGCCTCGACCGACGTCGGGGCGAGATCCGCCGCGCGATCGGCGCACGTCCAGGCCGCCGCGTAGGCCGCCTTGTCGATCTGCCGGTTGGCCTCGTCGAGCAGCGCCTGGACCCGCGTGTCGTCGTCAGCGCTGTCGGGGATCTTGGCCGGGCACTCGACCACCTGCTCCTCGTGGTGCGGCCGCACCACCGCGCCCTCGACCATCACGCCGGGCTTGGACGGCACCGGCTGGGCGGTCGCGGCGGCGACGGGCGCGCTCGGCGGCGGCGGCGCGCGACGGTCCTCGGCCTTGCACCCCGCGGCGAGCGCGGCGGCGACGGCGAGCCCGAGAAGACGCATCGCCAGCTAGGATAGCCCGAGGCCGGACCGAACGCGAAACGCAAAGCATCGCAGCGAGATGACTGTGCTACGGTCGCGGCGATGCGCGGCGACGGCGAGCTGTGGCACCTGGTGGAGGCCAAGCGCGAGGACGGCGTCGCGACCATGTTCCGGATCCGCGAGCTGCCGCCGCGCCCCGAGCTGTTCAAGATCTTCGTGGTCGAGCTGGCCTACCCCGCGACCGAGCTGTCGCGGCTGCCGAGCGCGGCCGACTACCGGCGGCTCGCCGACTTCGAGGAGCAGTGGCTCGATCCGGCGTGCTCGGCCCTCGGCTGGGAGCGGGTCGGCCAGAAGACCGAGGACGGCTCGTTCTTCCTCTACATGTACGGCCGCAGCGACCCGGCCGAGCTGGTCGCCCGGCTCGCGCCGTTCGATGCGGCCTTGGGCTTCTACGACGACGATGATCCCGAGTGGGCCGAGTACGCGACGCTGCGCGAGTTGCTCGAGCGCGCGCGCTCTCTCCCCGCCGCGCCCGCGCCCGCCGCGCGCCCGACGCCGCAGCCGACCGTGCCGATGACGATGAAGAAGCGAGCGCGTGGCAAGGCCAGGCCGAAGGCCAAGCGCAAGGCGAAGAAGGCGCGGTAGGTCGGCCCGCCCACGTGGGCGCCGAGGCCGACTCGCTGGCCCGTGGACGCGGACGCAGCGGAGGACAGGCACCGAGCGGCGTCGAGAGCGCGTGCGTCCCACTCGCCACCGCCTCGTATCGTCGTCGCGCGTGCTCGATGCGCGGGTCGGATCACGCGTCCGCCCACGTCGGCCCGATCCCGATGTCGACCTCGAGCGGCACCGCGAGCTTGTAGACCTGCTCCATCTCGTCCTTGAGCGCGGCGCCGACCTTCTCCGCGATCTCGGGTGGCGCCTCGAACACCAGCTCGTCGTGCACGGTGAGCAGCATCTCGACCGGCCAGCGCTCGCGCGCGATCCGCTCGGTGGTGCGCAGCATCGCGAGCTTGATGATGTCGGCGCCGGTGCCCTGCATCGGCGTGTTCTGCGCGACCCGCTCGGCGGCGTGGCGCGCGGCCGGGCTCTTCGACATGAGGTTCGCGATCGGCCGCCACCGGCCGAGCACGGTGCGCGCCCCGCCCTGCGCGCGCGCGACCGCGACGATCTCGTCCATGAACTTGTGGATGGTCGGAAAGCGCTGGAAGTAACGCCGCGAGTACTCGGCGGCCTGGGTGCGCGAGACGTCGAGCGCGCGCGCCAGCCCGAAGTCGCTCTGGCCGTACGACAGGCCGTAGTTGACCGCCTTGGCGATCCGCCGCTGCTCGGCGGTGACCGCCTCGCGCGCGACCCCGAACACCTCGGCGGCGGTCTGGGTGTGGACGTCGATCCGATCGCGGAACGCGGTCGACAGCAGCGGATCGCCCGACAGGTGCGCGAGGATGCGCAGCTCGATCTGCGAGTAGTCGGCCGCGATCAGCGTCTTGCCCGGCGCCGCGATGAAGCCGCGCCGGATCTTCGCGCCGAGCTCGCTGCGGATCGGGATGTTCTGTAGATTCGGATCCTGCGACGAGATCCGCCCGGTCTCGGCGACCACCTGGTTGAACGTGGTGTGGACCCGGCCGGTCCGCGGCGAGACCAGCGGCGGCAGCGCGTCGAGGTAGGTGCCCTTGAGCTTGGCGATCTCGCGATGCTCCATGATCGGCGCGATGATCGGGTGATCGAGCTGCTCGAGCGTATCGGCCTCGGTCGACCAGCCGGTCTTGGTGCGGCGCACGCCCTTGGTGTCGAGCCCGAGCTTGTCGAACAGCAGCTCGCCGAGCTGCTTGGGCGAGCCGATGTTGAATTCGCCGCCGGCGAGCTCGTAGATCTGGCGCTCGAGCCTGGCGAGCCGGCCTTCGACCTCGCGCGACAGCTCGCGAAAGTGCGCGACGTCGATGTGGATGCCGGTGCGCTCGACGTGCGCGAGCAGGCGCGCGACCGGCAGCTCGATCTCGCGATACAGCGCGGCGAGCCCGCCGGCGTCGAGCCGGCGCGGCAGCTCGTCGGCGATCGCGAGCAGCGCGTGGGTGATCGCGCCGGCCCACGGAGCCGCGCGCTCGACCTCGACCTGCTCGAGGCTCGCGTGAACCTTGCCGCGGCCGACGATCGTCGCGCGCGCGGGCAGCAGCACGCCGCCGAGCCGCTGCGCGACCGCCTCGCCGGCCTCGGCGTCCTGCGTCGGATCGAGCAGGAACGCGGCGAGCATGGTGTCGTCGACCACGTTGGCGACCTCGACGCCGAGGTCGGCGAACGTACGGATCACCGCCTTGGCGTCGTGGCACACCTTCGCGACCGCCGGATCGGCGAGCACGTGGTGGATCGGCACGATGTCGGCGGCGGGCGGCGGCGCCGGCGCGCCGATGTAGCGGTGGCCGAGCGGCAGGTAGGCCGGCGGCTGGCCGGGCACCGCGATCACGATCGCGACCAGCTTGGCGCGCTCGATGCGCTCGGGATCGAGCTCGACCGTGATCGCGAACCGGCCGGCCGCGCGCGCCGCGGCGGCGAGCTCGGCGATCGCGTCGGCACGCGTGACGATCCGGGTGTCGCCGCGCGCCTCGACGGTCGCGACCGCGCTGGTCTCGGGCGCCGGGACGACCACCATGTCGTCGGCGGGCGGCATCCGCATCTTGACCTTCTCGACCAGCACCTGGAACTCGAGCTCGGTGAACAGCTGGAGCAGCTCCGGCAGGTTCCACTCGCCGACCACGAGCTCCTCGATCGGGATCGGCAGCGCGACGTCGCGCTTGAGCTCGACCAGCTGGCGCGACAGCTTCACGCGCGCGAGCTGCTCCGGATCGCCGAACGGATGCTTGATCTGCAGGCGCGGCACCGCCGGGTTCTGCGCGATCAGGTTGGCGAGCGAGCCGTACTGCTCGAGCAGCGCCGCGGCGGTCTTGTCGCCGACCCCGCGGATGCCCGGGATGTTGTCGCTGGTGTCGCCGACCAGCGCGAGGAAGTCGGGGATCTTTTCGGGCGGCACGCCCATCTTCTTGATGACCTCGTCGCGCGTGTAGGTCTTCTGATGGAGCGCGTCGATCATCGAGACGCCGTCTCCGATCAGCTGCATGATGTCCTTGTCGGCGGAGTAGATCACGACCTCCCAGCCGCGGTGCCGCGCCTCGACCACGAGCGTCGCGATCACGTCGTCGGCCTCGACTCCCGGCACGGCGAGCACGGGCCAGCCCATGCCGCGCACGATCCTCGGGAAGTACTCCATCTGCACGCCGAGCTCCTCGGGCGCTTCCTTGCGGTTGGCCTTGTACTCCGCGTACATCTCGGCGCGAAACGTTCGCTTGCCGCTCTTGTCGTCGAACACGACCGCCATCCGGCGCGGCGCGTTGTCCTCCTCGAGCCGCATCAGCATGCGCGAGAACACGTAGAGCGCGCCGGTCGGCATGCCCTCGCTGGTCGACAGCCGGACCTCGCGGCGCTCGCCGCGCGACACGTTCATCAGGCCGTAGTGCGCGCGGAAGATGTAGCCGTGGCCATCGACGATGTAGAGCCGCTCCGGCACGGGCGCACTCTAGCAGAACGCGCTGCGCCGTCTCGCGATATGCTCGCGACACGGGCGGTGATCGCATCGCCCGATTCGCGCGCGGAGCGCGAGGCCGAGCGAGTCGCGGCGACGGTCGCACTACCGGCGCCGGCACCGCCAACGGCGAGACCGTCCAGCTCGTCGAGGTCGCGCGCGCGCAACACGAGCGACGAGCGGCGGCGTCGCGACAGGCCTGCGCGATGGTCGCGGAAACGATCCGGGCGGCGCGCGGGCTGGCTGTTGCGATCGGGCGCGACGCCGCGGCTGCGCCGTGCGCCGCGCGCGTAGGTGGCTTCGCGCCGATGACGGCGGCGTACCTCGCGGCCTGGGTACGGTTCACGCCGAGGCCCCGTGATCGAGCCCGCGCAACCTCACGGTTTCGTTGAGCCCACTCGCGGCGCTCGACTTTCGGAAACGCGTCCGTAGACTCGAGGCCGCGAGCGGCAGGAACCGCCTCGCACTGGGAGAAGCTCGCCATGACGAACCAGCCCGATTCCGAGCCGCGGACCTGCGAGGTGTGCGGCGCCGCGATCCCGCCCGCGCGCGTGAAGGCGATCCCCGGCACCTGGCTGTGCATCGAGTGCAGCGAGGAGGTCGGCGGCGACTTCGTCTACATCGCGAAGCAGGAGAACCTCGGCAAGGCAGGAAGCCTCAAGCTCAACTACGGCGGGGTCTCGATCACCAAGAAGCGTCGAACGATCCGCAAGCCGAGCGAGTAGCCGTGGCAAGATGCCAGCCATGCACCGGATCGTCGTCGACGCGATGGGAGGCGATCACGCCCCCGACGAGATCGTGCAGGGCGCGGCGGAGGCCACGCTCGGCCTCACCGGCGCCGAGATCATCCTGGTCGGCGACGCCGCCGTGCTCGGCCGCGTGCTGCCGCGGATGCGCCACGACGGCGCGCGCGTGCGGGTCCATCACGCGCCGAGCCACGTCGAGATGGACGAGAAGCCGGCCGAGGCGCTCGCGGCCAAGCCCGAGGCGTCGATCGCGGTCGCCGCGGACCTGGTCGCGCGCGGCGAAGGCGACGCGCTGATCTCGGCGGGGAACACCGGCGCGTCGGTGCTGGCGTGCGCGCGGCGCTGGCCGCTCCTCGACGGCGTGCGCCGCGCCGCGCTCGCCGCGGTATATCCGACCGAGCTGCAGCGCGGCGACAAGAAGGATCCGTTCTCGCTGATCCTCGACGTCGGCGCGACGATCGACGCGACCGCCGAGGATCTCGTCGGGTTCGCCGTGATGGGCTCGGCGTACGCGCGGCTGATCTCGCACAACCGCCGGCCGCGCGTCGCGCTGCTGTCCAACGGCAGCGAGGCCGGCAAGGGCCCCGCGGCGGTGGTCGCCGCGCACGCCGCGCTGGTCGAGACCACCGAGCTCAACTTCATCGGCAACATCGAGGGGCTCGACATCCCGCGCGGCGTCGCCGACGTGGTCGTGACCTCCGGGTTCGTCGGCAACGTCGTGCTGAAGATGCTCGAGGGCGTGTCGGAGACCGTCGTGCGGCTCGCGCGCTACGCGCACAAGGAGCGCCTGGCCTGGCGGCTCGGCCTGGTCGCGCTCAGCTCGGCGATCGACCAGCTGAAGTCGATCACCGACTGGCAGCAGTACGGCGGCGCGCCGCTGCTCGGCTTCACCCACCCGTTCATCAAGGCGCACGGCCGGTCCAACGCGCGCGCGATCGGCAACGCGGTCAAGGTCGCGCACAAGGCGCTCGCCGGCAACCTGTGCGCGAACATCGCGCGCACGATGGCCGAGCTCGACGAGCGCGCCCAGCGCCGCGCGGCGAGCGACTAGCATGGCGACGCGATCGATCCTCCGCCGCGTGTCGCGGCTGCCGACGCGGCTCGGCGCGCGCATCGGCCTGCTCGAACCGGAGATCGAGCCGCTGGCGCCCGGCGCCCGCCCGCCGCGCCACACGTTCCGCTGGGATCTCGACAAGACCTACCTGCGCACCGAGTTCGACTCGCTCGCCGATCTCGCGAAGAGCGCGATCGAGACCGCGGCCGACAAGCAGGCGTTTCCGGGCGCGACCGCGCTGCTCCGCGCGCTGCGCCAGGACGACCACCGGATCTGCATCGTGTCGGGCTCGCCGACCCAGATGCGCCAGGTGCTCGCGGCCAAGCTCGCGCTCGACGGCGTCGAGTACGACGAGTTCGTGCTCAAGAACAACCTCAAGAACATCCTGCGCGGCCGGTTCCGCGCGGTGCGCGCGCAGGTCCCGTACAAGCTGCCGGCGATGCTGCGCTCGCGGATCGCGGCCGCCGCGCCCTGCGAGACGCTGTTCGGCGATGACGCCGAGGCCGACGCGATCATCTATTGCCTGTACGCCGACCTGATCGCGGGCCGGGTGTCGCTCGCCGACCTCGAGCGCGTGCTGATCGCGTCGCGCGCGTACGACGACGACGCGCAGCGCTGCGTCGACCTCGCACGCGACGTGCCCAAGGGCAGCGCGGTGCGCCGGATGTTCATCCACCTCGACCGCCGCTCGCCGCCGCAGGGCTTCCGCCGGTTCGGGCCGCGCCTGGTGCCGGTCTACAACTACTTCCAGACCGCGCTCGTGCTCTATCAGGACAAGGTGCTGTCGGCGCGCCAGGTGATCTTCGTCGCGCTCGAGATGCTCGACTCCGGCCAGTACGAGCTCGGTCACCTCGCGACCAGCGTGCAGGACGTGATCCGGCGCGGCCGGGTCAGCCGCGACACCGCGCTCCAGCTCGCGACCGACGCGCACGAGGCCGCCAAGTCGGGCGCGCTGTCGGGCCGCACCGACCTGCCGCCGTTCGAGCAGATCGCGGAGGCGTTCCGCGCACGCGTCCGCGAGCTGGGCACCCTGCCGCCCGGCGAGGCCGCGCCCGAGGAGCCGCTCGACTACGTCCGGCTGGTCGACGAGGAGCACGAGCATCGCCGCAACCGGCGCAAGCAGGGCATGGCGTGAGCGCGGTCAGCGCGCGGCTGCTCAGAGCCCGAGCCAGTCGGCGACGTCCTGGCGCAGCTGGGTCGGCGTCGAGCGCGTCACCATGTGGCCGGCCGCGTAGGTCGGGAACCGGATCTGGATCGTGCCGGTCGGCAGCGTGACGTCGATGACGCCGGGCCGGGCCGCGCCCGCCGGCATCGTCATGTCGATCGTGGCGGGCGTGCCGTAGTCGACCAGCGCGCGCTGGATCGCGGTCGAGTCGACGTCGGCATCGTAGGTCGCGTGGGTGATGAACGTCTTGACCAGCCCGAGGTTGCGCACGAACGCGGCGGGGTTGATCGTGGTGTCGTCCGACCACGACGGGTCGTTCGGGCCATACGCGGTGTAGAGGTCGCCGCTGTCGAGGCCGCCGAGCCGCATCGCCAGGCCCATGTTGATCGCGTCCATCACCGGATCGGTCTCGGCCATGCGGAAGCCGTGGCGGTTCGGGCCGGAGAACTTGGCGACGTCGTCGAGCTTGCCCCCGAACAGCCCGACCTCGAGCGTCGGATCGATCACCGCGGTGGGCGGCGGCTCGAGCGCGCACTGATCGGCGGTGAGCCGGGTGTCGTACGGGCAGCCCATGTCGGGCGGATAGATGCTGTCGTTGAACTGCAGCCCGGCCATCGTGACCGGCTCGATCAGCACCTGCGTGCCGAACTGCTTCGCGATCTCGGTCGGCGCGTGGTTGGTCCCGGCGGTCTGGGTGAACACCTTGTCGAGGTGGGCCTGGACCTCGGCCTGGATCTCGCCGTGCTGCGTGTACTGCAGGATATCGTCGAGCACGAGCGTGGCGCGCGTGCCGCCGTAGCTCTCGCCGAAGATGATCACCGGCGCGGAGGTCAGCTCGGGGTGGCCGTCCATCACCCGCATGATCGCGCGCACGAAGTCGTCGGCGTCGGCCAGCATGTCGAAGTCGAGCGTGGTGGCCGGCTGGTCGTCGTAGGAGAACCCGGTCTCGCGCTGGTCGAGGTAGAGCAGGCTGCCGTACTGGGTCAGCGTGTCGGGGTTGGTGGCGAGCGTGCCGTCGTCCTGCACGAACATCGGCCCGGTCGCGTCGAGCACCAGGCCGAGCGAGGTCGGAAAGCCCGGGCCGCCGTTGAACAGCACGAACAGCGGCTTGTTGCCGGGATCGCTGTCGGCCGAGCGCAGGATGTAAAACATGTGGCCGGGCACCGGATCGAGCTCGATGAAGCCCATCTCCGACGCGAACGGCGCCGCCGCCGCGTCGGGCGGCATGTCGACCGCGACGTCGGGCGGGCCCTCAGCGTCCGGCTGATCGTTGCCGCCGTGATGAGTGGAGCAACCGGCGAGCCAGACCGCGACTCCGAGCACGCACGCGCGAGGGACCGACATGGCCTCGTTGGTAGCCCGGCCGGGCGCCGTCGCGCGGATGCAGCGCTGAAACCTCCCCACAGACTGCGGCGCGGCGGCATCTCGCCCGGGGGTCTGCTACAAACGAATGACCGCGATGGAACGCAGCGCGTCGATCTTGATCGTCGAGGATGACAGCGCGATGCGCGACCTCCTGTCCGAGGAGCTGGGCGACGCCGGGTTCGACGTCAAGGTGGCGGGGAGCGCGGCGGTGGGGCTCGAGCTCGCGCGGGTCGATCGGTTCGACCTGATCATCACCGATCTGAGAATGCCGGACATGGACGGATTCGACCTGATCCGCGGCGTGATGGCGCTGCCGGATCCGCCTCACGTGGTGATGGTCACGGCGTTCGGCTCGATCGAGACCGCGATCCGCGCGGTCAAGCTCGGCGCGTACGACTACATCACCAAGCCGTTCGAGATCGACGAGCTGCTGCTGGTCGCGAACAAGGCGCTCGGCGAGCGCGCGTTGCGCAACAAGGTCGCGCGGCTGCAGCGCGAGGTCGAGGATCGCTTCGGCCTGGGCAACATCATCGCGAAGAGCCAGACCATGCGCGACGTGGTCTCGCTGGTCCAGCGCATCGCCGGCTCGACCGCCTCGGTGCTGATCACCGGCGAGAGCGGCACCGGCAAGGAGCTGGTCGCGCGCGCGATCCACTACAACTCGACGCGCGCGGCCAATCCATTCGTCGGCGTGAACCTCGCCGCGGTGCCGGAGGGGCTGATCGAGTCCGAGCTGTTCGGCCACAAGAAGGGCGCGTTCACCGACGCGCGCGCCGACAAGCCGGGGCTGTTCGTCGAGGCCGACACCGGCACGATCTTCCTCGACGAGATCGGCGAGCTCGCGCTGCCGCTCCAGGCCAAGCTGCTGCGCGTCCTCCAGGAGCACGAGGTCCGCCCGCTCGGCGCGACCAAGAACCAGCGGGTCGACGTCCGCGTGGTCGCGGCGACCAACAAGAACCTCGAGACCATGCTCGCCGACGGCAGCTTCCGCGAGGACCTGTACTACCGGCTCAACGTCATCCACCTCGACCTGCCGCCGCTGCGCTCGCGCCCCGAGGACATCGTGCCGCTCGCCGAGCACATGCTGGCCCAGCTCGCGGCCAAGCAGACCCCGCCCAAGCGGCTGCGGCTGTCGGCCGAGGCGCAGCACCTGCTGCTCGCCTACCACTGGCCGGGCAACGTGCGCGAGCTGATGAACGTGCTCGAGCGCGGGGTCGCGCTGTGCCAGGGCGAGCTGATCGCCGACGACGATCTGCCGCCGCAGGTGCGCGAGCGCCGCCCGGCCGACTTCCTCGGCGCCGCGGTCGCGCGCCGGATGTCGCTCGCCGAGCTCGAGCGCGAGTTCATCGAGCGCGTGCTCGAGGACGAGGCCGGCAACAAGACGCGCGCCGCGCAGCGGCTCGGCCTCGATCGCAAGACGCTGTATCGCAAGCTCGACGAGTACGCCCGGGCCGACGGCAAGGAGCCGACCCGGCCGTCGACCCAGCCGACCGAGGAGTGATCGTCAGCCGAGGTGGTCGCGCAGCCGGCGCAGGCCGAGCTCGGTCTTGAGATCGCAGATCTCGCCGCGCGCGCACGCCGCGAGCGCGTCGGGAAGGCCGAGCCAGCGGGTGCGCGCGCCGTCCTCCATCGGCGAGCCGTCGCCGACCAGCGCGCGCTGCGCGGCGGGATCGACCTCGACCGCCGCGAAGTAGAACTTCTCGATCATGCAGCCGGGCGACGGGTACATCCCGGCGCCGAGCAGCACGACGCGCGCGGGATCGACCGCGAACCCGGCCTCCTCGCGGACCTCGTGCGCGGCGCGCACGCGCAGCCCGGCCTCGCCGCGATCGCCGGGCTCGACGATGCCGGCGACCAGCTCGGTGAGCAGGAGCTGGGGCGGCGCCTCGGGCAGCGGCGCGGCGGCCGGATCGCGGCCGAGCGCGATCACCGGACGCAGGCCGTCGCGCACGAGCACGCGCAGCGGATCGCGCGCGAACACCGCGACCACCACCGCGTCCTGGCCGTACGGTCGCGCGATGCCGTCGCACAGGTACGGCCGCGACGTGGTGCCGTCGCCATGCCGGTTGCGCAGCATCAGGCGCCGGATCGCGAGGAAGCCGCCCTCGCCGACCCGGTCGTCGCGGTCGACGATCAGCGCGACGACGTCGCCGCTCACTGCGCGGGCGCGGGGGCCGGAGCAGGAGCCGGCGCGGGGGCATCCGAGCCCGACGGAGCCGGCGCCGGGGCCGGCGCAGGCGCAGGCGCCGGTGCGGGGGCCGCACCGGGCGCCATCTGCGGCACGCTCTGGACCTCGTACGACTTGAGCGCGTCGTGGATCTCCTCGACCAGCTTCTCGATCCGGCCGTGCACCCAGCCCGGCAGGCTGATGTCGTCCTCGGTGAGCGGCTCGGGCTCGGGGCTGCCGGCGTGGTAGCGCGCGATCACCGGCTTGACCTCGACCACCCAGGCGTCGCCGTCGGGCTTGAGCCCGACCTTGAACACCAGGTTGATCGCGTTGTCGGGGTAGAGCGAGTGGTAGTTGCCCGACTTGCTCTGCTCGGTGTTGCCCTCCATCGCGACCGTGCCGTCGGGGTCGTACCACCGGCCGGCGGTCTCGAAGCCGAGCTTCTGCTCGTCGGACTTGTCGATCTTGTACTCGGCCTGCGTCGCGGTCTGCGCCGCGTGCAGGATCGCGAGCTTGTCGCCCTTGTAGTGCGCCGTCCTTGCCGCCTTGAGCTCGCTCGAGCCGCCGCCGCACGCGGCGAGTGCGATCGCGATCGCGAGCCACGAGAGGCGCCACACGTTGAGGTTCCGCATGGCGCGAGTCGTACACCAGATCGCTGCTCAGGGCGAGCTGGGCGGCGGCACCACGAACTGCTGCGCGCGATGATAGATGTCGAGCTGCAGCGCGTCGGCGCGACCGAGCACGAACGGCGGCAGGTACGGATCGTCGGGCTGGAGCTCGCGCGGCTTGGGGCTGCCCGACAGCTTCTGGAACGTCTTGGGCGTGACCGTCACCGCCGCGGTGCCGTCGGCGGTCGGCGCGACCTGGACGATGAACTGGACCTGCACCGAGCCCGGGCGGAGCTGCACGTAGCCCTCGGCGCCGGGCGACTCGAGATCGCCGGTGCTGCTGTAGAACCTCGGCGCGGTGATGAACTCGAGGCGATCCTCGGCGATCTCGCCGATCGGATACGCGACCTTGGTGGCATCGATCGCGAGGTGGAGCAGCTCGCTCGACCCGATCTTGTAGGTCGCGAGCTTCGCGGTGCGGACCTCCTGCGACGACGGTCCACACGCGGCGAGCACCGCGGCCAGCACCAGCTTGCGCATGGCGCGAACGCTATCACACGGCGTGCTAGCCTCGGAACATGACCGAGCTGGCCGGGCTGCGCGCGCTGGTCACCGGCGCGTCGAGCGGGATCGGCGCGGCGATCGCGAGGCAGCTTGCCTCGCGCGGCGCCAGCCTCGTGCTCACCGCGCGCCGGCGCGGCGCGCTCGACGAGGTCGCGGCGTCGTGCGCGGGCGCCGAGGTCGACGTGGTGGTCGCCGATCTCGGCGCGCCGGGCGGCGCGGCGGCGGTGTGGAACGCGGCGAGCGCGCTCGGCGCGATCGACATCTGCGTCAACAACGCAGGCTTCGGCTACTTCCGTCCGTTTGGCGAGGTCGACTGGGCACGCGACGCCGAGATGGTACAGCTCAACATCATGTCGCTGGTGGAGCTGTCCAAGCGCTTCGTGCAGGCCGCGCCGCGCGGCTATCTGATGAACATCGCGTCGATCGGCGCGTATCAGAGCGTGCCGAACATGGCGCTCTACGCCGCGTCCAAGGCGTTCGTGCGCAACTTCACCGAGGGTCTGCACGACGAGCTGCGCGGCGGCGAGCTGTCGGCGACCTGCATCTGCCCGGGCGGCACGCACACGGCGTTTCACGCGGCCGCCGGCGCCGGCAACTACGGCTGGCTCGCCAATCTCTCGATGATGACCGCCGACCAGGTCGCCGCGATCAGCGTGCGCGCGATGCTGCGCCGCAGGCGCACCGTGATCCCCGGCGTGATGAACAAGCTGTCGTGCTGGGGCGTGCGGCTGGTGCCGCGCCGGATGGCGTCGTGGCTGGCGCGCCGCGTGCTCGGCACGCCGCGGCCCGGCGAGCTGCCGCCGCGCCCCCATGTCACGGATCGCGATCACCCGGGCTCGGGCCCGGGAGATTCCGGAGTCGCCGCGTGACGACCGAGCCCGATAACGTCCCGCGCTGGGACCCGGCGCGGCGCGGTGGCTACGAGGTCTGGTACCTGACGTGGAACCACGCCGCGACCGGCCAGGGGTTCTGGCTGCGCTACCTCACCGAGGCGCCGCTGGCGGGGCCGGCGCGCGGCGAGCTGTGGTTCGCGCGGTTCGATCCGCGCCACCCCGAGCGCACGTTCGGCATCCACCGGCACTTCGAGCCGGCGCGCAGCGCGCCGCTGCCGTTCGAGCTCGCGCTCGGCGACGCCGAGCTCGGCCACGATCGCGCGCGCGGCACGCTCTCGGGCGGCGGCCACGACGTGCGCTGGGACCTGCACTGGACGCCCGCCAAGCACGCGCTGCGCCTGCTGCCCGACGTCATGTACGGCGGTGGCGGGCGCGGCGACACCACCGTGCTGTCGCCCAACCCGCGGGTCGCGATGACCGGCAGCCTGGTGATCGACGGCGAGACCCTGCACTTCGAGCACGCGGTGCTCGGCCAGAGCCACGTGTGGGGCCGCAAGCACGCGTTCGCGTGGACGTGGGGCCGCTGCGCCGAGTTCGACGGCGCGCCCGACGCGGTGCTCGAGATCCTCGGCGTGCGCCTGCAACGCCGCGGCGTCACGCTGCCGACGCTCGCGATGGTCACGCTCGATCTCGACGGCGAGCGCCACCGGCTCAACCAGTTCCGCCACGTCGCGCTCGCGCGCGCCTCGTGGCGCACCGGTCACGTCGCGTTCTCCGCGCAATCGGCCGCGCTCAAGATCGAGGGCGAGCTGTCGTGCCGCGTCCACGAGCTGGTCGCGGCGCCGTACGTCGATCCCGATGGCACCGCGCTCTACTGCACGAACACCGAGATCGGCGACGCCCAGGTCCGCGTGTCCCGGCGCGCCGGGCTGGGCTGGGCGCCGGCGAGGACGCTCGACGCCGCCGGCCGCGCGCACTTCGAGACCGGCGGGCGGTCGCGCGATCCGGCCGTCGTGCACGACCACGTCCTGGTGTAAGGTCGCACGCGATGCCCAAGAGGACGCCGCTGTGGGAGGCCCACAAGCAGCTCGGCGCGAAGCTGATCGACTTCGGCGGCTGGGACATGCCGGTGTCCTACCCGGCCGGCACGATCAAGGAGCACAAGGCGGTGCGCGCGGCGGTCGGCCTGTTCGACGTCTCGCACATGGGCGAGGTCTACCTGCGCGGCCCGCGCGCCCGCGAGGTGGCAGCCAGGCTCGCCAGCAACGCGGTCGAGTCGGCGCCGCCGGGCAAGGCGGTCTACACGCTGCTGTGCCGGCCGAGCGGCGGGGTGGTCGACGACTGCATCTTCTACAAGCGCTCCGACGACGAGTTCTTCGTGATCGTCAACGCGTCGAACACCGCCAAGGACGTCGAGTGGTTCCGCGAGCACGCCTCGACCAGCTGCGACGTGGTCGACGTCTCGGACCAGACCGGCCTGATCGCGGTGCAGGGCCCCAAGGCGGCCGCGATGGTCGACGCGCTCGCCGGCGGCACGCTCGCCGACATGCCGAGCTTCACGTTCAGGGCCGCAAGCGTCGCGGGCGTGGCCTGCATGGCCGCGCGCACCGGCTACACCGGCGAGGATGGCTTCGAGCTCGCGTGCGCCGCGGGCGATGCGCCCAGGCTGTGGGCCGCGCTGCTCGCCGCGGCCACCCCGCTCGGCGGCTTGCCGGTCGGCCTGGGCGCGCGCGACACGCTGCGGCTCGAGGCCCGGCTGCCGCTCTACGGCAACGACCTCGACGACGATCACACGCCGCTCGAGGCGGGCCTGGGCTGGGCGGTCAAGCTCGACCGCGAGTTCCTCGGCGCGCCGGCCCTGCGCGCGCAGAAACACGACGGCCTCGAGCGCCAGCTCGTCGGCTTCAAGATCGACGAGGGCACGCGCGCGATCGCGCGGCACGGCTACCCGGTGGTCGACCGCGCGGCCGGCCGCACGATCGGCCACGTCACGAGCGGCGGCCCCGGCATCTCGGTCGCCGGCGCGATCGGCCTGGCGTACGTGCCGAGCGCGCTGGCCGCGCCGGGCGCGAAGCTCGTGATCGATTGCCGCGGCAAGGACGCGACGGCGACCGTGGTTTCCGGCAAGTTCTACAAACGAGCCCAGTGAGCATCCATGTCCACGTTTCCTGACGACCTCCGCTACACCCACGATCACGAATGGCTGCGCCCGGCCGGCGCGAGCTGGCGGGTCGGCATCACCGCGTTCGCGGTCGAGCAGCTCGGCGACATCACGCTGGTCGACCTGCCCAAGGAAGGCGATCTGCTCACCAAGGGCCAGCGCTTCGGCACGATCGAAAGCGTGAAGAGCGTGAGCGACCTGTACGCGCCGGTGTCGGGCAAGGTCACCGCGGTCAACGCCGCGCTCAAGGACGCGCCCGAGCTGGTCAACGGCGAGCCGTACGGCAAGGGTTGGATGGTCGAGCTCGAGCCCACCGAGAAGACGGAGCTCGACGAGCTGATGGCTGCCGAGGCGTACACGCGGCACGTCGCCGCGCAATGACGAAGCCGCGCGATCCGCGATCGGAGCCCGACGAGGAGGGCGCGGTCGACTCCGCGAGCCTGCGGGTCGATCGCGTGTACGCGCCGCAGCGCCACCGCTCGCGCGAGTCGGCGTCGCAGCTCGCGCAGGAGCTGCTCAACGCCAGCCACGCGGCCGCGCCCACCGGCGAGATGACCGAGTCCGAGGTCGCGCTGCGCCGCCAGCTGTCGCGGCTGCAGCGCCAGCTCGCCGAGGCCCAGCGCGAGCTCGCGAACAAGGAGGACGAGGTCGCGGCCGAGGTCGAGAAGCGGCTGGTGGTCGCGGCGACGCTGTCGAGCGTGCTCGACGAGCAGCGCTCCGATCGCGCGCGGATCGAGGAGCTGCTCGCGGTCCAGACGCGCACGATCGACGTCGAGGACCGGCTGCAGCAGAGCCTCGAGCAGGTCGAGGAGCTGAGCCACGCGGTCGAGCGCGAGCACGAGCAGCGCGCGGCGATCCAGACCAAGCACGACGACGTCGTGCAGAGCCTGGCCGACGCGCGCGCGCGCTGGGCCGAGGAGCGCGCGACGCTCGAGGCGCGCCACGCCACCGAGCTCGCCGAGCTGGAGGGCCAGAAGCGCGCGACGCTCGACGCCGCCGACGCCGCGCACGAAGGCGCGCTGGCCCGGCTCGGCGAGGCGCACGAGGAGCACCTCGCGCAGCTCCAGGAGGCGCACGAGCGCTCGCTCGCGACGCTGCGCGGCGAGCTCGAGCCCAAGGCGCTCGAGGCGCACAAGCTGGCCGAAGATCGCGAGCGGCTCGCCGCCGAGCTCGCCGCGGCGCGCGCCGAGGCCGCGCGCGACGCCCACGCGCGCGACGAGCTGCACAAGCGCGAGCTCGCCCAGCTGGCGTGGACGCAGACCAACGAGCAGGCCGCGATCGGCCGCCAGCACGCCGCCGAGCTCGCGCGGGTCGCCGCCGAGCGTGACGCCCACGCCGCCGCGGTCGCCGAGGCCGGCCGCGCCGCGGCGCAGCGCGACCAGCTGTGGGAGAACACCGTGGCGCAGCTGCGCGAGGGCAACCGCCGGCTCTCGCTCGAGGCCGCCGAGGCGCGCACCGCGCGCGAGCGGCTGGCCGGCGAGAAGGCGGTGGCCGACGAGAAGCTCGCCGCGGTCACGCTCACCGCCGAGACGCTCGGCGCCGAGCAGCGCGAGCTGCGCGAGCGGATCGAGGCCGCCGAGGCCGAGGCGCGGCGCAACGCGCTCGACCGCCTGCGCTTCGTCGCCTACCTCGAGGAGGGC
>Ga0335081_10005927_pt1 | contig 19367 bp, 26 predicted proteins | sample Lox_Sample_35_FD_206713 | JGI IMG/M metagenome (GOLD analysis project Ga0335081, IMG submission 206713) | Soil microbial communities from Loxahatchee National Wildlife Refuge, Florida, United States - Lox_Sample_3.5 | ecosystem: Environmental > Terrestrial > Soil > Wetlands | place: USA... | reverse complement strand
GTTCCTTAATCCATCAACCCCACTCGGACGATTCACGTCGCTGCTCCATCCATCCAAATTCCTCCATCCACGACACCCACTTCACAATAGATCTGGTTATATGTAGCCAATAATATCTGTCAGTCAAATCAGATATGGAGTCTAACCGAAATCCAACTCGACCAGCGGACATTACTACTTTAGCCCGGATCCAATGATTGATGCTTAGAGCCAGTTAAAGTTCCAAACTATGTCTTATAGCTCAGAACTCTAATGTAACTCTCTGTTAATCTTTTTCCGGTTGTTTATGCTATCATTTATGACATTAATAAAGTTACAATAATGTTGATAATAATTATTTTAGATATATCTGTATCTATTGATACCTAATATCTTGAAATGAATTTATGCAATGTACCTTGTTGAAATGATATGAAATACTAATTCTAGATATATCAACACTATTACAGTAACTGATGAATCCTGCAAGATTGGTTGCCGGTCGCAATTGAAACCTGGTTTCCAAGGAATTCGCACGTTCGTTTCGCCACGATCCATTGAGGTAATGACGCGATGCAGCCTGCTCCAGGAAAGTCACGAACTCAGACCCGTAGTGTTGGGCCCTTTTGGGTGTCCTGCCCCAAATTTTACGGATTGAATCATCCAAATGGAATAACACGAGATTGTTGCCTCGCCCCCTTTAATAATGGGTACCATGCTCCAGTATTTCGAACATCCAGCTGCTCCAATCGATAAAAACTGCTGGGCCCTTCTTTCGTTCTTCTAATCTAAACTTACGCCTTCCCTCAATAAGGGGGAGCCAAATCACTCGCTTTTTTTCGGATTATTTCGTTCGTTTTCTCGTTCGTCACTCAGTCGGAAGTTTGAACGATCAATCGGCCCTTCGATAGGGACGGCGCTCGCTTCATTTGACGAACTTAGTCTTTGGTATCTTTCGAAATCACACGGCAGTTCCTGAGCAACGAGTCTACACTGTCGCGTCTTTCCGGAACATCTATCTGCATTATGAGGATTCTCTCGACGTTGCCGGGCCTGACTGCCTGTTCTGTTGTCCTCGACTTGATCTTGGCGGAGTCGGTCGTCACAGAGTCCAACGGCCTTGTGCTTTCGTACAGTACATCTGGTGCCGCCGTCCAGACTTTCGTTCTTCAGACAACCGTCGTAACTTCCTGCACACCATGCACTGCAACAGCAGCAGTTGTTCCCGCACCGCCCACTCAAGTGCAGACGACGAGCACGGGTTTAAGCCTAAATCCCCGGATCTACCTTGTGGCGGGAATGATCACTGCCCTCACTGCCTTTGTTTTCATCTTCGCGTGATGGGGTAAGGAAAGAGGAGACCGATTTTGCATCTAAACTTTTTTTTCTTGTTCCCTCTATGTATAAGGAAGATGTTCTGTGAACATTAACGTTAGTGAATCCTGTAGTTGGAGCGAAGTCACCAAAGACTGAAATCAATATTCGTTGCATTCTTGATTGAAATGCCGCAATGGGTCTTCCTGGGTCTTATTGCACTCGATTCATTGCTTATGAACGTGAAAAGTACCTGTGATGTTCAGCAATTCAAATTTCCTATCTATATTTTGAGTTCAGCGTTCAATTGATATATTGGTGTGCCACGGCGTGCAAACTTTCAACATGGTGAGCAGCGACCATGAACGTGCGGTATCAGAAAGTTCAAGCTTCTCTATTAGGATAAACCACATAGTCTCGGACTTTGCAACGAAAATGTCAGATAGAATAGGCAGTCGGGACGTTGAAAGGACAGAGAACAGGAGAATTCTATTCTAATGCTTTACTGCTTACTACATTTCTTAGGAAATGCTATCCTTATGCAAATGCCGACTATGCAAGGTAAATTGCCAAAAGACTCAGAACATCGTAACTCCGAGATCAATCCAAGAATAGAAACATAAAACAAGCGAGATGATATCTTTTTTCAATCAAAAAAAGAAAGAAAAAGGAAAAAGGAAAGGAAAGAAAAGAAAGATAACTACACGATCAACTCAAAAATACCAGACATAATTAGGGGGAAATGTTCAAATGCATGTCGATAGATTTAGCGGCTTGACGCTCAGGCAATGAAGTGGCATGTAAAAAACAGCAACGAGACCCATAATTGCAAGAGCCGATCTTCATGGGGTGAGTGGGAAGCTGTTAATCAATGGAGTTGGGAAGTATACCTCAAGAAACGTCTTGCAAAGCTGAGTTTTGTATTTTGGATGTCTTGGAACCGGACGCAATTCGCCGAAGGAATGTGCAAATTGACACTTGTTGCTAAAATCGAAATTAGTCGAGCTCGCGAAGAAGTATGAACGACTCACCCGTACCGACAGGACCCTTTTTCTTCCCAGCTTCTGCATAATTCTGTCTTGAAGAGTATGGGTTTGGGATCTCTAGGCCTTCCACATCCACTGAATTGGAGCGACGAACCTGTGCTTCTGGCAGATTCCATAGTAGTGACGCCGGTCCCGACGCGACGGTCAAGGATAGAAGTAAAAGGTTCCGACATTCGACGTTGTCGTTGAGGAGAAGTCTGCGTCGGTGAGGAAGGAACTGAAGCATGTCGGCTGTGGTAACCGAGGCTATGCGACAAAAGGTTGGGAAGCGCATGGAGAAAGGACCGAGAAGGTAGCGTACTCTCGGACCAAAGCGCGGGATCGCCAGCTCGTGAACGGGATTGCATCGGGGCAATAACATCCGTGGAAGAGGAACCATCTGATGTACGGGAGTCTCCGGTTCCGGATTCATATCCCGTTCCGCGATCTGTTGGAGGGTTGTGTGAACCAACTTCGGCTCCAGGATGGAAAGTGTGGCCTTTGCACCCGAAGAAGCAGCTTTCTGCACAGCATTGTTCAATGTGACATCCTGCCCAACTGCCGTCTCTGAGGGGAATCTCCGTCTCGTTCCCAGTGCCATCGACCTCACAACTGCCATCGGATAGATATCGAGGAAGACCTTGGAGATAAGGATCAACTTCACTAGGCATTGGATTGCCCTTCATCCAATTTGATTGAGGCGAGCTCTCGCAACAAAAGGCCGAGAAGGGGGGATGGCCACTTGTAGGGAGGCTGAAGGAGTACGGAGCAAGATCAAAGGGTTGTTCCATACTCTGAGAGCTGATGGGCGGAGTGTGCATGGCGTGCAAGGCAAACTTTTCTTGTTCTCCCAAAGGATGAATGGGATGCAGCATGTCCACTCACCATTTGCGCGGCCCGAGCAACTTTTTGCATTAATTTCGCAGATCGATACTGTAGAAAGACGAACTTGTACTTTCAAAATTTCCGCCTCAAAAAGATGCAAAATACTAGTTTAAGGTCAACCATACAAGGAATAGGGATTGTCCACCGTCATCCCAATAGCTAGAACAAGGTAAACGGCCCCATAAGTGGCTCCATACTCAGATTTGAAAACAAAGAATAACTGCGCAATGATCCGACAATGAAAGCTTCCTAATATTAGGGTTGGGGTCAGGGTGCGCTGCCCCAATATGCTGTACTTATAACATAGTCTACGGGCAACCTGTCCTTTAGCCATTGAAGTGATAAACATTGAGTACTTCTAGTGATTAATCCCTAAATTCAATGGGTTTGCCTTTGAACCAAGGATCGAAGGTGTTAAAGTGGCATTTGCTACATTTTTGCTGGATTTCACCGGTGAAAAAGTGCTGAAAGTTTCGGATTTTAGGACTCGGCCAAACTGGCTTTCGAGCCGATCCGGGATCGGCAGATCGGGCGAGATCCATGAATGAATTCGTATTTACACTCCATTACGCTAAGCCGTATCAATAAACCCCCTTATTATATCAGATATCAGACGAATAATTGATCCCCTTGAACCCAGCAAACTCCTTTAATACAGACTGTGCAAACCCAACTGCCTCTGCGATGCTACTTCCGCTTCCGAGGGGCAACCGATACCTTGATCCAAATTCTCCATCATCTGCAACCTTCTCGGCACCCCAACGTTCTCTCGCCTTCCAAGTATTGGGGAACTTGTCTCTTAGAACGCTCTCCGACAGCTTGCCTTGGCCGGATTTCCAGGACTTTGCAATCATCGAATAATGAATGGTCGATTCCGTCCAGACACGCCAAAATTGGCCATCAGGCTCCAAGCTGGGTTTATTATCCCGTTGTCGTTGTTTCTCAAAAGCCTTGTAGCTGCTTCGAAGGTATCTGAGCTCGCTCTCATACAGGCGTTGTTGACACATTGCATGCAATTGGTGACTACAGTACGTTAGAGTGTTCCGGAAGGACGGGAATACCATAGCCCTTCTAGCTCAGGTTCATCGCTCTCTTTCTGCAGGTTTATGACCCATAGAATGAATTCGGATGTGGACTTCCAGTTTTCGTGAACTTGCAGCTTGCCTTGCAGTTTGCGAGACAGATCATCACATGCGAACGCCGACATAAAGTAGAGAATGGCATGAGTTGCTGTAACAGTGGCCGTAGTATAGTCATTTCGACTCAATTTATCGGCTTCTCGTTTCAAGGCGGTTCCACGGGCGAGATATCTAATGATCAGACTTTCCACAAGATATAGCCCTACTTTTGCGACTTTTCAGCAAATCCTTTTGCATCGACGTGATCATCCTTAGTTTTCGCTGTTTGAGAGCTCGCCTTGTCGGGCTGACGGGGAGATTCGACAACGTACGACGGCTGAGTTTTCGACAGAGTTGGCGTAACGGGGCCATTCGACGACGATGACGTATTTTTCCGTTTTTTGTACTCGTTCAAAGAAACAGACCTTTTGGGAGTAGCGGTTGAAGGTGAAGAGGAAGGTTGAACAAGCTTGGTTGATGAAGAGGACTCAACGGATCGGTTGGTGGAGGGCAGGGGACTGCCGTCCCGTTTACGCTTTTGTGGCAATGACTCGGATATATCATTCTGACGCAGGCTATTATCAGAGACAGGAGTTCATTGAAAGACAAACGCACGGATCATCCGTCACTTCAAATGCGCCAGGGAGGGTCGGACTGAGTGGCAGCGGGATCAGCGACGGTCCATCGATCATGAACGCAGGCGGCAATGTGGGGCTAAGGAACGGAGGAAGGGTGGTGTCTCTCTGCTTCTACCTCGTTAGCCAGGAAGCCAACATATCTCTATTACTCTCCGGTCAGACCCTGATTTCAAATTCCTGCACGTCAGCGACACGCTTTGTAGACGTTTTAGTACGGGTCTCGATGATTGGTTTCGCTTCTGGATGTAAGAGTTTGAGTTAAGGCAGCGACGCACCCATCTTTGGTGCCATTGTCTGGTGGGGCTTTGGGGTCGTCCCAGCCGCCATTCAATGGGGAATTGGCTGGCCATTTGTCAGAACTTTTGCCGTTCAGGCTCATGGTGTGGTCGCGGGGCATCATAAAGCTCGCATACTGGGTCTGTCCAGACGGATAGTTCGGTTCTTCAGGCAAGCGGTCGTTTGTCAGCTCGGAGATCCTTTCGTCTAAGAAAGATGTAATGTCCAAAGGGTGCATTCAATTGTTCGGATCTATCGACCCGCCGCTGTAACGGGATGTTGTGCAGGTGCGCGGGTTGAAACAAATAACGATCAAGAGAGTGAAACGAGGGCGATGCTCCTGACTGACTTAACAACCGGTGCAGAAGGAAGCGCAACTCAAAAGGGCATGTGGACTCGCGGTAGGGCTCTGACCTTCCCCTCGCTGATGTCTCAAAAGCGGAGCGGGACAAGGGCAGCGATTCCTGTAACTCGCCTCTCATTGGCTGTCGCCAAACCTACTTCAAGCACGTGCATCCCAGTTGTGGATCTGAATGAGCCTCATGCAGCTGCCTGACCCGGAATTACCCTATTTCTGAGTGGACAGAGAATATATTGCTACAGATTTCGTCCCCTCCTTCTGGAATAGACATTCATTTCCGTCTCTTTCGAGAAGGCGAAATTAACCTACGGTTCGGGAAGACAATGGATGAACCTTTTGCTTCCTCTCGCACCAGCTTGAGTACCGCCGATCGATTCAAACAGGCATCCAGATGGGCGTTGATTTCTTCTTGTACTATCATCGCACCACATATGGGACAAGGACAGCGAATTTTCATCTCCTCTTTATTGTCTTCGTCCGTCAGGTCGTCCGCTTTTCGTTTGACTGTCTCAGGTCCAAAGATGGCTTCGGCTTCCGAAACTTGCAGGGTAGAGAAAAACTATACATTAGCCTTGGCGTCTCTCAGACTTACGTTGTCAAGATAGCCTTGAGCCTTGCCGCGAGGGCACAGATGTGTCATTCTCCACATTAGCAAAATTCCAACCCAAAAGATACCGTAACCCCATCAGCCGCAATTTCAATGGAAATTCCCGCTCAAGCAATGCCAGGCCCTGCTTGTATAGCTCGTCTGCAGAACATATCGGCACATTTACCATCTTTTGCCGAGTGAACACCTTCGGTCAGTCTTCGCCAACACTTCTGGTGACTTCATATGTATGCAATTTGTACTACAATGGTCAACAAATCTCCTACTTGAGAAGCGATACCTTGAGAGAGATGCATCGGCCCTGATGATCAGCGACGGACAGGACGGGAGATATTTACCGCGGTGTTTGCTCTCGCGAGATCTCCTTCCAATTCATCAGCAAGGCCTCGGAGGATGTCTCGTAATTTCTCCTCATTTTCCTCGTCCCTGAAAGTGCGCTCCGTGCCTACGCTTTTTCGATCATAATGTTCGGCAGGACGAACTGCACTTGCCCCGATGCCAAGATAAACATTGATTAAGAAATCGAACGATTTCTCGCTCAACAATTTGTACAGAACGGCGCGCTTTTCGTAAATGTCTGCTACTATCCGAATACCGAGAGCGTCGGAGAGAACTCGTTCAAAAACCTTGCCAATTCCATTGACCTTCCTGCAGCGTAACTCGCTCATAAATTGCATGATTGTCCGACGATCATTTGGAAGTATAAACTGGTCATTGGGCAGCGATCAGACCGCGTACGCGAAGGGGGAGTTACCTTGTTCTTATTCGATCCGATCTTGGCCAACAGTGTATCTTAAGTCATTAACTTGAGATTGCTCAAACGAGGAAAATACTAGCTGCTAAACCGGCGCTTGTTGTGATTTGTGTTTTCTCAAAAATCTCGGCGCGTAATTGCGTTACAACTTCTGCGGGCTCTAGTTGATTCTCGGCTACATAGGCGGTTATGTTGAGATATGCCTCGTCTAAGCTCGCAGCCAGGTAATTCGGATCATATTTAGCAATAACTTCCCGGATTTCGTGTGCTTTTCTCAGCGTTTCCGGAAGAAGGTTTGGCAGTACCTTTGGCAATGTATTTCGGGAAGTTGAGAGGAAGAAGAATAAGTTGGGGGCAGAGTTTCTTGGCAATGTATGAGGGCATGGCACTACGCACTCCGTACTTTCTGGCTTCGTAGTTCGAAGTGGTCAAGACGCCCTGTCCGACCCCCATCGGGAGGTTCCTAACATGAGCTTTATGAAGGAAATGAGTGGCGCCACTTGAGTTCAGGTCGATCCAGCTCCTCAACGCTGGCGTAGAACGCATCACAGTCTTCTGTTATTGCTGAACGGGAATTGCTCCAATTACCAATATGGATTATATATTGCGTCAAGTCACGGGAAGCCTCTAGCTGCAGTATCTGCACGACAACAGTTAGCCCTATGTGAGGGGGTTAGCCAGCACCTTTTCGTCGGCTTTTCGGCGCTCGTACGAGAGGTCCATGCCTTCAATGGCTTTCAGCCGTCTGAGCATATCGTCAATCTTCTTCGTGAGCTCCATGTCCTTCCTCCGCTCATTCTCAAAGAACTTGCTTCCCTGACGCGCATCAGCGGTGCTCCATAAGAGGCGCGCGCGAAGGGGGGGAAGGTCAACTTCAGAAGCCTTGTAGATGATATCGTTGACCCTCGCCTGGTCGACCGTCTCCATCCCGGCCTTGGCCGTCGAGGGCCCCGCAAGGCGTTTCGTGAGAGTCGACATGTCCGTGTCGGCGTCCATCGCCCCTAGAATTGTTCTCGACAAGCTTTCGCCCGCCCTCTCTCTGGCACGGCGGCTCCGCGCGCGCCGGGTCGTCCCGTCGTCGATGACTCGCTGCAAGCGTCGCCCCTGGCATTGGGCGCGGCTGCTGAGTCATCTGGTTTCCGAACACGGCCCTTAATTTGCAGTCATCGGTTCCCAGGTGGCTGGCACCTCAGCCCCTCTCATTCGTCATCTGCCATCGGCGGCCTAGGAGCAGTGTCTGCTGTGCATTGACAGCACGGCCAGACGGCTGGCTCATCGCTTTTGATCAATCAATTCCCTCCCCCACCACCTCCTTTCCTCTTCGGGCCAGTTCCACCAGCCGTCTCCGGGGCGTTCAGCTAGCCTTTTCTAGAGCTTCCTGCCAAAAAGCCTCTGCCTCGGCCTTGTCCCTCGCTACAACCGGCCTTCCAATTACCTCGGACCTCAGGCCACTCGGCCATCTCAGCTCTTGTGTATCCAACCAGTCCTGCATTCTCGGCTCTTGCACAAGCGGTCATCTGCACTCCCAACCATGTCGCCCGCCCCCGAGAGCCCTCGACGCCCGAGCGATTTCTCCCCTTCAAATCCCTCATTATCGATCACTGCCATCCTATCCCGAGCATCCCGCACCCCGCATGATGGCCCGGTTGGGCCTTTCACTGCTGACCGCCGAGCTTCCTCCTCCTTCCGTCGCAGCTTTTCCGGGGGACCTCGCCTACCGCCCCTCCAACGCCAGACTGTGACATCGAACGAACCCGGCAGTCTGCCTTCCATCGAGCCTGGTAGCGACTCGATGAACACTAGGACGCTTCTGCAGTCTGCCCTCGAGGCCCAACACAGAAGGATGGAAGAGCGTCGGATGGACCATTGGCGTGCTCAATCTTCCCTTCCTCGAATCTCGAGAACCGCCCTTTCGGATCAGCGGAGACAGCGCATTGAATCATTGCAGCCCAGGGTCACGTCGGCATCAAGTGGTCCTATGACTCCAGAAGTCAGGTCAGCAACACCCTCTCGCCGCAACATCTCATCCCCTCGGATATTCATCTCCAACGATTCCAGCGAAAGCGAATCTGATACCGACGACGATCCCGAGAACAAATTTTCGATAACTAATTTTCCAAGGTCCCCGACCCCCATCGCCTCGACCCCGCGGTCATCTCCATCGAGCCAATCCTTGACTTCCGCACTCAAGCAAGGCGACGATGATCCATCCCGCAACGCATATACCCTGAGCTGTCGATTCTGTGCAAACTTGCTCACCTCACGAGGCATGAGAGCTCGCCTTGTGGCCGATGCAAGAGTGCATATCTGGAGCACGGACCACCTACCTAAGTAATGCTTTTAAACCTCCAATCAGGCTGACTGTAGTGTCAAATTAGTGGGCGACAAATATGCCACTTCGACTTGCCAATGTGAATTAGTGTATATCCACGATAGGAAACTCTCATCTCATCACTTGCAGTGACATAGCGTGTACTCGGTGCAACACCGTTGTTGGATATCACATCGCGGGGTCGAAGCCGTGCGAGACATGTTCCCGTTCTAATCATAACGCTCATTACCACTTGCTAAGGTTTCTATGTCACATCTCAATAGCTAAGTCCCAGGACGAGTCAAACAATCGGCATTCAAAATCTGAACCCTGAAGGCTGCCTTCCGGATCGGACCGACATTTTGCCTTCCATCGAAAGGTAATAAAATTGTTCTCTGCTGAACTACGTTTCGGATCATTGAGAAGACTATTTACGGGATCTGTCTGCCCTGTTTGTATTGAGATACCCGCGTCGAACAGTTGTATTTTCATTCTTCTAATTGTTTTGAATCAAAAAATCCTGCCACAAAGTTGGTATCATCTTATTGCTTTGGTTTATTCTCTCTCCTCGAATTCTTTCGCATTGATACGGTTGAGATATTTGTTTTGTTCTTTTCACCCTTGTCCTTCTCGATTTTGGAGGTTGTAGTCGCTTTCGATTTTCCTTCCCCTTCCAACAACTTGTTGGTTATCTGTGCGATCGCTCTCTTGCCCAAAACAGAAATTTCAGTATCGCCGAATTTGCCCGCAATCTCACCCAGTTTGGCCTCTGAAATGAGAAGTTCTGAAGTTGGGCTATCGAGAACTACATCCTCCACAGTCAATTTCGGCGTTTTCTTCAGTGCATATATCCTATCGAGCATTCGATTGGGTTCCGAGATTACATTGTGAGAGTGGAGGTTTTCCAGATATTGGGCTCCTTTCAATGCTGCCATCAGATGAGTCAGAAGACGGCAAACCTCTGTGATGAGACCAGCACCGATAAATTGCGTAGAATAAGGGTAAATTGGGCAGCACTACCCGGTGAGCCTTCATGATGTGCAGCGGAGAAGATTACCTGGAACAAGCGAAAACGGTATCAGAAGCGGTATAACAGCTCCCCAGCGCCATCGATACCGCTGATGAAGAGGCTTTCTCCGACGGATAATATCCTCTATTGTCTTCCGGGCGTCATCGCTGCTGACCCAACTAGGATGGACGAGAGGAATCTAGATCTTGTTAGCAAATGAATCAGACCCGGTCTGAACACCTTGCCGGCGGTTGTGGTTCGCGGGTCATGGACAGATTTAAGAGAGTATTCCTCCCAATCGATCCGGTCCAACAGCCTGTTCCCAACCTGCACGGTCTTGAGTTTCCATTTCGTTTGACTTTTGCCCCAGTCGGCCCAAGTCTTCTGACTCTGCGTCATCATCCATGCTAGCCAAGGCGACGGTTTGTTGAGCTCGTTTTCCGTTAGCCGCTGGGCGAACAGAAGCGTGTGCCGCCTGGTGAGAGGCAACAGGAGGATTCGCATGCCGTGCAGGCGGCGGCGGCGGGGCGGTCGTTGCTTGCGTCCCACGTCTGCAGCGGAGAGTCAACGTGTGGTGGAAGGAGTAGAGCAATGGCAATCATCGCCCGCCAATCGCGAACGCCCTTTCCCTTCACGTCAACGAAGCCCATCATCACCACCCCTAACCCGTCCGGCGCGACGCTCCGCAACAGCCCACTGCTCTCGGGCGGGCCACCCTGCCCCCGGTCGTCATCATGTTGAGCCATCGCAACAGCTACTCGGCAGGCTCTGTTTCCGCTGCCTATGGCTTCCGTGCAGCCGCCCCAACCGCACCTGCCCTCCGGCCCCCGAATGCGTCCGCCGTCAGAGACGCAGCCAGCAACAGTGCCGTCTACGAGGCACCGTTCGCCATCCCGTGCTCCGCGTGTGCATTTTGCTAACACTATGTCTAGGCACCATGGCCACTCTACGCTCTTGACTGGGTCAAGTGGCCTCACGCAAACCTCACGCACGGCGGCGTGGTGGCCATCGGCTCGTTTCTCGAAGACTCCTCAAACAAGGTGCCACGCTACCCCCCGCTCAACACACCAACATTTGCGTGCATCCGTTTGCTGACTCTAAAAGCTTCAAGTCCTTGCCCTAAGTCCTTTGAATGATAGAGCTTCGGAATTGGGCCCTAATGCGCCATATGACTTTGTCAAGATCGCCGAAGCCGAGCACGGTTATCCTATCACAAAGGTACTCTGGGAGCCGCTTCGTTCCGGAAAATTGGCTGCGAACCTGCTTGCGACCTCTGGTGACCACCTGCGACTATGGGAACTCACAGCGAATGAGCAGCCTATCCCAGGGACACGAAACAAAGGCATTAAAATGAAAGCCCTTTGTCATAGCGTGAGCGCCTTGTTCAAAGCTGCTTATGATTAGCCCAAGTCGGAATTTTCAGCTCCTTTGACGTCTTTTCACTGGAATAAGGAGGCTCCCAATTTGATAGTAACGGCGAGCATCGACACAACTTGTACCGTTTGGGATCTGAATACCCTACATGCCAAGACACATTTGATTGCGCATGATAAAGAGGTATTTGATGTTGCATTTGTAGCCGGGAGTGAACACGTCTTTGCATCTTGCGGCGCCGATGGATCTGTCCGTATGTTCGATCTAAGGTACAACATTATCTCAAAAAGCCGCAAACTTATCCAGATCTTTGGATCACTCGACCATAATATACGAGTCCCCACAAACTGGATTGGGCAACCTTGCTAGCTCATCCAGTACTGCTATTACTAGGTCATCATCGAATGTCTCGAGCTCCGGTACCCCGCTCCTACGGATATCTCCTTGCAGCAAAGACGCAAATATGCTCGCCACATTCCATCTCGATTCCTCGTCCGTGTTGGTTCTCGATATACGGCAACCCGGAAAAGAGTTATACAATCTTGTGGCTCATGCCGGCAATGTCAATGCTAGTACATATCTCTCATTACGCTCCATCTTTAACTGCAGTTCAATGGGCCCCTTCATCACGCCATATTCTTGTAAGTGGCGCTGATGACCACCAGGCTCTCGTATGGGATTTATCCAGGCTCTCTGGGGGACGGTCCCATTCCGGCATCGTCCGAGAGCCCACGCTTGCTTTTAATGCCGAGTCTGAGATCAACAATTTGTACGGCGTCAGTGCTCCTGTCCGCTGATGGTAGAACCTGGGGACTAAATGCGTCCGGGGGTAGCGCTGAAACGGTGGGGTTAGCTTTCGGGAAGTCTCTTCAGGCTGTCAGCGTACTGCTCTAGCTGTCGGATCGAGGACGTCGGACTCAGTAATCAAAGTGTTGAAATTACCATAGGTTACGTACGCAATATAGCCCTCAGCCTAAAGTCTGCCAGGCAGGTATCGAAGTTGATGCGGGTCCGGGAAATCGACGGGCCGAGGATGGTTTCCACCCCATTCCCAATTCCATCCGAGCGATGAGCCGTTAGATTTAACAAGGAACACATGACGGTGTGCTAGAGTTCCAGAGGAATTTCCGACCGAATATAGGAGGGCGCACCTATTTCGAAGGTTCGAATAATTTGGCGACTGTTGGTTGAAATTGTTCAATTGCCGAGACGAAGAAAACTAACCAACGCCAAGCTGCCCAGCGCAAGCTAGCAGTGAATGTGACAGACAGGGGCTTGTTGGATCTGCATTTTGTTCCCAAGCGGTCCAGTCGAGCCGGTGCCTTATCGCTCATCTTCATGTATCCATATATCGCGGAGGCGTTCCACGGACACATGATTTGACTTGGCTGCTACAAATACATAGCTCGGCGGCCTGATACCGTCAGTTTTTCTCCTTGTCCATTGGGCCAGAAATTTCGGTAACCACGTCCAGCCATTTTGGTGAATATTTTCCTGGCTTCTTGACTAGTCCTGCATTGTGGTTAAAATATGTCAGTTCGCCTCAGATTTTGTATTCAAAATGAGATATGGAGGACGTTGGAAGGATGGCTTGGTCCTTAAAGACAAGGCTGGAGATCGAGTCTTGTTCCATCACCCAGGAAAATCGTTGTGGCTAACCATCCTTTTAGGAAATACATGGGACAAAGCCCCCGTCCGGATCGCATGGGCGCTGCGACTTGGCATTGCTCTCTTGGCTCGGATAATGGAGACCTCGAGCAGCTCTTATCCTTGTACCCAATAAGTCATGGCGCTCTACTGTGGTGATCAAGGCACAAGCGCTTCCGACTTTACAACCACAGAATATTGCCTCCAGTTAAATTTATGCACTCTTCGGAGTAACGGCATTCCCCAAAGAGCTGTTTTTTTGCTCCACGTATATGGAGACTTCCGTGTCCAAGTACCTATTCATCTGTAGATCGAGCTCGGCTGAGTGGAAATCTCAAACACCTTCGAGTTCTTTGGAGCAGAAGATTTCAGGCTTCTCTGAAATGGAAAATAGGCATTCTTCAACTGTAGAACAACCGGCAGAATTTGTGAAAGAATATCAGAGAATTCGTGATGCTCACAGGGCGGAAGGACTAGGACGGGGGGGTGTCCGCTTGCGTGGCGGTGCAGATACAAAAAGTTTGTTGTCGCCGTTTGGTTGTAAGAAGTGCGTCGCATCGAACCCTCGTAGTCCTTGCTTTGCGGGCAAGATGGTTGTCGACACCCGCTACTATGAGATTTTGCAGATAAAAACGGATGCAGATGAGCTCACGATCAAAAAGGTCTGCCCCATGGCCTTCAGTTTTGCCGGTGAGGCGATGAACTCATGCTGACAGCCCCTTTGCCTCAGGCCTATCGTCGACAAGCCATTTTGGTAACTCTGCCTCGTTACTCTTCGCGTATTTAACCATGAAAAGCATCACCCTGACAAAAATCCCCACCCCCCGGGTTCCCCTGAAGCCGATGCTGTGACCCGTCGTTTCCAAGAGGTATAACCTTCGTTGTTAATTCTAACGGCGTAGATCGGCGAGGCGTACCAAGTTCTGAGCGACCCAGCCTTACGATCCAAGTATGACAAATTTGGTGTGGATGCTGCAAAGCCGTCTAGCGGCTTTGGTATGATTCTCTCTCTCTCTCGATGTCTCATACAGTCGTACAGATGACCCAACCGAAATGTTCACGATGATCTTTGGGGGGGAAGCTTTTATGGACTGGTAATACTTCCTGGCCGAATTTTTCTAACAATCCTGCGTTAGGATTGGAGAACTCTCTCTTCTGAAAAACATGATGGAGACCATGGAAATCCTTGAGGTCGACGCTCGGGAAGAACCGGAGAGCGATAACAAACCGCAGGATAGCTCCAGTCCAAGTCCGTCGCAATCTGGCAGTAAGATCAATGTTGCAGGTCGCAATCCTATATATCCGGCAATAATGCCTACTCCGCAATCCCCAACGGGTGCCGCTGAAATGAACTCCTCGTCCCGACCCAAATCCCCTCAGAAATCTGGATCTCAAATGTCTTCGTCAGCGAATATCCCGACTTCCGAAACCACAAGTCCAACCGAAAAATCTCAAAAAAAGCGAAAAGGATTAACGCCAGAACAAAGGGAAAGACTGCAAGCGATTCAACAAGAGCAAGAAACAATCCGTAAGGAGCGTGTCGCAATGCTATCGGAGAAACTACTTCAAAAGGTCAGCGTCTGGGTAGAAACAGATCGCAGTCAAACGATCACTGAGGCATTCAATAAGAAAATGCAGGCATGTTGATCTAGTGGCACCTCTGACGGTTCAGTACGAAGCTGAAATCTTGAAACTTGAATCATTTGGGGTCGATCTTTTGCATACCATTGGCCTTATCTACACTCAAAAAGCAACTACATGTCTCAAGTCGAGTAAATTTCTTGGCCTAGGGGGGCTATGGTTCCGTACGAAAGAGCGAGGAACTGTCGTCAAAAGTGCGTGGGGTACGATGTCGAGTGCCGTGGATGCTAGTATTGCTGGTGCGGCCCCAACCCGGCCCCTTTTTACCAATAATCATCATTTATGCCGCTAACCCTCTAATAAGCTGAAAAGATGAGCAAGATGGAACAAGAAGCGAGCAAATACACCGAAGAACAGCTTGCGGAAATAATGTTGGACTTTTCGGGTACACAGTCTCTCTGTCTATTTGACTAAATATGCACAGGTAAAATGCTGATGGTGGGATGGAAGGCAACAAAGCTGGAGGTGATTCAAGTGATACGGTAAGTAGCGAACAGCATTCCTAGTAATGGTTTTAGTGAAGTCTGCGACAAATTGCTTGACAAAACTGTTCCCGAGAGGCAACGTCTGCTTCGAGCTGAGGCAATTTTGATGATTGGGAGAATTTTCCGCGCCGCCGAACGCGATCCAGCTCAGAGTGACAGTGGAGATTACGCTTTCGAACAGCTGTTGGCTTCATCTCAAAAAAAGAAAAAGCGAAATGGTAAGACAACGGATCAAGATAGAAGAAAGATGGAGGAACTTTCTTCTTAGGATGTACAAAAGTTGGATTATTTGCAAGCCTCCAATTTTATTAGCAGTTTTCATTTCAGATCCAATCCCCCTCTACGTCACCACTGCACCCAAGTGATGGGTGCTGTTTGACCTCGATTCCACGTCTCTTTCAGATGATGAGGCCATTTTTGGATCTATACATATGAGCACTCGACTCTCATTAAGGCATGAGTACTCGTTCATCTGGAAAATCCCATCCGTCCGATGTAAGTCTCGAACTTATAGTCGCTCGCCTCTCTGCGTCCATATACCACTGCGCTGCCTCAACAAAGTCCTCCAACCTTTTCAATTGATGAATTGCTCGAGTATGCGGCGAATATCGTGCAGCCCATGTCCCTCTGTGCCGAGGGCAATCTATGAACTCTCCGTCGCTGACCCATCGACTCAATGAATCTTTCCATCCAGCTCTTATAAACCATTCTGCTACAAGGTGGTCCTCGTGGCCCCGAAACATCTCTGCCGGTATTGACGACATAGCAATCCATCTCACAAGATCAGCTGAAAGGAAATATGCCATCCCCGTATGATAGGCAAAATTGAAAGGCGGTTCTAACACAACTTCCCGGCCATAATACACTTCATTGTACGGGTACAATTCATGTAAGGTCGTTAATATGTTTGGCAACACTAACCTTAGCTCGTCAGGACCATACTTTTTGAAACCAGGTACCAAGTGTCATCGTCGACTTTACCGACATGGGTCCAGCCGCCATCCTGATCTAGAATGTCCCAGTCGTGGAGAGCTTTGAAGAAACTATAAGTTTTGCCTTCGTTCATATTTTCTTCCACGCCATTCAAGATCATCAAATCTCCAAACACGTCCGATTCCCACTGGAGCACTGATTTCGCAGTTTCGGATTTCGGTTCGCAGATGACAAAGATGGTGCGTACGACATCAGGAAACGGACGATATTCGCTTTGATTTTGGAGAGAAAGAGGGTACAGATGTCGAATTAAGTGCCGTCGTTCAATAGTGTCCCACCGCGTTACGATTCCGATGAGAAGTCGGATCTGTTTGTTTTTTTGAAGCGGCAGACCGGACTTTCGAAATAGAAACAAGAGATTTATCAGCACAATGACTAGAAGCAACCCCAAGATATGAAATGGACTGCGTCCGCGCCATGGAGGTTTCATCGGCCGGTCGTGAGCGAAGAAAGGGAAGGAACGCGTGGTCAAAACAAAATCAGGCGGGTTTTAGCCTTTAGGGCTTATAGCAATTCACAGCCACAATATCGTCGCTGTCCTGGACATTTACTACGCCATCAACTATGACTCTGAGAAGCACGATTGGGCGATTGCGAGAAGTACTGCGTTTTCGGTCCCAGATGCTGATTTTAGATGACAAGACTATAAAAGATGCTAACAACACCCGCATGGGGTTTCTCCGTTCATCTTGAGGGAGATTGTCGGGAGCCGCAGTCATGGAATCACACCGAACTTCTATTGAAAATATCCATATCCTGCGGAAAATGAGAATCTACATTAGTACAGTTGACTTGGGTTCGTTAGACTGTTCGGTTTCGATATTGGTCCTACTCCGCGCTTCCGGACTGACTCGGTCCGTATGGTTGGCACCTTTTATATACAGCAGAATCGATAGGAAAATCCACAACACCAAGTAGAGACTTAGCCATCAAAACGATCTGTGGTTCCAAGGTGAATTCATGAAATGCAAGATATTGGATCGAGTGATTGGCTGCTTGTTTTCATACAGACAAGAAGACTCGAGTTAAACATGAGGGCTATGAAAGCAAGATGATGAGATAATTAGGATTCGCTTTTGCCGAAACAATATGCCGATTCAGATATACTATGTACAGATCCAAAAATATGCAAGTTTCCAATTCTGAGCGCGAGTTGCACATGAAACTGCCTCTTCACTATGCCTCCGATCTCAGACTATCCGAATCGCTAGCATTCGTAACTCTCCAGACTCTCCGTGAATAATCTTCCTCATCACGAAAGCTCGTGCGTGAGTCATTCTCCTCGAAACGGATCATCATGGACTGCGGATCCAACCGCTGATCCACCACAGGAATCATGACATCGGTGGTACCTCCTGGAAGACCTTGATTTCCGGTTGATAATGGGGACACCGACTCGACGTGACGACTCCGATCTCGTTTTCCGATTAATTGCAGCAGGCTCGCGGACCGGCTGACAGGCTGCGTCCTAGACATCCGTCGGCTTAACGTTGAAGAAGGGTCCTCGGATTTCTCCATATCCTGTTTGCCTCGTCTACTCCTGCACATCCAAATAATTGACACTAATAATGAGGCAATCACAATTCCCACCACCACAAACACTCCCGCCACTTTTCCTGTGGATTCCCAGAACGAAGACCGTTGCATGGGTACTGCAGACGTGTCGGATTGGTTTGTCGGTCCGGGCTTAGAGACCGTGATGGACGGCTCGCTAGGGACGAAACTCGTTACAACAACAGTAGTTCCTTGGTCGACGGTGATGGTGGCAGTTGATTTTGTCGATGACATTACAGATGATTGCGAGATGACTCCTGAGCTTTGTCCGATCTGAATGTAACTAAAAAGTCCTGACGACTCATTGCCGCAGTGATCTTAAGTTAGCATGAAACGACCAGACATGATCTACCGTTTGGAAATCCCGGACACGATTCGTTGCATAGTGTGGATGATACAGCGACCTCTGGGGAATAGTTCGAACACCAGCATAACTAGTTCGTGAGTCAGATCAATTTATAGGATACGACATGTCCCTGCAGTATCGCAAATGCGTATCCATTGCATGTTCCAGAACAGGCTCCTGCGCTTTGGTACACGGAGAAGACTGGGGAATTAGTGAACGGGGGTCGGAGCGGCTCCTACCAGGTTGAAAAGAAGAGCCAGTGTTCGTGCTTGCACAAAACTCGGCTGCTCCAGCCCCAGAGAAAAGAGCTGCTAAAAATAGAAACAATGCAAACCCAGTCTTGAAATTCGCCACCAAGGAGATTGCAGCGCCTTTCCGATCCTCCATCATCGGCAACCGGCGCTACGCAGCTGTCTCGATACACCCGGTGATATTTACGACCGCCTCGTCTTGCTAAAGGAGTGAATGTCTTATCATTCCATTCCCATGCCTGGTGTAAGCGATGACCTTGGTTTGATGGAAGATCGCCGCCACCCACGCAATTGACCAATCATTATCGTAACCTGGTTTTCGTAGCGCGGCCAGCGATCGATCCACGAAAAGTTGGGACCGTGAACATGTTTGTTTGTCTTAAACCAAATGGAATTAATATGATGCTAGTACTAGGTAGCAACCCGAGACAGGTGGACCACATACTAGCAAATCCTATAGGTAAGCCAAAAGAAAAAAAAAAGAAAAAAATATATATATATATATCAAATAAACTTCTGAACAGTGATATCCGCTGGTCGAGCTAAACCGGTGAGTCGACTGGAGACCGACCAGCTTTTTGGGATTTCAGATCGAGTTTGGGGTACAATTCTTTAAAATAAACTGGATTCCGGATCACCAAAGTTACATTGTCAATCGAGTTAATTTAAATATCGATCGGATCCGATTTTCATATTTTAGCGTATTAATCGAGTCCAGTTGGGCCATCATAGTGATTCGAAATCACATGATTCTATGTAACGGGCAATTAATCACAAATCTCGTTATAATCAGTAATGT
>Ga0335081_10005926_pt1 | contig 19368 bp, 13 predicted proteins | sample Lox_Sample_35_FD_206713 | JGI IMG/M metagenome (GOLD analysis project Ga0335081, IMG submission 206713) | Soil microbial communities from Loxahatchee National Wildlife Refuge, Florida, United States - Lox_Sample_3.5 | ecosystem: Environmental > Terrestrial > Soil > Wetlands | place: USA... | reverse complement strand
ACAGGCCACTAGGCGCGCGGCGGTCATGCGCAACTACTTCGCGGTACTGCTGAGGACGCTGCAGCGCGAGCGGCTGTACGCGGCGATCAATATCGCCGGTCTGTCGCTTGGAATCGCCTGCTGTCTGATCCTCGGCCTGTATCTGCGCAGCGAGCTCACCTACGACCGCTACCACCTCAAGCACGATCGGATCTACCGGATCGTCGACGAGTTCACGCTCAACGGCTCCGTCGACCGCACCGCCTACACCTCGCGCATGCTCGGGCCGATGCTGATGGCCGATTACCCGCAGATCAAGGCGGTCGTGCGCTTCCAGAGCAACAGTGGCAACAGCACGGTCGCGATCCATCACGGCAACGATACCTACTACTGGGCCAACAGCTACTTCGTCGACACGAACATCTTCGATGTCTTCACGCACCGGATCATCTACGGCGACCCCCATTGCCTGAAGAATGATCCCAGCAGTGTCGCGGTGAGCGAGACATTCGCGCGCAAGTATTTCGGGAACGCCAATCCCATCGGCGAGATCATCACGACCGATTCGGGTATCCCGACCCGGATCGGCGCCGTGTTCGAGGACCCGCCGGCGAACACTCATCTCAAGTACGACATTCTATTCTCGGGCGACCTGCCGTTTCTGCGCGATCCCGACAATGCGACGATGCGCCGGCAGTACCTGTGGGGCATCAACTCATTCACCTACATTCTCACCTCGGCGGACTTCGATCCGAAGAGCTGGCCGCGCATCAACGATGAGTTCTACAAGCGCTACATGGAAGAGCTCGGCAAGACCGCAAACCAGCACTGGCGCAGCTGGCTGCAGCCCCTGACCTCCATCCACCTCCAGAATGAGGTGGGCGAGGATCTGCCGAACGGTAACCGCATCTACCTTTACGGCTACACAGCCGTCGCGCTGTTCATCCTGGTCGTGGCCTGCATCAACTACATGAACCTCGCGACTGCCCGTGCCACGCGCCGCGCCCGCTCGGTCGGCATCAGGAAGATTCTCGGCGCGAGCCGCCTGATGCTGAGCGTGCAGTTCCTCGGCGAAGCCGTCCTGTTCGCGCTCATCGCGCTCATCCTCGGTGTCGTGATCGTCGAGGTCGTGTTGCGCTTCACGCCCCTCAATTCGCTCATGGGCGAGCAGATCAGCCTCAATCTCATCAGGGAGCCGGTGCTCGCCGCGTGGCTGCTGGGCCTCGCCGCGCTGCTCGGCCTGATCGCGGGGGCCTACCCGGCGCTCTACCTCTCCTCGTGGGCACCGCTGTCCGCGCTCACCGGAACGTTCACTCCGGGCAAAGGAAACTTCAGGCTGCGCGAGGCACTCGTGCTGCTGCAGTTCACGATTTCAGCGGCCGTGATCGCGCTCACGCTGCTCATGGCGGCACAGATGCGCTACATCGCGAACAAGTCACTCGGCTTCGAGAAGGAGAATCGCCTGGTCGTGACGCTCCGCGGCACCGCGACCATTGACAAGCTGGAGACGATCCGGACGGAGCTAGCCAAGAACGCCCACATTCTCGGCGTCGCCGAGGCGGCCGCCATGCCGGGCGACCCGTTGCCGACCAATCTGATGCAGATCGACGACAACTCTGGTGTCTCGCAGCCCGCGCAGACGATGCACATGCCGATCGGCGAGGACTTCGTGAAGGTCATGGGGCTGAAGATCCTGCAGGGGCGGGACTTCTCCAGGCACCTGTTGACCGATGTCGGCACCAACTGGATCGTCAACGAGTCGATGGTCCGCAAGATGGGATGGACCGAGCCGCTCGGCAAGCGCATGCAGCTGGGCCAGCAGTCAGGCCGCGTCATCGGCGTGGTCCAGGACTTCAACTTCAAGTCGCTGCACTCGCCGATCGAGCAGTTCGCGATGTCGCCGCTGGTCGATGACTTCTCGGACGTCCCCGAGGCCTTCAAGGTCTTCCAGCAGCGCCTGCTGGTTCTCAATATCTCCGGGTCGGAGGTCGGGCAGACACTGGATTTCGTCGAGCACGTCATGGCGAAGGTCGATCCCAAGCATCCCTTCGAGTACACCTTCCTCGACGATGCGCTCGACAAGGCCTACAAGTCCGAGCGCCAGCTCATGCGGCTCATCGGCATCTTCGCGGCGGTCTGCATCTTCATCGCCTGCCTCGGACTCTTCGGCCTGTCCGCGTTCACCACCGAGCAGCGCACCCGCGAGATTGCCATGCGCAAGGTGCTCGGGGCGACGACCTGGCAGATCGTTGCCCTGCTCGCGCGCCGCATCCTGGTGCTCGTCATCGTTGCCGCCGTGCTCGCCTCGGTGATCGCCTACTTCGGCATCGACGAGTGGCTCACGGGATTTGCGTACCGCGCGCGCATCAATCCGCTCATTTTCGTGCTCGCCGCGGCGGCCGCGGCGGTCGTGGCGTTTGCCACAGTGGCGTTGCAGTCGCACCGCACCGCGAGCGCCAATCCGGTCGACGGGCTGCGGCACGCGGAGTAGGACAAGAGGGGATACACAGTCATCATGCGCAACTACTTCCTGGTGCTGCTGCGGACACTGCGGCGCGAGAGACTGTACGCGGTGATCAACATCGCGGGGCTGTCGCTCGGGGTGGCGTGCTGCCTGATTCTCGGACTGTACCTGCGCAGCGAGCTCACCTACGACCGGCACTTCGACAAGCACGACCGGATCTACCGCATCGTCAACGAGTTCACGACCAACGGCACGACCGACACCTTCGCGGTCACCTCGCGCATGCTGGGGCCGATGCTGATGGCCGACTACCCGCAGATCAAGGCGGTCGTGCGCTTCCAGCAGAGCAGCGGCGACAACGGCGTCGCCATCCATCACGGCAACGACACCTACTTCTGGGCGCACAGCTATCTGGTGGACGACAACGTCTTCGATGTGTTCTCGCACCACCTCATCTATGGCGACACCAAGGCGCTCAAGGACGGCAGCGGTGTCGCGGTCAGCGAGACGTTCGCGCGCAAGTACTTCGGCAACGCCAACCCCATCGGCGAGACGGTCGCGACCGATGCCAACCTGCCGCTCAAGATCGGCGCCGTGTTCGAGGATCTGCCACCGAACACGCATCTCAAGTACGACCTGCTGCAGTCGGACAACGTGCCGTTCATGCGCGACCCCGACAACACCACGATGCGCCGCCGGGCTCTGTTCGGCGTCAATTCGTTCACCTACATCCTCACCTCGCCCGACTTCGATCCCAAGAGCTGGCCGCGCATCAACGATGAGTTCTACAACCGCTACATGGCGGACACGGCCAAGCAGTTTCACGGCCACTGGCGCAGCTGGCTGCAGCCGCTCACCTCCATCCACCTGCAGAGCGGGGTCAACTATGACCTGCCGACCGGCAATCGCATCTATCTCTACGGCTGTACGGCCGTCGCGCTGTTCATTCTCGCGGTGGCCTGCATCAACTACATGAATCTCGCGACCGCGCGTGCCACGCGCCGCGCGCGCTCGGTGGGCATCCGCAAGATCCTGGGCGCGAGCCGTCTGACGCTCAGCCTGCAGTTCCTGGGCGAGGCCGTGCTGTTCGCCCTGATCGCGCTGATCCTCGGGGTGGTGCTCGTGGAGGTGGCGCTGCGCTTCACCTCCATCAACTCGCTGATGGGCGGGCAAGTGAGCCTCAATCTGCTCAAGGAGCCGGCGCTCGCGGCCTGGCTGCTCGGGCTCGGCGTCTTGATCGGCCTGGTCTCCGGATCCTATCCTGCGTTGTACCTCTCCTCGTGGGCGCCACTGTCGGCCCTCACCGGCACGTTCACCCCGCGCAAGGGCAATCTCCGGCTACGCGAGGGGCTGGTACTGCTGCAGTTCACCATCTCCGCGGCGGTGATCGCCACCACGCTCCTGATGGCGGCACAGATGCACTACGTCGCCACCAAGTCGCTCGGCTTCGAGAAGGAGAACCGGCTCGTGGTGACACTGCGCGGCGCCGACACGATCGAGAAGTTCCCCGCGATCCGCTCCGAGCTGAGCAAGAACGCGCACGTTCTCGGCGTCGCCGAGGCGGTGAGCATGCTGGGCGACCCGACGCCCGTGAATCTCGCGCAGATGGACAACAACGAAGGCGTGCTCCAGGACCAGCAGCTCACGCACATGCCGATCGGCGAGGATTTCGTGAAGGTCATGGGGCTGAAAATCCTGCAGGGGCGCGACTTCTCCCAGCACCTGCTGACCGATGTCGGCACGAACTGGCTGGTCAACGAATCGATGGTGCGCAAGATGGGCTGGACGGAGCCGCTCGGCAAGCGCATCCAGCTCGGCGCTCAGTCCGGTCGCGTCGTCGGTGTGGTGCAGGATTTCAACTTCAAGTCGCTGCACTCGCCGATCGAGGCGTTCGCAATGTGGAGGCTCGTGGATGACTTCTCGCAGACGACCGAGGTCTTCAGGCCCTTCCAGCAGCGCTATCTCATCCTCAACATCGCCGGAGCCGACATCCGGCAGACGCTCGACGACGTCGAGCACGTGATGACGCGGGCCGATCCCAAGCACCCGTTCGAGTTCACCTTTCTCGATGATGCGCTCGACAAGGCCTACAAGTCAGAGAAGCAGCTGATGCGGCTCATCGGCATCTTCGCCGCGATCTGCATCTTCATCGCCTGTCTCGGGCTCTTCGGCCTGTCCGCGTTCACCACCGAGCAGCGCACCCGCGAGATCGCCATGCGCAAGGTTCTGGGAGCGACGACCTGGCAGATCATCGCGCTGCTCGCGCGACGCATCCTCCTGCTGGTCGTGATCGCAGCCGTGCTCGCCTCGGTGATTGCCTATTTCGGTATCGACAAATGGCTGACCGGTTTCGCCTACCGGGCACGCATCAATCCGCTGGTGTTCGTGCTCGCGGCGGCGGCGGCGGCGGCGGTCGCGTTCGCCACGGTGGCGCTGCAGTCCTACCGGACCGCCAGCGCCGACCCGGTCGATGGGCTGCGGCACGTTCAATAACTCAAGGGAAACGGAGGGTTGGAAATGAAGACGGTCGCGAGGATTTTCACGCTGCTGCTGATCGCTTGCGGCGCGGCGCTGGCCGCACAGCAGGAGCTCACCGGGGTCTGGCAGGGCAAGCTGCAGGTAGATCCCAAGACGGCGATGACCATCCAATTCACTTTCGCCAAGAAGCCGGACGGAAGCTATACCGCCGTGCTGGATTCGCCCGACAACCCCGGTATCAAGAACGTCGCGGCGAACGCGGTCTCCTTCAGCGATGGCACTTTGAAGGTGGCCGTGACGGCCTTGAGCGGGTCGTACGCGGGAACGCTCAAGGGCAGCAGCTTCGATGGTCAGTGGACGCAACCCGGCGGCGCGCTGCCGCTGGTGCTGACCCCGTATCAGAAGCCGCAGCTGTCGAAGGCGGCGATCAAGACGCTGACGGGCGCCTGGAACGGACCGCTGGAACTGCCTGGCGGCAAGCTCACGTTCGTCATGCGGTTCAAGGTCGATGCCAAGGGTGAGCTGCAGGGGGCGCTCGCCGTCCCGGAGCAGGGCGGGCAGGAGATTCCCATGGCCGACATCGAGTTCGCGGACAACAAGCTGTCTTTCAAGGTTCCCCAGGTTCGCGGTGAGTTCACGGCAACCTTCGCCAATGACACGTTCAACGGCAGCTGGAAGCAGGGCGGCCAACCGCCCAACGGATTGGCAGCCGTGCTGAAGCGGGGCGATGTCGGTACACCCGTCTATCCATTGAAGCTGAGCAACGAGGCGTTCGTGCAGCTGAGCGGCAGCTGGCAGGGCACGCTCGAGCCCAAGACCCCGGACGGCAAACCCGTCACGGGTCCGGACGGGAAGGCCGTCACGGTGCCCGTCGTGCTGCGCTTCGAGTCGAACTCGCAGGCGCAGTACGTGGCTTCCCTGGACATGGGTACCCCCCCTCAGGGCGCCAAGGGCATTCCGGTGTCCGATGCGAGCCTGACGGGGGGGAAGCTCGTCGTGAAGGTCGATGCGCTGCGCGTCGAGTATGACGCCGATTTGTCCATGAAGACGCTGAGTGGTCAGTGGATGGCGGGTCCAGGGAAAGTGCCGCTGACGCTGACGAGGAAATAGTCCCCCAACAACGAGAAAACCCCAAAACCCCCTCGCGGGCGGGTTGCGAGGGCGCACGGCAAGCGCTAGGGTCGCTCACCGTGTTGCGCCCGAGCCCCGCCCGCACTTTTTTGATCGGCATTGCGCTCCTTGCCGTCAGGGGTGCGGCTGCAGCCCCGGCTGCTCCAACTGCGGCGATTCTCGAGATCCGCGGCGCCATCGGTCCGGCGACCAGCCGCTATGTGGAGCGCGGCCTTGCGGACGCGCAGGCTCGCGGCGACCGGCTGGTGATCCTGGAGATGGACACACCGGGCGGGCTGGACACCTCGATGCGGGACATCATCCGCGCGATTCTCGCCTCGCCCATCCCGGTCGTGTCGTACGTGGCACCCTCGGGCGCCCGCGCGGCGAGCGCCGGCACTTATATCCTGTACGCGAGCCACGTCGCTGCGATGGCACCGGCGACGAATTTGGGCGCGGCGACCCCCGTTGCCATCGGCGGGGCGGAGAGCCCGCAGCCGGAGCCGGCGCCCTCCGGCGATCAGGACAGCAAGGCCAACAAGGACGACAAGGGCAAGGCCAAGGCCGAGGACAAGGGCGCCAGCTCCAAGCCCCCCGGGCCTGCACAGGCGCTCACAGCGATGGAGCGCAAATCCATCAACGACGCCGTCGCCTATATCCGCGGCCTCGCGGAGCTGCGCGGGCGCAACGCCGACTGGGCCGAGCAGGCCGTGCGCGGCGCGGCCAGCCTGTCGGCCACCGCGGCCCTTGACGACCATGTCATCGAGCTCATCGCGCGCGACCGGGCCGAGCTGCTCGCGCTGCTCGACGGGCGGCAGGTGAAAGTGGGCTCGCAATCCATCGTGCTCGCGACCCGCGGCATCGTAACGACGGAATATCAGCCCGACTGGCGCACGCGCTTGCTCTCGGTCATCACCAATCCGACCATCGCCTACGGCCTGCTCCTCATCGGCATCTACGGACTGCTGCTCGAGGGCTACAACCCCGGCGTCATGCTGCCGGGTGTCGTGGGGACGATCTCGCTGCTGCTCGCCCTGTTCGCGTTCCAGATTCTCTCGGTCAACTATGCGGGCCTCGCGCTCATCGTGCTCGGCGTCGGCATGATCATCGCCGAGTTCTTCTTCCCGGCGTTCGGCTCGCTCGGCATCGGAGGCCTGATCGCATTCGTGGTGGGCTCCATCATTCTGCTCGACACGGACGTCCCGGGGCTCAATATCGCCCGTCCGCTGATCGCAGGCGTTGCAACCGGCGGCGGCCTCGTGATTCTCGGCATTGCCTTCATCGCCTCACGCTCCCTGCGGCGCCCGGTCGTTACCGGCACGCAGACCATGGTGGGCAATGAAGCCGAGGCGTTCGAGGATTTCTCGGAGCGCGGCGGGCGAGTGCGCGTGGGCGGCGAGCTGTGGAACGCGCGCGCCACCGTGCCGGTGCGCGCCGGCCAGGTGCTGCGTATCGTGCGCGTGGACGGACTCGAGCTGTGGGTCGAGCCGGCCGAGCGCACCTGGGGCCCGTCGCAGTAGCAATCGCGGCCGCAAGCCGCCTTCAGGAGACACCGATGCCGACTTTCTCGATTGTAGTGATCGCCATCGTCCTGGCCGTGCTGTTCACCTCGCTGCGCGTGCTGAAGGAGTACGAGCGCGGCGTCATGTTCACGCTCGGCCGGTTTACCGGCGTCAAGGGCCCGGGCGTGATCTTCGTGATTCCGATGTTTCAGGTCATGACCAAGGTCGATCTGCGCGTGATCGTGCTGGATGTTCCGAAGCAGGACGTGATTCTGCGCGACAACGTCTCCGTGAAGGTGAGCGCGGTGGTGTACTTCCGCGTCGTCGATCCTGCCAAGGCGGTGATCCAGGTTGCCAATCCCTACGAGGCGACCAGCCAGCTCGCGCAGACGACGCTGCGCTCGGTGCTGGGTCAGCACGAGATGGATGACATGCTCTCGCAGCGCGACAAGCTCAACGCCGACATCCAGCGCATCCTCGATCGCAGCACCGATGCCTGGGGCATCAAGGTGGCCAACGTCGAGCTGAAGCAGGTCGATCTCGACGAGACGATGATTCGCGCGATGGCCAAGCAGGCGGAGGCCGAGCGCACGCGGCGCGCGAAGGTCATTCACGCCGAGGGCGAGAAACAGGCTGCACAGACACTGGTCGAGGCCGCGCAGCTGCTCGCGCAAGAGCCGCGCGCGCTGCAGCTTCGCTACCTGCAGACCCTGGCGGACATCTCGACCGACAAGACCTCCACCATCGTGTTTCCGCTGCCGATCGACCTGCTCACTCCGTTCCTGCGCAAGGACTGAGGGCACACCGGACACACGGCCGAGAGCACGGTCACGACGATGCAAGCCTCGCGCCGGATCCTCGCGAGCGGCGGCGTGCTCATGACGCTGGCCACCGCCGCCGGTGCATTTGGCGCGCACGCCCTGCATGCACGGCTTGCTCCGGAGCGCCTGGAGCTCTATGAGACAGCCGTGCGCTACCTCTTCTACAACGCACTCGGCGTCCTTGCGATCGGCATTGCGGTGCGCTCGATCGAGGCAGCCGCCGTGCGCTGGGCGGCAGTGCTCGTGATCGCAGGGCTTGTGCTTTTCTGCGGCAGCCTGTTCGCGCTCGCCGCCGGCGCACCGCGTGCGATGGGCATCGTCACGCCGCTGGGCGGGACGGCGTTGATCGCGGGCTGGATCGTGTTCGCGTTCGGTGTCTGGCGCGCCTGACCCGACGTGCGACTATCCGGTCTGCCGATCGATGAGGCGCTGCCGGCGCTGTGCGAGGTGCTGGCCGCGCAACGCACCGCGGTGCTGCAGGCACCGCCGGGCGCCGGCAAGAGCACCGTCGTGCCGCTGGTGCTTGCCGAGCAGCCATGGGCGCGCGAGCGCCGCATCATCATGCTGGAGCCGCGACGGCTCGCGACGCGCGCCGTGGCGCAGCGCATGGCACGGACGCTGGGTGAGCCGGTCGGCGAGACCGTCGGTTATCGCATGCGGCTCGAGACGCGCGTCTCGCGCGCCACACGCATCGAGGTCGTCACCGAGGGCGTGCTGACGCGCATGATGCAGAGCGATCCGGCGCTCGAGGGCGTCGCCGCCGTGGTCTTCGATGAGTTCCACGAGCGCAGCCTGCAGGCGGACCTGGCGCTCGCCCTGGCGCTCGACGTGCAGGAGAACCTCGCTACGGATCTCAAGCTGCTCGTCATGTCCGCCACCTTGGATGCGGCGGCGATCGCGCAATTCCTCTCCGCGCCGATCGTGGCCGCTCTCGGGCGCTCGTTTCCAGTGGAGTCGCGGTTCGTTGGCAAGGGAGCGCCGCTGCTGCCGGGAGGGTCCCCTGGCTCCGCCGGCACCGCCGAGTCCACCGAGCGCATCGTCGCGCGGCTCGTGCGGCGGGCACTGCAGGAGGACACCGGGGACGTGCTGGTCTTTCTACCGGGCGGCGCCGAGATCCGTCGGGTGCAGAGCCTCCTGGCAGAGGCGCTTCCCAACGGCGTCCGCGTGCTGCCGCTTTACGGCGATCTGGCCGCGGCCGACCAGGATGCGGCACTCGCGCCGAGTGCCAGCCGCCGCAAGGTCGTGCTGGCAACCAACATTGCCGAGACCAGCCTGACGATCGAGGGCGTGCGGGTCGTGATCGACTCGGGCCTCGTGCGCCGCTCGCGGTTCGACCCCGTCACGGGCATGAGCCGGCTCGAGACGCAGCGCATCTCGCGCGCCTCGGCCGAGCAGCGGCAGGGTCGCGCCGGGCGGGTCGCCCCGGGAATCTGCTACCGCGCCTGGAGCGAGGGCGCGCATCGCAGTCTTGCGCCGTTCACGCTCCCGGAGATCCTGGAGGCGGATCTCGTGCCCCTGTCGCTGGAGCTCGCCGCGTGGGGGGTACGCGATGTGACCCGGCTGCGCTGGCTCGAGGTGCCACCGGCGGCGACGCTCTCCGCCGCCCGTGAGCTGCTCGAGCGTCTGGGCGCGCTCGATCTTACCGGGGCCCTCAGTCCGCACGGTCGTGACATGGCATCGCTCGCGGTGCACCCGCGCCTTGCGCACATGCTGCTCCAGGCGCGCGCCCTCGTGGGTGGCGTTGAGGAGGCGGCCAGGCTCGCCGCACTGCTGTCGGAGCGCGATCTGCTGCGCTCGGCGGACGCCGCGCACGATGTGGACATCCGCACACGGCTGGCCCTGCTCAAAGGCGACTCCAATGCAGCCGTCGCCGGTGGTGCGCTGCAACGGGTCACGCGCGCGGCTCGCGAGATCGCGCGCGACGTCGCGGGGATCCGACGCGGCACCGTCCCTGCACCGGCCGCGGCGCGGGCGTCCGACTTGAGCGGCGTGCTGCTGTCATTTGCTTATCCCGACCGCATCGCCCTGCGTCGCGCCGGCACCGATCCGCGGTACCTGCTCGCGAACGGCCGGGGAGCGCATTTCGTCGGGGCCCACAGCCTCGCTCGCGAGGAGCTCATCGTCGCGATCGATCTCGACGACCGGGAGCGCGATGCGCGCATTCTGCTCGCGGCGCCGCTCGGGCGCGCGGAGCTGGAGGCGTACCACGCCGCGCGCCTGCGGCAGGAGGACTCCGTCGGCTGGAGCGAACGTGAGGAAGCCGTCGTGGCACGCCGCATCACGCGCCTCGATGCGCTCGTGCTCGAGGAGAAGCCCCTGCAGGATATCCCTCCCGAGGCGGCGCTCGCGGCGATGCTGCAGGGTGTGCGCAAGCTGGGTGTGAGCGCGCTGCCGTGGAGCCGCGATGCGCGCGACCTGCAGGCCCGCATGGAATTCGTGCGCACGCGCGCGGCGGAGGCGATCGAGGTGGGGGGCTGGCCGGCCGTGAGCGATGCCGCGCTCGAGACTGCGCTCGACAGCTGGCTCCCGCCCTGGATCGGTGGGATCACGCGGCGCGAACAGCTCGCGCGATTGTCCATGACCGACGTTTTGCGCGGACGATTGTCTTACGCTCAGCAACGGCAGCTCGAGGAGCTTGCCCCCACGCATCTCACGGTGCCGAGCGGCTCCAGCATCCGCATCGACTACCTCGATGAGAGCGCTCCGGTGGTGGCGGTGCGGCTGCAGGAGGTCTTCGGACTCAAGTCGACGCCGCTCCTCGCGGCCGGCCGTGTGCCGGTGACGTTCAAGCTGCTCTCACCGGCGCAGCGTCCCGTGCAGATCACCCGCGATCTTGCGAGCTTCTGGCGGACGACGTACGCCGACGTGCGCAGGGATCTGCGCGGACGCTATCCCAAGCACTACTGGCCCGAGGATCCACTGCAGGCTCAGCCGACGCGCCGCACGCGGCCGCGGTGAGCCGGTTTCTTCAGCGACCCCGTCCATGCGATCATCGAGCTCGCCTGCGGGCAGACACCGCGCATTGGGGGAGCGGCGGCGCCTGCGCGACCAGGGTGTTTCGATGGACATGTACGCAGTCGATGTAGAGATCAGCGATCGGCGCCTCGATGAGCTTCTGCGCTGGCACGGCACCGACGAATCCGACCTGCCTCCGGCGCATACGCTCGAGAACCTCTCACGCGACACCATCGCGGCGCTGCGTGAGCTGCAGCAGCTGCGGCGCACGGTCGAAGAACTGCGTACGACGATGGGCCGGGCCTTCTGGGCCGAGGATCTCCGCCAGCTCCGCACCATCCTGCTGCAGGGCCTGGGGCCCCCGCCGACCCTGTAATATTGGTCGATGGACAGAGTGCTCGAGCCGGAGATCATGGACGGAGAGGCGGAGGCGAGCGCCTACGCGCGCGCGGATTTCTCCGACTCCAACCAATGGTACGTTGATCACTTCGTGCAGGAGTATCCGCGCCACCTGGGGCAGATCGTCGATCTGGGCTGCGGGCCTGCGGACGTGCCGGTGCGGCTCGCGCACGCGGCGGTCGCGGCTCGCATCACCGCGGTCGACGGCTCGGCGGCCATGCTGGAGCTCGCGCGTCAGGCGATCCACAAGTCCCGGACACACGGCCGCATCACGCTGCACCTCGGGCGACTGCCGGGACTCGCGCTGGCGGAGCATCACTACGATGCGGTGCTGTCGAAGGACATGCTGCATCACCTGCCCGACCCGCAGGTACTGTGGAGCGAGGCGCGGCGCCTCGGGCGTGCCGGCGCGGCGGTCTACGTCATGGACCTGGTGAGGCCGAGCTCGCCGCTCGAGGCGCGTGAGATCGTCGAGCGTGTCTCGGCCGACGAGCACCCTCTGCTGAAGGAGGATTTCTACAACTCACTGTGCGCCGCGTTCACCGTCGAGGAGGTGAGGTCTCAGCTCGAGGCTGCTCACCTGCCCTTGACCGTCGAGCAGGTGACCGCGCGTCACCTGCGGGTCAAAGGCCTCATAGACGGATGACGATCTTGCCGAAGAACTTGTCGGCCTCCATCAGATCGAAGGCGGCCTGAGCGTCCTTGAAGTCGAACACCTTGTCGACCACCGGCTTGATGTGGTGCTGGTCGATGTAGGCGAGCATGGCCTCGAAGTCCGCGCGCGAGCCCACGTAGATGCCCGACACGGTGAGACCGCTCCCCATGACCGACATGGCCGGAAGGTCGCCGCCAAATCCGCCGAGGCCGCCGATGAGGGCGATGTGTCCGCCTTGCGCCATCGTCTTGAGCGCGTGCGGCAGCGAGTCCTTGCCGCCGACCTCGAGCACCTGGTGCACGCCGACGCCGCCGGTGAGCGCCTTCACCGGAACCTCCCAGTCGGGGTTCGTCTTGTAGTTGACCGTGCCGACAGCACCCAGAGTCTTGGCGCGCGCGAGCTTCTCATCGCTCGAGCTCGTGATGATCGGCTTCGCGCCCGCGGCGACCGCGAACTGCAGTCCGAAGATCGAGACGCCGCCCGTGCCCTCGAGCAGCACGTTGTCGCCGGCCTGTATGTGGCCGCGCGTGAAGAGTCCGTTCCAGGCGGTGACGCCCGCGCACGGCAGCGTCGCTGCTTGCTCGTACGTGAGACTGGATGGCAGCGCGACGAGCGCCTGCTCATTGAGCGTTACGTACTGCGAGAGCATGCCATCGACCGCGCCGCCGAGCGCCGAGCCGAACGTCTGCGGGCTGGGGCGTCCGCTGACCCACGTCGGGAAGAAGTTGGCGGACACTCGGTCGCCGACCTTGAAGCGCGTAACGCCCGGGCCTACCGCGGCGACTTCTCCGGCACCGTCCGACAGCGGCACCACGCTGGTCCTTGGCCCGACGGGATACTGTCCTTTGACGAGAAAGATATCGCGGCGATTGAGCGACGCGGCATGCACTCGGATCAGTACTTCGTTGGCACCCGGGGCACGCACGGGTGCATCCGCGAGCGTGAGCTTGAAGGGGCCCTCCGGCTTGTCACGAACCAGACGGTATTGCTTCTGCGTCGAGGGTACGGCCATTGAGTCTCCCGCCGCTGTTACAAAGCGGCCTAGCGACAGGCACCCGGCGAAGGCAGCCACCATGATCGGTCCTGCGAGCCGCCGGGGTGCGGCAAAGAATGTGCTGTGCGATTCACGCGGCATCTGCGAACCCTCTTGACAGGCGTGCCGTAGCGGTGTGTCTCGCCATGATAGCAGTACCGCGCTCGGGTCAGATGGCCGCAGCGCGGGGAAGCGCTAGAATTTCCTCACTCCGTGGTCCGCGAAAGCGGATGACAGCGCATCGCGGTCGGCCGACAGTGCAACGCCGGTTACGATGTCCGGAAGGAGAATCGGTCCATGAGAGCGTCCCGAACTGGAATCGCCGTACTGACCACCGGGCTGTTCGCTGCCCTGCTGCCGGCCTGTCAGCAGCACGCGAGTCCGGGCGGCGCAGCGGCGCCTGCGGCTGCGGGCCAGGAAGCGGCATCGACCGCACCCGGCGTCGCCTGGTTCAAGGGCGACGTCGATGCCGCATTCGCGGAAGCGAGCCGGGTGAACAAGCCCGTGTTTCTCTATTGGGGTGCGAGCTGGTGTCCCCCGTGCCACGAGCTCAAGGCCACCGTGTTCTCACGCCCCGACTTCATTGCCAAGTCGCGGCTCTTCGTCACGGTGTACCTGGATGGCGATGAGCCCGGCGCGCAGAAGTGGGGTGAGATCTTCAAAGTTCGCGGCTACCCGAGCGTTGTCATCCTCAAGCCGGACCGCACCGAGCTCGCGCGCATCTCCGGCGGCATGGATCTGTCGCTGTACGGCGAGTCGCTCGACCTTGCGCTCGGGGACGTGCGGCCGGCGCAGGCACTGCTCGCAGCACTCAAGACCTCGAGTGGATCGCTGTCGCGGGATGACTGCCGCCGTCTCGCGTACAACGCGTGGGAGGCGCTCGATACAGCCACGGGCGCGGCCTCCGCACAGCGCGCCGAGGATCTGGAACGCGCCGCCGAGCGCTGTCCCGTCGATGCGCGCCTCGAGCGTGCACGGCTGACGATCGCAGCGACTTCCGCGCAGGCGGCCGCGGAGAAGGACGCGGTCAAGGCGCGCCAACCCTTGAGTCCGCGCCTGAAGGATCTTGTCGGGCGCGTGCAGAGCATTCTCGCCGACACCGAGCTCGCACGTGGCTGCGCCGATGCGCTCGAGTCGATCGACGACAACTACTTCCCCGCCGCACGGCAGGCGGCGCGCACGGACGCGACCGATCTCGAGCACGCCTGGATGACCGCGATGGATGCGGCCGCGGCCGACCCACGCTACTCCGAGGCCGATCACCTCGATGCCATGATCACCAAGCTCGCGGCGGTGAGGGCTCTGGACTCGAGTGACGCCATTCCGAAGGAGCTCGTCCAGGAGGCGTATGCGCGGATCGACGCGGCGCTCGCGCGCACCACCGAGGAGCATGCACGCACGAGCGTGGTCAATTCGGCGCTCAATGCCTTCGAGGTCCTCGGCGACGACGAGCGCGCCTCCGAGCTGCTGAAGCAGCAGATGGCGATCTCCAAGTCGCCCTACTACTACATGGACGACCTCGCGGACCTCGCCGAGAAGCACGGCCACACCGATGAAGCCGTCCAGTGGTTCGAGCGTGGCTACCGGGAATCCGAGGGTGCCGCGACGCGCTTTCAGTGGGGGACCAACTATGTGCTCGGGCTGCTGCGCATGCGCCCGGCGGAGGATGAGCGCATCCGCACCGCCGCACTCTCGGTGCTCGGCGAGCTCGACGGTCCGGATCGCATCTATCAGCGCACCCGCATGCGGCTCCAGCGCCTCGACAGCGGGCTGCGCAAGTGGAGCGAGCAGGGCGGTCATGACGCCACGATCGCCGTGCTGCGCAAGCGCATGGACGACATCTGCGCGAAGATCCCGGAAGGCGAGGCCGCGCACCCGACGTGTGCGGCATTCCTGCACTCGGCCTGAGGTCCGAGCGGGTCGCTGCTAGAATGCGCCGGTTGGGCCTGTAGCACAGCGGTTAGTGCAGGGGACTCATAATCCCTTGGTCGTAGGTTCGAATCCTACCGGGCCCAAATTTGCACTCGCTGCAATGGATCCTTTCGCGCGGCTTTTTGGCGGCTACCGCACGGCAAGCCAGCTACTGAGCCCATCCAACTTCCCACCGCGCACCGGGCTGCGATACTCCTCACCTGCGGGGGGTCAGTTCTTCGTGTCGTCAGGGGGTCAGGTTAGAGTTGGCGCCTGACAATCCGACAGCCCGGAACGAACTCACTGCAAGCGGACATTGCGGAAGACGACAAAAGAGAGTCGAATTTCCCCTGTGATCCTTGCCCTCGTGATACCAGACGTTAGTTAGTCCGTGACCACCGCTTGAGGGCGCCGCCGAGCTAATGCAGATTTTTATCGCCATGAAGCGTTATCGCACCGTCGTGGCCATTGTGTTCCTGGCCCTGTTTGCCTACCAAGCGACAGGGACCAGCTTGGTCTATTCGCTCTCCCACCGCGGAGCCCATCCCTCTGGCTACAACATTCATTCTGTTCCAGAGAGTCTGATGATGGTCCGTAATTACAGCAAGACTGATATTTTCCTTGTTTCCATGCCGGATGCGAAGACCTCGCGAGTATTTTCAGATGAGGGTCCCTACTTTGAAATTATCCCGCCAGGAATGTTTGGCGGTCCGGGAGCAATGGTTGTGGCAGAAGACAAGGCCTACGCTTCAGGGATAGAGCGCGGGGGTTCTTCTGTCGGCATCCATTCTGGGCGGCCAGCGGTCTACGAACTCGCTCTCGACGCCTCTAACAAATACCGCAAGCTCTTTGAAGTCCAGCAAGAGGCAGCTTACGCTGCGGCTCGTTTGTTCATCAGTCCTTCAGGAACCAAGATTGGCTACGTGAGTGTCCTGAAACAACACAATATCGTTTTCATTCACGACGTGGCGACCGGGACACTCCTGAAGAGTTGGGACGCGACAAATCTTTTCCGACAATGTTCTGATTGTGATATCGGCTCCGTGGGCTGGCTCGCTGATGGAAACAGGCTGTTTTTCTCTTTGGATTTTGGAGAGGAGTCGGGACCGCAAAGTAAGGTGGGCACTTATGTCGTCAGCGAAGACGGAGGGGCGCTGGGTCGTCTTCCGCTGGAACAGGGCGAACTCCAAATGCAGGACTACATCAGTGCCACTGGGACGGCTCCAGTCCTGCTCGGGCAGTCGCCCGAGGGCAAATATATTTTCGAATATTTCGCGCGGCAGAAGACAGGGTTGTCGCAACCCCAAATGTTCCTGGTGATCACAACTCCTGAGCGCAAAGTTCTAGGCCAGATCCCGCTTCACACATCTCTTGGAATCGGGCCACACGAGCTGACACGATCAGGCAAATTCGTAGCATTCTCAGACCCACGGTCTAGGAATTATGAGCGTGAGGAACATGTATGGGGACTGAACCTGGAAACTCGCGAAGAGAAAGAGCTGATTACACTTCCCGCCAGAACGATACCTTCCTCCGAGCCCAGAGTGACTTTGGACATCCTCGGGTGGCTCGACGAAAGGTAATGCTCGGCTGCGATCCTAATAGGGTTGGGCAATTGCGATCCGGCTGCGCGCCCTCCCGTCGCTATCGGCCAGATCCGGTCTCTCACTGCGGCGGCGTAGGTTTGCCCATAGCAGTCGTTCGAGCCTCCCCGCTCATCTCAACCATCTGTTCCTCTGTGGGGTTCTGCCACAGAGTCATGGCTCGCTGCCAAGCGGGGCGCTGCGAAATACGGCTGTACCAATTCAGGACTTGCGGAAACTCCTCGAGAGGGTAGCCCGCTCGCTCCAAGGTTGTGATGGTCGGTGCCCAGGAGATGTCGGCGAGCGAATAGCTCCGACCCACCAGGTATCCGGTGCGCGCAATGTTCGCACTCATGTCGGCGAGCGCCATGCGCAACAGGGTGGTTGCGGCGGCAACGTCCTTCTCCGAGAAGCTTCTGCCCGGATCGTGCTTGGCGTGGAATGCGAGGAGCTCCGGATCGCGCTGCAGCTTGCGATATAGCGCCACCTCCTCCGGCGTCTTCTCCACTAGTGCGGCATTCAAGCTCGCATAGGCAAAGGTCTTGATTCCCGGAATATGAATGTCCCGGGAGCGCTTGAGCCAGGCGCATACCGTTTCGCGCTGATCGACCTCGTTTGGCATGAAGGACGGGTCCGGATACATCTCCTCCACGTACAGCAGTATGTCATTCGACTCAACGATGACCTGTCCGTTATGCACGAGCGTGGGCACAACCCCTTTGGGGTTGATGCTGAAGTACTCCGTCGAGACGTTCTTCTTTGTATAGAGATCAATGTAATGACTGACCCAGGGCAACCGCTTCTCCTCTATGAGCAGTCGAACCCTTCCAGAGCAGTTTGAACGCCCAGTATGGTAAAGATGTAGCCCCTTGAAGGACGTGACAACCTTGTTGGCGGGCTCGATGACAGCCATGAATTTTGCTCCCACTAAATGGCCATCCGATGGTAAATCAGGTAGGGACTGGCGATTCCTTCTTTTTTGCGAATCGTGCCCGGCACGGTGAAGGGGATTCGGGACGCACCACGCTCTTGAGGGCTTCCGGCGTTCTCGGAGACCTCGAGCCGACCGCCGCAACGTGATCTCAACTTCTCTGAAGGAGACGTTCGTTCCGGCACCATTGCGTCGGATTCTCGAAAGAATCTGTCGGACTTTCGAGATCCGGACGATGGTACGCTTTCTCGAGGCATGATGCTTCCGCACCGGGGAGGAGCGCTAATGTTCAACACGCTCAGGGATCCAAATCTAAAGAGACTCCTCGCCGAGCTGCATGCAAGAAGCGAGGCACAGGAATCCCTGACCACGGAATACTTCCGCACAAGACCGAGAGAGGGGCGGGCGGTATATCCACGCATGGATGCCGGGGATCACGCGCACTTCGCCGACAAGCTCGTGGCCCTGGAGCGCGACAAGGCGGCGTTCTGTTACGTCCTTTGCCGGGCTATGGGTGCGCGGCGCATCGTCGAATTGGGCACATCTTTCGGCGTGTCCACGCTGTACCTAGCCGCAGCGGTGCGCGACAACGGCGGAGACCTTGTGATTGGCACGGAAAGCGAGCCAAAGAAAGTCGCAGTGGCGCGTTCGACCTTCGCCGCTGCAGGCTTTGCAGACCTCATCGAGCTTCGCGAGGGTGACGTGCGCGAGACGCTGAAGGATGTCGCGGCCCCAATCGATTTCGTCCTCTTTGACATCTGGGCGGATGCCGTTCGGCCCGCACTTGACCTCCTGCTGCCTCGGCTTCGAAGGGGCTCAGTCGTTTGCGCTGACAACACAGCCGAGCGCCCCCTTGGTTACAAGGCGTTCTTCGAGGTTCTGGACGATCCGTCCCAGGGCTTTCACACGATCACCCTCCCCTTCAAGGGTGGCTTCGAAATGGCCGTCAGATTATGAGGCGTAGGGGCTCCTCCGGGTCGATACAGCGTGTCGGGCGGGGACCTGGAGTCGGCCATTAAGAGACATCCGGCCCCGGGGCCCACATCTCTCAGAAGCAGACATTCCAACTACCCCTGCAGTCCTCTATCACGACAGGCTTGAAGAAGAACGGCCCTAAGGGCGGTGCAACGTCAGCTTCCTGACGCGCCACGTCGGAAGCCGTAGGCCGAGAGCTCGCGAGTCAACCGGCGCGGACATGTCCCATTGGGAATGCTAGCGAATCGGATCACGTCCGGTTAGCCTCGGGACTGTAGTGATCACTGGGGAGTCCACGATGACATTGACACGCTTGCGCCGGGTCGCTGCGCTGCTCGGATTCGCTATCGCGCCGGCTGTGAGCCTTGCCCAACAGGTGTTGCCTGCGCCGTTGACCGGGGGTCCTGCGAGCGACGTGCCAATCGCGGTTCAGATCCTGCGCTGGCATATGCTCGACAACGACGTGAGCTCGCTCACGTTCCGCAGCATGGACGTGCTCTTTACGACCCGTACGGTGGCGCGTAGCGGTCCAGTCTGGGTGCTGCCGCACGACGACCACCCGCTAGACGTCG
>Ga0335081_10005924_pt1 | contig 19368 bp, 20 predicted proteins | sample Lox_Sample_35_FD_206713 | JGI IMG/M metagenome (GOLD analysis project Ga0335081, IMG submission 206713) | Soil microbial communities from Loxahatchee National Wildlife Refuge, Florida, United States - Lox_Sample_3.5 | ecosystem: Environmental > Terrestrial > Soil > Wetlands | place: USA... | reverse complement strand
AATTCCTGAAGTGTATGCGCGACATCATCCGGCGATGCTACGTGCTCGGCCCACGTGCCCGCGGTAACGAAAAAGAAAGGCGTGGCACCGTTTTGCTCGCCGCCATAAATGGCACTCTGCGCGCCGACCACGTCTTCCGCAAGGCGGGAAGAAAATTGCCTGCCAACGATCGTGACGGCCTGCTTCGCGGCTGCGGAGGTGTTCTTCTCCAGGCCGAGAAGTTGAGTGGGGAGCCGCACGGAACCGGTTGCCGCCGCCGGACTGCTACTGTGCGCACTGGGCGCGGACGTAGCAGGTGATGTGGTGGCTGGAGCCACGGTGTGCTGGCCGCCGCAGGCGGTCAGCATGCTTGCAGCTGCGGCCAGGACCACGCATCCCCTGGCAGTTGTCACACCCGCAACTGCCCGTCGTGAAGGAACCATGCGAATACCTCGCGGGCGGTCGGGACCAGGCCTGGGTTAGTTTGCGGCTTTCAGCCACCAAGGGACAAGGCCACCCTGGTAACGATTCTGACCACCCGGATGTTGCTGCCCCGCTCCAGCGTCTTGGTCACCGGGAACGCGGCGTTGCGCATCCTGGTCCGGGCGCTGGACGCGCGTCCCGGGCCGGTCCGGTGGAGATCCCGATGCCTTCTGAGCTGGTCGGGGTGGCCGGATTTGAACCGGCGGCCTCTTCGTCCCGGAGCCGACGCGCGAGGTCGCCTACCACCGCCCTTACTCTGTCTGACCTGCCTCGCACCGTCCGTAGAGGTCCGCTGACGTCCGCTTGTGTATGTGGCTGTTGTTTCTCAGTTAGTTACTTACTCGCCAATGGTGCGGGAGCGAGCGCCTAGACCTCATGACCGCCTGCTTTTCAGGTCAGACATATCCGGAGTGGCCCGGCGCGTAAAGCAGCGCCGCCACCGCCCCGCACGGCGCGGGCGGTGGCGGCGCCGATCGAACGAGGCAGCCACCAGGCGCGCCTGCGCCCATAGAACCCGTGGCAGCAATGCCGGATCGGCTCGGTCAGCCGAGCTTGCCGAGTCCCTTGTGCAAGTCGTCGGCGTTCATAACGGGACGACCTCCACATTGGCGTCGAGCCCCATGAAGAACGGCTCACCGAACGCGACCATGTCGGGTGAATCCGGCATGTCGAAAACTATGAATGCGGTCCGCTGCCCCTCGAAGGTACCGAAGTACATCGCTTCCGGCTTCCAGCGCGGGACTCGTTACTTACGGCCAGTACGGGACAAGCGTCTACCCGGTCCACTCCTCCGCAACGGCCAGATCGGTGAACTCCGGCGGACCCTCGAGCCTGTCAGCCAGCATCGCCCGAAGGACCTGCAACCCCTCCTGGCGGCGCGGGTCGCGCTCCCGCGCACGCGCCTTCTCCTCGCTCTCGAACACGACCAGGGTCCAGAACTGATCCGGGTCCTTCTGGTCTTGCATGATCATCGTCCGTAGCAGGCCCGAACCGGGCTGCTCGACCGCCTGCAGCTGCTCGCGCAGTCCGGCCGTATCTTTGCCCGGCTTCAACCTGAAGCGCATAAGCTGCGCCCACATATCCGATCCCCCCTTGACCATCCTGGCGTCCTACGCCACCGCCACGGCGAACACCGCAGATGATCATTGCACAGCGATGCGACCACGGCCACCTCTGAAGCCAGGCTGGCTGTATGTCGGTCGTGAGCATCCGCAGAGATCCACAGCCGTCTCGCCTAGCTGAGCATCTTGCGTCCGAAGGACGCGGCGAAAGCTGTCGTGCCCCGCGCCGTCGCGCGGTCAACCTGGACACAGCAGAGCTGGACATCGGCTGGCAACTCGAGCGCGTGCGGCGTGAACTATTGCACCGTGCCACCAGAACCGAAGCCTTGGCGGTCGCGTCCCCGCGGTCGCCAAGACCAGCGACAAACAACCAACAACCCGGGTGGGTCGGCATTCACCCGGAACCGGCCCGGTATCAGCGACCGAACATGATGATGATCTCGCCCGTCTTGGCGTTGCCTATCTCGCCCATGACCAGGTCGCCGCCTCCAAACGTCAAGCCTGCGACGGTCCCCGTAGCCGCGGCGGGGCGGGAGATCCCGACGTTATGGTCGATTACGGTCATACCCTCTCCTGGCGAGCCGTATTTGTAGTTGTAAACCGTGTTGGTAACTTTCCCCTGACCGGTCCAGGTCGCACTCACATCGCCGAAGGCATAGTTGTAGTCGACGCTGGCCACATGCCAGTTGGCGTCGTAGGTCTCCATGCCGCCAACCAGGCCTGTTGCACTCGCGCTGGCACTGAGCAATCCCGGGTTGACCGAGTAAGGGAACTGGCCGACGTTGAAGCCCCACGTCTCTTTCGCGCCGAGGAAGCTCCCATCTGCGCCGTAATTCTGGATGAGCTGCCAGGCGCTCAGATCGGCCCAGCCTTGCGTCGACTTAACCAGCGCTACGTTGCTGTCCGTGACGGTGGTGCCCGTGGAAGTGGTGCTGGTAGTCGACCAGGAGGCATGCGCGTACGTGTTCTTGTAACTGGTTACCTGCGTGTTGGTGGCCGCACCTGCAGGTGCCGCAAGGGTGAGCGCGGTGAAGGCCGCTGCCGCCATTGTGGCAAGCGCGAAAAGTGACCGTTTCATCTGAATCGCCTCCATGCCCTCCCGTGCTGGACGTATCCCTGCGTCCGTTATCCGGGAAGCGCTTCGTTCGTATGACGGATCCTGTTTTGAGTGCACCGCCATCCGTCGCGCCGGGGCAGAGGCGAAGGCCTGCCATCGGGGGACCGAAGGCTACATCTTAAAGTCTCCACACCATCTCCACACGCTCTGCACCCGCATTACACAAGACCAGCTTCGGGAGATGTCGGCCCAAGCGCCAAGAGCCGGGCTGCGGGGAAGCCGCTCTTCACCAGCTGTTAACACATCTCCTGGGTCGCACGCCACGAGCGTGCTCGGGGCCACCTCCGGGGCGATCCATCGCGGGAGTGCGGCGACCTTCAGATTTGACGGGATAGTCGGTTGTGGATGGGTGGCGTTCAGGGCTAGAGCTGCTGCTTCCATTGTGGCCATTGCCGTCACCATGGTTGTCGCTATCGTGATACGCGCACCTGTCGTACTGGAGACTGTGACGCCAGTGATCGCCATCCTCGAGACGGCCCGGCCTACCCATGCTCTTACGGCCACGAGAAGGAAGCAGCCCATCAGGTTTTGCTGCTCGACCTTGACGAGCGGCCCCCCAGGCACGATGCTCGCTCTATCGAACGTCTTTAGCGCACTACCGCCGGACTGTTGTCATCACTACCGAGCAGCAACGTGTGGTGGCTGACGGCGATTAACTAGGGGGTGATGAGATGCAGCAACCCGTATCTGTCGAGCTTGTGGCTATGATGGACTTTCAGTTCAAGCCCGGTCATCAGCCTAAAGAACTCACTGAGAACTTTAAAAGGAGAGAAGGTGATATAGCGCTAGAGAAGCTGGAAAGAGACTACCAAAATGGTCGGAGATGGCTTTGGTATAAGCTATCGCCAAATAAAACGACGCTTTTCGGCCAACGTACACGAGAATTCTGGAGTGTGCTGCCGAGGAACAAGGCTAATAGCAATGGCGCTAATGCCGTTGGGCAGTTTATGTGTCTGCCGCAACGCGGTGTTGGCGTCGCGACCTTCTGGGCTTCTGACCCAGCTTGGCGCAGCAATCCCATGGCGGCAAGGCAAACAGATTCGGGATTGTTTGACATTTTTGATCAAGCCAACTTGACTAATATGGAAGGAGAGTTCATCGCCGAACGTATCTATCCACTCCTCGTGGTACGTTTGAACGAACAAGATCTTACTAGATTCTGTCGCGATCATGCTGACGAAGTAGCACCGTGGTTCACTGGCGGTCTGGAGGGCGAATCTCCTGAGCGGAGATTGGAGCTCATCGGCCCTGAGAACAACATAAGCCGGCGCGCCTATGAGCGTATCTTTATGCGCTGGACCGATGCTCTCGTCCTATATGACAAGACTGTGAGTGACGAAGTCTATCGGCAGGCTCGCTGCCGAGCAGCTCAGCTTTTCGAGCATTGTATCCTGGCTCGACGGATATTTCGTACCGATAGCGAGAAGATCGCTCGGCTATCGAATAGTAAGAGTTTTTTCATTTCATTTCCGCGTAAGTTCCCGCAAGCTAACCGAGCACTCTCATCGTTCGCTAACGCCGAGTACGAAATGGTGACAGCTCCACCAGTGGGGTTCGTCGAGGCAGAAGAGCTTGTGGGTAGGGCGATCGAGCGCTGCGGTGTGCCGACAATTATCGGCGACACCCGACAGAGCTACGATCTGCTTGACCGCAGATTGCAATTGGCGCGCGGTCAATGGCTAGCAATAGTTGCGGTTGCGGCTTTTCTGGCGAATGCCGGAATTGCAATCTGGATTGCTTTGATAAAGTAGTGTGGCTAACATCTTGTACGGAGTTGACGCCTAGCTGCCAGCGCGACATTGCTCACGGCTTCGGAGTGCATTTCGTGCTCAGGGTTTGACCCGCGTGCCCAGGTCAGAGATCACCCGTAGTGCCGATGGGCGACCGCTAATGACCGCAGAATTCCAATGTGGCATGGCACGAGTGTGGCACGTCTCGTTCTGCCCAGAACCTTCTGCGCCTAGTTGGCCCTTCGCTTGTAAGCTACCGGCACGTTGTCGGCTACCGTCGCTCACATAGGAACCTGGCTTCCCATGTCATTTCACTCGCTCAATCGGCGAGTGTTGTATGTCGCTGTGGTCAGCCTTGGTGGTCAGCGCGTCACAGGCAGGCCGGACAAAGCTTGTCGTATTCCTCCATGATCTGCTTAAGCTCGTCTCGCGTGCCGCTGATCATCTGGTAGTGATCGTCGTGGTCCTTGAGCGTGCCACATGTGGCCCGGTGCAGGACTCGCTGATCAAGCTCATGGAACTTCGATTCTGGGATATCGATGTACTCGGTGGACCCGTCCGTGTGGCGCTTTACATGCTCAGGGCCGAAGATCCGCTCGGGGAAGGCCTCGATGTCCACCGACCCATCAGAGCGCCGGGGCATGTCGGTCGGCCTGAGCGGTAGCCTCACGGCGATGACATACTCCTCAGGGTGGCGCAACAGGTATTCAGCCGGTGCCGGACCCCCGAAATGGCGGAGCATGTAGCCAGCGTACTGCTGCAACAGTCCGAGCAGATGGTGTGGCGGTCGGTCCGCGCTGGCGGCGACACCAAGACCAGGAAATCACACCGCACGCTGAAACTGCCCCAGCGCTGTGTAGACGTACTGCACAGCCACCGGGCACGCCAAGACCAGTTCCGACGGGCAGCAGGTACCAACTGGTATGACAACGACCTGGATTCCCGTCCCGGGTCGGCACGCCCGCCGACGCTTCGCACGTCCGGCGTTCCTTCCGCAGGGTGGCCGAGGCGGCCGGGCTGAACCCCAGGGAATGGGCTCCCCGCGAACTGCGGCACAGCTTCGTCTCGCTGCTCCGATGCCGGAGTCCCGATCGAGCAGATCTCGCGGCTGGTCGGGCACAGCGGAACCACGACTACGGAGACGATCTACCGCAAGCAGATCCGCCCGGTGATCACGGATGGCGCTGACATCATGGACCGGATCTTCCCGCGTGCGGGGACCAGGATGCCTAGTTACTCAGCACCGGCGATACGCCGGTCCGGCTGGAGCTGCCTATCCTCTGAGCTGGTCGGGGTGGCCGGATTTGAACCGGCGGCCTCTTCGTCCCGAACGAAGCGCGCTGCCAAGCTGCGCTACACCCCGCCCGCGGGGAACCTCTTCGGTGCCGCGCGAGACTTCGACAGTCTAGCGGAAGCGCGGCCCTGCTCGCGCATTGCCAGCCGGCACGCCAGGGCCCAGCACGCCAGGGCCCAGCACGCCAGGGCCCGCACGCCAGGCCTAGCACGGCGTCAGGGTGAGCAGGCTGGCCTCCGGACGGCAGGCGAACCTGGCCGGGGCCCACGGCGACGTGCCGAGCCCGGCGGAAACGTGCAGCCAGGCCGGGCCATCGGCGGGGTGCCGGTGCAGGCCACGGACCCGCTCCCGCTCGATCCCGCAGTTGGTGACCAGCGCGCCGTAGAACGGAACGCGCAACTGCCCCCCGTGGGTGTGCCCGGCGAGCAGGAGGTCATAGCCGTCCGCCGCGAACTGGTCGAGTAGTCTCGGCTCGGGTGAATGCATGACCCCGATGCGCAGGCCGGCGGCCGGATCGGCCTGGCCCGCGACCTTCTCGTAGCGATCGCGCTTGACGTGCGCGTCGTGCACCCCGGCCACCGCGACGTCGAGTCCTCCGGCGGTCAGCCGCCCGCGCTCGTTGTTGAGGTCCAGCCAGCCGGCCGCGGTCAGGTCGTCGCGGAGCTTCTCCCAGGGCAGGTCGGGTTCTTTCCGGATGTTCCAGCGAGAGCTCGGCCCCATCAGGTAGCGCGCCGGATTGTGCGGCTCGGGGGCGTACATGTCGTTGGAACCGAGCACGAAGACGCCGGGCCGGTCCAGGAGGGGCCCGAGGGCGTCGAGAAAGCCCGGGACGGCCTGCGGGTGCGAGATGGAGTCTCCGGTGTTGACTACCAGATGCGGGTCGAGCTCGTCCAGCGCCCGAACCCAGGCCATGAGCCGCTTGCGGCCCGGGGTGAGATGCGTGTCGGAGATGTGCAGCACGCGCAGCGACGCCGAGCCGGGCGGCAGTACCGGGACCTCGTACTGGCGCAGGACAAACCAGTTCCGCTCGATTACCGTGGCGTAGCCGACCGCGGCGGCGCCCAGGGCGGCGGTGGCCGGGATAAGAGTTCGCAGTCTCACGGTCCCATCGTGCCACGTGGTCGGGCATGCCACTCACCGCTCGCCGTCGCGGCCCAGTTCCTAGGATGGGTGTGTGGCTGAACTGAAAGACCGGCTGCGCGCGGACCTGAACGACGCGATGCGCTCGCGCGATCAGGTGCGGTTGCGCACCCTGCGGATGGCGCTGACCTCGATCACCAACGAGGAGGTGGCGGGTACTTCGGCCCGTGACCTGAGCGATGAGGAGATCGTGAAGGTGCTTACCCGCGAGGCCAGGAAGCGCCGGGAGGCGGCCGAGGCGTTCGGCGCGGCTGGCCGGGCCGAGCAGGCGGCGGCCGAACGGGCCGAGGGAGACGTCCTGGCCGGATACCTCCCCGCTCAGCTCGGCGACGACGAACTCGCGGAGCTGGTCGCCGCGGCCATCGCCGAAACGGGTGCGACCGGCATGAAGAGCATGGGCCAGGTGATGAAGACGCTGACCCCGCGGGTGGCGGGGCGGGCCGACGGTGCCCGGGTCGCCGCCGAGGTCCGCCGCCGCCTGGGCGCCGGCTGAGGCAGCGCCGGAGCAGCCTAGAAGCGGCCGCCGGAGATGCGGCGGGCCCGCTGGGTCTGGCCACGCTCCCCGTAGGGGTAGTCGGGGGCGCCTGGGTCGCTGGCCTCGTCGAGCAGCCGCGTCTCGTCCTCGCTGAGGTCTAGGTCGCCGGCGGCCAGGTTGTCGTCGAGCTGGGTCAGGGTGCGAGCGCCGAGGATCACCGAACGTACCCCCGGGCGGGCCTGCACCCAGGCGATCGCCACCTGTGACATCGAGGCCCCGCGGCCCTCGGCGACCTTGCGGACCGCGTCGATCACCCGCCAGGTGCGCTCCAGGTGGCCACGCTCGTTCCAGATCCGCATGCCCTGGTCCATCTGGTCGGACAGCCTGGTGCCGGCGGCCGGCGGCTCGCCCTGCCGGTACTTGCCGGCCAGCCAGCCGCTGGCCAGCGGCGACCAGGGCAGCAGGCCGAGTCCTTCGGCCTGGCACGCCGGACCGACCTCCCATTCGATCGCCCGGGCCAGCAGGCTGTACTGCGGCTGCACGGTCACCGGGCGGATCAGCCCGTGCGCGTCGGCCAGGTCGACGTACTTCTGGATCTGGTAGCCGAGGAAGTTCGACAGGCCGGCGTAACCGATCTTGCCGACCCGCGCCGCGTCGTCGAGGAACCGCAGCGTCTCCTCGACTGGCGTCAGCGGATCCCAGCCGTGCAGCTGATAGAGGTCGATGGCCTCGACGCCGAGCCGCCGCAGCGACGCGTCCAGGGCGGCCGTCAGGTGGCGCCGGGACAGGCCGTGGCCGTTCGGGTCCTCGGTGGTCGGGAAGCGCCCCTTGGTCGCGATCACCACGCGCTCGCGGGCTTCGGCCCGGCTGGCCAGCCAGCGGCCGATGATCTGCTCGGACCGGCCGTCCGCGTAGACGTCGGCGGTGTCGATCAGGGTTCCGCCCGCCGAGACGAACCGGTCGAGCTGGGCGAAGGAGTCAGCCTCGCTGGTCTCGTTGCCGAACGTCAGCGCGCCGAGTGCCAGCGAGGACACTGCGCAGCCGCTGAACCCGAGGAGCCGGTACTCCATCTGCTGCTACCTCCCGCCGCCGTTACCGCCGCCGCCTCCTCCTCCGCCGCCTCCTCCGCCGCCGCCTCCGCCGTTGCCGCCTCCTCCGCCGCCGCCGTTACCGCCGCCTCCGCCGCCGTTACCACCGCCGCCGTTACCACCGCCGCCGCCGTGGCCCTTCTTCTTCGGCTTCTTCGGTTGCTGGACCACCTGGCCGTTGCCCTTGCTCCAGAACTCACTGTCCAGCGGGACCGGGTGGAAGTAAGTGACCTTGCCGAGGTCGGCGTGGTCGAACGTCATGTGCCAGGTCGATCCGGGCGCTTCCGCCCCGAACATCTGGCTCGGGCACAACTGGCCACCGCTTTCCGTCCGGTAGCAGGCGGTGTAGCCGGCCATCGTCCTGCCGGTCGGGGAGACCGGGTTGAACACCGACACGTACCCCACCAGGCCGGGGATGTAGCCGGCGAAGGCGGCGTACGGGGTGCCGCCGCCACTCTCCACGTTCGAGGTGCCGGTCTTGCCCGCCGCCTCGCGACCGAACAGGCCGCCCGGGCCCTGCGGCGGCGCCCCCGTACCGCTGGTCAGGACGCCCTGCAGGATGTAGCTCACGGCGTCGGCGACCACCGTCGGGAAGACCCGGTGACAGTTGGCCGACGGCACGTGCACGCTCTTGCCGGTGTTGTCGGTGATCTTGCCGATGGCGACGGGCGTGCAGTACATGCCGCGCGCCGCGACCGTGGCGTAGGCGGCCGCCATGGACAGCGGCGAGACGTTGACCGACCCCAGCGTGAACGAGGGAATGTTGTCAGCCGAGTCCTGGCCGTGGTCGCGCTTGAGCAGCGACGTGCCGTCGGCCCTGGTCAGCCCCATGCTGTCTGCGGTTTTCACCACGTTGCAGAGGCCGACCTGCTTTTCGAGCAGGGCGAAGTACACGTTGACGGACTGAACGGTGCCGGTGTACAGGGACTGGTTGGAGTCGGACTGCGGGCCTTCCGCGTTCGTCACGTTGAACGCGCCTGCCTGGCCCTGGAAATAACCGGCCGGGCCGCCCTGGCAGTTGGTGTAGCCGGTCACGGTGGTACTGCCAGGCGCGTGCATGGTGGCGCCGAAAGGCGTCCCCTGCTTGAGCGCGGTGATCAGGGTGAACAGCTTGGACGAGGAACCGGTCTGGACCCCGGTACTGCCGCCGTAAGCGGTGTTCACCGCGTAGTTGATCTCGGTCTCGCCGTGGTCCGTGCCGTACGGCCGGTTCTCGGCCATCGCCATGATCTGCCCGGTGCCGGGCTGCACCAGGGCCTCGGTGTCCGCGTTGCGGCCCGGGTTCCAGAATTTGCTGTTGGCGGGCTCCACGTAGTTCACGGCGTCGTTGGCGGCCTGCTGGTCCTGGGGGTTCAGCGTGGTGTAGATGTTCAGGCCGCCGGTCGCGAGCAATTTGGCGCGGTCCATCGGGGTCTTGCCGTAGGCCGGGTCATGCAGGAAGACCTCCTCTACGTACTGGCAGAAGAAGCCGGCCGAGGTTATCGAGGTGTACTGGCAGCCGCTGCCAGGGATGCCGAACTTCAGCCCGAGCGGCTTGGCCTCTTCGGCCGCGGCCTGCGCGGCGGTAAGCCCGTTGCCGGTCTGGGCCATCCTGGCCAGCACGGTGTTGCGACGGGTGAGGGCCAGCCCGGGATTCTTGACGGGGTTGTAGGCGGTGGGATTCTCCACGATGCCGGCCAGGGTGGCGGCCTGGGTGACCGACAGTTTCGCCGCGCTGGTCCCGAAGTATGTCTCGGCGGCGGCCTCGATTCCGTACGCGAGGTTGCCGAAGAAGGCGTTGTTCAGGTAGCCGGCCAGGATCTGCTGCTTGGACTGCTTGTGCTCGGCGGCCACCGCCATCCGCAGTTCGTTCAGCTTGCGGCTCAGGGTCTCCTCGTTCGCGGCCTGCAGGGCCTGGCTGTTCTTCGCCTTCTCCGCCGCGAGCAGGAGCACGTTCTTCACGTACTGCTGCGCGATGGTGGAGCCGCCCTGGACCGGCTTGTGCTGGAAGTCGTTCATCGCGGCCCGGACGGTGCCGCGCAGGTCGATCGCCCCATGCTGCCAGTACCTGGAGTCCTCGATGGCGACGACGGCGTTCACCACGTCGGGCGAGATGTGGGCGTAGCCGACCGGTTCCCGGTTCCAGCCGAAGTAGTGCAGGTTGTTGCCGTCGTAGGGCGCGTCGACCCCGTAGACGTAGGCCAGGAGGTGGCCGTTCCGGTCCAGGATCTGCGACCGCTGCGGCAGGCCCGTGGTGTTCAGCGACAGCGTGGTGAACTTGTCCGCTTCGTTCCTGACCAGGACCCCGGTCGCGGCCACCACCGGGATCACCATGGCCGCCGCCAGCACTCCGCCGGCGATGGCGAACGCGACGAGGCGCCCGAGTACGCTCGTCCGGGTGAAAATCGTCTCTACGCGCTGCACGCGACTTAGGTTACGCCGCGATGGCAAGTACGCAGAGCCTTCGTACCGCTATCCAGAGCCCCGCAGGAGCGCATTGTGGCCCGGACCTCTCACGGCCCACGAATCCCGGCAAACTACTGAAAAACCGACAGTATTACCTTAAGTTACCGTCTGTGGGCATAAAAGGGCCCTCGTATGACCCTAAGAACATGATCACATCCAGAGAGTGACTATTTCCCGACGTGCATATAGCCCGTGAGAACTATTTGGTAAATGGCCATGCCGGGGTCTTGGCATCCCGGCCGGACTTCCGTAAGTTGCTGGATCACGAACAGATAACCGTGGCAGAGCGGCCGCACGCACTCGCCCCGGGATCGCAACCCCATCGAGACGACCGCCGGGTACTCGTGCTCGACGATCAAGAGGAGTGGGCACATGTGGATCACTGACTGGACCACACGCGCCGCATGCAAGGGAACCGACCCTGACGAGCTGTTCGTCCAGGGAGCAGCGCAGAATCGCGCCAAGCTGATCTGCCGGGGATGCCCGGTTCGCACGGAGTGCCTTGCGGATGCGCTCGACAACGGAATCGAGTTCGGTGTCTGGGGTGGTATGACCGAGCGGGAGCGCCGGGCGCTGCTCCGTCGGCGCCCGGACGTCACCTCGTGGCGCGACCTGCTCGAGCGCGCCCGCGACGAGTACGAGCGGCAGAGCCTCGACGAGCTCGTCGCCAGCTAAAAAGCCCAATAGCAGGGTCGCTCAGCGACGGCCTAGGCAGCGTGGCCAGGCCGGATCCATCCCGATCACACTGATCAAGGGCACCATACTGTCCCGGCAGGCTACAGGTCCTGCCGGGACAGTATCGTGCCGATCACCCGCAGCCCCGCTAGGTCGTGCACGTCCTCGGGCTGGGCGATCACCTCGGTGACCGGGATGGCCGGGTGCGCCGAGGTGAAGTGCTCGGCCAGCCGCCGCTCCCGCTTGCTCAGGTGCATCCGCTCCGCGTGCATGCGCAGCGCCGCCACGGCGATCGAGTGCCGGGGGGCGTCCGGGCCCGGCCCGTTCGGCTTATCCTGCATTTCCAGGGTCTCGGCGGCGGCCAGGCTCCGTGCGGCGCTCAGCCGCCTGGCGGCCGAGGTGTGCATCCGGTTGAGGATCAGCCCGGCGAGCGGCATGCGCTCGGAATCGAGCCGCTCGACGAAGTAGGACGCCTCGCGCAGCGCGTCCGGCTCGGGCGCGGCCACCACGAGGAACGCGGTGCCCGGCGCCTGCAGCAGCCGGTACGTCGCCTCGGCCCGCTCGCGGAAGCCGCCGAACATGGTGTCAAAGGCGGTGACGAACGTCTGCGCGTCCTTGAGCACCTGCGCGCCGAGGATCTTGGTCAGCGCGCCGGTCATCATGGCGAAGCCGGCGTTCAGCACCCGCATGGCGGACATGCCGGTCCTGGCCGGGGCGGTCAGCAGCCGGATCAGCCGGCCGTCGAGGAACCGGCCGAGCCGCTGCGGCGCGTCGAGGAAGTCGAGCGCGGACCGGCTCGGCGGGGTGTCCACGACGATGAGGTCCCACTCGTCGGCGTGCCTGAGCTGGCCGAGCTTCTCCATGGCCATATACTCCTGCGTGCCCGCGAAGCTGGACGACAGCGACTGGTAGAACGGGTTGGCCAGGATCTGCGCGGCCCGGTCGGGGTCGGCGTGCGCCTCCACGATCTCGTCGAACGTCCGCTTCATGTCGAGCATCATCGCGTGCAGGCTGCCGCCGCCGCCCGTGTCCACCCCGTCCACCGGGCGCGGCGTGTTGTCCAGCGAGGTCAGGCCCATGGACTGGGCCAGCCGCCGGGCCGGGTCGACGGTGAGCACGCACGCCTGTCGGCCGCGTTCGGCGGCGCGCAGGCCGATGGCGGCCGCGGCCGTGGTCTTGCCCACGCCACCGGAACCGCAGCAGACGACGATTCTGGTCCGCCGGTCATCGATGAGCCGGTCCATGTCCAGCCGGGGCGCAGTCACGCTGCCCCCTGGTCCCTGAGCGCGGCGGCCAGCTCGTACAGGCTGGCCAGGTCGATACCTTCGGGGATCATCGGCAGCTCGTAATGCGGGCGGCCGGAGGTGACCAGCTCGTCCCGCTCCCTGTTCTGCAGCGCCACCTGCAGTGCATGCTCCTTCAGTTCGGTCATCAGATCGGCGGCCAGCCCGTGGTTGTCGCTGATCCCGGCCGCCTTGAGGCCGAGGGCAAGCTCGGTGACGTCCAGCGAGCCGCTGGCGGCCGCGGCCAGGTCGGCCTCGCCGAGCATGGCCGGGCGGGCCATGTTGATGAAGATGCCGCCGGGCCGGATCGCGCCGCCGGTCCGCTCGCGCAGGTCGGCGAGGCCGTCCAGGGTTTCCTGCACCGGCATCTCCTCCAGCGTCGTGACGAAGTGCACCGCGGTCTGCGGCGACCTGATCACCCGGGCCACCGTGTCCGAGTGCGTCTTTATCGGGCCCACCTTGGCCAGGCCGGAGACCTCGGTGCTGACGTCGAGGAAACGGCTGATCCGGCCGGTCGGCGGCGCGTCCATCACCACCGCGTGGTACACGTGGGTGTCATCGCGGCGGCTTGCCCGCCGCCGGGCCGCCTCGGTCGCCTTGCCGGTGACCAGCACGTCGGACAGGCCCGGGGCGATCGTGGTGGCGAAGTCGACCACGCCCAGCCTGGTCAGGGCCTTCCCGGTGCGGCGCAGGTTGTAGAACATCTCCATGTAGTCGAGCAGCGCGCCCTCCGGGTCGACGGCGAGCGCGTACACGTCACCGCCCTGCCCGGACCCGTGCGCGCCGAGCCCGATCGCCACCTTGCGCTCCTCGTAGGGGAGCGGCGGGCAGTCGAAGAGCCGGGCGAGGCCCTGCCTGCCCTCGACCTCGATCAGCAGAACCCTGCGCCCGGCGCTGGCCAGCGCCAGCGCCAGCGCCGCCGCCACCGTGGTCTTGCCGGTGCCGCCCTTGCCCGTGACGACGTGCAGGCGCACGCCCTCCCAGTCGGTATCCCTCGTGGTCATGCCCTTGCTGCCTCCGGTTTGTTTCCTCCCACGGAGGCTATCTCCGCTCCGATACCTTACGGTTCGGCGGGCGGCTGCTAATCTGTGACCTTTTTGTCACTACGCTGGGGGCTAGGAAGAGAGGTGATCCCGGTGGGTGCAATTCTCGCCGTCATCGTGATCCTGGTCATACTCGGGATAATCGCGGTAGGGCGCTCGCTCAAGGTGGTGCAGCAGTACGAGAAGGGCGTCATCTACCGGTTCGGGCAGGTCCTCCCCGAGCTGCGCGGTCCCGGGCTGCACGCCATCCGGCCGATCGGCGACCGGATGGCCAAGGTCAACATGCAGATCGTCGCGATGGCCGTGCCCGCCCAGGAGGGCATTACCCGGGACAACGTAACCGTCCGGGTGGACGCGGTGGTGTACTTCCGCGTGGTGGACCCGATCAAGGCCACCGTGAACGTGCAGAACTACATGTTCGCCATCTCCCAGCAGGCGCAGACCTCGCTGCGCTCGATCATCGGCCAGTCCGAAATGGACCAGCTGCTAGCCGAGCGGGAATCGGTGAACCGGGAACTGCGCCGGATCATCGACGAGCCGACCGAGGGCCCGTGGGGCATCCGGGTCGAGCGGGTCGAGCTCAAGGACGTGTCGCTCCCCGAGCAGATGAAGCGCTCGATGTCGCGGCAGGCCGAGGCAGAGCGGGAACGGCGGGCGCGGATCATCACCGCCGACGGTGAGTACCAGGCGTCCAAGCGGCTGGCCGCCGCGGCCAACGTGATGGCCCGCGACCCGGCCGCGCTGCAGCTGCGGCTGCTGCAGACCGTGGTCGAGGTGGCCGGGGAGAAGAACAGCACGCTGGTCATGCCGGTCCCGGTCGAGCTGCTCAGGTTCTTCGAGAAGATGGCGCCCGGCCCGGCCGATCCGGAGCACACGGCGCCCCGGGAGATCGATGACTACGGCGACGCCGAGGTGGCGGCGGCCGAGGCGGCCATCTCGAGCACCCACGTGCCCCAGCTTGAGCAGCCGCCGATCCCGCCGGTACCCGAGGTGGAGGACGTTGTGGCCCCGGAGGTGCGTGAGGTGACGGCCCCCGATCTGGCCGCCCCCGATCTGGCCGGTAAGGACAAGGCGTAAGGTCGGTCCATGCCAAAGTGGGAGTACTCGACGGTGCCGTTGCTCGTGCACGCGACCAAGCAGATCCTGGACAACTGGGGTGACGACGGGTGGGAGCTGGTAGCGGTCATTCCCGGCCCCAACTCCGAGCAGCTCGTCGCCTACATGAAGCGGGAGAAGCCATGACCGGCCCGGCCGACCGGCTGGCCGCGCTCGGTCTGACGCTGCCGCCGGTGACGGCCCCGGTGGCCGCCTACGTGCCGGCCCTGCGCACCGGAGCGTACGTGTACGTCTCCGGCCAGGTGCCGGTGGCGGACGGGAAACTGGCCGGCACCGGCAAGGTGGGCGCCGAGGTCAGCACCGAGGAAGCGGCCCAGATGGCCCGCACCTGCGCGCTGAACGGGCTCGCCGCCGCGGCGTCCGTGGTCGGCGGCCTCGGCGGAATCCGCCGGATCGTCAAGGTCGTCGGCTTCGTGGCCAGCGCGCCTGGCTTCAGCGGCCAGCCGCAGGTGATCAACGGGGCGAGCGAGCTGCTCATCGAGGTATTCGGCGAGGACGGCAGGCACGCTCGCAGCGCGATCGGCGTAGCCGAGCTGCCGCTGAACGCGCCGGTGGAAGTCGAGATGATCGTCGAAGTGGGCGACTGAGCCGCCGGTGAGGCCGCAGCGATGAGCGAACCCCGGGTGACGGGGCCGGGTCCGGTAGTGCCGCGCGAACTGGCCGAACGGGCCCTCCAGATCGCCGATGGCCGGCTCGAGCCCGCCGTCCCGCGCGACGCCGCGACGGTGATCCTGCTCCGCCAGGACGCATCTGGTGTTGAGGCGTTCCTGCTGCGCCGCACGGCCGAGCTCGAGTTCGCGCCCGGAGCGTACGTGTTTCCCGGTGGTTCGGTGGACGCGCGCGACGCCGATCCCGACGTCGGGTGGGCCGGGCCCGGGCCGGCCGATTTCGCCGCCCTGCTCGACGTGCCGCCGGACCGGGCCCGGGCCCTGGTGTGCGCCGCGGTCCGGGAGACGTTCGAGGAATCCGGCGTGCTGCTGGCCGGGGCGTCGCACGCCGACCTGGTCCGGGACAGCGCCGCGCTGGCCGCGGACCGGCACGCCCTGCTGACCGGGGCCGCCTCGCTCGCCGAGGTGCTCGGCCGCCGCGGCCTGGTCCTCCGTACCGACCTGCTCACCCCGTGGGCCCGCTGGATCACGCCGGAGGTCTCGCCGCGCCGCTTCGACACCTGGTTCTTCGCCGCCGCCCTGCCCCCCGGGCAGGACGCCACGGCGGCGCCCCAGGGCTTCGGGGATCATGCCTACCCCGGCGAATCCGAGTCCGGGGCCTGGCTGCGCCCCGCGTCGGCGCTCGAGGCGGCCCGGGCCGGCCAGATGACGCTGCTGCCGCCGACCGCGGTGACCCTGGGCGAGCTCGCCGGACATCCCGGCGTATCGGCCATCCTGGCTCGCCGCCAGGTCATCACGCCGCGGCTGCCCAAGGTGATCGTCGAGGACGGGCGGGTGCGGCTGGCCCTACCCCGGTCCGGTGAAGAGCGGCCGTGACCGCGCCGACGCCGGGCATCGACGGGTTCCGCACGCAACGGGCGACCTGCCTGCTGGCGCCGAACCCCTCGCCGATGACGCTGGACGGCACCAATACCTGGCTCATCGCCGAGCCCGGCTCGTCGTCGGTCGTGGTCGTGGACCCCGGGCCGGACGACGAGGGCCATCTGCGCCGGGTGCACACCGCGGCGGAAACGGGCGAGCGCCGGGTGGCGACGATCCTGCTGACGCACGGTCACCCGGATCATTCCGCGGGCGCGGCGCGGTTCGCCGGGCTGACCGGAGCGCCGGTGCGGGCGGCCGACCCGGCGCACGGGCTGGGGCCCGAGGGGCTCGCGGACGGTGACGTGGTGGTCGCGGCCGGGTGCGAGCTCCGGGTGGTGGCCAGCCCGGGCCACTCCGCCGACTCGGTGTGCCTGCTGCTGCCCGCGGACGGCGCGCTGTTCACCGGCGACACGGTGCTCGGCCGCGGCACCACGGTCATCGCCGGCGACGGGAACCTCGGTGACTACCTGGACAGCCTGGCCCAGCTGCGCGACCTGGCCGGGACCCGGGAGGTCGGCCTGCTGCTGCCCGGGCACGGGCCGATGCTCACCGACCCGCTGGGGACGCTCGACTACTACCTGTCGCACCGGCGGGAACGGCTGGACCAGGTCCGCTCGGCCCTGGCCGCGGGCGCGAAGACCCCCGCCCAGATCGTGGCCATGGTCTACACCGACGTCGACCCCTCCGTCTGGCCGGCCGCCGAGTGGTCCGTGCGCGCCCAGCTCGACTACCTCGCCCGCGCCGACGGCCAATCATGATCGCGGGCGTAGTCGCCCGGGATGCGTGTCCCCCCCCGCCCCCCGTCTTTTGCAAAAGCCAAAACCTTCACCGGGCCCCTCACACCACGTTGTTTCATGATCGCGGGCAGTTCTGGGGTCTATGTGCCCAGGACTGCCCGCGATCATGGTCCACGCGGGCGCCTCACCCTGGGACATGACGGGATGCGGCGGACGAGCAGCCAGTCGGCAGGATGCGGCAGCGTGCCGGGTACAGGCGATACTCGGACTAGCGGGCGCGCTTGCGGAGGCGCTCGGTGTCCAGGATGAGTACCGAACGGGCCGAGATCTGCAGCCAGCCACGGGCGGCGAAATCCGCAAGCGCCTTGTTGACCGTCTCCCGCGAGGCCCCGACCAGCTGAGCCAGCTCCTCCTGGGTCAGGTCGTGATGGACGTGCAGCCCGTCGCGTTCCTGCTCACCGAACCGGGCCGCCAGGTCGAGCAGGTTCTTCGCCACGCGCCCGGGGACGTCGGTGAAGACCAGGTCGGCCACGACATCGTTGGCCCGGCGCAGCCGCCGGGCCAGCGCCTGCAGCATGTGCATGGAAACGTCCGGGCGCTCGAGCAGCCAGCCGCGCAGCGCGTCATGGGGGAGCGCCGCGAGCGTCGCGTCGGTGACCGCGCTGGCCGACGACGTGCGCGGCCGCGGGTCGAACAGCGACAGCTCGCCGAACATCTCGCCCGGCCCGATCACGCTGATCAGATTCTCCCGGCCGTCGGCCGCCGCCCTCGTGAGCTTGATCTTGCCTTCTAGCACGATGTACAGCCGGTCGCCCTCCTGCCCCTCCAGGAAGAGATGCTCGCCTCGGGACAGCTTGACGTCTGGCATCTGCCGCCGGATCGTCCGCGCGCTATCTTCGTCGAGCCCTTCGAACAGCGGTGCCCGCCTGAGCACAACTTCGGCGTCCTCCACCGATCCTCCTTGCCGGCATCTCCGCCGCTGACCGCCGCCAGCGGGCCGGGCCAGCGACCGTCCTGGCCGTGTCCTCTAAGTGAATCATTCGCACGAACAGATGTGCTCGGGATCACATTCCAGCCACGTCCCGGCGGCAATAGCGACGAGACTAACATCACATCACGCAGGAAGGTAGCTACGCTTAGTAGTCGGGAGCATCGGGGAGTGTGACGGGGCGGAATCCGGGGGTGGCTGGGGCTTGAGGTATGCACGGGGATCCTGGGGTACGACATGGCGATCCGGGGGCAAAGCACGAGGGTCCGGCGGCACGGCACGAGGGTCCGGCGGCACGGCACGGGGATCCGGCGGCACGGCCAGGTATCGGCTCGGCGGGCGCGCCAGCTTGCGCGTGGCGGTGGGGTGCGGCCTGCTCGTGGCGCTCAGTCCCCCGGCCGCCCAGGCGAGACCGCGGCTGGAAGGCCACCCCAAACCGCCCAGCCAGGCCCAGATCAACGCGGCAGAGAACCAGGTGCGGCAGCACCAGGCGGCGCTCGGTGCCGCGCAGGGCAAGCTGTCCGCCGGCCGCGCGGAGCTGGCCAGGCTGCAGACCCAGGCCGAAGTCCTGATCGAGCGCTACGACCAGGCCCAGGTGAACGAGCAGCGCGCCGCGTCGGCGTACCGGGTCACCGAGGCCAGGCTCCGCCAGGCGGAGCGGCAGCAGGCCGCCAGCCGGCTTCGGGTGGCCCGCCTGGCCGCCCAGCAGTTCGAGTCCGGCGGCGGCTTCAGCCCGGTGACGGTCATGCTCGGCGACGCCGGTGGCCCGCAGGCCTACCTGCGGCAGGTGGGGATGGGCCAGGTCCTGGCCGAGTCGGGCACCGAGACGCTGGCCGCGAACCAGGCCAACAACGCGGTGGCCACGGTGTTCCGGGTGCAGGCGCATAAGCTGCTGGTGGCCAGGCAGGCCGCCCTGCAGGCGGCGAATGACCTCAAGGTGGCCATCCAGGCCGCGGTGTCCCGGCAGCAGACGTTCGTCAAGCTGACCACGGGTAAGCGGAACAAGCTGGCCGGCGAGCTGGCCTCGGCCCAGTCGAAGGCGTCATCGCTCAAGGCGGCCCGGCAGGCGGCGCTGGCCGCGGCGGCCGCCGAACGGGCCGCCCGGGCCGCCGCCGCGGCGGCGGCCCCCCCCGCGGCCCGGCCGGGGGGGGCGAGCCCGGGTCCCGCCAGGGCGGGGGGGTCGGG
>Ga0335081_10005923_pt1 | contig 19371 bp, 10 predicted proteins | sample Lox_Sample_35_FD_206713 | JGI IMG/M metagenome (GOLD analysis project Ga0335081, IMG submission 206713) | Soil microbial communities from Loxahatchee National Wildlife Refuge, Florida, United States - Lox_Sample_3.5 | ecosystem: Environmental > Terrestrial > Soil > Wetlands | place: USA... | reverse complement strand
GGCCAGGAGCAGGCCTTTTATTCTATCACGCATAGCGGCATCACGGGCAATCGACATGATTTACTTTAGTACAGAGCACCGGGTATTGCAACGGGAAAATGCCTGAGGCACCTGCCTGGTTCTCACCAGACAAGACGGGCTATTCACGCAATTTCATACACGCGTCCTGGTATCCCAGGTCGCATGCCTTCTGGAAATCCGCCTGAGCGAGCCCCTCGTTGCCCAACCTCAGATAGAGCCTGCCCCGATTGAAATAAGCAATGTCAAGGTTCCGATCCAATGAAATGGCCTTATTAAAATCAGCCAAAGCCTCATCGAGTCGATCGAGAGAGGAATACACGACCCCTCGATTGTGATAGGCATCGGCTCTTTCAGGCTTGAGTGCTATAGATTGACTCAAACATGCTATCGCCTTGTCGAACAGATGAGCCCCAATGTACAGCACACCCAGATTAAAGTATGCTTGAGCATCAGCGGGATTCAATGCAAGCGTCTTGTTGTAATCCTCAAATGCCCTGTCAATCTGGCCGGTTTTTTCAAAAGAAACACCGCGGTTGTTGTAGGCGGCATATGCCGCCGGCTCTTGTTCGATGACATGGCTCCACAAGATTATGCCGTTTTTCCACAGGCCTATTTGCCGGACAGTTAAAACAATCATGGCAGCGGACACGAGGAGCGCGGCCGCAACGATGAATAGCTGGATGCCCAGCCGGTGTTGTTCGACTCTGTGTGTTCTGTTCGAGAGCCACGCCGCTCCTACCCCGCAGAGGAGAAATGGTCCTATGCTCGGCAAATAGAAAAATCTGTCAGCCATCGCTTGCGGGCCGACCTGGACGATGCCCAGCACCGGCAGCAGGGTGATAACGTAATACCCCCACACCGCGAGCCACAGCCTCCGCTTCTTTGCCAGAACGATACCCGTGATCGTTATCGCGGACAGAAGCACGATTGCCGAAAGATACTCGAACGATCCCAGGGATACGTTTGCCGGATAAGGATACAGGGGATAAAGGTTCAAGGGCCATACCATCTTTACCAGGTACAGGATAAGCGATCGGGCAGCAACGAGCAGTCGAGTCGGCAACGGTATGCTTTCGATCGATGCCATAGCGCCTCCCGTCTTCTGCGCCACGATGATCACGATCGATGAAATGAGACTCAACAGAACAAAGGGGATTTTTTCGACAAAAACCGTTCGAAAGTCCTTCAGGGAGCGAATCCGGTCAAAAGGATACCAGTCCAAAATGAGGAGAACCACGGGCAGGGAAACCGCCATCGGTTTGCTGCATAAGGCAAGGATGAAAAACCCGATAGCGATGAAGTAGTGCTTGCTGCGATAACGGGAGAACGAATGTTCCTGAACCGATTCCGTGGCGACACTCCGGACATAGCTCGCATATTGGAGAATGCTGAGCAGGAAGAACAGCGCACAGAGCAGGTCCTTCCGCTCAGCGACCCACGCTGCTGATTCCACATGCAGGGGGTGAAGGCCGAACAGGATGCCCGTCGTTCCACCGGCTATGAGCAGCTCCCTCGACTGGAAACCCGCCGACTGCCCCGCCTTTTGCGACATCCCGCTCCACGCTTCGAGAAGTCGCATGATGAGAATTACCACCAAGAAGGAATTGACGGCGTGGAGAATGATATTGGTCAGATGATGCCCCCAGGGGTTCAGTCCCCAGAGAGCGTAATCCACCGCATGTGATACCCAGGTCAGGGGGTGCCAATAGGATGCGTAGAAATCGGTGAAGATCCACTTGAAAAAAGCCGGGCTGAGGGAGCGGATATGGGTGTTATCCATGACATACAGATCGTCGTCCCAGTTGACGAAATCGTTCTGAAGAGCGGGAAGATAGACGAGAAAGGTCACCACAGCAACAGAAGCGGCAAGTGCATATTTCATGCGTGCTGCATTTTTCACGGTACGGTTCCTCCTACCTTTGCCGGTGAACTGAACGCTCGTCGCGCGTCATAGGCAAGCCAATCCCTCTCTTGCTGCGCCCGATCCGCGAAGTGAGAGGATGTCACAGCCGCGCCTCGTCCGCCTTTGCGTCGACGAGAGCCTTGATCTGCGGCAGCAGCGAGGGGGCCAGGGGATACGTCCCCCCCTGCAGCGAGGTTTTCGTCCGCTCCTCATCGTACAGGGACTGGACACTGCTCACCACATCATCGACAAGGCCGGCGATGAATTCGTCCCTGTTCGCTCCCCGTACCCTTACCTTTCCGAAGACGGTCCGTGCATTATTGTCCACAAAATACACCTGCGCCCGTTCTGCGCTGCTCCGAATTAAGACGGCGGAGAAACGGACATGCACAGGCTCCCCGTGATTATTGACGAGGCCCAGTTCGATCTGCTTCAGGAGCCGCGGGTTTCCACCCGGTTCATCCGGTTCGTTATTGACGAGATACCGCCAGGGAGCATACGCGGGATACCGTGATTCCAGTTCGGCGGCCAGCGCGGTATACTCCGGCGTGCCGAAGCGTCCGGCGAGATTCAGGACGTGGACGCGGTCACCCAGCGCAGCGGCCCGGAAGTTTTGCTCCCATCTTCGCTGCTGCTTTTCACGCGCGGCCGCGGCGTCCGGCCTGCGCAGATAGGGGAGAATGCTTTCCCGGTAGCCGGTCAGAATGCCGACGTTGGGGCCCAGCAGGTACGTCCGCCCGATATTATGGGGCGCGGAAAACTCAAGGTACAGATTATCATCGGTATTGATCCTCGCCTGGCCGCTGAACGCGTCTGCACCGCGGGTTCCCGTCAGGAAGTAGCTCAGGAACGCCTCCGCCGACCCCATGTTGATCCGCTTCAGGTCATCGCGCACCCCCGGCGCGTTGATCCGCTTGTCGAGTGCTTCTTCATCGATGACGATGGGGGAGTTGCTGCCGACCAGCTCCGCATCGGCGTAGGACAGCCAGACCATGACGTGCGAGAAGTTCTCCCGGAACGTCTTCACAATGGATTTAAGATTTTCCTCCGTAAGCTCGTAGAGAGGGAGCCACTGGCAGATAATGCCGCCCGGGTTGAGATGTTGTGCGGCAAGCTTGAAATACTCGGCGGTGTACAGGTACCCGGCCCCGCTGAACCAGGGATGGACCGGGTCGGCGGTGATCACGTCGAATTTCTCCCGCGTGGTCAGCAGGAAATTGCGGCCGTCGTTGAACACGATCTTCAGCTTGGGGTTGTCGAGCGCATAATGATTGTAGATCCCGAACGTCCGTGCCACACCCAGCACCTTGGGCTCGATCTCGGCAAGGGTGACCTGCTCCACGCCGGGATGGACCTCGGTTGCTCCGAGGGTCATCCCGCTGCCCGTGCCGAGCACAAAGACCTTCTTCGGGTCCTTGTTGAGCAGCATGGGCAAATGGCCCAGGGTGTACTGGCACTGCATCTCCTGGTTGCTGTTCGATGCCTCGACCCTGCCGTTGGTTATGAAGAACTGGGTTTCCCCCGCCTTTACGGAACTGACGATGGCCTCGGCGCCCTCGGCATAATAGAGCACATCGGTATTGTCCAGGGTTTCCCGGGTTTTCTCGGGCGTTGCGTACATCTCGGGAGCGTGGGACTGATAGACGGCGAAGTATTTGGTGTCCCACAGGTTCCACGGGTTCGGGTTCAGGACCAGGGCTAGGAGCGCGATCGTCACGGCGCCCGCCGTTCCCCCCGTGAGCAGTTTCCTGTTCCTCGTGCTCACGAGCACCAGAAGGCCGAACCCGATGTTGATCAGAATGATCACCTGCAGGGACCGCTGGATGCCGAGAAGATAGACAAAAACGAAACCGCTGACAACCGACCCGAGGATGGCCCCGATCGTGTTGAAGGAAAGGACCTCGCCGACCGCATGGCCTACCCTCTTTTTGTACTGGCCGTGTATCTTCCCGGCGAGCGGGAACGCGATGCCCATGAAGAACGCCGGAACGAACATGAGGGAAAAAGCCATGACGAAGCTCGCCACTTGCCGGGAGGCAAAGGGGTCCGCGGGCGCAACATGGGCCTTGAAAAATGCGTACAGGGAAAACGCATGGGTGGGCAAACTCCTCAGGTACATCGACGCGACGAGGGCTGACAGGCCGATCAGTATCTGCACGAGGCCGAACCAGACAATGGATACGCCGATGCGATCCGTCGCCTCCCTCCCCCGGGTTCCCGCCACTTTGAGAAAAAGCCCATAGGCGGCGCTCCCGAGCCCGATTCCCGCAAGAAAGGCCATGAGGAGGATCGTAAATCCGTACACGCTTGCTCCGATAACGATGCTGAGGATCCTGGTCCACAGGACCTCGTACCCGAGGGCGCAAAACCCGCTGACCCCGACGCCCCAGAGCACCAGCTTGAGCGGAGTAAGGTCCGTCGGTTGCGTTCCCGGGGCATGCGGAATCTCGGGAGACTCGGGACGGCCCTCTCCGGCGACCACATTGTCGAAAATTGCCTGCGCCCTGCCCTGCAGCACAATGGCCAGGACGCCGACCAGCACATTTGTCAGCACGGCGATCAAAAGTGTCGTACCGACCGAAAACCGGGGCAGGAACAGGAAGCCGGCGGCCGCGGCGCCGACGACGGCGCCGAGCGTATTGAAACCATACAGGAACGAGAGCCGGCTTCCGAGTCCCCGTACCCGTCTGGTGATGAAGGCCGAAAGGACGGGGAGCGTTCCTCCCATGAGCGTGGTCGGTACGATCAAGGCAGCAGCGGCAAAGGTGATGCGGACACCGGAGAGATACAGGAGGGAGGTGTCGGCAAGCCGGGCGACCGGCACGTAGAGCGTCGGATAGAATCGCATCAGGAGCGCGAACACCAGGGCCGATGCGGCGATGCTCAGTTCCAGGAATCCATAGAGGCGCAGCAGGTTCCCGGAGTTGTCCACCTTCTTGCCGATCCAATAGCTCCCGAGAGCAAGACCGCCCATGAAAACGGCCAGGACCGTTGTTACGGCCAGATGGGTGCCCCCGAATATCAGGCTCAGGTACCGTACCCACACCACTTCGTAGATCAGCGCCGATGCCCCGGACAGAAAAAAGATCGCATAGATAAGACGCAACATGAGCTGGTGCATGATGATTCCCCCTTCACTCCTCCGTCATGCGAATAATCCCCGTCTGGAGGCCGTCTCCTGCCGCCTGCTCGATCCGCACCTCGGCAGGAAGGTTCGTCAATCGGGACGGGTGCTTTCGGCCGCGAGCAGACGAAAGAACAGATCGGGTTCGCCCGCTCTGAACAGGGCGGTGCGATACTTTTTCCAGTACCCGAATGCTACCGGCCGGTCCCCCTGCATCAGGGAGCCCACCATGGCGCTGGCAACGAGCATGCGTTCCTCCAGGGGGTCAAAGGACCCCCCCGTCGCCAGGATCGCCTCTGCTTCGTTCGCCATCCCGCCGCCATCCCGGCGCCCGACAGCCTTGAACAGCGCGATCCAGTGCTGGTCCTCGGCCCATCGGGCACGTCTGCAGGCGCCTGTTTCGAGCCTCGTCCAGACGGCGTTCAATTCCTGGGGCCGCAGATAGGGGACCATTTCAACACTGACATTGAACAGGTTCGTGTGCCTGGTCTGGTCCGGCCCCGACAGGCATTCGGAAAAGGACTGCCTGAGCGTCCGTGCCTGGCGCTCGACACCCGAAGGCACCGCGCCGTACCTCGGGCCGAAATGCCCTTGCAGGTTGTAATCCCGCAGCGCCATCGCGGTAAAGGCAAATTCCGATTTCGTGAGGTACGGAGAAAGCGTGACGTCCGTAGTCTTCCAGGAGGGAGCGTTCCCGGTCAGCAGTTCGTAGGCCGGCAGCATGGCGCTGGTGAGCGTGTGAAATGCATACGCATCGGCCTTGAGAAACCGTGCCCGGGCCGCGTTCTGATCAAGGACCGGATAATAATCGGAGTTCGCGCGGATGGGAGAGGCATCCAGCAGCCTGTGCAGGAAACCCTTGTCGCCCAGTTTCCGGATCTCGATGTCCTGGACGTTGCTGACCCGGATGCGGCCAAGGGCCGCGGAAACGGCGGGCTGCGCGAGGAATTCGGGGGCCAGGGCCGGCATCCTTCCTTTTTTCCGCGCGATGATCAGAGCGTCGAAATCGTTGGTGGCATAGACCGCATAGTCGGCAAAATTGGCATCGACGGCCTTCAGGACCGAGATGATCAGGTCGGCATCGATCTCGTAGAGCTGTATCCATTGGACGAACACGCCATCATCGGACAGGTACCGGGTGATCAGACGGTAGAACTCCTCGGAAAAAAGGCTGGCAACGCCGCTGACCCAGGGATTTGACGGCTCCGATACGATGATGTCGTACGCGGCGTTATGCAGCGAAAAATACGTCTTTGCATCGTCGATGAAGATCCTGCTGCGCCGGTCGTTGAACACGGCCCCCACGCGCGGGCCGATCATTCTGGATGCTTCGACGACGCGCCGCTCTATCTCCACCGTGTCGACCTGCTGAAGACGGGGATTGCTCAGGAGCGTCTGCGTCGTCAGGCCGGACCCGAGCCCGATAGCGGCTGCGGTCCTCGCCTGCGGGTGCAGCGCCATGGGCAGAACCCCCATCAGGATCATGGTAGGTTCATCCGACGTGGCCCGTCCTGCGCCATCGGGGTTCAATGCCGCATCGGTCTTTCCGTTCGTGGCGAGCGCCAGTTCGCCACTGCCCTTCATGAAGAGCAGGCTGATCGTCGCGGTCTTGCCGTCGGCGTGGAACTTGATGTCCACGTTACGGGACGAGTGGAGATGGCCGTCGCGATAGACTCCCGAAGCCATCTGATAGGGATCAAGGCCGACGAAGAGGAGCGAGGCGGCGATCGCACCCAGCGACAGCGCGGTCACGGCCGCCGGGACAAGGCGGGAGGCCGCGTTCGCGAAGCGCCAGGCGAGGACCACCCCCAGCCCGATATCGAGCCCGGCTCCGACGACCAGAAGGCCTTTCAGGCCGAGGAGCGGCAGCCCGACATGGATGGCGAAAAAAACGCCGATGATGGCGCCGACCGTATTGGCCGCGTACACCTCGCCGATGCTGCCCTCCCCTCTGCCCTGCTTGAGCAGCTGATAGGTAATGAGCGGAAGGGTCATCCCGGCGCAGAACGTCGTCGGCAGCATGATGACCAGCGCGATCGCGTTGCTCGAAAGGTTGAAGAGGGCGTAGCCGCCGTCCGTCTTGTTCAGCGTCTTGACGATCCACTGCATGACCGAGAAGGTCTGCCCGTAGAGCACGAGCGTTGAGAGCGCCAGCATCCCCATGATGACCTGCACGAAGGAGAGGAACCGCCCGGGCGAGGCGATCCGGTCTATCCGCCGCTGGATCCACAGGCCGCCCAGGGCCAGACCCAGGATGAACGCGCTCAGCATGAGCTCGAAGGCGTGGGTGGAAGTCCCCAGGACCAGGTTCAACATCCGGATCCACCCGATCTCATAGATGAACGAGGCAGCGCCGGTTATCAGGGAGGCGGCTAAGAAGAGGGCGGTCCTGCCCCGCCTCGGTGCGGCCTCCGCAGGATCCCGGGGCGCATCGTCCGCCCGGCCCTGCGCTCCCTGCTGCCTCATCACGAGCACGACCGCACAGGCGAGGGCGATATTGATGAGACCGGCAATCCGGATCGTTCCGGGGAGTCCGATGAGCCGGATGAGAACGAAGCCGCTCGTCAGCACTCCGATCGCCGCACCCAGGCTGTTGGTGAAGTACAGCAGCGAAATGGTCCGGCCCGGCTCCCGGGGCGACAAACGCAGGATACCGGCGCTCATCAGCGGAAAGGTCATACCCAGCAGCAGGGACTGCGGCATGATCAGCAGGGCCGACACGGTCCATTTGAACGCGCCCGCCAGGGCGGGGGAGCCGAGCTGCGGGAGGACGCTGACATAGGCATAGCGGACGATCCCGTCGAACACGGTGTGAAAGCCGATGGCCATGAGCCCGATGGCGCCTTCGACGACCGCGTACCCGAGGAGCAGGTTCCGCCAGCGGAGCGACCAGGCGCCGCAGATCCAGGAGCCGATGGCCATCCCTCCCATGAAGATCGCCAGGACGAGCGTCTGCGCATACGCTGCATGCCCCAGGAACAGCTTGAGGTAATGGGTCCAGATCGACTCGTAAATGAGGCCGGAGAACCCCGACAGCGTGAATATCAGGAACAGCACGTTGAGCGTTTTTCTCTGCATGGACAGCATTCCTTCCGTGTTCAGCGACCGCCGGCCGCGCGCGCCGGACCGGGCGCCTCTTTTTTCCTCCCCGTCGCTGCCGGGGCTGCCTTCCCGAGGCATGCCTCCCGGTTCATGCGGGCGTGCTCGTTGTTGGGATTAAGCTGCAGCGCCCGATCGAACTCCCGGACCGCCTCAGCGGTCCGGCCCGCCCGCTGATACGCGATGCCCAGATTGTTGTGCGCCTCGTCATAATCGGGGATCAGGCCGACCGTGATCTCGTATTCCCGGACGGCATCCGTGGTGCGGCCCTGCTCCAGGTACAGATTGCCCAGGTTGTAACGGGCCATGACGTCCCCGGGGGCGAGCTCCAGCACGGTGCGGTACTCCTGGGCGGCGGGTTCGTAGGCTCCCCGTTTCTTATAGACCACGCCGAGGTTATTGTGCAGCTCGAAATTGTCCGGGGCCAGCAGCAGCGCTGCCCGCAGTTCCCGCTCGGCGTCTTCCAACCGGCCCTCGCTTTCGTAATACAGCCCGAGGTTCTGATGGGGCCGCACCCTGCCCGGACTTTTCCGGGCCGCGTCCTCCCAGAGGGCGGTCTCGCTGGCCCAAACGAGGTTCCGCTGAAAGGTTGCCGTAGAAAACACGGCAACGCACGCGGCGAGCAGGACACGGAGGACGACGGGCGAGAATGCCTTTACGCGCGAATACCTCCGGGCCGCAAAGGATGCGAGAGAAACAACGGCCGCCAGCATGCCGACCGAGGGGAGGTAGAGGCGATATTCGGCCACCAGCTCGCCGAGAGGGATGACGCTGGATTCCACGGAAAGGGTGATAAAGAACCAGGCAATCCCGAACGCCGCAAGCCTGAGCTCCGGATATGCCCTGTTCCGCCGGGATAGTGCGTAGAGAAAGGCTCCCAGCAGGAAAAGCGCCAGCAGCGCCAGGAACGAGGCAAGCACCGGCAACGCGAACAGAGAGTGGTACACCGGCACATCGTGGTCCACGTTTTGACCGGCGGGCACGAACAGGAGCCGGAGGTAGAGCATGATCACACGGAACTGGGTGAGCAGATAGTCGGTGCGGGAGATGTTGGTCACATCGGCCGCGGTAAAGGTGCGCATGGTGCTGTCCAGGGCGCTCAGCGAACCCTGCTTGAAGAACACCAGCGCCGGGATGATCGCCAGCGTGACCGCGAAGGGCGCCAGGACCTTCACGCGGTCCCGCGCCTTCCCGTCCAGAAAGGACAGCTCGTAGAGCGCGATGACAACGGGCAGGGTAACGGTGAACTCCTTGGTCAGCATGGCTGCGACGGCGGCCAGAAGCGACCCCGCATATGCGCCAAAGCGCCTGGACCCCGGCAGGCCGGTCCGGGCCTTGATATAGAGCAGCAGGGACAGGAGGAAGAAGCATGCCGCCAGCGAGGTGAATCGCTGGGTCAGATAGGTGACGGCCTGGGTCTGGAGGGGATGGCTTACGAACAGCAGCGCAGGGGCAGCCGCCATGAGCCCGCGGAGGGCCTCGTCGTCCCGTGGTCCCCACGCGGCAAAGAAGGGGGTGTTGAACGTGGCCGCGATGATCAGGTAGACCAGCACGGCACAGGCGATATGGATCATCAGGTTGACGACATGGTAGCCAACGACGTGCAGGCCGTGGAGCTGATAGTTGACGGCAAAGGAAAGATATCCCACGATGCGCGTCGTGAAGGCATACCGCAGGGCGATCGGGAGGGCGGTGGGGGACCGCTCGAAAAGACTGTCGACGGCGGCGGGATGAAAAATGAAGTGGAACGACCTGATCGCGGGATTGTTGACGATATAACTGTCGTCATCGAACTGAAAGGGCACGGTGAAGCTGTTCGCATAGGCCAGCAGCCCGACGAGGAGGATGAGAACGATGACCGTTACCTGGTGAGTCAGGAAGTTTCTGCGCATTGGCCTCTCGTGCCGCCCCAGGGCACACCGCGGCATCACCGCAGGAGATTGTACTTGATGATGCACCTGAGCGCGGAGAACCCGTCCTTCCAGCTGATCTTCTTGCCTTCCGCATAGGTCCTGCCGGCATAGGAGATCCCCGTTTCATAGACCCTGAGCTTGAGTTTGGCGATCTTCGCGGTGATCTCCGGTTCGAATCCGAACCGGTTTTCCTCGATCGATATTTTATCAAAGATCTCCCGCTTGAACGCCTTGTAGCAGGTTTCCATGTCCGTGAGCGTCATATTGCTCAGCATGTTGGAAAGAAGCGTGAGGAACTTGTTGCCGACCATGTGCCAGAAGAAGAGCACCCTGCGGTAATCGCCGGTGACGAAACGGGAGCCGAACACCACGTCTGCCTTGCCCTCGAGGATCGGCTGGATCAGCTTCGGGTACTGCCCGGGGTCGTATTCGAGGTCTGCATCCTGGATGACGACGATGTCCCCCGTTGCATGCCGCAGGCCGGTCCTCAGGGCGGCACCCTTGCCCATGTTGCGCTGATGCAGAACCACCGAGACCATGTCGTCGGCCAGCCCGCGGATGATCTCACGGGTGCCGTCGCAGGAGCAATCATCGACGATGATGATCTCCTTAGGCACCTTGACGGCCTTGACACGGTCGACGAGCTGCTCGATGGTCGTCTTTTCGTTGTACACGGGAATTACCACTGACAGTTTCATTCTGTGCATCCTCGCTGTTATCTCTGAATGGGGGTCCCTGCCGATGACGGCAGCTGTCCGTGCGGCTCTTCCGGGCGCGCGGTTTGGCCCAGATCGAACAGCAGCCAGCTGTCGGAGTAGAGCATTTTCTTTACGCCCGGGTCCCGGCTCAACTGATAGAAAAGCTCGTTGTTCTGGGCGATATGAAGGCCCAGTACATAGCGTGCGCCAAAATACCGCCGGATGGCATCTGCCGCATCGGGCTGCGCCTCGTGGCAGATCCGGTACCACAGACGGTAGCGCTCCGGGTCCTTTCGATAGAAGAGCGTCGGGTCGAGGGCGACCATGAACCGCCGGTCAGGCAGGGTCAGCAGGAGCCATCCCGTATGGTCCCAATCGGGTGTGAATATCTGGGCGCCCTCGGGGATCTGCTGCCGCAGATAGGACGCGACGTCTGCCGGCATCTCGTTCGGCCTCTGTGTCAGCCCTGCGAAGAACCCGGCCCCCATCCCCAGTGTCAGCACCGCCGAAGCACCGATGACCGCCGGTGAAAAGAACCGCCAGGCGATCAGGCGTGAGGCGAGCGCGGCCGCGGCAACGGAAAAGGGGACGAAATATTCCACGAACCGCCCCGACCTGGCCGTGAGCACGCAGAAGCCGAGCGATGCCAGGGAAAAGGCCATCAGGACAATGTCCGTCCGCCGGGCTTTCCAGGCTCCCCAGGCCGCGAACACGGTCATGAGCACGCTTGCGCCGAGCCCGCCCGCCCACGCGGCAACGGGCAGGGGCTCGAGCTCTGCTCCCAGGTCGAAGCCCTGCTGGCCCATCCAGGAATTCCTGAAAAGGACATCGGCCATATGGATCCAATTGACGGCCAGCAGGTTCGCCGTATCGGGGTGGACCGCAACCCCTGCTGTAATGCCTGCGGCAGCAATTGCCGCGGGCTTCCAGCTGGCACGCCCTTCCGAAAGAAAACGGGCTGTCTCTGCCGCGATCAGGAGCAGGCAGGGAAGCTGCCAAAAGGCCACGTAGACCCAGGGGTACAGGGCCGACAGTGCCGCGAGTACGATATACCTGCCGCGTACGGCCGCCCAAAGGAATACCAGCGCCAGGGCGATGGAAAGCAGGTGCGGACGGACCAGCACGAAGCGATAGATGAATATGACCGAACTCAGCAGGGGAGCAAGCGCCCAGAGCCCGGCATAGCGAACGCCCTCCCGGCGGAGCACGAAATAAAGGGAGGAAAGCAGCGCCGCTCCGGCCAGCGTGCCGATGATCTGCGATGCAACGACCCAGTCGAGTCCGGCGACCGGGACAAAGAGCAGATGAAAAAGCAGCTCTTTGTCCGCGTACCGGTCGGACAACAGGCTGAACGGCGTCCAGGGGAATGCATGCAGGAGCCCGTGCTCCCGCATCAGCCGTCCGACAGCGGCATGGTACGCGGTGTCGTTGTCCCACGGATAAGGAATGCTGCGCTGCAGTGCGCCCGCCGCCAGCACGTACAGCGTGGTCCAGCCAAGAGCCGGCCAGGGGTGTTGCTCCCGCCGCGCGCCCGTCCTCTCAGGAGGTGCCTGGTGCACGTCTTTCCCTCTCCCTCGCCGGGAGACCCGGCCCCAAGAAAAGCGGCGCCTCTCGCGTTTGGCGACCGGACAGCCTACTTATGCTCGGTTTCCAACGCATAGATCCCCACGCGGTTGTTGCCGCGGTCTGCGATGAAGACCTCTCCCTTCCCGTTGATGCAGATGTCCGCAGGATACCGGAGCTCTCCCTCCTTCCAGCCCATCCTCAGCTTGCGGCCCTTGATGGCTCCGTCCTTGCCGAGGACCAGGACGCTCCCGCTGTTCTGGTCGACGACATAGAGGAACCGCTTGTCCGCTGCAATGGACGTGGGGAACGCGACGTAGTCGTGCAGCCCCTTGGTCAGCGGAGCGTATTCCTTGTCGTTCGGGCCGGCCGCATAGACGACGGCTGCCACGCTGTCGAGGACGAAGATCGTGCCCTGGGGGTCGACGGCCACGTCCGAGAAGAACCCGTGCTTTGCCGGAAGCGGCAGCTGCCGCTGGAACTTGCCCTCGGCGTCCACAACGACCACGCGGGCGGAAAAGATGTCGAGGATGGCGAGGGAATCGTCCGGCCCCACGGCAAAGTTCTTGGGAATCCACGCGGCCGGCGCAGGAATGCCCTGGGGCTGCACATCTCCTTTGGGCTCGCCCTGCGGGCCGAAGTGCAGGATCTTCCGCTGTTTGCCGTCGAGTACGAAAAGGTCCCCTTTCGAGTTCAGCCGCACATGCAGCGGATAGGGAACCTTGATCTCCGCCCCCGGCTTGAGCGACCCCTCCTGCACGGTAAAGGGCTGGAGGCGGCCGCGTGCCGTATCGGAGACGACCAGAAGGGAGTTGTCATTACAGGCGACCCCTTCGGGCTGCTTGATGCTCACACCCGCCGTGTCGGTCATCGCCGAGACAACATAGCGGAACTGGATCACTTCTGCCCCGAACGCCGCCGACGGCAGCGTCAGGACCATTATCAGGAACAGGCTTCTCATCATGGCGTCACCTCTTATACTGAGTATGGCACTGGACGCAGAGGTCCGTGGCCGTTGGATACCAGAGCATATGCTTGTTCTCGGTCCCGTGGGTCCCGTGACAGCTGACACAGGCAACAGAGCTGTTCCGGTTACGCGGATCGATGGCGCCTTCGCCCAGAGGATGGGTTGAATGCTGTGCATAGTTGTGGCAGCTCTTGCACAGGTCGATCGAGGATGCCTGCTCGAAGAGGAACACGTTGTTCGAGGCGTGGGGCGAATGGCACGCGGTGCACTGGCCCTCCTTGATCGGGGCGTGCTTTGTCTCGGAGCGCATCTGCCGCTCGATGGAATCGGCGTGGCACTGCCCGCAGACCGTGATCTGCGTGCTCTTGAGAAGCGATTTCGCCGTCGACGCGTGGGGGCTGTGGCAGTTGAGGCAGCCCGTTTTGTCCAGCAGCGGCCAGTGGACCCGGTTCTTGCTGAACATCTCGCTCAGCTGGGTGCTGTGGCAGGTGCGGCACAGCTCGAACCCCTGCCGTTTTGTCGCGAAGGGCGTGGGCGACGTCGGCTCTTCATGGCACTGGTTGCACATCTTGTTGGCCACCGGCCGGTGGACGTTCGTGAAGAGGATGCCGGCCCGGTCCGAGCCGTGCGGGTTGTGGCATGTCGTACACCGCCCTTTTGCCACGGGATAGTTCATGTGCTGCTTCTTGAAAATAGGCGCTTCCGACTTGTGGCAGCCCAGGCAGAGGGTGGGCACGGATTTCTTCAGCAGCGATGCCGCATCCGTGGACCCGTGGGGGTTGTGACAGTTCAGGCAGCCTCCCGTGACGGGGCTGTGCTTGAACTTCGCGCCCTGCACGGCGGTTCCCATCTCGCTGTGGCAACCGAAGCAGAGCGTGTTCCCCGACGCCACCAGGTTGAACTTGTTCTTGGACGCATGGGGATCATGGCAGGCGACGCAGTTGCCCTCGATGACGACCTTGTGGCCGCTGACCGCTGCCGCCGGAACGATGTTCTTATGACAGTTGAAGCAGACCCGGTTCACCTCCGCGTTCAGCATCTTGGGGTGGGAAGACGCATGGGGGCTGTGGCAGTCCGAGCAGTGCCCGGCCTTGACCGGCGTGTGGACATAGGGCAGCTTCAATTTGTCCTCAAAGGTCGTGTGACAGGTCAGGCAGATCTTACCCTGCCCACCGGGCTTCAGCCTGAACTTGTTCTGCTGCGCCTCCGCGAACGCGCTGGTGCAGCACATGCCCGCCGCGGCGACCGCCAGCAGGATCAGCCAGTTCCGCATGTATGTTCTGTTCATCGCTTTTCTCCTACGATATGGCATTCCTCGCACGACCGTGCGGCAAAGGGCGGATGGATGTTTTCCTTGAACAGCTTCGGGTCCTTCGAGGCATGCGGATCGTGACAGACCCGGCAGTCCATGTCGGACGAGCGGATGTTGATATGGTCCTTGGCAAAGTCCTTGCCGTCCAGCTCATGGCAATTGCCGCACAGGGCGGGAACGGCCTGGGTGTTCAGAGACGATTCCTTGGAGTAATGCGGCTGATGGCACTGCACGCAATCGCTGGCCGCCGGCGGATGGACCGTACTCTCTGCCATTCTCTTCTTCAGGTTCGCATGACAGTTCAGGCAAAGGTCCGAGCCCTCGACCAGGAGCAGCTTGGCAAGCTTCGACTTGTGGGGGCTGTGGCATTTTGTACACTCGCCGCCTGCGACGGGCGCGTGCTTGCTCTTCCCGGTTTCGAGCCCCGTCTTGATCGGCGTGTGGCACTGGAGGCAAAGGCTGTCCTGCCGGGCCTTGATCATGCCGGTGAGGTTGCTCGCATGCGGGTCATGGCAGAGAAGGCATTTCTGGTCCTTGAAGGGCTGATGGTTCGTGCCGCCGACCGCCTCCTTCATGAGGTCTGCGTGGCACTGGGAGCAGAGGGTCGGGCCCGCCGCCTTCAGGAGCCGTGCTTCGCTCGAGCCGTGGGGGCTGTGGCATGCCGTACAGTTCGCATCGGCCACCGGCTTGTGGATCGTCGCCTTCTGGAACGCCGTTTCCTGATCGGAATGGCAGGAATAGCAGACGGAGTCCATGCGTGTCCGGAGCATCCCGGCGAAATTCGTTCCGTGGGGGTCGTGGCAGGAAGTGCACATATTCTGGGCGAAGGGAGGATGGACGTCCTTTGCCTGCTTCATTTGTGCGGTCTTCGCATGGCAGGTGAAGCAGATGTCTCCCTCCTTTGCAAGCAGGAGTTTTTTGTTCTTTGCCGCATGGGGGGCGTGGCACGAGAGGCACCCGCTGCCCGAGGTCACCGCCGCATGGCCGTACGCCTTCTTTGCTTCCTTGTCGGGATGGCAGCTGAAGCAGAGCTTGTTGCCCTTCTCGACCACCAGTTTGGGACTTTCCGCGGAATGCGGATCGTGGCAGGAGAGGCACATGCCGTCCTTGAACGGCGGATGCTCGATCGTGCCCCCCGCCTTCAGGGCCGACGCGTCATGGCACTGGTAGCAGAGGTCCGCGCCCTGCTGCGTTGTGGCGAAGGGCGTGCCGCTTCCGGCGGGCTGATGGCAGGAATCGCAGCCTCCTGTTGCGACGGGGTTATGCACGCTGGTTTTCAGGAGCTTCTGTTCCGTCGACGCATGGGGGCTGTGGCACCGCGTGCACGCCTTGCCGTCCACGGGATAGCCGCCATGAGCCTTCTTGAATGCCGCCGCGCCGCCGCTGTGGCAGTCGAGGCAGAGGCCGGGTTCCGCCTTGGTCAGGAGGTTCTCCGTGTCCGAGCTGTGCGGCTGGTGGCAGACCCGGCAGCCCTCTTTCTTGAGGACCTGATGGACAACTTTCTTCTCGTAATTCTCCGGGGCATGGCACTGCGTGCAGATCGCCGCACCTTCTTTCGTGAGCAGCGCTTTCCCCTGGGACGCGTGGGGATTGTGGCAGCTCGTGCAGCTCGACGACTTGACGGCGGTGTGCACCTTCGCTTTGTTCAGCCCGAGCTTCTCCTTCGGATGGCAGGTATAGCAGAGTTCGTTTCCGGGCTTCTTCAGGATCAGCTTGGGGACCCTGCCGTGCCGCAGGTGGCAATCATCGCATTTCTTCTCCTTGACGATGGCGTGGACGTTCTTCATCCCCAGGTACTTGTCCGCGAATTTCTTGTGGCATTCCAGGCAGTCCTTTTTTTCGAACTTGAACTGGGAAAAGGCGGGTCCGGCCGTCGCGAGAAGGACGCCGCCCAGAAGGAACAACGCGGTGAGAAACGTTTTGCGTACAGACTGTTTGGTTTCCATGGCTCTCCTCTGCCCCATCAGGGTTTATGCTATTTCTCGGCGCCCGCGAGATAGACCTTGATGTCCGCGGAAGCCCTTAATTTTCCGATCCACTCGTCCACGGCCCGGTTCAACTTTGCATAGAACACGGTGGGACGGATCGATTCCTGCACCTGCTCGAACGGCTGTTCCCGGGGCGGCACCATGTCCTCGACGAAAAGGACGTAGAACTGGCCGCCCGGGCCTGCGTACAGCCGCGTATCCTCCGATTTGGCGCCCTCCAGGGCCCTCTGCACGTCCCCTGCCAGCGAGTTAAGTGCAACGTAATCCTGCGGGAAGGGCGGCTCGTCGTCCGGGTTCTCCGCCACCTGACCCGGCGCGTTCGCTTTGACCCAGGCGAAATCCGAGCCCTTTTTCAGCGTCTCGATCGCCGAGAGGGCATCGGGCTTCTTGCTGAAGATGAGACTGCGCGCCTTCACCTGCGGTGGGGACAGATATTCTTTGCGGTGGTCGCGATAGTAGGCGCGCAGGTCCTCCTCCGTCACCTTCACGGAGGGCGCAAGAACCCTTTGCACGAACTGCCCGAAAACGATGTCGCGCGTGTAAGACCTTACCATGTCCAGGTACTCGGCGCTCTGGTCGATACCCCGGTTCTTTGCTTCCAGGACCAGCAGCCTTTTCTGCACCACCGATTCGAGCGCATCCCGCCTGGCCTTGATCAGCTTCGGTCCCGCCAGGCTCTTCATGCCGTGAAAGAATCGTTCCTGCATCCCGTCGGACAGATCCGCCACCGTGACGGGCTTGTCTCCCCGGATCTCCGCGACGACCCGCTGGTCCTCCAAGAGCTTCTCGAGGCCCGGGCCCTGCGGTCCGTAGTCCAGGCTCTCGATCAATGCCGTGTTAAAGGTAACGTACTTCTTGTTCAGGGAGGCAAGAAAATCTCCCAGGGACTTCGTCCTCTTCTCCCCCAGGAGCGACTGCCGCACCTGGTCCTTCAACTCGGGAGTGTCGACGAACTGCTCCGCTTCGTAGCGGAAGAGGACAAAATAGGGTTTCCCGCGCAGGTTGATCTTCTTCACGGGACTGACGGCCCCGATCTTCATTGTGTCCAGTGCCGCGATGATGACGGGATCGAGTTCCCTGACCTTCGTGAAGGAGCCCGTTTCGGTCCCTTTCGCCGCTCCGGACTTGACGGCCTTGGCGACGACATCATCAAAGCTCTTGCCCGCCTTGATCGCCCCGGCGGCCTTCTTGGCATCCTTTTCCTTTTCGAAGAACGCCGAGCTCGTTTTCACCTCTCTCGATGACTCCCGATAGGCCTTGTCAAATTCGGCGTCGCTTACCTTCACGTCCTTCCAGATCTGTTCCCGCACCAGGTTCCTGAGCGTCACCTGCCTGAAAACATCGATCGTGTTCGTCACCTCGGGGAGTTCGTCGAGACCGATGTTCTGCGCTTCCTGGTAGATGAGCTGGGCGTCGATGAGACGCTTCAGCAGTTTTGGCAGGTCGACCTGGGGCGCCTGCGCGGCCTTTTTCCCGGTCTCGTCCTGCTCCTCATGGATGCCGGCAATGGCGTCCCGCAGGTCCTTCACGGTTATCCGGTCGCTGTTCACCTCCGCGACGGCAAGGTCGGCCGAATCGGTGGACATGACGGGCACCCGGATCTGCTTGGCGGAACGGGGATCGCGAACGAGCATGATCATCCCCTGTTCCGGTGCGCCCGGTTTCTGTTCCATCGTCGCCGCGCTCCCCGGGCCGGCTGCTGCTTCCGCAGCGGCCCCTCCCGGAGCTGCCAGCAGGATGGCTGTCAGGACTCCTGTTGCTATGAATAACGTTTTTTGCATGCTTTCCCCCTTTTTTGCAAGTTACCCGTTCGTACTGGCATGGAATGCCCTCCGGCAGCGCCGGTTGCGTCTGCTTGTTCTCCCTGCCTACCAGGTGAAGAGTCTCTTCCGTGCGACCTGAACCATCTCGGACACCATGGCATTGGCGGTATTGATCAGTCCCCAGTCGAACAGGGTGATGGCGTCGTCCCCCTGGTTCTCGCTCTGGGAAGCCCAGACGACCTTCTTGGTCGCCCGCTCGATCAGCATGACCGAGAAATTCACCTTCGGCTTTCCCCACGTGCTTTCAGAATCCTTGTAGTCGGCGACCTTGCCGGTCAGGATCAGGTCAGCGTTGATGTTGCTGGCGATCAGGTCTATGTCGGAGGAGGACAGCCCCTCGAACATGACGACCCGCAAGTTCAAGAACTGCTGCCTCACGATGCCAGGCTCGAGCACGACAAAGTCGGTCAGCTTCTTCAGCTCCTTGACGAACTGAAGCATCAGGATCTCGCCGGCGTGCTTGTTCTTGCTCGTATTGAAGAACGGCAGGACCGCAATGGTGGGGAGGGCGTCCTTCATCAGAACCAGCCGGTAATTGCTCGGCGTCCCCAGGAGGGCGTTGCCCGGCTTTGAGAGCTTCACCTCGATCGTCCGGTCGGCCTCGAGGGGCGGGCCGTCCTTGAACGTGATGGTGATCTCGGCCTGCTCCGCCCCCGCCTTGATCACCAGGGGGCTTGGCGTGATCGTGTAATCTCCTCCCGGCACGGCGCTGCCGCTGACCGCAAAGGGGACGATCACGTCCCTGCCCGCGCGCGCCGAAAGCCTGGCGGCGATGACGACAGTGCCGATCTTCTTTTTGAAGCGCTGCTCCGACGCCGTGAACGCCACGGTGGGCCGGGGATGGCTGTCAATGACCGTATAGGCATGGACGGTGCCGGCGCCCAGGACGGCGTTCTTCGCCCCCTTCAGGACCAGCTCGATCGTCTTCGCCTCGTCGTAGATCCCGCTGTTGCGGACCTC
>Ga0335081_10005922_pt1 | contig 19373 bp, 14 predicted proteins | sample Lox_Sample_35_FD_206713 | JGI IMG/M metagenome (GOLD analysis project Ga0335081, IMG submission 206713) | Soil microbial communities from Loxahatchee National Wildlife Refuge, Florida, United States - Lox_Sample_3.5 | ecosystem: Environmental > Terrestrial > Soil > Wetlands | place: USA... | reverse complement strand
GGGCTCCCCGCCCCCCGGACCCCCTGACTCCTTTGAAAGGAAAGAGTTTCATGGCTCAGACAACTGAAGCGCCGGTCGCTCCTCCGCCGAGAGCTGATGAGCGGGTGGGGCGCAAGTCGCCGCTGGCGCGGGTGCTGGCTCGTCCGGAGGCGGGCGCGATCGCCGGGGCGATCATCATCTACGTCTTCTTCTTCATCATCGCGCCGCCGTTCCGGAACGCGTCCTCGTTCTCGTCCGTGCTGTATGTGACCTCGACCTACGGGCTGATGGCCACGCCGGTGGCGCTGCTGATGATCGGCGGGGAGTTCGACCTGTCCGCCGGGGTCGCGGTGACCTCCTCGGCGCTGTGCGCGTCGCTGTTCTCCTACGAGTTCACCACCGTCGCCTGGGTCGGGGTGCTGGTCGCGCTGGCGCTGTCGCTGCTGATCGGGTTCATCAACGGCTGGATCGTGGTCAAGACCGGGATCCCGAGCTTCCTGGTCACGCTGGGCATGTTCTTCATGCTGCAGGGCATCAACATCGCGCTGACCCAGACCATCACCAACCAGGTGGCCAGCCCGGACATCTCCACCCTGCAGGGCTTCAACTCGGCCCGGGAGGTGTTCTCGGCCAGCTGGACGATCGGCGGGGTGAACATCCGCACCTCGGTGGTCTACTGGATCGTCTTCGTGATCATCGCCACCTGGATCTTGCTACGGACCCGGATCGGGAACTGGATCTTCTCCGCCGGCGGGAACCCGGCCTCGGCCCGGGCGGTCGGGGTGCCGGTGGGCAAGGTGAAGATCGGGCTGTTCATGGCGGTCGGGTTCATGGCCTGGTTCACCGGCATGCACACGCTGTTCCTGTTCAACACCATCCAGTCCGGCCAGGGCGTCGGCAACGAGTTCGTCTACATCATCGCGGCGGTGGTCGGCGGCTGCCTGCTCACCGGCGGGTACGGGTCCGCGGTCGGCGCGGCCATCGGCGCGCTGATCTTCGGCATGGTCAACCAGGGCATCGTGTACGCCGGCTGGAACCCGGACTGGTTCCAGTTCTTCGTCGGCGCGCTGCTGCTCGGCGCGATCCTGCTGAACACCTACATCCGGCGCCGCGCGGAGGCAGCGATATGACAACCACAGCAGATACCACGACCAGGGTGGCACTGGTCAAGCTGATCGATGTCGGGAAGCGGTATGGCGCGGTGATCGCGCTGCACGACATCAACCTGGAGGTCTCGGCCGGCGAGGTGACCTGCGTGCTGGGCGACAACGGGGCCGGCAAGTCCACCCTGATCAAGATCATCGCCGGGCTGCACCAGCCGTCCACCGGCACCTACGAGGTGGACGGGACCCCGGTCCACTTCAGCTCCCCCCGGGAGGCGCTGGAGCGCGGCATCGCCACCGTCTACCAGGACCTGGCCGTGGTCGCGCTGATGCCGGTCTGGCGGAACTTCTTCCTCGGCAACGAGGTCGGCAAGGGCGCCCGGATGGACATCCCGGGGATGAAGAAGATGTGCAAGGACGAGCTGCTGGCGATGGGCATCGACCTGCGCGACGTGGAGCAGCCGATCGGCACCCTGTCCGGCGGGGAGCGCCAGTGCGTGGCGATCTCCCGGGCCGTGCACTTCGGCGCCAAGGTGCTGATCCTGGACGAGCCGACCGCCGCCCTCGGCGTGAAGCAGTCCGGGGTGGTGCTGAAGTACATCATCCAGGCCCGCGAGCGCGGCCTGGGCGTCATCTTCATCACCCACAACCCGCACCACGCCTACCCGGTGGGGGACCGGTTCCTGCTGCTGAACCGGGGCGCCTCCATCGGCTACTACGAGAAGGACCAGGTCACCCGGGACGAGCTCACCGGCCTGATGGCCGGCGGCACCGAGCTGGAACAGCTCTCCCACGAACTGGAATCGGCCGGCGGCGCCGCCGCCGAGATCGGCCGCTCCCTCGAAGAAGACGTGACCGAACTCGGCATCAGCCACGACACTCCCGGCAGCGACGCCGCGGCCGCCAAGACGGCGACCCGGCAGGAAGGACCACCCAGCCCGTGAGCACCACCAGCACGGGTGCCGCAGCGGAGGCGCGCGGCGACGCGCGCCTCCGGCTCGGCACCTGCCCCGACTCCTGGGGCGTCTGGTTCGCCGACGACCCTCTGCAGACTCCCTGGACACGCTTCCTCGACGAGGTAGCCGAAGTAGGGTACCGATGGCTGGAGCTGGGCCCGTTCGGCTATCTGCCCACGGACAAAGCGCGGCTGACCGACGAGCTCGGCCGGCGCGGGCTGGCCGTGGCCGGCGGCACCGTCCACGGCTTCAGCGGCCTGCACCGGCCCGGAGACTGGCCGGACATCGAGCGGATCACCCGCCAGGTGTCCGAGCTCACCGCCGCGGTCGGCGGGCGGCACGTGATCTTCGTGCCGGTCCCGGGCTACCGCGATGACAAGACCGGCGCGTTCCTCGAGCCCGCCGAGCTCGACCCCGGTCAGTGGCGGACCATGATCAAGGCCACCGGCGAGCTGGGCAAGATCGTGGCCGAGGAGTACGGCCTGCGGCTGGAATTCCACCCGCACGCGGACAGCCACGTGGAAACCCAGGCGCAGACGGAACGCTTCCTCGACGAGACCGACCCGCGTTACGTGTCGCTCTGCCTGGACACCGGCCACCTGGCCTACCGGCACGCGGACAACGTGGCCCTGATCAACCGCTACCCCGAACGCATCGGGTACGTGCACATCAAGCAGATGGACCCGGCCATCGTGGCCAAGGCCGACCGCGAGGGCCTCGCCTTCGGGCAGGCCGTGGCCATGGGCGCCAGCTGCGAGCCGCCCAGCGGGGAGCCCGTCGTGGAGGACGTCGCCAAGGCGCTGCGCAACATCGACCGGGGCGACCTCGACCGGGACCTGTTCGTGGTGGTCGAGCAGGACATGTACCCCGCCGACTTCGACAAGCCCAAGCCGATCGCCCAGCGCACCTACACCTACCTGCGCGGCGTCGGCATCGGGAAGGAGGAGCCATGACCGCTCCGCCACCCCCCCTGAATCCCCCCGCCGTCCGCGTCGGCGTCATCGGGGTCGGCATGATCGGCCAGGATCACATCCGCCGGATCACCCAGGTCCTCACCGGCGGAGCCGTGGTCGCGGTCAACGATGTCGACGAAGCTCGTGCCGGGCAGGTCGCGGCGGGCCTGCCCGGCACGACCGTGCACGCCGCCGCCCGGGACCTCATCGCCGACGACAACGTGGACGCGGTGCTGGTGGCGTCGTGGGGCCCGGCCCACGAGGAGCAGGTCCTCGCCGCCATCGGCGCCGGCAAGCCGGTGTTCTGCGAGAAGCCGCTGGCGCCGGCCTCCGGTGCCTGCCTGCGCATCATGGACGCCGAGATGGCGTCCGGCCGACGGCTGGTCCAGGTCGGCTTCATGCGCCGCTACGACGCGGGCTACCGGGCCATGAAGGCCGCCCTGGACGACGGCGGCATCGGCGCCCCGCTGCTGATGCACTGCGCGCACCGCAACCCGTCGGTGCCGCCGTACGGCTTCACCACCGAGATGATCATCAGCGACTCGGCCGTGCACGAGATGGACGTCGTCCGCTGGCTGTTCGGCGAGGAGATCGTGGCCGCCAGCGTGTTCAGGCCGCGGCGGAGCAGCCAGGCGGGCGACGGCCTGCAGGACCCGCTGATCATCCAGTTCGAGATGGCCAGCGGCATCCTCGTCGACGACGAGGTGTTCGTCAACGCCCGGTACGGCTACGACGTCCGCGGTGAGGTGGTGTGCGAGAGCGGCACCGTAGCGCTCGCCGATGTCGGCGAGACCACGCTGTCGGCCGCCGGCCGGCGCGGCGGCCGGGTTCCCGTGGACTGGCGGGACCGGTTCATCCGGGCCTACGACACCGAACTGCAGGACTGGCTGAACGCGGCGGCCGCCGGGACCTCGGCCGGCCCGACCTCCTGGGACGGCTTCGCCGCCGCCGCGGTCACCGACGCCGCCCTGGAGGCGCTGCGGACCGGCCAGCGCACCGCGGTGACCATGCCGGAATGCCCCGGCTTCTACGCGAAGTGAGGTCATGCCGATGAAGATCGCGCTGGACCCCTACATGTTCCGCCGGGTCCCGCTGACCGACCTGCCCGGCCTGGTCGCGGACCTCGGCTACTCCCGCATCGAGCTCTCGCCCCGGGAGGACTTCCTGCCCTTCTTCCTGCACCCGCGGGCGGACAAGGCGCAGATCGCCGCGTTCTCCAAGGCGCTGAACGCGGCCGGCGTGCAGATCTCGTCGGTGCTGCCGCTGTACCGGTGGTCCGGCCCGGACGAGGACGAGCGGCAGGCCGCGGTGCGCTACTGGAAGCGCGCCATCCAGGTCACCGTGGACCTCGGCGCGGACGTGATGAACTCCGAGTTCAACGGCCGGCCCGAGGCGGCGGCGGCCAGCGAGGCCCAGTTCTGGCGGTCGATGGAGGACCTGCTCCCCGTCTTCGAGCGGGAGGGCGTGCGGCTGGTGCTCGAGCCGCATCCGGACGACTTCATCGAGGACGGCCGGGCCGCCATCGACCTGATCCGCGGCATCGACAAGGACTGGGTGTCGTTCCTGTACTGCGCGCCGCACACCTTCCACCAGGGCGGCGACATCGAAGGGATCATGAAGTACGCCGGGCCGCTGCTCACCCACCTGCACATCGCCGACTCCTTCGACCACCGGGCCTCCTCCGGCCTGCGCTACATCGTCAACCCGCCCGGCTCGCCCGCCCGCATCCACCAGCACCTGGACATCGGCCAGGGCGAGGTGGACTGGGACGTCTTCTTCGGCACCCTCGCCGAGGTGAACTTCGACGGCATCGCCACCGTCTGCGTCTTCGCCTGGGAGGAACGGGCCCGCGAGTCGTCGGTCCGCAACCTGGAGCAGATCCGCCGGTACCTGGCCAAGCACGGCGGGACCGCGGGCTGATGCCGGGGCGGCCGATCTCCGTCGCCGTGATCGGGGCCTTGGCCCCCTTGCTCCCGGCCGCGGTGAGCTCGGCCGCCAGCGCCTCGCCCGTCTCGCGCCGCCGGCCGGTCACCGCGACCAGGGCGCCCTCGCGGGCCGCCGCCCGCGCGATGCCCGCGCCCAGGCCCGAGGTGCCGCCGCTGATGAGCACGACCCGGTCCCGCAGCAACTCGCCGCTCATCATCCGCTCGCTCACCCCGCAAGCCTAAGCGGGGCCCGGTATGTCGCCGGCCGGACGTAAGCTCCGTTCGGCGAGCACCGCGCGGAGATGGTTGTAGCTGTTGCTGATCACGTGGCAGGCGTTCCTGGTGGCACCGTGATACGTCCCCAGGTCGGCCTGCTTGCGCCAGTACGCGCTCCGCGCTTCGGCCAGGTCCGCGAGCTGGCGGGATGACGCGCCGGGCAGGCCGAGGCGGTCGGCGATCAGCGTTACGCCGGGCAGTTCGCCGAACAGGCGCAGCATTTCCGCGGTCTCGCCGTCCCCGAACTGGAGCCTGCCGTCGTAGTAGTCGCGGAGCACGATGCTCTCGCCGAACGCGCCGTGCGTCAGCTCCAGGTCGATGACCGGCCTGGTAGCCCGGTCGAGGGCGTCGTACTGCCTGGCGGTCAGCGTGACACGGTGCGTGGCCCTCAGCGTGCGGGTCCGCTTGATCAGCCGGATCAGCTTGATCAGGTCGGCGCGCTCGCCGAAATGCTCCACCAGCAGCTGGCGGAAGCCGGTCAGCCCGCTGAGGTCGCGCAGCCGCCGGCGCAGTTCGCCCGGATCGGTGACGCCCTCGCGGATCAGCTGGCACGCCAGGACCAGCCCGCAGGCGGTGAACCTGTCGAGCAGGGACCCGCGGCGGTCCGCGGGCACGAGCACTCCCGGCACCTCTCCCCGGGCCCACCGCCGGGGCCTGGCGACCCGCTCGGCCAGGTCGCGCGGGGCCAGGCCGGCCAGGCCGGTCAGGTCCGCGAAATCCGTCTGGGTGAAGATGCCCGCGGCCTCGGCTACCTTGCTCGCGATGGGGCGCAGGTCATACAGCACCCGCCGCAGGTCGGCGTTCCGCATCAGGTCGCCCGCCGTCTGCGTGCCCTCTTTGATCACGTACAGCTGATCGCCGGCCATCAGGTCCTGGTCATGTTTCCAGTTCAGCTCGACCTGCGTGAGCGCGCCGATGGTGGTCAGCGGGCTCACCTCGGCCTGTTCGCCCTTGGCCGAGCGCTGGAAGTGGGCAAGCAGCCACTCGTCTTCGACGTGCATGCCGCGCGCGAAGACCAGGACGAGCGCGTCGGCGGTGTCCACCCGCGGGCCGAGATGGCGCACGGTGCTGGCGGAGTCGGCGCCCAGCACGGAGTCGGTACCGGGGGTGTCGATGAGGTCGAACGCGGTCAGCTGGCCGTTCGGGTAGCCGAAGGTGACGAAGTCCACGTTGTCCGCGAAGCTGCCTTCCCGCCCGGTCGCGTGGGTGGTCAGGTCGGCGAGCGCCTCGAGGGTCGGCGGGACGACCTGTTCCACGTCGGGGGGCTCCCGGTAATGGACGGTCAGCTCGGGCTGGGGCGAGTGTCGTAGCCAGGTCACGACCGAGGTGAGCTCCCGGCCGGCGGTGGCGGCCAGTTTCTCCCCGAGCAGGGCATTGATCAGGGTCGATTTACCCGAGCTGGTCCGTCCGGCCAGCGCGACCCGCATCCGGCTGCACCAGCGCGCCCGGTTGTCCTCCAGCGCCAGCCGGGCGTCGGCGAGTGCTTCCCTGGCGCCGCGCGGACCAGGCGAGGCCAGCACCTGGGCGGCGTTGTCCAGAGCCTGGTCGACCTGGCTGCGTAGCGTTGGCTCGGACGCGTCGCCGGTCACGACCCGCCCGCCCCCGCGCCATCCGGTGCCGCGCCTGGATGGTGCGCGAGTTCGGCCGCCGCCTGGGCCAGCTCCCCGACGCGCCGCCGCAGCTCCTCGAGGGGCTCCTGGGCGGCCTTCAGCGCCGCCTCCCGCGCCGCCGCGCGCTCGGCGTCCTGCGGCGTGGGTTCGCTGAGCCGGCGAGCGGATTCCGCCGCGCTGGCCTGTTCCTGGCGGATCCGGCTGTCGATCTCGGCGGCGATCATAGCCTCCCACTCGCTGGTCACCATGGTGACGTGCGAGGTGATGTGCGGCCGCAGCACCTGCTGGTAGTACTCGTCGAGGTCGGCGTGCAGCTGGCGGCGCACCTCGCCGCGGGGCTGCCGCCACACCGGGCTGTCGGCCGTCCGCCACCTCGCCAGCTTGACCGCGCCGCTGACCACCACGCTTGCGGTGGCGCTGATGGTCTCGCCGATCCGGGCGCCTGCCCCGGGGGTCCTGAACATCTCGATCAGCCGGCCGAGCACCGAACCCACCGTGCTGCCGATCGACGTGACGTCCGGCGTCCCCGGCTCGGCGGGCCTGCGCCGCGGCCGTCCCACCTCCGCCGCCGGGCCGGGAGCCCGGACGGCCGGCACCGGCGCGGCGGGGAGCCTGCGGATCTCGGCCCGGCCGAGATCCAGGCCGAGCTGCCCGGCCAGCTCGCGCTGGAGCAGGGCCGCGCGATCGTAGAGCATCCGGTCCGCGATGCCCGTGATCAGCGACAGCTCCTCGTCGATCCGCTGGAAGAGCCGGTCCGAGTGGTCGAGCATGGCATTGTCGGCCAGGTAGCCGGGAACGTTCCGCCAGGCGCGGTCCGCGTGCTCGAGCGTCCGCTTCGACACCTCGCGCGCCATGTCTTCCGCGCTGCGGACCAGGTCACCGCGCCAGAACGCGGCGGCCACCCCGAGACCCGCCAGGTGGCGGCGGCGCGCCTCGATCGTCTCCCGCACCGCCGCGGCGGCCTCGGGTCCCGCCGCCAGCAGCGCCTTGAGCTCGGCGTTGACCGGCTCGAGCAGCGCGGTCGCGGCGCCGTCCACGTCCTGCAGCGCGCGGGCGAGCACCGCCCTGGCCCGGCGGCGCGTCACGGTGTCCCACAGAACCCGCTCCAGGGCGGGGAAGTTACTGTCGGCGAGGTCGGCCTCGTCGTCGCTGCTCAGGTACTCGATCTTGGCCTGGCTGGATACCGGCACGACGGGCACCCGCGGCCAGCCGGTGGCCTCGGCGATCCTGGCCTGGGTCCTGGCCACGGTCTCGTCGTAGCCGGCTACCTGGTCGGTCTTGGTCAGGACGCAGATGAGCGCGTCCGGGTCGTTGCCGACCCTGGCGGCCTCGACCGCGCGGCGCAGGAAGCGTATCTCGGTGGCGGTCAGCGGCTGGTGCACATCGGCCACGAACACGATCGCGTCGGCCAGCGGGAGGACCTCGTTGGTCACCGCGGTATGCCTGGTGTACACGCCGCCGATCCCCGGCGTGTCCACCAGGACCAGGCCCGAGACCAGCTGGTCGCTCGGCAGCTCGATGTCCGCGCTGAGCACGCGCTTCTCGTTTCCCGGGTTGCCGTCCTGTGTCACGTAGTCCCGGAGCTCGGCCCGGCTGATCACCAGCTCCTCGATCTCGGCTGGCCGGGCGTCCGTCCCGGCGCCGTCGCTCGCGAGGCGCACCGTGATCCGCTCCTGGCCGCCGTGGACGACCGTCGTGACCAGGCTGGTCGTGTACGAGACGCCGACCGGGAAGAGCTCGTCCCGCTGCTCGAGCAGCGCGTTGAGCAGCGTGGACTTCCCGCGCTTGAACTCGCCGCAGACCACGACCGTCAGCAGGCTGTCCGCGAGCCGGTCCCGTCCGGCCACCAGGCGCCGCAGCGTCTCGGTCGCGTCGGCCCGCCTGGCCGCCGTGATGGCCTGGCCGAACAGCTCTAGCGCGTCCGCGCGCAGGTCGTCATAGCCGGGCACGGCTACGACCTGTCCGTGGTGGCGATCCACTGGCGGGACGTGATCGGCTCGCCGGTCTCGGCGGCGCCGGGAGTATCCGGCGGATCAGCGAGCGGTCCGCCGAAGCGGCCGGGTTCGCTGGCCGTGAGGTCCCACAGCGTGCCGTTGGCGTAGCGGATCCGGGCCAGCGGCGTCGTGCCCGCCTGATACGGCTGGCCCGGCTCGACGAGCCAGCGCATGAGCCGCGGCTCGGTGTAACCAGGGCGTTCGGGGTGGTCGAGGTCCCAGCGCAGCACGGAGCGACCCGGGCGGTACTCCGCGGGACGGAGCGAGCAGATCTCGTTGACGATGGCCCAGCGGGCCGCGCCCAGCGCCACGGCGAGGTCCGGGTCCAGCGGCAGTCCCTCGCCGAGCGGGACCTGCCTGCCGTGCGGCAGGTCCTTGGCCAGCTCCTCGCGGAGCATCCTGCGGACGAGCGGCATCTTGGTGGCCCCGCCGACGAGCAGGATCGCGTCGAGGTCGGCCACGGTCTTGCCCGTGTCGGCGAGCAGCCCGCGGCAGCACTGGATCGTCGCGCCGACATGCCGCCGGGCCAGCTCTTCGAGCTCTTCCACGGTCACCGAGACGGAAGGCGCGTCCAGGATCTGGCCAGGGGCCGACTTAACGTCGGTGAGCTGGCGCTTCAGCCGCTCGGCCTCGGCGCTCGAGGCGACTTCGAACCGCCGCCTGGCGTCCTCCGCCTCGTGCGGCGCGGTCTCGCGGAGCCTGCGCGCCAGCCAGTCGGCGTTCCTGCTCCGCATCAGCCCGACCAGGTCGGCGTCGATGTCCTTCCCGCCCGTGTTCTGTGAGGCCATGCCCAGGACCTGCCACTCGCTGCCCGGGCCCACCTCGATCAGGGCCGTGTCGAAGGTTCCGCCGCCGAAGTCGTACACGAGCACGAGCTGGCTCCGCGTGCGGGTCAGCTGCGCCCTGATGCCCCACGCCGCGGCCACCGGCTCGGGAAGCAGCTCCACCGGGCCGAGTCCCTCGTCTTCCGCGGCCGACAGCATCAGCTCGCGCAGGGTTCCGGCGGGCTCGTAACTGGGCGGGATCGTGAGCACCGTCCGCCCCAGCGTGATGCCTGGCGCGTCGCCGGTGGCCCTGGCCAGCTGCTCGCGGGCCGCGCGCGCCATCTTCCCGATCAGGGCCCGCACCAGGTCCCGCGGCTGGTGGCTCTGGCCGGGCCAGACCGGATCGGGGCTCCCGAGGTCGCGCTTGAACTCGTTGCGGTAGGCGCGGGCGTGCTGCGCGTCGTCGAGCTTGCGCGCTTCCGCCTCGCTGCCCACCAGGAGCGTGCCGCCGGCGGCGAGGACCGCCGAGGGCCACAGGAAGGTGCGCTGGGACGGCGGCTCGCGCACTTCCTCCGGCTCCCCGCCCGGCGGCACCAGGTACGCGACGGAGGAACTGGTGCCGAAGTCGATGGCCAGGATGGGCTCGCTGCGGTCCATGGTCACGGGAGCAGCCCCCAGATCGCGGAATTGCTGTCGTCCCCGGTCACGAGGAAACGCGTATCCGGGCTGATCAGGACCCAGCTGGCCGGGCGGGGGCCGAGCCGGAACTGGTGCGGCAGCCGGCCGCGTTCCTCCGGCGCCTCCGGGGGGTCGGGCCGGGCGTCCCACACCATGCCGGTCCACCGGTTCGGCTCCTGGATCACGGTGACCAGGAGGCTGCCGTCGGCCGAGAAGACGGCCGCTCGCACCGGGCCGGGCAGCTCCAGCCGCCATAGCTCGTGACCGGACGGCACGTCTATCAGCCTCAGCTGGTGGCCGACCGCGAGCATGGCCCGGCTGCCGTCGGGGGTGACCGCGAGCCGCAGGTCGGCCTGGCCGCCCTCGTCCAGCCGCCAGATCGTGTCCGCGTAGTCGGACCCGACCCTCCGGGCGATGAGCGCGGCGCCGGCCGGCTCTTTCCTGCGCCAGCGGGACTGCTTGTCCCGGGCCGCGATCAGCACGGTGCCGCCGTCGCCGCTGTAGGCGAAGGACGCCTCCGGGTACCCGTAGAACTCCAGCTTCTCGGCGCTCAGGAGTTCCCGGCCGCCCTTGCCCGTCTCCCAGACCCGGATGTCCCGGCCGGCCAGCACGCAGGCGCGGGTGCCGTCGGCGCTGAACCGGATCGCGGCCGGATCCCGGTCCGGGACCTTGACCGCGTGTCCCAGCGGCTGGCTCGTGGCGATCGCGAACAGGCTGACGCCCCGGCCGGTGACCAGGCCGGCGATCCAGCCCATGTCCCGGCGGAACACGACGTCGCCCTCTGGCCCGCCCAGCACGACCCCGCCCAGCACGGCCCCGCCGTTCCACCGGGTCTCGGTGCCTGTCTCCATGTCACGGACGCCGCCGGCGCCGTCGGGTCCGGCTACCACGAGGGCCCGGCCGTCCGGGCTGAAGGCCACGGCCCTGGTGTCCGGCAGGTCGCGGATGATGTAGGGCGGGTGCGTCAGGTCCGACGGCTGGCTCACGCGGACCTCCACGACCGCGAGCACGTCCCCCGAATCCACCACGGTCCTCTCGGCCACGCAGTGCTGGCGCAAGATCCCGGAGCAGTCGGCCGTCAGGTACTGGACGCTGTCGTCCCGCAAGCTCCGCGTCGCGGCCAGCCGGTCGCCAGGGGCGAAAGCTCCGTCCGCTCCCACCATCCACTTCAGCAGCCGCGCTCCGCCTTCCTTGAAGTCCCAGGCGAGCTCGCGGGTGCCCGGTGCGTGCGGGATCGCCGGGATCACCCGGCGGCCGCCGCACTGGGCCCACAGCGTCGCGCCCCTGACGCAGGCGGAATCGGGCTGGTCCACGGGCCGGACGTCCACCCTGAGCGCCTCGGTGAGCGCCTGCACGAGGAACGGCGCCCGGGCACCGCCGCCGACGAGCAGCACCCGCGACAGCCACCCGCCCGACGGGCGGCGGGGGGTCGGCGACACGCTGGCCAGCACGTCCCGGCAGGCATCCCTGAGCTGCCTGAGCGGATCCTTGAGCAGCTTCCTCAGGTTGTCCCGCCGGTAGAGGATCGTGACCGGGACCAGCGTGCCGGGCATCGCTTCGTACCGGTCCTCGTCGGTCAGCCGCTCGCGCACCGAACGGGCCAGCCGCCGGTACTCCGCCGGCTCGGGTTCGGCCGCGGTTCCTCCGGCCTGGGCCCGCCGCCGCCCCTTGGCGATCTGGTCGCGGAGGTCTTGAGCCAGGGCCAGGTCGATCTGGTCGCCGCCGAGTGCGGCGATGGCCCGCGCGGACACCACCCAGCCGGGATCGGTGCCGAGGTCGCCTTGGCCGGTGCGCACCAGGCTGAGGCGCAGGGCGCTCGCCCCGGCGTCACAGACGAGCACGTAACCAGGTGGCTGGGCGTCGTCTTCCGCGTTCGCCGCGGTCACCGGCATCGCGATGGCCGCCGCGTCGCAGAGCAGCTCGACATCGGTGAAACGGGCCAGCCTGGCCGCCCGGAGCAACCCCCGGCGCAGCGCTTCGTGGCTCCGGCCCGCGGGCACGGCCGCGGGGTCGCAGACCGTGAGCAGCACCCGGCTCACCTCGCGCCCGGCCTCGCGCTCGGCTTGGCCGCGGAGCCTGCGCAGCACCACGGCCAGCAGCTCGTCTGGCGGCCCGATGGGCGTCAGCCCGCCGGGTTCGCCGAGGGCGTCGAGGAACCGGCCACGGAAAAGCCCCTGCTCGGTGCCTAGCTGCTCGGCCGCGGCGCCGACCAGGAAGCCGTCGTCGGTACGGGCCGCGGACGTCGGCCAGCCGGGCTCGCGGGAGGACGGATCCCTGAGGATCTTGGGCTCACGGTCGGCCGCCACCACCACGCAGGCCATCGTGGTGTCCGTGCCTACGTCGACGACGAGAACCGGGTCCACGGCCTAGCTCCGGGGGAACTGGGTCGGCAGCGGTACTCCGTCACGGAAGACGACGACGCGCGCCCACCAGTCGGCCGGGCCGCCGTGCAGCACCCAGTGCAAGGGACGGACCTCTGCTCGTGAGGTCCGGACGCTGATGGGGCGTCCGGCCACGGCCTTGTCGAGGTCGATCCTGATCTCGCCCATCTCCGTGGCCGGGTCGGGATTCCCGACCTGTTCCTGTATCTTTCGCGCCTGCCTGGCCAGCAGGCCGCCGAAGATGGGCACCCGGTCGAGGGTGTCGGAAAAGCCCCGCCAGGTCACCGTGATGCTCCCGACCACGGCACCGGGCTCGCCGCGTCCCGCGGGCTCGCGCATCTCGCCGCTGGTCCGGTTCTCGCTCTCCGTGCGCCACTGGACGCGCAACCTATGAGGCTGCTGTTCCCCGGAAACTGGAAAGACGATGATCCGCAGCTCACGCTCTATGACCCCCCTCGGGTTCCTGGCTAGCGGTGCGGGTGCTGGCTGCTCATCCGCACCAGCCAGTCGATCAGTATCGCCATCACTACCGCCCCCGCCACTCCCACCAGGATCAGCGCCGCCCTCCGGCCCGTCACCAGCCGGCCGGGCGGCTCCCGGCGGGTCTCGGTGTCCGGGAGCGGTTGGTCTTTTCCCAGCGTCCGCACCGCCATCTCCAGGTGCGGGCCCGGCCGGGCGCCGAGCGCGCCGAGCTGGCCGTCCCAGGCGGGAAGTCCGTCCAGATCCCCGTCGTCCGCCACCAGGTTGAGCACGGCCGCGCGCCCCGCGTGGCCGCTGTCCAGCAGCCGGGCGACGAGGGCCGCGAACGCGTCCAGGGCCTGCGGACCAGCCAGCCCGCCGATCCAGTCGCCGTCCGGCAGCCCTGGCCCGGCGTCCGTCAGGTCCGGCCCGGCCTGCGCCGGGCCTGGCGCGGCCGGGGGAACGGAACCGCCGGGCGGGTACGCCGCGCGCACCGCGGCCCCGGCCGCGGCCGCGGTCTGCTTGCCCGGTGAGGTCAGCATGCGCTCCACCTCGTCGGCGGGCAGCTGCTCGTCCAGCGGGTCGCCGGGGATGAACTGCGCGCCCTGTTCGGCCAGGCCCGCCGCGGACCGCGTGATCACGCTGAGCGCGGTGGCGTTCTCCTCCTCCGCGCCGCAGTCGCCCGCCAGCACCAGGTTGAACTGGATGGCATTCTCGGTGGAGTCGAGCCGGCCGGACCGTATCCCGGCGATATACGCCTGCCACGACGTGCCGTCCGACCGCAGCAGGATCGTCGGGCGCTCGACGTCGGTGACCGGGCCGTAGGAGCGCCACCAGAAGTCCTCGGGGGCCTCGCCGAGAAACTGGTAATCATTGCCGCGAGGCCATCCCCGGGTGCGCACGTAGATCTCCACGGGGCCGCCCTCACAGGTTGTCTGCGCGCGGGCCGAACCGGGACGCGGCTATCTGCTTCAGCACGCCGTCCAGCGCCGCCACCCGTCGCGCGGCCTCCTGCGCTTCATCGCCGCGGTCACGCGCCGCGTGCTCGCGCGCCCGGCGCTCTCCGTTGATCATGATCCACAGGTTCCGGAAGAACCCCTCGTTCTGCTGGGCGTAGTGCTGGGCCTGGACGGCCTGCTCGGTGAGGGCGTCGCCGCGCTCCGCTTCGAGCACGCGGCGTCCCTGCACGAGCTGCTTGCAGATCGCCCGCATGAGGTCGTCCACGCCGGTCCGCGATATCTTGCGCGGCTCCCGGATCCGGTAGGCGGCGGAGAAGCCCAGCTCACCGGTGCTCGGGTCGGCCGGCCACTCCGCGTCGATCAGCTCGACGCAGCCGATGGTGTCGACCGGCGCGTACAGGACCGCCGCCGTGGGCGCCTCGTCCCGGACGGCCCTGATCACGCTCGCGTACACCTCGTGGAACCGTCTGGACAGCTCGGCCGACCTGTTCTTGAGGCCGCCGCTGTCGGAAAAGTAGGACTCGCACTTGACCGGGCAGAACGCGAGCAGCGCGGGCTCCGCGGGGCGGCGGTTCCGCTCGATCGCCCAGTCCCGCGCCACGTGCTCGACGGCCACGATGGTCAGCAGCCTGGCCAGCGCCCTCCGGTGCGCCCCGGCGGAGGCCTCCATGAGCAGGGCGGCGTCCACCGGGATGAGCAGGATCGTGCTCTGGGTGATGAACCCGTGGCAGGCTTCCCAGTCGACGGTGGCCTCTACCGGCCGCTTGCTCACTTCGAGCCAGCCGCCGGGGAAGTCCAGCAGCTCGATGTTGATCTCGGCCCCCGGTACCGCCGGGTCCAGCTTGAGCCGGAACGTGAAGGGTTCCATGGTGCTGTGCAGGCTGGCCGGGGAGAACTCGCCGGCCAGGATGTCCCCCTCGAGCTCCTGACGGTTCCGCACGAGCTTGTCCTCGGTGCTGCGGTCCGAGGTGTGCATGGCCACGCCGGTGCCGGCCAGCAGGTTCTGCGTCTCCGCCAGCCACGCCGTGACCAGCGACGTCTTGCCGACCCGGGACGGTCCGAGCAGCCCGATCTTGAAGGTCGCGTCTACGTTGTTGACCATGCCGAACTCTCCCGCTAGGCCAGTTTCTCGTTGATGGTCTTGATCAGGCGCGTTACCTTCGCATAGCGCGCGTGTCCCTCGGTGAGGCCCGCGTACGCGCCCGGCCACAACTCGTCGCGGTAGGAGAACGCGAGGCGCTTGAACTCCGTCTCGGACTCACCGGAACGGATGAGCGCGTCCTCGAACTGCTCCGCCGCCGCGTAGATCACCAGCAGCGGCGTGACCTTCTCCTCCAGCAGTGCCTTACGGGTCTCCCAGGCCGCCTGCCTGGCGCGCTGCGTGCAGTAGCTGAACAGCTTGCGCGCGCCGTCCGCGTTCGGTTCCACCACGATCGCCTGTATCGGCTCACCGGTCATCGGGTCCTTGAGCTGGATGTTCAGGCCGTCTAGCAGCTCCCGCACCCGGGGATGGAACTGAGTGCGGTACTCCAGGTTCAGGTCCAGCAGGACCTGGACCGCCGCGCGCAGGGTCAGGCAGGGCTCCGAGGCCTCCGCCAGCAGCGCCGCCGTGCGCTGGAGCAGCTCGGTACCCGCTTGCCCGGCCGAGGCGTCGACGTCCGTGAGCAGCGTGCCGAAATTGGCCTGCAAGATGACGCCGACCTGACGTCGCGCTTCCTCCACCCGGGCGGAGAAGTAGTCGTTCAGCCCGGCGAAGTACGTGCTGATCTCGACCCGGATCCGGTTCAGCTGGTCACCGGCGTAACGGAAGGTGTACCTGTCGAGCTGGAAGTCGTCCAGCGCCGCGTCGAGCCAGGCCTGCTCCCCGACGCCGAAACCGTTCTCGATCCAGGCTCGCGCCCCGCCGTAGGCCTCGTCGATCGCGGCGACGTACTCCGGGTCGTCCTCCTCCGAAGTCGCCCGGATACGCAGCTCCTCGACCAGGCGGCCCAGTGCCCGTGATACGTCCACGCGCAGCCGGTTGGCCCTGCCCTCCACGTCTTCGCGCACGCTCCCGGACGCGCTCTTCAGGCGGGAGAGCACGCTGGAGACCTCGCCCAGCGCGGACCTGATCTGCGCGCTCGCCGCCTCGGCCTGGTTCCTGGCGCCGGCGAGGAACTCGCGGTCCATGGCCGGGAGCCGGTCGGCGAGCGCGCGCAGCAGCACCGAGAGCACGTCTTCCCGCACCGAGTCCGGGCTGGCCACGTCCGCGTTCAGGATGGTGAAGTAACGGTTCTCCTGGCCGTCATTCACCTGGCGCACGATGTCGGCGCGCAGGGCGCCGGCCAGCGCCGCGTCGTCTTCGCGGGCATTGACCACGATGTAGACGAAATCACCCCGGTTGCGGATGGATCCGCGGGCCTCGTCGAGCAGGTTGATGGCCTGCGCGTCGGCGGTACTCCAGTACGCCATGGTCTCAGCCGCCCGCTTGACCAGGAGCACGACGTCGACGTCGTGGCGCAGGCCGGTCACGTGGTGTCTTTCCGCGTCCGCCGCGACCTCCCCGAGTCCGGGCAGGTCGACGATGCCGAGCTGGTCGACTTCGGCGCGCGGGAACTTGCAGTCGATCCGCACGTCCCTGACGGCGAGGTAGCGGTGCTCCAGCCGGGAGCCGGCGGCGCGCTCCGCGCTCGTCGGGTACGCCACGTACGGGCGCAGCTCCTCGAGGGCCACGATCTTGTCGCCGCCCGTCAGGTCCTTCTCATAGGACCACAGGGCCTGCTGCATCTCGCGCAGCCGGACCAGCAGCGCCACGTCGCCGGACCTGGCCTCGGGGCCGGCGGGAGAGTCCGGGTAGGTCCAGGTCCGGAACTCCTCCAGGGTGCCAGGGACGCGCGACATGCCGAGCGCGACGTGGTAGGGCTTGATCACCTCGTCGAGGAACGTCTCGGGCGAGTGCAACCGCAGCAGCGCGGACGGCGGCCGGGCGGAGTGGTAAATACGGCTCCGGACCGCGGTCACCGGAATGTCGCGGCCGGTGGGAATCTGCTCGTCGGTCAGGCCGGATATCGACTGCAGCAGCGTGCTCTTCCCGACCCGGGCACTGCCGCTGACCCCGATGTTCACGGTTTCGCGCGAGAACCTCGCCTCGGCTGACACGTAGGCCTCTATGGTCTCGGCGATAGCCGTGTAGATTCCATCCAGGTGGGGAATCGTGAGCAGGGGCTCGTCATCCGGCAGGACCGAAGGGTGACGGCGGAGCAGGTCCAAGGCGGCGGCCAGCTCGGTCAGGTTGCTGTCGATATTCCGCCAGCGCGAAATCTCCGCCTCGACCGGCGGAATCTGCTCATGACGGCTACGAAGGAGCCGCTCGATACGCTCGGAGAGCTCTGACGGCATGTCAGGACGCCCTGGCCGCTTCGATCATTTCCCCACCCCAGAATCGATTGGCGCAAACCCGGCAGTTCACATATACGGTCCTTGACGAGAGGACGCAAGGCTTCCCCGTCGTCGCGGAGAACACAATCGTATAACGCGATACATTGCGCAGGTAATGTGACCGGGCATGGTCCCGGGCGCGGAATCATCCTGCACGATCGCTCCGGCGCCTGGCGCCTGGCGCCTGGCGCCCGGCGCCCGGCGGGAGCGCGGCGGCGCGGCCCGGCCCGGCGCGGCGCTCCCTGCGGTGCGGCGGGGTGACGGCACGTCCCGCAGCACGCCGGATGGGCGCCCATCTGCGCAGGGACCTTTCCGGGAAACGCCCCGGGCGCCCTCGCGGTCAAGCCCGGCGTCCCGGCAGCGTCCCAGGTCACGCGAATCCTGACGATCGGGGAGGATTTCGGCTTCGCGGGGGATCTGGGCAACTATGATCGCCCGGACCCTCCGCATCGGCCGGATCCTCCAAGATCTTTTTGAATTTCTGTGTTATGTGGCTGTTACGAGGCGTATGAGGCTTTTGGTACGGCAGATCGGGGCCAGGTAAACCGTTCGGCCTCGTGAATAGGCTGGCTCAGGGCGCGTGCCCAGATCAGCTCTCGTGAATAGAGCGGTGCGGGCCTTGCGCAGTTGCGGTTCTATTCGCTCCGGGGCCGCGTGCGTCAGGTGCTGCCGTTCGCGCTCCCGGCCGGGGGTACCCCGGCGGGGGGCCTGGCCGGGAGCGGCGAGCGGCGAGCGCCAGGGCGTGATGTCGGGGACGGGATCCCGGTGAGGCGTTCGAGGAACTGCAGCACCGAGGTGTGGTCGAAGGTGTCGCTGGCGATCCAGCCGCCCTGCGTCCACGGCGAGACGATCAGGCACGGCACCCGGAAGCCCGGCTTGCTCCGTCCGGATCGTGGCGAACAAATACCGCCACACACACTCGGCTTCGCGAGTAATCGTGTCCGGATCTGTAGGTAAATTTCCGGGTGTGAGCGAGTGAAGGGTTAGGGTGCCGGTATCGCCGTATGAGAGCAGGGGCCAGGTTCACTACACTGGAACCGGTCACCAGATCGGGTGACGCCCCCCGGCACCGGACGAACGAGAATCACGCATGCCCATCCAGCACCAGACCGCCGCCATCGCGACCCGGGACGACCTGCGCAACGTGGCCATCGTGGCGCACGTGGACCACGGTAAGACCACGCTGGTCGACGCCATGCTCTGGCAGTCCGGCGCGTTCCGGGCCAACGCCAACGTGGCCGAGCGGGTGCTCGACTCCGGCGACCTGGAGCGGGAGAAGGGCATCACGATCCTGGCCAAGAACACCGCGGTGCGGCACGCCGGGCTGACCATCAACATCGTGGACACGCCCGGGCACGCGGACTTCGGCGGCGAGGTGGAGCGCGGCCTGTCCATGGTGGACGGCGTCCTGCTGCTGGTGGACGCCAGCGAGGGCCCGCTGCCGCAGACCAGGTTCGTGCTGCGCAAGACGCTGGCCGCCGGGCTGCCGGTGATCCTCGTGGTCAACAAGGTGGACCGGCCCGACGCGCGGATCGCCGAGGTGGTGGACGCCTGCTACGAGCTGTTCATCGACCTGGACGCGAGCGAGGAGCAGATCGAGTTCCCGATCGTGTACGCCTCGGCGCGGGCCGGCCGGGCCTCGCTGAGGAGGCCCGCCGACGGCGAGCTGCCCGCCTCAGCGGACCTTGAACCGCTGTTCACGGCGCTGCGCGAGACCGTGCCGCCGCCCGTATACGAGGTCGGCGCCCCGCTGCAGGCCCACGTGACCAACCTGGACGCCTCGTCCTACCTGGGCCGGATCGCGCTGTGCCGGATCCGCAACGGCACGATCTCGCGCGGTCAGCAGGCCGCCTGGTGCCGCCGGGACGGATCCGTCGAGAAGGTCAAGATCTCCGAGCTGTACCGGACCGAGGCGCTGG
>Ga0335081_10005921_pt1 | contig 19377 bp, 23 predicted proteins | sample Lox_Sample_35_FD_206713 | JGI IMG/M metagenome (GOLD analysis project Ga0335081, IMG submission 206713) | Soil microbial communities from Loxahatchee National Wildlife Refuge, Florida, United States - Lox_Sample_3.5 | ecosystem: Environmental > Terrestrial > Soil > Wetlands | place: USA... | reverse complement strand
AATATGACGAGCTTCTTGATTCTGGAATAAAGGCAGTAATAGCAATCTTGCTTGTAGTAACGTGGATTTTCATTATATCAAAAATAAAAAACTGGATATTTCAAAAACAGATTGTACACTAAGTATTCTCCCACTTGTTTCTTTTTTTGTCATATTCTTCACGTGAATATTTGACTTTAGCTGGGATTCCCATCACTACCGTGTTTGGAGGAACATCCTTTGTGACTACAGCCCCCATGGCGACTACGCTATTTTTTCCAATTGTTACACCTGCCTTAATGACTGCGCGTGAACCTACTATTGCACCATCCTCAATAACAACTCCGATCATTTTTTTGCTTGGAGGATATGGGTCATTGGTTAGTGCTGCAGCAGGTCCGATGAAAACATTTTTTCCAATTCTTGAGAGCGGTGGGATGTACACTAATCCCTCAATCATTGTGTTCTCCCCTATTTTCACATTGTAATCAACATGTGCTAGAGAACCAATCTTTACATTGTCTTCAATTTCTGTATTGTCGCCTACATAAGCAAAGTGCCATATTCTTACATTCTTTCCTAATTTCGCTTTTTCAGAAACAAAATTTGTTACCATATTTTCATCACAAATGCCACGGTAACCCTTTATTTACAATTTTTTCGGGAAGATTATTCTTATTTTTCTTCAAAAATTCTATGTCTTGATTCTTATCTCTTAATTCATCGGGTAACATGATGGGTATTTCATCAACTATAGGATAAAATCTAGAACATTCTGAACAAAATATGGCTCCTTCTGCAACAATCTCGTCTTTTGAGGAAAGCTCGATGATCTCAAGTGGGAAATGCTTGTCTATTGGGCAAGCAAGAATCTCCATCATTTTTTTGTTCATTTGAGGTCCAGATAAATTGGAGTTCCCTTGTGACTAGATAAAAGTGCCGCTTCAGCTATCCTGGTAGTATTAACAGCATGTTCTGGCTTGACACGTATGTTTTCTTTTCCTTGAGTGGCTGCAACAAAATTTTTTATCTCTAAAAGAAGAGGCTCTTCAACATCTTTTCGTGGTATCTCAGCTCCAGAATTTGTTTCTATCTTTACTTCCTGTGTTATGAAATCTGATGAGATTATTGCATCACTGCATACTGCATTAAATCTTCGAATTCTTATTGGGGTAATCCAGTTTGACGAAATAATTGCCACTTTGTTTTCTTTGAAGCCTAGCATTATTGTGGCAAAATCTTCATGCTCATGTCTTATCCTGCCAGACCGTGCAAATACTACTTCAGGAACATCATCAAATAACCACATTGCAGTATCAATATCATGAACCGAAGTATCATAAATTATGCCTACATCCTTGATATGGGGAGGCATTCTATTTTCTCTATGAAATTCTAGCATTATAAGCTCACCATACTTTTTTGTATTGACGTATTCTTTTACAAGTGAGACAGCTGGATTAAATCGCTCGATATAACCTGACGTCAAGACTACCTTGTTCTTTTTAGCAAGTTCTAGCAACTCTTCGCCTTCGTGAGATAAATACGTCATCGGCTTCTCAACAAACACATGTTTTTTTTGTTGTAAGAGATTTTTTGTAATACTAAAATGTGTTGAAGTTGGAGTACAAACAAAAGCTGCATCAAATTTTTCTGAATCTAAGAGCGCATCCACGCTGGTATAATGGTTTACGGAATACTTGGTTCCTAACTCCTCTGCTCGTGAAGAATCGGCGTCACAAAGTGCAGAGAGCGCACCAAGTTGAGAGAGAATTCTCGCATGATTTTTCCCAAACCCCCCAACTCCTATTTGAACAATTTTCATCCTAATACACCGGTGTTATCCAATGAGCATATTTTTTGTTTTTTCCCATAGTTATTTCTGAGTAAGTTTTCTGAATTTGTTTAGTTATTTTTCCAACCTTACCATTACCAACTTTCTTACCATCGACTGAAATAATTGGTGTTACTTCTGCTGCAGTTCCTGTAAGGAATACCTCGTCAGCAAAGTAAATCTCAGTTCGTGGAATTTCACGCTCTACGGTTTCATATCCTAAATCTTTAGCTATTTTGCTTACGGAATCCTTTGTTATTCCTTCTAATGCTGAGGAACTGGACGGTGGCGTCAATAATTTTTCGTTTCTTACCATGAAGATGTTTTCTCCCGGTGCTTCACTAATGTTTCCAAGTTGATCTAACAATATTGCTTCATCATAACCATTTCTTTTACATTCTTGTGTTGCTAATATGGAATTCAGATAATTGCCACCCATCTTTGCTAATGGTGGAGTAGAAACATCATGGATTCTTCTCCATGAAGAGATCCCTGCTCTGATTCCATTTTTGTTAAACAAGTCTCCAAACGGAAACATGACTATGCCAACATGTGTGGGTGTTTCTTCAGTTACGTGTAAGTTTATGCCATATCTTCCCACAAAGTAAAAAGGTCTTATGTAACAGGATTCTTTTACATTGTTTTTTTTACAAAGAGCAATAACTGCATCTACGATTTGTTTATCTGTGAATCTTAATGCAATTGAATACACTTTACCAGATCTTCTAAATCTTTTGATGTGATCATCTAGTCTGAAAATGTATAGATTCTTAGAATTCCAATATCCTCGTAATCCTTCGAAAACCGATGTGCCATAATGTATGGCATGTGTCATTACCGAAACATTTGCTTCCTCATCTTTTACAAACTTGCCATCAAACCAAACAAATTTTGGAATAAAAGTTTTCATATTAAAAACCAATTCTGCCTATAATTAATCTATTTCTACCAAAACCCCATGCTTGGAAATTTCATACCAAGGACTCTATACGTAAGATCATGTGCATTAGCAAATTTCTTTACAATTTCCCAATTGTCTTGAATTATTTTAACTACTTCTGGTTCAACATATTTTTCCCAATCTGTATCCTTCCCTAAAGCTGCCTCGAACATCTTCTGTTTCACAAATGAAGCAGATGTTTCCTTTCTTTTACCGACTTTTGGATTAAGACCATAAATCCTCAGTACAAATGCTTCTGCTTTATCTCCGGTGTAAGTAAAATAATTTTCTTTAATTCCGTCGAGAATTTGCGCTTTGATCTTCCACGAATATGGGGAAATCAATGGCGGCATGTATTTTGCAAAAGGAGCATAAAACGTATAATTTGAACTAACAGATACTGAATCACCAAATATGGACTGAAGCATTTTTTTTCTTAATTCGTAGCTAAAAGGAAAACTTCTACTATTGATCTCTTTTCCATTCCACATGAATATCACAGGGAAAATTTTGACATTGTTGTCGCTTTTTAATTCATTGATTATTTCTACATGAGCTTTTGTGACAGGATTCAAATGAGCAAGATAAATCGCAACTGTCAATTCTCTCATATATTTCTCTGGTATATTTCAATCATTGATTAATTTAAAATAAAATATCTTCATACAGAATGGGGACGATGGGACTTGAACCCACGACATCCAGCGCCCGAGGCTGGCAGTCTGCCAAGCTAACCTACGTCCCCGTACACCTGCCTATAATGATAGAATATTATCTTTTCAAATGAAATTTGTCTATCCGTATGACTCGTACTTTATTTCAAAACTCTTATCTGGTCGCTTATTTCTTTCAGTAACAAATCCTTTTGGTGTGAGAACATCAAGACAACCATCTATGGTTCCTTGCCAACCACAAATGAAGAAGACAGTATTATCCTTGGTAATTCTCTCTCCTACCAGTTTTTCCAGAGGAGACATCTCACCATCCTTTGACTGTAAGAATGTCTCTACTCTTCCTTTTTGACCGTTCCATGTTCTATTGAACCACTCTTCAGGTCTGCTTATGGTTGCCCTGTACCTAAAATTCCACTTGTCTTTACCACGATCCAGACTTTCCTCTTCAAGACGAGTTAGTTCTTCTCTATATCCAAGTTCATCTACATAACTTGCACCATGAAGTACAACTATCTCCCTTTTACTACCTGTGGCATGGAGATGACGTGCATAACTGACAAATGGAGCTAAACCTGTGCCTCCTCCAAAACAGACGATTCTTCTGTCGTCGGGTTCCCCATTAGGTTTCTTCTCTTCAATAGTAAAAGCACCAGTAGGTTTTACCCATGAGATCTCATCACCTTCCTTTGCGCTAAACAGAACTGTAGTAAGGCGACCAGGAAGTGGTTTTCTAACCCATCTTATGTAGAGCTCGATGTACTTTCTGTTTTCTGGATGTGATGCAATTGAGTAAGCTCTTCTGATTACCTTATTTTCAGCGGCAACATGAGCTCCTAACGTTATGAATTGACCTGTTTTGTACTGTGGCAGTTCTCCTTCTTTTGGAACAAATCTGAAAACTGCTAAATCTTCTTTTTGAATTTGAACATATGAAACTATTGCTTTACTTTCTACTACCACGGCAAAAGTTCAATTTCGAAGTTTAAATATCTTATGATATTTTGGTCAAGCTAATTTCTGTTTCGCGCTAAACGTTAATAACGGCACAAAAAAAGTTAATGCGAATCAGATTCATATTCTGATTGAATCGGGCCGGTCGTCTAGCCTAGTAGGATACGCCCTTGGCATGGGTGAGATCGTGGGTTCAAATCCCACCCGGTCCACTTTTACAAATCAAGTTACTGTTATAGTAGAAGTTGTCATGGGTGCAAGTGGATTTATGTCTCGCAAATTATCCCAGATAAATGTCTCAATTTTATATGTTCCACTAATATGCGGCGTCCACGAAAGAGCGGCAGTAAGAGTTTGGTTGTTAACAAGAGAACCTGTGGCATAATTCAAATCAATTATGGCTCCATTAGCATCAACTATTTGAACTATGTATGCCCAATCGGTATTTTGTGAACTAATATCTTTCAGTGACATTTGTAAGTTAAGTTGCTGGTCTACTACGGGAGATTTGATATCTTCGCCAAGAGAATTAACTACTCTGAAATTCGTAGCTGAAACTTCACCATATCCATATGCATAATTAATTCCAATTAAAGTAAAAATGAAAATAAACAAAAGAAAGATCTTCATCGCAACAATTCTTCCATTCTTAGATTTAAATTATCCCAAGAAGAAAGGCCCACATGTCCGAATCTAGAGAAACTATCTACATAGGAAAGAAGCCTCTGATGGCGTATGTTACTTCTACGCTCATACAGTTGGCAAACCAACCAAAAATATCTATCAAGGCAAGAGGGCTTAGCATTGGCCGTGCAGTTGATGTCGCACAGATTATTGCACGCAAAACAGAAAATGCTGGCTACTCAATAGGAAACATCAAGATTGGATCAGAACAACTTCAATCACAGGATGGACGCACTAGGAATGTCTCTACTATAGAAATCGAAGTAAAGAGAAACAATTCCTAGATGGAACCTTGAGAGACATCTCTCTTTTTTGTTTTCAATTAGGATTTTGTTGTATACTTATGTTCCATTTTTTTGAACTTTGATAACTCAACAATTTCATTAAATTGATCAAAATTCACAAGATTGTTTTTTAGCTTAGACGTAGTGCCACTCTTCTTTAACTCCTTGAGAATTTGAAGAGTAGCAAATGTATTTGCATATAACACCGAAAGTGGGTACAAAATAAGGTTAAATCCCATTTTGTGCAAGTTTTGAGAAGAAAGCAATGGTGTAGCTCCACCTTCAATCATGTTTGCAACCAGTGGTGCTTTGATGGATTTTCCTATCTTCCTCATTTCTTCAACAGATTTTGGTGCTTCTATGAAGATGGCATCAGCTCCTATCTCCTTATACAAAAGACCTCGTTTTATTGCAGCATCCAATCCCTCACTTGCTCGGGCATCGGTTCTTGCCACAATTACAAAGTCCTTACTCTTTCTAGCATCAAGCGCAGCACGTAGCTTTTCTGCATATTCTTCTTTTGCAACCACTTCTTTGCCAGACATATGACCACACCTTTTAGGCCATTTCTGATCTTCAAGAAAAATTCCTGATGCGCCCACAGATTCTAATTCATTAACAAGTTTCCACACACTTAATGGGTTGCCGTAACCAGTATCGGCATCAACGATAACTGGAACCGAGACAGCTTTGCATATTCTTCTGGCATTTTCAACAGTTTCAGTGGGTCCAATGAAACCATAATCAGGCATACCAAGTAAGGTAGCCGAAGTACCATAGCCAGTTTGAAACATTGCTTCAAATCCAGCTTTTTGGGCTATCCTTGCAGTTATTGCATCATAAACTCCAGGAAAAACAAGCGGTTTTGATTTATCATACACTAATTTTCTAATGTTTTTCAATTGCAGCTATACAGTTTTACAATTATTTATTGTTAATCGACTTTGATTTCTTTACCCTGTGATTTTTTTTCTGCATTTTCGACCTTTCGTAGCTCTGACTCTAGGAATCTTTTGTATTTTAGGGTCTCATCCTTGGTCATATATGCTATGTTTGAACTAAGGGAATTTCCTATGGAAGTCACACGTTCCAAAAGATCCATGGCTACAAATTTGCCAACATTTCCAATTCTAAAAATGACATCTAGTTGATTTTTTACTATTCTATCTAAAGCCTCTAGATCTTCTGAAACTATTCTTCCTCTCTTAGTAATCTGATATTTACCATCCTTGGTTTCTTCTACTAGTCCTTCATCTAAAAGTCGCCCAAGTAGAGGATAGATCAGACCTGGTGATGGTTTCCATTTACCATCGCTTTGTGCAATGGCAAAATCGATTATTTCCTTCCCAGTACTTGGTTTCTTTTTTAAAACTTCTAAAATGAAGTATCTAGAAAATCCACGCGGTACAGAACTTCCAACTCTTTGAATCCACTCAGAAATCATCGCTAGTGATATCACTAGCGATATATATTAACGATTCGAACTCTAGTTCTTCTCAGAAGACATATTTATGAAGGCTGAAAAGGAAGATGTCGAATAATGGTAAATAGCATTGAATACGATCTTTTGATCGTAGGCTCTGGCCTCGCTGGGTTAAGAGCAGCAATTCAAGCAGCTAAAACTGCACCTTCGATCAAAATAGCTGTGATAGCAAAAACACAAGTTATGCGTTCACATTCTGTTTCAGCTGAAGGTGGTACTGCTGCAGTTCTTTATCCTGAAGATGGTGACACTATTGAATCACATGTTTATGATACAGTCAAAGGAAGCGACTTTCTTGGTGATCAAGATGTAATTGAAAAACTGGTAAACGAAATGCCAAATGAAGTCTATCAAATGGAACACTGGGGTATGCCTTGGTCAAGAAGAGAAGATGGAAAAATTGGTCAACGAAACTTTGGAGGATACAGCTTTCCTCGAGCCACATATGCTCAAGACAAAGTCGGATTCTATGAGATGCAGACTCTATATGATACATGTCAAAAATTTGATAACATAGAATTTTACAATGAATGGTTTGTAACATCAATAATTCACGATAATCAGAAATTTTGTGGTATTACTGCAATTGAGCTTTCAAGCGGTACTTTCTATATCTTCAAAGCAAAAGGATTGATTATTGCTACAGGTGGTGCAGGACGAGTGTACAGTTTTTCTACCTATTCACTATCTTCAACTCCAGATGGAATAGATATGGCATACAGAGCTGGAATGGCTTTAAAGGACATGGAATTTGTTCAATTTCATCCAACTGGAATATTGCCATCAGGAATTCTAATTACGGAAGGAGCAAGAGGCGAAGGTGGTTACCTTCTTAACAAAGACGGAGAACGCTTTATGAAAAAATATGCACCAAGTAAACTTGAGCTTGCGTCTAGAGATGTTGTTTCTCGTGCCATGATTACTGAAATTAATGAAGGCCGTGGCTTCAAGCATGAAACTGGCGTGGATTGTTTAAAACTGGATTTGAGACACCTAGGAAAGGAACTCATCATAAGAAAGCTTCCAGCCATAAGGGAGATCTCACTAAAATTTTCAGGAATAGATCCAGCTAATGAACCAATAGATGTTCGACCAGTTTGTCACTATATGATGGGAGGAATCCATACTAACATAGATGGTGCAACGGAAATACAGGGTATATGGGCAGCAGGTGAAGGTGCTTGTAATAGTGTCCACGGTGCAAACAGATTGGGAGCAAACTCTACTGCAGAATGTTTAGTTTGGGGTAAAATTACAGGAGAGGTTGCAGCTAAATATGTGACGGATAGTATGGCCACTTCACAATTTCCATTACATCTTGTTGCAACTGAAGAAAAGAGAATCTTTGATGGCATATTTCGTGGTAGCGGAAGCGCAAATCCATACGAAGTAAGACAAGAGCTAACCGATACAATGAATGAAAAGGCCTATGTTTTCAGAAATGAGCAGGATCTTGTTGAAGGGCTAAAAAAGGTCAGAGAATTAAGACAAAAAACATGGAAACATGTCGATGATAAAGCTAAAGAGTATAATACTAACTTTACAAATGTAATGGAACTTGACTCCATGTTTCGTGTCGCAGAAGTAATTTTGATGGGTGCAATTTGGAGAAAAGAATCTAGAGGATCTCATGCAAGAATCGACTATCCTGACAGAGATGATAAGAACTTTCTTACTCATACTTTGGTCTATTATGACACAAAAGAACCGGTTATCAAAACACACCCAGTTACAATTACAAAGTACAAACCAGTGGAGAGGAAATACTGATGGCAGAAAGACTCTCAAATCGTGAAGGCATCAAAGGAATGGCAAATCCTACTCGTTACGGAATAGAACGAGTTGCATACTGGTTACAAAGACTAAGTGGTCTTGGATTACTTGCATACTTGATTGGCCACATTTACGAAACAAGTACAATTGTAAATGGAAAAATAGCATGGGACAAAATGTTAGCACTTACAGAAACCCCACAAGGCCATATCATTCTAACAATTGTAATTGGAATGTGTGTTTTTCATACGGGCAACGGTATACGTCTCATGATAAGCGAAAGTGGCAAAGGTCTAGGAAAACCCGGCCAACCTGAATACCCTTACAAAGCTTCTTCACTGAATTATAAACAACGACTCTGCATTTGGGTATCAATAGCACTTGCAGCCTTGGCAATGATGTATGGTGCTGCTGTACTGTTTGGAGATTAAATATGCGAGAAAGCATAATTATGAAAATACATTATGGAACCGCACTCGGAGCGGTAGCATTAGTTGCAGTACATATTTTATTTAGAATGACACAAAAATTTTCTGATTCATTACAATACCAAAATGTTCTTGCAAATTATCATTTTCTACCATATGCTTTGATGCTTGAGGTTGTGTTGGTCTTATTGGCAGTTCATGGATTCAATGGATTACGAGTTATACTTTTGGAGCTAAAACAGGGTGTAGCGTATGAGCGAGTAATTAATTATGGTTCCATTGCAGCAATGGCGATCTTAATTGCTTATGGCTCACGAACTATATTGATGGCAGGAATGGGAATTTAAAAATGGCAACAGTAGAAATCCCAAAAGAACAAAAAGCAGAGGTACCATCATTCAGTTCTCCTGCAACAGATAAACCAACAACAATAACTCTTCGAATTGCAAGATCAAATCCTTCAGAAGGAACACTTACAAAGTTTGATGAATTCAAAATACCTGTTCAGAAGTGGACTACTGTTTTAGAAGCAATTCTTTACGTAAAACAAAATTTTGACCACTCCGTTGCAGTCAGGTATTCTTGTAGACAGGCATCCTGTGGTTCATGTGGTATGAAGATTAATGGAAAGCCAAGTCTTGCATGTTATACAAAGATTTCCGAACTTGACTCAAATATTATTACGGTTGAGCCTATGAACAACTTTCCAATTATTAGGGATTTGACTGTAGATTTCAAACAACTCTTTTCTACCCATAAAAAAATGAAACCATTTGTAATTAGTGAAGAATCAGAAATCACGTCAGGCACAAAAGAATCCATCCAGACTCCAAAGGACCTGGAAAAATTTCTACAATTCTCCTATTGTATCAAGTGCGGATTGTGTAACTCTGCTTGTCCTACCATGTCAACCGACAGCTCATTCATAGGACCTCAAGGACTAACCCAAGCTTACAGGTATGTTGCTGACAACAGGGATAAAGGTACAAAGGAGAGGCTAAAAATTGTCGATCAATCACATGGAATATGGAGATGTCACTTTGCAGGCTCTTGTAGCCATGTTTGTCCAAAAGGAGTCGACCCGGCTATGGCTATCCAGATGTTAAGGGGATATCTGCTAGGATTTGGGAAATAAAATAATCTAAGGCTTTTTTGGATTTTTGCTGGAATTTACTTGATTGTTAATGGCTTCTGCCATAAAGTGATTTGAAACATTCACTTTTACATCGTTGACGTTATCTATCTTTAGTAAGTTATCGTGAACGTCTTGAGCAATCTTGAATCCAAATATTGCAGGACAGAAGGGACTTGTCAAATGCAAATCTACTTTGACTTCTGATTCATTAATGTCAATATTATCAATCAATTCAAGTTCCATGATGGAAACGTTGATCTCTGGATCCACTATTTTTGTCAGTTCATCGAAAATCTGTCTTCTCAAATCTTGAGATGCCTGCGACATAAATAAAAAAAGCGTCTATGCTATATATAACCATTCTAATTCCTAAATTGATGTACAGATCAAGATTAGAAGGAAAGTTAGACGACGTAACATTAGATTTTCTCTCTTCAATCTCAGATGATTTTCAAATTGCTTTGTATGATATTATGGGAAGTCAAGCTCACACTTTGATGCTCTTTGAAAATAAAATTATCACTAAATCAGAAACTATTGAAATTTTGAGCGCTCTTGAAAAATTAAAAAAACAAAATTTTTCACAAAGATCTGATGCAGAAGATATTCACGAACTCATAGAATCTCTTGTGATAAAAAAAGCAGGTAAAGAAACTGGTGGAAAAATGCATACAGCTAGATCAAGAAACGATCAAGTTTCCCTTGACATGCGTATGAAAATTCGTTCTGATATCAATACTGTATGTTTTTGCTTAAATCAAACAATTGAGACACTCGTCTCATTATCCGAGAAATACCAACGTGTTCTGGTGCCGCTATACACACACATGCAACAAGCACAGGTGGGGCTGCTTTCGCACCTACTTCTATCTTATGCCGATGCGCTTTTCAGAGATTTAGATAGATTCTATATGGCATATGGAAGAGTCAATGAATCTCCATTAGGGGCAGGACCTGTTGGAGGAACAAGCATTCCAATTGATAGGCAATCTACTGCCAAGATGCTTGGATTCAAAGGCCTAATTGAAAATTCTATTGATGCAACAACATCACGTGACTTTGTTGCAGAATATCTTGGAAATGCTGCAATCCTAATGACAAACCTGAGCAGGATGGCAGAGGATCTGATCATCTGGTCTACATCGGAATTTTCATTTGTTGAACTTGCCGATCAATTCACTTCTACTTCTAGTGTAATGCCACAAAAGAAGAATCCTGATGTATTGGAACTTGTTAGGGGTAAAACAGCTCAAATCATTGGATATCAGACTGCAGTACTGTCCACTCTCAAAGGACTTCCATCTGGATACAATAGAGATCTTCAACAGATCAAAGTGTCAATATGGCCTACATCCAAAATTATAATATCATCTCTTCTAGTGATGAACTCGCTTCTAAAAACCATAAAAGTAAATGAAAGAAAACTGCGTCAAGCAATTGATGGGGGATATTCTATCTCACTTGACGTGGCAGAACATTTGGTAAAAAATGGGATTCCATTTAGAGAATCTCATAGAATTGTTGGTAATCTAGTACAAATAGCATCTAAATCAAAGAAATCTCTAACAAGCTTAACAGTATCTGATATGAAAAATGTAATTCAGAACAATGAGATTGATGCAAAAGAATTGTACAAGATAATTCAGTCCACCACTCCTGAGACTTCGCTTGCAAGCAGGAGATCTCAAGGATCCTCAGGTAATCACGAACAGCAACGTATGATTAAAGATAGAACAAGAAAAGTTCAAGCCTATATGGTTGGTACAAATAAACGAACTAACGAGATTAGAGAAGCATTTGAACATCTAGATAAGAAGATAAAGGCATTAACAAAAAATAAGAGTTAAGCTCCAACATAACCAAAAATACTTGAAAAATGTAAATTAAACCAAAATTTTTTACACGTAGTCAAGGCTAAAGTCGTGATTTTAATGCGAGAATCTTGACTTTTCTATTGATTTTACTTCACATGGCTACAGATAACAACTTCTGGCAATGAGGTGTACAGTATGTACCAATTCGTACAACCACAATCGAACAACCCTAACTATACTGCGGGTCAAACGTGGGGGGCTTTGAAGAAAGCATGGCGGGGATACAAGATTGCAAAAGTGCAATCTGACCACGGCAAAATGGCAGAATATGCAAAGAAGATCAGAACCCTTCAGAATGATTTGGGAGTTAAGCAAGCAGAATTCCCAGAATTGAACCTGAGTTAGTTAGACTCTCCTTCTTTTTCGAGGTATTATACTCAGCAATAACTATCTCATAAAATTAAGAATTTTCTGAATCATGCAATCTTTACATAATTAAAATGATAACGGGTTCGCGGGGATTCGGACCCCGGACAGCCGGATTAAAAGTCCGGTACTCTACCTGGCTGAGCTACGAACCCATAGCGAAGGGTGTCAGGTGTGTATAATTTAGTCTTTTACAAAATTTTTAGATGAAAAGAAAGCTTTAAACTCAGATTTTTGTCCACAATATTTCACGCCCTTGTAGTATAGAGGGGATGTGGATAAAATCCAATCCTTGTATAACCCGGTCTAGAATGGGGCCCTGTCACGGCCTCGACGCGAGTTCAAATCCCGCCAAGGGCGCTACATCTTTTTCAAAAATTTCAAACCAAATATTTTCTATTGTTGAATATTATGTCAGTTCTAATTTTTTTATAGTTTCATTTAGAATTTCTTTACTTGCAGCAGCAATGAATGATATTCTTGCATCGTAGCTTAGATTTGATTCAAGAGGTTTTCCATTTTTATCCACTACAATACCACCTGCTTCCATGGCAATTAGATAACCTGCAGCGACATCAGTGACTCTGAGTTTTTCCCTAATATCTACAAACAAGTCCACTAATCCACGGGCAAATATTGCTAGCTCTAGTGCTACAGCTCCAAAATGTCTAATGTGATTTGACGCAGAAATTATTGGTGATAGTTTTTGTAGAGATTCTGGAGAGGTTCCAGATATATCAAGACCTACAACAAAGTAAAGTGGTTGTTCTTTGTGTACTTGAATCCTTTTTCCATTCATGAATGCACCTTTTCCCTTTGATGCAGAATATAGTTCACCAGTATACAGATCAATTATCACTGCATCGGTAACAGAACTCAACTTATCACTAGTAGCAAAAGCTAGTGAACAACAAGAAAATGGAATTCCCCTTACTGCATTAGTTGAACCATCCACCGCATCCATTATCACATATCCTCTTGAACTATTTGAAATTTCAATACGACCACATTCTTCGCCTAGAACAGTACATGAAAAATTGATTTCTTTGAGATAATCAAGAACTGTTTTTTCTGCTACTATATCTATTCTTCTTGATATGTCTCCTCCTGCACCTCTACCAAAGTCTCCTGCAGATTCACTTGTTCCTGGCAGATGTTTCACGTTATCATAAACTCTTTTTGCTGCATTCTCAAGAACTTCAATTGTTTCCACGGATTTTCTAATGCAAGTCCTAATTTATTTCAAATAACAAAAAATTCAGCTCAATGCATAAATATCAAAAGAAGATGTGCCAATATGTGAGCAGTAAAGACGAGTCAGTTTTCAGCAAAGAAGCGTTAATGTCAACAAAACCAGGAAAAGACATTGTAAAGCAGGCGCTGTTTAAAAGTAAAGGTTATCGACAATTTGATAAATACAAAAAGGAAGCTGAAGAAGAATTTCCCAAATTCACTAAACGATTTACGGAAGATCTGCTAAGAGAAATAAAATCTGATAGTAATCCTTCAGATACACAAGATAAATTCGCTGCAGAGGTGGGCTCAAGCGAGATTGTATTGGCCAAGTCTCAGATAGAAACAGTGAAAAAAAGGCTTGAAAATTATGAAACTTTACAAGATCGAGTATCTAGAATTCTAAACTCCAACTTTGTCAAAATGACGTTTCCAGTTTTTAGTGCCTTGTATGATGCTGCATCACAACATTTTGGCGACACGGCTGACATGAAAAAGAAGACCGACATAGTGGATGGTCATATAATAGCAATAGATCTCAGCGAGCCAATGGACAGGATTATGGATCGAGATGAAGATGTAGATTATCTAGATGATTACAAGTTAATGAATCCATATATTTTACAACTTGCAAGAAAAAAAATTAAAAGTGGAGGAGAGGAAGTCTTGGAAGAATTTGAACGGGGGTTCAAAGATGCCAGAGTGGGACAATATGTTGACTTTAAACTAAAGACAAAACCAAAGAGTATTACAGAAGAAGCAATGATTGAGTGCTACAAAAAGTATAGAGCCGTTATGGGAACTGCTGGAAAAAATATGGCTCTGGCAAGATTGCCTCTTGGTGAAATATTCTATCTTGGCATGGCCAAGGCAGCAGAATCAGTAGGATGCGGCAATGAGATTGAAGACTCGATTAAAAACAAATTTGTCAAAATACCTTCTTGGCCGCTTTATTATGGTCTACTCACTAATGACATACAGAAAGGATTTGAGTTTACTCTGAAGAAAAGCGAATTGTATTTGAGTGAAGCAAGACTGGCCTTAGAACTTTTACCACAAAATTTTTCACATAAAGATTTTCTTGAATTTCTATTCATTACTGTAGAACATTACAATTCATATTGGTTTAATCAACTTGACAAACAAAAACTTTGGTCAGAATTTGCATCAAAGCTTCCCAAGTGATACGATATGATGTGGTCCGAAAAATATAGACCAAAAAATCTCCTTGATATGATTGGAAACGAGGAAGCAAAAGAGTCATTTGTAAATTGGATCGGAAAGTGGATTAAGGGAACAAAACCACTGTTACTTGTTGGACCACCGGGAATTGGGAAGACTACAATAGCAATTCTTGGTTCAAAACTATTCAATTATGATCTGATAAGTCTTAACGCAAGCGATGTGCGAACTAAACAAAGGATACAAGATGTACTAAATCCCGTGATGGGAAACACCACTGTGATGGGAAAACCCATGATTTTTGTAGATGAAGTAGACGGAATACATGGAAGGTCTGATTATGGTGGCGTTGAAGCACTTGTCGATATTCTAAAAGAGCCAACTGTGCCAATAGTTTTGGCCGCAAATTCTGATACTTCTGACAAGATGAAATCAATAAAAAAAGTCACTACAACCGTAAGAATGCGACCAATTCCTCCAAGACTCATGAGATTTTATCTGGAGGAAATTCTACGTCGAGAGGGAGCTTCCCTTCAAATTGGTTCTTTAATAAAATTGGTTCTTAATTCTAGAGGAGACATAAGATCGATGTTAAATTCTGCACAGGCACTAATTGGGGGATTTGAGCCTCAAACAGATAGATCTTTTGAAACAACAGACATCGAAACTACTATCAATGCTTTTTTCAAAGCAAAGTCAATTGATGAAGCTACAGCAATTTTGTATTCGTTAAGAATCGATCCACAGGAAAAAATCAATGCGTTTTATTCCAGCATTATAACAAGTCCAATTTCCAAAGTGGACATGCAAGAGATGTTGAATGTTATATCAGAAGCAGATGTGTTGTATGGAAAGATAGTGAGATATCAGGAATGGAGGCTCTTACGATATCTCGATTCAATACTGATAAGATTATACAAAGAAGGAATCGCTGTAAGATATTCTCAATACAACCTCTCTTGGCCTCTGCTGAATAGATTACGTTGGGATGGTAGAGCAATAAAGGAATTGGCTCTAGCCTTTGCAAAAAAAATGCATGTTTCACGTAGTACTTTTTCAACTTTTTATCTACCGTATATTTTGTTGTGTATGAAAAACAAAACACTGGTTATGGATCTTAGTGAATCTCAAAACGAGATCATACAAAAGGAGATGGCTTTAATAAGATGAGCTGGCGTGCTATCCCGATGAAATTTCCTGGAACGTGTGTAGTCTGTAACAAGAAGATCGAGGTAAACGAAGTAGCTCTCTGGGCTAAAGGCTTGGGAGTAAAACATCAGAAATGTGCTCAAGTAAACGAGCTAAAATGTGCAATTTGTGGTGCATCTGCAGGTTGCTTACAATGTGAATTTACTGATGATTGTAACCGTGAAAAAGTTTCACAGTTATGTATTTGTAAGAAATGCCATGAGGAAAAAGATGCTTTTGCACTTTATCAAAAGACTATCTCAAAGCGATTTCCAATGTTAAATATAAAAAATTGATTCTAGTAAAATTTCATTAGATCTCCGAGTAAAAACTTAAAATTTAACCTAACTTGAGGGGAATTGATGGCAGAAGGGACCACAAAGATAACCCCGCTAGACCCAGCATACCATGGAGAATCAAACTATGAGGTAGGTCTTGAAGGTCTTCTAGTCGAAACTAGAGAAAAGTATCGCAAACTGCAATCAGATCCTAATGCAAATAAGGAAATGATACGTGAAGTAGTAGAAGACCTACAGATACTAGAAGGCTTGTGGGAAAACTATCACATCGGCATGAATGTCTTTAGAAATGCAAAGGGTGGTCGAGATGGAATTCGAGAAGTCAAACCTGAGTAAATTAATATAGGTTGGAAGTCGCTTCTATTTCGAATCATGCATTCTGACAAGATTAAAAATTTTTTGCAAAAAAAACGTCAAGCTGATCAAAGTGGTGGAGAAGATAAAATTCTAGCTCAGCATGAAAAAGGTAAACTGACTGCTAGAGAAAGAATCGATCTCCTATTAGACGAAGGAAGTTTTACAGAAGTGGATGCTTTAGTTACTCATCATTATTATGAATTTGATATGCAAAGCAAGAAATTCTTTGGTGATGCTGTAGTAACTGGATACGGCACAATAAATAATAGAAAAGTTTTCGTTTTTGCTTATGATTTTACAGTTCTTGGAGGAACGCTTAGTGAGATGGGTGCTAAGAAAATCACAAAGATAATGGATCATGCTACGAGAACAGGATGTCCAATAATTGGTATAATAGACTCGGGTGGTGCCAGAATTCAAGAGGGAATTCTAAGTCTTGATGGCTTTGCTAGCATCTTCTATCATAATCAACTTGCCTCTGGTGTAGTTCCTCAAATTACTTGCAGTATTGGACCCTCAGCAGGAGGTGCAGTTTATTCTCCAGCTATGACAGATTTTGTAATAATGGTAGATAAACTCGCTACCATGTTTGTAACAGGACCAGAGGTCGTCAAAACAGTTCTTGGAGAAGAAGTTTCATTTGATGATCTTGGAGGAGCAATGGCTCACGGAAAATTAAGTGGTGTTGCTCAATTTGTTGCAAAAAATGAATATCAATGCATGGATATGGTAAAGACACTTTTATCATATGTACCACAAAACAATACTGAAGAACCACCCCATGTAGAAACAGGTGATGATCCAAACAGACTTGATCATAACCTAATCAATATAATTCCAGAGAATCCATTGCAACCTTATGACATGAAAGAAATTATAAATTCAATATTGGATAATCATGCATTCTTTGAAATTCATGAGCTATTTGCAGCAAATATCATTGTAGGATTTGGTAGATTAAACGGAAGAACTGTTGGAATTGTTGCAAACCAACCAATGGTTCTAGCAGGAGCACTAGACATCGATTCATCCAACAAGGCAGCCAGATTCATTAGATTTTGTGATTGTTACAATATTCCAATTGTTACCTTTGTTGATACTCCGGGATATATGCCTGGTACTCAACAAGAACATGGAGGAATCATACGTCATGGAAGTAAACTCTTGTATGCATATTGTGAGGCTACAGTACCGAAAATTACCACCATAATAGGAAAAGCATATGGTGGTGCTTACATTGCCATGGCAAGCAAGAATCTAGGGACAGACATGAATTATGCTTGGCCAACAGCCCAAATCGCAGTTCTGGGTTCTGAAGCAGCAGTAAGAATAATGAACAGAAAGGAACTAGATACTGCAAAAGATCCAGTAGCCTTAAAAAAACAACTTGTAGATAATTTCACTGAAAAATTCGCAAATCCTTATGTCGCAGCATCATATGGTACAGTTGATACAGTAATTGATCCTTCAGAAACAAGACCCGCACTAATACGTGCGCTGGAATCTCTTGCTAACAAAAGAGAACGAAGAATTCCACGAAAGCATGGAAACATAAATCTATAAAGATATGATCGAAAAAATTCTGATTGCAAATCGCGGAGAAATTGCAATTCGTGTAATTAAAACATGTAATGCCCTAGGGATAAAATCAGTTGCCGTTTATTCTGATGAGGATGTTAGCTCTAAACATGTTAAGATGGCTACTGAATCATATCACATAGGTCAAGCTTCTCCAGCTCAAAGCTATCTTAACATGGAAAAAATAGTGGAGACTGCGCAACGCTGTGGTGCTGATGCTGTACATCCAGGTTATGGATTCCTTTCAGAAAATGCAGACTTTGCTGATCTCTGTGAAAAAGAAAAAATCAACTTCATAGGACCTTCTGGTAAATCAATGAGACTTTGTGGAGACAAGATGTTGTGCAAGGATGCTATGGCAAAAGCAAAAGTTCCAACTGTTCCTGGAAGTCCTGGAATAGTTGAAGAAGTTCAAAAGGCTCTTGACATTGCACATGAGATAGGTTATCCTGTTTTGCTAAAATCAGTCTTTGGTGGAGGAGGAAGAGGAATAAGGCTAGTTCACAATGAGAACGAACTAAAACAAGCCTTTGAGCTTGCCTCTGGAGAATCAAAAGCTGCTTTTGGCAAATCCGCACTTTTTGTTGAAAAATTCCTGCCAAAAATTCGACACATAGAGTTACAACTTGCACGAGACAAACATGGTAATGCCGTACACATATTTGAAAGAGAGTGTTCAATTCAAAGAAGACATCAGAAACTCATTGAAATGTCTCCATCTCCAGCTGTAGACCAAAAAACTCGTGATGAAATAGGTAATCTTGCAGTAAAAGCGGCAATTGCTGTTGACTATCATAATGCCGGCACTGCTGAATTTTTAAGATTAGATGATGGAACATTCTACTTTATAGAAATAAATGCAAGACTACAAGTCGAGCATCCTGTTACTGAATTAGTTTCTGGTCTTGATCTTGTTAAATTACAAATTGATATTGCTAATGGAAAGGAAATACCGTTTAAACAACAAGATCTTAAGGTTAATGGTTGTGCGATTGAATGTAGAATAAATGCAGAAGATACATTCATTGACTTTGCTCCGTCAACTGGAAAAATTCCAGATGTCAACATTCCATCAGGTCCAGGAGTAAGAGTAGATACATATCTTTATCCTGGATGTTCAGTCTCACCATATTAC
>Ga0335081_10005920_pt1 | contig 19377 bp, 16 predicted proteins | sample Lox_Sample_35_FD_206713 | JGI IMG/M metagenome (GOLD analysis project Ga0335081, IMG submission 206713) | Soil microbial communities from Loxahatchee National Wildlife Refuge, Florida, United States - Lox_Sample_3.5 | ecosystem: Environmental > Terrestrial > Soil > Wetlands | place: USA... | reverse complement strand
CTCGGCTGGCGGTTCGAGCAGGTCTGAAGACAAGGATAATTGACATTGCGCGGATGCCCCGGTGCCTGCCTCGCCAGCGTTCTTGCATTCCTTCGCACAGCGCTTCATGGCCTGCTCGAGAAGAGTAGTAGCGGCGGCTCGTCAGCACGCGAAGCCCGCACTCGTTCCCGCGCATATGGGTCGCCGGGTCGGCGTGCTGCTTCGTGCAACCTGGCCAGGGTCCGGACAGTAGAGGTCGCCGCGCGCTTGAGCGCGCCCGTGGCTGGCCGACTGCTTCGACGTCAGCTTGACACCGAACGGCGTATGCGGGGACCTCCCGCTCGATGCGACCGGTCCTGGCTCCCGGCAGTTCTTCGACACCAGGGTGCCCTCGTCGTGAAATTCACCGGTCTGGGGAGCGGGGAGCTGGCACTTTCGGTGCGGCTGCCGACCTCGCCTTGCAACCAGTGCATCTTGGAGCACCACCTGTCGGATCCCGATCGGTGGCAGAAGGTCGACCTGGTGCGCCGCCGAGATCCGGCCGGCGGATGGCGCTGCGAAATCCGCCTGCTTGTAGCCGACCGCGGACTCCTCCTCGACAATAATGGGGGCCGCGATCGGGTGGTGGCTGAAAAGGCGACCTTCCGCGTGAAAAGCGATGGCGAGCCCCATCCTGGTCCCGAGCTGGAGCCGGTTGCGCTTGCTCTCGTGTGGTCGGGTGAACCCGGGAAACCGAAACGATTGCGCAAGGGTGAAGCGATCGTACACCCGGAAGCCGACGCCATTTCCAAATGGAACGGTCTGTGCGCCCCGCGGCAAAGTATCGCAGGTGGATGTGGGCGCGATGGTTGGGGTGTTGAAAAGTACGGCGCGCGTTTTCGGGGATCGGGTCTGGTAAGGGGATGGCGGGGATCAGCCCAAGCGCGCCGATCCCAGTCGAGCGAATGTCGCTCGACTGGGATCGCGCCTACGGCGGGTTCGAAGTGCTCTACGCCTCCAGCGCCGCCTCGCCGGCGAGCCGAGAAGCCCTATTGGCCGCGGTCTTGCCACGCGCGCGAAGAGATGGAGGGGAACCCGCTCCCGAACGTCGAGGATCTTGCTCGCTCCACAGGAAGCTGTGGACATCGACGCCGCGGACGCCGGCGCCTGAAGTGATCCCGGGTTCCCCACCTCTCCTCGCGCCGCGTCGCCCTTCTGAGGATCCGGCCCATCTTCAAGGCCTGCGGTTCCTCGGCGTAGAACGTGTTCCACGCATAGTGGTAGAGCTCCTCCAGCTTTCCGGGGGACATCCTTGCCGGCTGGACCACCGCCTGGTCGCCGGTGTAGCGACGCCAGTCCCGAGAGAAGACGCGTCCCAATCTCTCGAAGTGGTCGAAGCGCGTTGTGAATGCCGAACACAGTGTAGCGGCTGACCAGGCGAAGGCCCGATCGGGACGGAATAGAAACCCGACGAAGTCTCCTTGACGAACGCCTTTCTGCCGTATACGATGGCATATACGGCATGGAGGTGTGTCATGGAGCGAACCGCTCGCGTATTTTTCAACAATCGCAGCCAGGCCGTGCGAATTCCGAAGGAATTTCGGCTCCTAGGGTCTGAAGTCTTCATTCGAAAAGAAGGAGAGAACATCATCCTGTCTCCGCGACCGGAGAGCTGGGATGACTACCTCGTCTCGGGACCTGTCGCGCCCGAAGATTTCATGACCGACGTCGAGGCGCTGCCGATCCAGGAGCGCAAGTTCTGATGGCGCTCTACATGCTCGATACCGACACCTGTTCGTACATCATGAAGCGGTCGCATCCTGGGTTGCTTGAGAAGATCCGCCAGGTTCCGCTGCAAGAGCAGATCGTCTCGGTGGTCACTGTGGCCGAGCTACTGTATGGGGTGAGACTGTCCGGAAAAGCCAAGCAAGCACGCGCTGCTTTCGATGCATTTATTCGCCATCTTGAGGCCAGGGAATGGGACTGGGATGCTGCGGCGCACTATGCCGATATCCGGTCTGATCTCAAAAAGCGTGGCCAGATGATCGGCTCGAACGATCTTCTCATTGCAAGCCATGCGCGCAGCCTCGAAGCTATTCTTGTGACAAATAATACTCGCGAGTTTCACCGAGTGAAGGGGCTCAAGCTGAGCAACTGGTCGATATGAAATGGTTGTTTCGCACTCCGGAGTGGTGGGCTGTAAACTGTTGTCCACGCAACAGTTGCCCACCGCATCAAGCGCCGACAATGGCTCAATGTCACGCCAGGCCTTGTCGAACAGATACTCCTGGTCCTCAGTTCCAGAGGATCGGTCGCGACCACTTCGAGGCCGGTCGTAAGTCCAGTACCCGGTTCCTGCACCCACTTCCAGGAGACGGGTCGCCCTCCTTGCTGATGCGCTTCTCCGGAACGGACTCCCCTGGCTGGCACTTCACTGGAGTGAACCCCACGAAACGTCCCACTGACCGGCTCACACTGGGTGTAGGACGAGGTTCAACCTGCGGATCTGTCAAACGCCAAGTAGAGGTGTCCGCCTCCTTACCAAGGCGCTCCCTCAGCCCGAATGCGAGCGGCAAGGGGCACGGCGATAGCACTTTGCTCGGCGCCGGCGACTATCGAGATCGCCCGAGCGCCTGGCAGGAGTGACCGCGGATGAACTCCGGTTTGGTGCTCTCCACCTGCTCGAGTTTCTTCACAGCGGGAATCTTGCGACCAGGAGATTCCGGTCGGTGCCAGGCCGGAGAGCCTGGACGGGCGATCGGGCCCGGCACCACCGCGGGAGTCGCCTCGCTCGATCTCCCCCCCGTCTCGGCGCCATCCTCGACGAGTTGCTCACGGTGCCAGCCCCCATCGCTCAGGTATTCTGGCGCCAGCGCTTCGAGGCCACCGCCGCGTGCGCCGGCCAGCAGCTTCCTCGACAGCTCCGCAGCTCGCTCTGCGCGCGCATTCGTCGCTTCTTCCGAGCGACCAAGCAGCTCTCCTGCCCTTGTCCTCTTCAATCGAGCGCCTCGCGTGGAGCCACGGACACGCAGCTCGGCAGGTCCTGGCGCCGACAAGGATCGTCTTCTCGGACTGCAGCCCACCCTGCCAGCCGTGGCGCATGGGGTCGATCCCGAGCTTTCCCAGCCAGCGGGTGCCGTCCGCTCAAGAGTGTCGCTCGAAACAGTTCCAGGCGTCGCGTGACGATTGACCAGCAAGAGGCACGATTGCTGGGGAGGACCGCATCGCTTGGCAAGGGCCAACCATGTGGCGCTGCCTCCCGCCTCAGTCCCGGAGATAGTGCTGGCTCCAAAAGGTCTCGCCGAGATGGTACGGTGCGCACGGATGACCAACCCCGAGAGAGCAGAATTGCTGTTTCGCCAGGGTTTTGCATGCTCACAAGCGATTCTCGCGAGCTTCGCCGAAGATCAGGGCCTCTTGGCCGAACGGGGCCTTCGGCTCGGCGAAGGCTTCGCGGGCGGCATCTGCGGACTGGGGCGCACCTGCGGCGCTGTGCTGGGGGCGGTCATGGTCATCGGGCTGAAGCACGGTCGGACGCGAGCCGACGACCTCCCTGCCCGAGAGTCGACGGGCGCTCGGGTTCGCCGGTTCATGACCCTGTTCGAGCGGAGCCACGGCAGCACCGAGTGCCGACAGCTCCTCGGATGCGCCATCGACACGCCCGAGAAGAGACAGGCCGCCCGCGACAGCGGCCTTTTCCTGCGCGTCTGCCCACCCCTGGTGCGCAGCGCAGCGGAGCTTCTCGAAGAGATCCTCCCGTAACACGAACTGCCGGGAGCAGCTCGAACCGCGACGGAACAACCGTCGGAGGTCGCCTTTCGAGAACGCTGGACCGTCGCCGCAGGCGACACCATGTGACGGGATCTGACCGCATGACCATCGAGCACGCTCGGGAAGCGGATATCCCAGCCATCCTCGCCCTTCAGAAGCTCGCGTTCCTTTCGGAGGCCAAGCTCTACGACGACTATTCGATACCGCCGCTCACCCAGACGGAGGAGTCGCTCCGAGCGGAGTTCAGTCGAGCGGTCTTCCTCAATGCCGTGGAAGACTTGGTACTGGTCGGTTCGATCCGCCCCTCGAACACGCGAAACGCGGACGCCAACCCGGCGCTCCTTGCTCCGCTCGGGACGGTGGTCATTTCCCGCGCAGCCGATCGATCGCCGCCTTGGGATTCTTCACGCCGTTCTTGAGCAGCCACCAGGTGACCTTGAGGCCCCCCTGTGCGAGCACACTCAGATAGCCATGCGAAAGGAGTTGCCCGGTGCTTGCCTCGATCTTGATCCGCACCTTGAGCGCCGGGTCGCTTTCCAAGACGAGCTTGAAAAACTCGATTCCAAACTCGCCAACATCGTCGCTCTTGAGATCCGTGATGCGCTTCGCCGCGGCGTCCGGGAGCGCGAGCGAAAAGTCGGGAGATGGTGCTGGCCCTTCCAGGACGACCCCCTTTCCTCCCTTCACGATGAAATGGGCCGGCCCACCGTCGAGAAGCAGAGCCACCTGGGCGTCCTCGTGAAGTGGCTTCGTCGCTTTCTTGGCCGCTTCCGAGTTCTCGAAGAATGTCCTCAAGGCATCGAAGGTCGGGGTCGACATGGCAGCGGACTGTAGGGGGCAGCTCACTCACTGGCAAGCGTTGGATGCAGACGGGACGCGATTCCCAGAAGCGGGTGCGCCCCGTGCCCCGCGTGGGTTGCTCGCCCCACCCCCATTGAAACGAGGGGACACATCGATCGAGCGCGGGCGGGATCTCCCCACCCTGGGCGCTCCGGCTTCGAAGACAGGCGAAAAGATTACGCGCCATCGCTACCAGAAGGCGTGGGTTGGTTCGAGAGCGCTACCTCCAGCCCCCCCGACGGAACCACCCCCAGCCCATCGGCCAGGGGATGACGCAGTTAAGTTCCTCCTCGGAGGCTAACCTCCTCGGGGTTGGCGAGCGACACGCGCTCTTTCGGAGGATGTCAGATTCCGTGGGGCAGGTTCTCCCAGCTGCGGCTCCCATCCTCACGCTCGGTCAAACCTGATCCAGGTACTCTCCTCGTCGAGGTCGGTTCGCCCCTTCCCTTCGCGCGGGTGAGGCGCGCAAGGACATCTGCCGGAAGGGATTCCTCTTGGGAACCGCGCTCCCTGGCCGATCGAACCGGGGACCCCTTGCGACCGAGCAGCGTGGTCGCCCCGGCGTCCTCCCGCGCCACGCCGCGACGCCTGGTTACGCGTGGGCCAAGGGGGCCCGTTGACGCGAAGGGCGGGAAGCGCTTTATAACGCACATGTACCGCCTTGCTCAGCCGTTCCTCTTCGCCGCCCTCGTGCTCGCCGGATGCGCAGGCCACCGCATACCGGGCACCGAAATCAAGGACACGGCCGATAGCCGCGCCGTCATCGCGACCATCGACACGTACCGTCGGGCGGCCGAGCGGCGCGACGCGGCGACGGTCCTCTCGCTCGTCTCGCCGAAGTACTTCGACAAGTCGGCCAGCGGGGATCCAGCCGACGACATCAACTACGACCAGCTCAAGAGCCGGATCGCGAACGACTACAAGAAGATCACCGCCCTTCGCCTCGACATCGGCGTCAAGAAGGTGGACATCGACGGCGAGGCCGCGACGGCGTACGTCCTGTACGACGAGCGCTATCGCATCGCGACCAAGGCAGGCCAGGTCGCGAAACAGGCAAGCGACGTGCACCGCATGCAGTTCGCGCGCGAGGGCGGCGCCTGGCATTTTGTGAGCGGTCTGTGAGCTCGTTCCGGACCGACTATGGCCCGACGAGCTCGCGAAATCCCTCTTCGCCCATGACGCGCAGCGCCGCCAGCCGGTCTCGGTAGCGCGTCCAGTCCTTCCAGGCGAGCCGGTCCGCCGGCAGCGCCGCCAGGTGGAAGGCGTGAATTCGAGAGGCGGTGTAACGCAGCGCCACGTACCGAGAATAGGCATAGGCGGCGCCCACAGTGTCGCTGTCCACCGGCACATGCCGGCGGTAGCCCTCGAGGAGCGCGCGGATGAGCGAGCGGTCGAAGCACTCTCCGTAACACCAAGCGTTCAACGCCACCCCCAGATCGTAGGCGAGCGCGTCGACGCAGCTCATTTCCCAGTCCAGGATCGCCGAGATGCGCTCGCCCACCCACAGGACGTTGTCAAGAAAGAGATCGCCGTGGATGAGGCCTCGGGGCGCCGGCGGCAAGACGCGCGAAGAGAGAAGCTCTTCCCGCAGCATCGGGAGGCAGGGCCTCACCAGCGGGTCGCCGCCATCCGGTTCCAACCCCTCGATCCATCGAGAGACTCGCGACCAGCGATAGGGATTCGATCGCCCGCCCGGGAACTGGGAAGCAAGCGCGTGCAGCCGCCCCAATTCCACCCCGACCTGGCGGCAGCGATCCGGCGTGATGTCGGCGCGCTCGAGCTCCTCTCCTCGTGCGAAGGCGAACAGCATGGCCGGCCGACCGGCCACCTCGACCTCGGTCGCCCCGTCCTGAGCGGCGATGAGGGACACCGCCGGAAAGCCCTTGCCCGACAGGAAGCGCAGGACCTCGGCCTCGAAGGCGACATCCGCTGCCGTCTTGCCCTCGTTGAGGCGCAGAAAAAACCGCTTGCCGCCCGCCCACAGGTGGTAGTTGGTGTTGACGCTGCCTTTCGGCTCCGGGAGCGCGCGCTCCGGCGGCGGTAGCCCATAACGGCGCAGCGCTTCCGCGAGCTGTTCCCTGGAAAGGGGGGTGTAGACGGCCATCCGGGTCTTGTGAAGACGGAGGAACATGCCGTCCCGCAGGCCGCCCGTCAACGCAATCGCGGGTGGCGAGACCGCCTCCGGCGCGCCACCACCGGCTCCGAGCCCCAGCACGACGGTGAGCCCCGTCCCCATGCCAAGTTAGATCACCTTCGCCCCTGCGGGCCGCAAGCGGGTAGACTTCGAACGTGAGCAGCGACAAGGATCACATCGCCCTCTCCGACGAGCACAACTCTCGCGGAATCGAGCTGGCCGACCGCGGCTGGCTCGATGAGGCCATCAAGGAGTTCAAGAAGGCCATCGAGCTCGATCCGCGATCGGCTCACGCGCACGACAACCTGGCCACGGTCTACTCGGAGAAACGACTGTACCGGGAGGCGCTGCACGAATACCTGATCGCGCTATCGCTCGAGCCCGAAAGCGCCACCGCCCACTACAACCTGGGCTGCTTTCTGTCCAACCACGGGCCGGAGATGGCGGAATCGGAGTACCGGGAGGCGATCCAGCTCGAGCCCGAGCACGCCGACGCCCACCTGAATCTCGGCATCGCCTACGCTGACCAAGGCAAGACCAACGAGGCGCTGAAGGAACTCGAGGTGGCCATCGCCCTCGACCCCAAGGACCCGCTCCCGCGCCACGAGCTCGCGGCCCTGTTCATGGATGAGGGCGACTACCGCGGCGCCATCGCCCAGCTGAAGGAGGTGGTGCGCCTGCAACCGGACAGCTTCGAGGCGCACCTCGATCTCGGGATCTCGTACGCGCAGAAGGGCTTCTACGCGGAGGCCGAGCGCTCCTACGCGCGAGCGCGAGAGCTGTCGCAGGACGACTTGTTGCTCAACTACAACATGGCCGCCCTCTATGCGCTTTGGGGGAAGGCGGAGGCATCTCTCGAGGCGCTGGGCCGCGCCATCGCCATCGACCCGAACAGGATCCGAGCCTGGCTCGCGAGCGACCCCATGTTCGACGCCCTGAAGGGCAGGGCCGATTTCGAGAAGCTTCGGTACGGCTAAAGGCTGTCCCGCAATGACGGCAGCTCTCTCGCCCCCACGGATTCCGTCCGCGCCCGTCCGGCATGGTCCAGACACCAAGGCCGGTCTCGTCCGGGGCTGTTTCGCCGAGCCACCATCCTGGCCGCTGAGGGCGTCCGCCTCGTCTCGCCGCCGGACGATCCGCCGAGGGCCTTGGGCGCGGTTTGCTCGGACGGCGCATTCCTCGTAGCAACCGACGAGATGGCATCACCCTGGGGAGGTTTGGGACATGGGACATCTCGCAGGCAACCTGGCGCGCCGGAGCACCGGGCTGGCCGCGGGTCAGCAGATGATCTGCCCTCGCCTCGGCCGCCGGGTCACTTTTTCTTGCCGCCCTTCTTCGCCAGCTCGGCGAGACGAGCCTTCGCGCGCACCGCCGCCGTGGATCGCGGGTAGCGCTTTTCGACCTCTTGGAACAGCCCCCGGGCGTCGTCCTTGAGGCCAAGCGGAAGCATGGACTCGCCCGTGCGCAGGAGCGCGTCGGGGGCCTTGTCGGAACGCGGGAAGTCCTGCACCACCTTCCCGTATTCGAGAATGGCCTCGCGGTAGCGGCGCTCGCCAAACCACAACTCGCCGATGCGGAAGTGAGCATCGGCCGCACGTGGATCGCTCGGCCACTTCTTCACGTATTCGGTATAGAGCTCCCGCGCGACGGCTCGTTCGCCCGCCTCCTCCTGCGCCTGGGCGAGCGCAAAGAACTGTTCCTTCTCCGCGGGGCGCTTCAGCTGTTCCGCTTTCTTCTTCGCCTCGTACGTCTCGAGCGCCCCCGTGCCGCGAATCGCGGCGAAGCGCGCATCGGTATCGTTCTTCAGTTGCGCGACCGACGCCTCCAACTGCTCGAGGCGGTGGGTCGACTCCTCAAGCGCGCCCCGCAAGCGCGTGACGTCCTCTTGGAGGTGCTCCTGGTTCACGGCGAGGTCTGCGCCAGTGCGATGCGCGACCGTGTTGAGCTCATCGATCTTGCGATCGACGGTCGCGACGCTCTGGCGCACGAGATCCCGTTGCTCGTCGAGCTTCCTGGCCGCGGTGTCGCCCTGCTCTTCGAGATGAGCGATTCGCGCCTCCATCTCCCGTCCTCGCGATGCGGTGACGCAGGAGGAGGCGCACAGGGCAACGGTGGCGGCCCACCGCCTCACGAGCGGTCAGCCCCCTCGGACCTCACCACGGCGCGGCGGTTCTTCGCCCAGCACTCCTCGGTGCTCTCGCTGCAGATGGGCCGCTCCTTGCCGTAGCTCGTCGTCTTCACGCTCTTGGGGTCGAGACCCAGATTGACGAGGTACCTGCGGACCGATTCGGCCCGGCGCTCGCCGAGGTGGAGGTTGTACTCCGTGGTGCCGCGCTCGTCGCAGTTGCCCTCGATCACCACGCGCCCGCCCTTGCCCCCCTTGAGACAGGAGGCCACCTTGTCCAGAGCGGCGCGCGCATCCGAATCGAGATCGGACCGGTCAAACCCAAAGTGGGCAGCGTTCTCCTCGCCGCCACAGCCGCCCCCGCCTGGCGCTTTTTCGGCGCAGTGACCGGCCTCACAGGCCTGGCCCGAGGGACACTGTGCATCGCTCTCGCAGTCGATTTTCGAGGAGGTGCCGGCGGCGCAGCGCCCATCCTGGCAAGTCTTGCCGGCGCCGCAATCGGCATCCTGCGAGCACTCCGGGCGCGGGATGCACTTGTTCGAGCGGCAGACGAACCCGGCCTGGCAATCGGTGTCGGCACCGCACTCCTGGCAACGCCCCTCGACGCAGAACTTGCCGAAGCCCGCCTGCTCCTTGCAGTCATCGCTCGTCTTGCACTCACCGTTCTTGGGCTTTGACGGACACCCGGCCATCACCACGACCGTTGCTAAAAGTGAAAACAGAAGACTCCGGCGCATCTCGTTCCTCCACCCGTACCAGGGTTGCGGGTCAATTGCTTTCTCTCTCGACTTGTAGGCGCATGTCAAAGAGATTTCTACGTATTATGAACCGGCCACCCAAAGAGCAAGGCAAAAGGCGTCCCTCCGTACTTTGACGGAAGCGCTTCTGCTCCCCCCCAACATGTGGTTGGGTTGTGGGGTCGCCGACGCAGCGGCAAATAGATCGCAGCAATGGTGAGGTAGGCGCCAGCGCTCTTGAATGGGGGTGGGAGCCTCCCTTCTGTTTGCTTGTGAAGCGGGCACGCGCGGCGCCATGAGCGCGAAGAGGTCGTCACCCTTTGCTTTTCGCCACGCCCGTGGTTGCGTTTCACAGACGACATCGGTGTGCGACGGACGGCGCTCGGGTAGAGTCCACCTCCATGGCAGCCACAATCCTCATCGTCGACGACGAGCCCAACATCCTGCTCACGGTCGCCCGCGCACTCACCCTCGAGGGGTACTCGACGCAGACTGCCGGCGGCGGCCGGGAGGCCCTGGAGAAGATCGCGGCACTTCCGGTCGACCTCGCCGTGATGGACGTCAAAATGCCGGACCTCGATGGGCTCGCCGTGCTCGAACGCGCCCGTTCCATGCGCCCGGACCTGCCCGTCGTGATCATGAGCGGCCACGGCTCGATCGAGACCGTCCGGCAGGCCTTCAAGCTGGGGGCCTTCGACTACCTGGAAAAGCCGATCACGGAGCGCGACAAGCTATTGGTGACGGTGCGGAATGCGCTCGCGATGCGCCACCTTGCCGAGGAGAACGCCGCGCTCAAGCGGGCGGTGGGGCGGAACGAAATGATCGGCGGTGGTCCGGCCATGCAACGGCTCCTCGAGCTGGTGCGCCGGGCGGGACAGAGCGAGGGGCGCGTGCTCGTGACCGGAGAGAACGGAACCGGCAAGGAGCTCATCGCACTCGCCCTGCACCAGGAATCGCGGCGAAGGGGCGGCCCATTCGTGAAACTCAACTGCGCGGCGGTTCCGGCCGAGCTCATCGAGAGCGAGCTCTTCGGGCACGAAAAGGGAGCTTTTACCGGCGCGGTCGCTGCCCGCCGGGGCAAGTTCGAGCTTGCCGACGCCGGCACGCTCTTCCTGGACGAGGTGGGTGACATGCCACCCCAGATGCAGGCCAAGGTGCTGCGCGCCTTGCAGGAAGGCGAATTCGAGCGGGTGGGAGGCCAGCAGACGATCAAGGTGGATGTCCGCGCCATCGCGGCCACCAACAAGGACCTACCGGTCGAGGTGGCCGCGGGCCGCTTCCGCGAAGATCTCTTCTACCGCCTCGCGGTCGTGCTCATCCACGTGCCCCCCCTGCGCGAGCGCAAGGAGGACATTCCGGCTCTCGCGGATCGCTTCCTTTCCGAGGCGTGCGAGCGCAATGGCCGGCGCCCCATGACCTTCTCCCGCGACAGCTACCTCGCGCTGCAGGGCCACGACTGGCCCGGGAACGTGCGCGAGCTCAGGAACCTCGTCGAGCGCATGGCGATCCTGTGCGACGGACCAGAACTCGATTCCGCCGATGTGGTCGGCGTTCTGCCCGGTGCACGCAGGCCCCGCCAGGACCGCTTCCGCGAGGGCGCCGGCTTCCACGAACTCGTGGAAGAGGCGGAGCGCGAGATCATCCTCGGCGCGCTCGGGAGGAACGGCGAAAACGTAACGGAGACCGCCCGCACCCTGGGACTCGAACGGAGCCATCTCTACAAGAAGATGAAGGGACTCGGCATCAAGAGGTGAAGGCCGAACGCCTGAGCCACACCTCGAGCGTGTCCCTGCGGCCACGCCCCCCCCGTTCGCTGGAATTCGTTCCTGGCCCAACTGTTTCCACTGAGGAAGTGCCGGCACGGACGATGCACTGGCCCCGCAGTAGCAGGGATGGATGCACGGATCAGGGAGCGGTAAGCGGGCCCGGGCCCAGGCTTGCCGCTAAATGGCACGGACAGCGCCTTGGTCACCAAAGCTGACAAGCACTCAAAAAGGCCCAGGGGCCGGTCCTCGCGCCGAAGTCGCGCGCCGGCCGCACTGGCGCTCGCCGCGCTGCTGGCCATTTGCCTGGGCGGTTCCGCGTGGATCGCGTTGCACGGCCTCCCCGCCTTCGGAACGCTCACGGACTACAACCCCCTCGTCGCCACGCACGTCTTCGGTGCCGACGGCAGCGAGGTCTTCCAGTACTTCCGCGAGCGGCGAACGCTGGTGCCCTTCTCCGAGATCCCCTGGGTCGTGAAGAAGGCGGTGCTCGCCTCGGAAGACGCCCACTTCTACGATCATCAGGGCATCAACTACCTTGCCATCGCGCGCTGCGCCCTGAAGAACCTGTCGCGCGGTCACACCTACTGCGGCGGATCCACGATCACGCAGCAGGTGGTGAAGACGTTCCTCCTCTCATCCGAAAAGCGCATCACCCGCAAGGTCAAGGAAGTCGTCTTGGCGCGGCGCCTCGAGCAGAACCTGAAGAAGGACGAGATCCTCTACCTGTACCTGAACCAGATCTACTTCGGTCACCGTCGGTACGGCATCGAGGAAGCGTCCCGCTTCTACTTCGGAAAGTCCGTACAGAAGCTCACGGTCGGGGAGGCAGCGCTCATCGCTGGGCTGGTCCAATCTCCGGAGCGGCTTTCGCCCTTGAAGCACCCCCAGGCCGCCAAGGATCGGCAGAAGTACGTGCTGCGCCGCATGGCCGAGGAGGGCTTCATCTCGCAGAGGGTCGCCGAGGCCGAGATGGCGAAGCCCCTCTCCGTCGTCCGCCAGACTGGCGAGACTCCCGCCGGATGGTACGCCGACGCGGTCCGGAAGTATCTCGACCACAAGTACGGTGCCGAGCTCGTGGAGACCGGCGGGCTCAGGGTGGACGTGGCGATGGATCCGGCCGCCCAGAAGGCGGCCGACGACGCGCTGACGGCCCAGCTGCGCGCGGTGGACAGGCGACAGGGTTGGCGCGGCCCCCTGGCGCACATCGAGGCGAGGCAGCTCGCCTCCGCGATGCCCGTCTGGCGCGAGCGGCTCAAGTCGACGGCGAGTCGACAAGGCGAGCTCCTCGTGTGGGACCTCGGCCGCGTGTCCGCCGATGATTTCGAGCCCGGCGCGGACCGAGAGGTCGACATCCGCCGCCTGGCGGCGGTGAAGCCGCTGCGGGCGAGCAGCTCCTACGCTGCCCTGGTGACCAGGGTCACCCAGAAGAGCGCCACCATCGATCTGGGAAACGCTACCGGCGTGATCTCACTCGGGAACGTGGCGTGGGCGCGCAAGTGCAATCCCACCTCCCCCACCCCCCCTCCGCGGAAGATGCAGGACGTCGTCACCCCGGGCGACGTGGTGCTGGTGCGACCTGAGGCCGGGCAACACCCCGCCGAGCTGGCCCGCGCGGGCAGAACGATACCGCTCGCGCTCGAGCAGGTGCCCAAGGTGCAGGGCGCACTCGTCGCCATCGACCCCGCCAGCCGGGGCATCCGCGCATTGGTCGGTGGCTACGATATCGCCCTCTCCCAGCTCAACCGCGCCATCCAGGCGAAGCGGCAACCCGGATCGGCCTTCAAGCCCTTCGTGTGGGGCGCGGCCATCGAGTCCCGGCGCTACACGCCCGCCACCGTCGTCTACGACACGCCCGATCTCTACCGCGATCCCTGGACCGGCAAGGAGTGGAAGCCCCAGAACTTCGAACGCGACGAGTACGACGGTCCGCTGCTCCTCAAGCAGGCTCTCGCCCAGTCGAAGAACACCGTCTCGGCGAAGCTCGTCGACGCACTCGGGGTGGATACCGTCATCGGCTTGGCGCACCGATGCGGGATCGAGAGCGACTTGCCTCGCACGCTCTCGCTGGCGCTTGGCGTCGGCGAGGTGACCCCTCTCGAGCTCGTGAACGCCTATGCCACCATCGCGTCGCGGGGCTTCGCCACCCCGCCCTTGCTCGTCCTGCGCGTGCGCGATCAGAAGGGACAGTTACTTGAAGAGAATGTGCCGGTGCGGCCGTCCGAGGCCTACCTGCCGGCGCCAGTCGTCCCGGTGGCGCAGAGCGCGCCCGCACCCCAGGCCACCGATGGCGGCACCCTGGCCAGAGTCCCACCCGTGCCGGGAAGCGGCCTCGAGCCCGCCGTCGCGTTCGTCCTCACCACCATGATGCGCGACGTCATCGAGTACGGCACGGGGGCCGCCGCCAGGTCGCTTGGCCGCCCCCTGGCCGGAAAGACGGGAACCGCCCAGGAACACCGCGACGCCTGGTTCGTGGGATTCTCGCCCGAACTCGTGGCGGGCGTGTGGGTGGGTTTCGATTCGCACGATCCGCTCGGGCCCCACGAGACCGGTTCCGGGGCAGCTCTCCCCGCATGGATGGCCTTCATGCGCCAGGCGCTGGAGCGAGTTCCGGTCACGGAGTTCCAGGCGCCTCGCGACGTGGAGTGGGCCCGCATCGATCAGAAGAGCGGGCTGCTGGCCGATGTAACCTCGGGGGACGCGTCCCTGTCAGCCTTCGTGGCGGGCACTTCACCAACGCGCACGGCCACCGAGACCACCCCGGGATCCGCGCCGCAGAGCTTCTTCATGGACGATCGCTGAGCGGCTTTCCAGCTCCAAACCAAAGCGCTACCTTGGCGGCCAAAAGCCGCACCATGCTCCTCCTCCTGGCAGCCCTGCTGGGCTTCGCGGGTCAACCCGCGAGCGGCTCGCTCGCGCGTGCCGCCGATGACCTCGTGGCTCGCGCAGTGGCGGGGGAGGAGGGCGGCACCGTCGCCCTCGCAGTCGCGGGCACCGACGGCGGGCTCGTCGAACCCACCCAGACCGCGCTGTCGGCCGCGCTCTCGCGGCGCGGCCAGACCGTGGTCCTGTTGAGGGGGATCCAGCTCGCCGATCCGGAGGCAGAGGCGCGCGCTCTGCGGGCCGATCTGTTCCTGCGCGTCCGGGTATCGCTTCTGGGGGAAACCCTGACACTGACCGGTGAGCTCATCCCCACCCGACCGAACTTCTTCTTGCAGCGCGTCCCCACGGCTCGCCCGGGGGGTTCGCGGCTGGTGTCGGCCACCGCGCCAGCGGACGGCCCAGCCCTTGCCATGGCGAGCACCCACCGGCCAGGCACCGGTTCGCCCTCGCTCGTCGCGCTCGGCGACATCGGGGAGCGCGTGCTCGCTCTCGCCGCGGGTGCGGTCGGCGATGGCACGCCGGTGCGCCTCGTGGCCGTGACGCAGACGCGCGTTCTGCTCTTCGATGTGCATTGCGCTCTTCTCGCCTCCCGCCCGCTGCCGGTGGCCCCAGGGGACCGACGCGTGCGCGACCCGGCCGCGGTGGCAGCAATCGGCGACTTGCGGGGGGGCAGGATCGGCTATGCCGTGGCAGGTCGCGCAGAGTCCGAGTTCCTCTCGGCTTCGGGCGACCGCCTGGAGCGCGTCGCCTCGATTCCTTCCGGGGGACTCGCGGCGGTGGTTCCCCTCGCCGCCGGGGGTGCTGGCCCACTGTTCGGGGCCTTCCTCCCGGGCCGCGGCACTCTCGCGGACATCCTCTCTCGGTCTCCCGACCCGCAGGGGCACCCTCGCTCCGGGCGAGAGCTATTCGGAGTGGCCGCGGCGACGCGGCCGGGGCGCGTCGCCTATGCCGCGCTGGGGACCGATTTCACCTTGCGCCTCCTGGGACCGTCCCTCGAGGCCGTCTTTCCCGATATCCCGGCCGTGGGCGTGGGCTTCGCACTGGCCGACCTCGACGGTGATGGCGAGCCCGAGATCGTGGCGTCATCGGCCACGCCTGGCCCTTCCGACCGAGTGCGTGTCCTTCGCCCCGGCGATCGGTCGCAGGTCATCTTCGAATCGCCGCCGGTCGAGGGAATGATCATTGCCGGCGCCGGCGCCGACCTGACGGGTGACGGGATCGAGGACGCGATCTTGGCGGCGGCGCTGCCCAGTGGAACGACGCGCCTCTGGCTGCTCACCTGGGACGCGCACGGAACGGTCCGATGAAAGCCCTTCTCCTCCTCGCCCTCATCGCCATGCTCATGCCCGCGGCCGCCACCGCAGGCGTCCGGCCTCGCTACGGCGGCGAGCTGCGCGTCCTCTTGCCGTCACCGCCGCTTGAGTTCGATCCGGCGCGCATGAACTCCTTCGCCGATCTTGCCGCCGCGCGGGCGACCCAGGCGACATTGCTCGAGCACGACAGCCGGGGCGCGCTTCGCCCTGGCCTTCTCGAAACCTTGCCCGCGCCCGAGGACGGAGGTCGCTCGTACCGTCTGCGGCTCGCCCCCGGGCTGCGCTTCCAGGATGGAGAGCCCATTGCCGCCTCGGACGTCGCCGCCAGCCTGGCGCGGCTGGCAGGCCCTCCTTCCATCCATGCCTGGTTGACATCCTCCATCGCGGGCGCACATGCGGTGAAGCACGGGCACGCTCGCCTGATCGCCGGGATCGAGGTGCTATCCGAGCGCGAGTTGCGCATCACCCTCTCCTATCCGTTCCTCGACTTCCCTCAGGCGCTCGCGGCACTCCCCTCCGCGATCGTCCGAGTCGACAAGGGCGGCAACCTCGTCGGCGCGGGCGCCTTCCGCCCCGGCGGGGAGCGGCGCTTCCAAGCCTTCGACGATTGCGAGGGAGGAAGACCCTTTGCGGACTCGCTCGCGCTCGCCGGAGCGGACGCGCGGGCAGCCGCGCCCGCCCTCGCGGACCACCGCGCGGACATCGCCATCAGACCAGAACTGGTGGAGGGGGGCAGTCACCTCGAGACCGCCCCGCTGGGCCTCGTCATGGCCATCGTTTCGCAGCGACTCGGGCCGACAGCAAGAGGCACCTGGGTCGCGCTCGACGCTGTCGATCGCCGCGAGCTGACCCGCTTTGTCCGGGCGCCGGCGGCACCGCTCAATTCTCTCCTGCCCGCCTCGCGAGAGAAGGGCGCGCCGCGGGGAGCAGTGCCCATGCCCTTGCCGCGCAAGATCACCCTTTCTTTCCCCGACAACTCGGACGCGCTGCGCGCAGCCGCGGCGCGGATCCAGGTGAGCCTCTACGACCGGGGAGTGAAGGTCGCTCTGGAGACCACGCCGGCGCGCCTCTTCGCGGCCCGCCTGGCGAGCGGCGACTTCGACGTGGCCCTGCTCCCCGTCTGGCTCGTCTCTCCAGTTCCGGCGCTCGCGCTCGCCCAGATTGCGGCGGCAACCGGTGGCTTCGAGCGCGCTGCGCGGGTGCTCGCCCAGGCGGCCGGCGCCGACGCGGTCGCGCTGTCAAGGCTCTCTTCATCGCTCGAGACCGACCTGCTCGCCGTGCCCCTCTTCTCGACGGGTCTGCGAGTGGCGGCGCGGGAGGGCGTCGAGGGCCTGTGGCTCCACGAGGACGGAACCCCCGAGCTCGGCGACGCGTGGCTCTGGCCGGAGGGGAGCAGGGGACCGTGACGCTGCGGGCCAAGCTCACCGTCGCCTTCGCGCTCTTTGCGGCGGTACCGGTCCTCGCTGCGCTCTGGCCAGTCCGGCGCGCGCTCGCGGAAGCCCTCGACGCCGAGTACTCCGCCCGCCTCGACCAGGCAGCGCGAGCGATCGCAGGCGAGTATCGCCGCCTCGCTTCCGACGCGGTTGCGGCTGCGCGCGAGACGGCGCGCAGCAAGGAGGTGGAGGCGCTGGCCCGCGACAGGGGTCAGCCCGGATTCGATCCGGCGGAGGCGGCCGGACGCGCTGCGGAGTGGATGCAGGCGCGCGGCCTGGACGTGCTTGTCATCGCGGACGCGGAGGGGGTCGTCCTCTCATCGGGCCACCTGCTCGCGCGAGCCGGCGACCCCGACCCGAACTTGCGCGCCCTCTTCGCCACCGCGCCAGCCGGGCAGGCGATGCCGCGGCCCGTGGAGCGCGCGACGCCAGAGGGGATCGAGCAGGGGCTGGCGGCGGTGGCCTGGGAAACCGTACCAGGAGTGAATCCGCCGCTGCGAGTCGCCGCCGGGCTCCTGCTCGAGGGTCGATTCGCCGAGAGGCTCGCCGCGCTCACCGGCGGAGAGGTGATCGTGCGCGCCCCTCCAACCGCGCAGGGACGCCCGCACCGGCAGAGGGGGGCGCTCATCGACCGGATCATCGGCGCAACCCGGGCGCGCACGCGACTCATCCCCGTCCCCTCGGCAACCTTCCCGCTCGCAACGATCGAGGTCACCCTGCCGGTGAGCGGACTGGCGCGGGCCCAAGCGACGGTGGCGTTTGCGCTCGTGGTCGCCCTGGCGGTGGCGGTGGTCGCCGCCACCATGGCTGGCCATCTCCTGGCACGCCGGATCACCCGCCCCCTCGAGGCACTTCGGGATGGCGCACGGCAGGTGTCGGGCGGCGCGCTGGGGACCCGGGTCGACGTGCGCGCAGGGGGAGAGGTGAAGGATCTCGTGGACGCCTTCAACGCCATGACGGCGGAGCTGGCCGCGACGACGACGCGCGCGGCCGCGGCGGAACGGGCCGCGGCCTGGCAAGAGGTGGCGCGGCGCCTCGCCCACGAGGTCAAGAACCCGCTCACGCCGGTGGCGATGAGCGTGGAAACGCTCCGCCTGGCCTGGGAGCGCCGGCGGCCTGACTTCGGAGACATCTTCGACGAGGGCACGAGAGCCATCGCAGAGGAAGTGCGCCGGCTTGCCCGCATCGTCGATGAGTTCGGCCGATTTGCCCGCCTGCCGGCCCCCCAGCCCCGCCCGGTCCCCGCCGAGGAGCTCGTCGCGACCGCATTGGCGCTCTACCCACAGACACAGGGTGGCGTGCGCCTGGAACGGGACATCGAGGCCGATTTGCCGATGGTTCGCGTGGACCGCGACCAACTCTTGCAGGTGTTGCACAACCTCGTGCGCAACGGGATCGAGGCGGTGGGGGAAAAGGGAACGGTGCGGCTCGCGGCGCGGCGCGTGGGCCACGAGCTCGCAATCGCCATCGCGGACGATGGCCCGGGGATTCGAGCCGAGGACTTGCCGCGTCTGTTCGAGTGCTACTTCACCCGGAAGGCCGGCGGGACCGGGCTTGGTCTTGCCATCGCTGACCGGATCGTCAAGGAGCACGGCGGTCGCATCGAGGTCGCATCGCGCCCGGGCGAGGGTGCCATGTTCACGGTCCTGCTTCCCGCGATCTGATGGACGCGCCCCTATCGCACAGGGCTCGCCTTCAGTGCCGCCCTCCCCTCCTTCACGTAGACCTGGAAGCGGACGGTCCGACAGGCGTACTTGGCAATGAGCTGCTCCCGGCTCTTCTGGAGCTTGAGACGGAAGCGGTCGTAGGGCAGGCCCTCGAGCGGCTCGCCGCACTCTCCTCGCACCTTGAGGAACTCCTTGTAGGCGGCCTGCCAGTGCTCCTCATCATCGACGACCGTGGCTGACCTCTGGGGAAGAGGAGCGGACCGCATCTCGGCCGGCTCCGTCCGCGCCAGCGGCGGCTCCGGGAGGGGCGGCTGTGCTTCTCCGAAGGCATTGTCCTGGGATCGGTCTGCCCGCACCTGCACCCCGGCGGGAGCGATACCTCCGAACAGCGGACCGGGCCCCGACTCCGGCCCCGCCTCGGCCGTCTCCTCTTTTCCACTCTCGGGCTCCTCCGAGCTCGCCGGAGAAAAGGGAAAGACGCCGGATAGCGACGGCTGGGGCTCCTCCTTCTCGGCACCCATTCCAAGCGCTTCCAGGGCCTTCTCCGCGCTCGTCAGATCCAGGCTGGACGTTTGCATCGAGGACTCTGCCGGGGGCAGCTCCGCAGGGGCCTCTTCCTTGTGCGGGCTCGAGACACTGGACGTTGCCGCGGGGATGGCAGCAGATCCGAGACTCAGAGAGTAGGCCTCTTCGTGCGGGGGGGCCGCCGCCGCCTCCGCAGCTCCCGCAGCCCGGTTGAGGGCACTGGAGATC
>Ga0335081_10005919_pt1 | contig 19381 bp, 23 predicted proteins | sample Lox_Sample_35_FD_206713 | JGI IMG/M metagenome (GOLD analysis project Ga0335081, IMG submission 206713) | Soil microbial communities from Loxahatchee National Wildlife Refuge, Florida, United States - Lox_Sample_3.5 | ecosystem: Environmental > Terrestrial > Soil > Wetlands | place: USA... | reverse complement strand
CGCTCGGCCCGGTTCATCTTCTGCATCCGCTCGACGATGTGCACGGGCATCCGGATCGTCCGCGCCTTGTCCGCGAGCGCCCGCGCCACCGCCTGCCGGATCCACCACGTCGCGTACGTCGAGAACTTGTAGCCGCGGCGCCAGTCGAACTTCTCGACGGCGCGGATGAGGCCGAGGGTGCCCTCCTGGATCAGGTCGAGGAACGGGAGGCCCTGGTTCCGGTAGTTCTTCGCGATCGAGACGACCAGTCGGAGATTCGACTGGATCATCCGCTGCTTCGCCTCCATCTCGCCGCGCTCGATCCGCTTCGCGAGCTCGACCTCCTGGGCGGCGGTCAGCAGCTGGTGCCGGCCGGCCTCGCGGAGGAACAGCTGGAGGGCGTCGGTGGTCGTCTCGGCCTGCGGCGGCGGGGGTGGGGGAGCCGCCTCCTTCTCCGGCTCCTCGAGCAGCTCGATCCCCCGCCGGTCGAGCTCGCTGTACACCGCGTCCGTCTCCAGCGGGTCGAGCTCGAGCGGCTCGAGGATCTCCTGCAGCTCGGCCGAACGCAGCTGTCCGCTCACCTCCGCCGTCTCCAGCAGCGTCGCGAGCTCTTCGTTTCCGAGGATCGAGTCGATCTCGACCGTCACATGCGTTCCTCTCGGCAACCCGGCTTCACAGCCAAACACGCGTCGGCCGCGGGATCAAGGCCTGCACGCTTCCCGATCCCACGCACGAGAACGTGCGTTATGTCAAGTTCGAATACGAGAACGAGACTACCCGCGGAGTATCGTCCTTGGTGTGATGCGCCTCGCGCTCGGGGTCGCGGTGGTGTCCGCCCTCCTCGCGGCCGGGCCTGCCGGTGCGGAGATCGTCCCCGGGTCGACGGGTGCGACGGACGCGGAGCTGGCGGTCGCGCCTGACGGCTCGCCGGTGGTCGCGTTCGCGGCTGCGGACGGCTCCGTCGTGGTCTCGGCGCGGTCGGCGGACGGGACCTGGGCCGACGGGACGCTGCCGGCCCTGCCGGGCCTCGGCCCGTACGTCGTCGGCCTGGCGGCCGCTCCGTCGGGCCCGGTCGTCCTCGCCGAGGATCCGCAGGGCCGCTGGCTCGCCCTCGCCGAGCAGCGCGCCGGCGCCTGGCTCGTCCGGAAGGTCGCCGCGGCGCCGGCGAACGGCCTCCTCGGGTTCGCCGGCCTGGCGCTCGACCACGGCGGTCGCCCGCTCGTCGCGTACGCCTACGAGCTGAAGAGCGGCAAGACGTGGCTCCGGCTCGTCCACGAGGACGCGAAGGGCCGCCTCGTCGGGGAGCGCATCACCCGGGACGGCTTTCCGTCGAGCGACGTCCTCCCCGCCGCCGCGCCGGTCGTGCTCCCGAACGGCGCCGTCCGCGTCGTCGAGACGTACGACACCGCCACCATCGAATGGGCGCGCACGAAGAACCACAAAGACTGGATCGGCCAGTTCGTATACGGCTCGACGCTCGGCAACCCCGGAGGCGTCGTCAAGTCCCTCGCAAGCGCCTCGGGCGTCTGGAGCGCGTGGACCGAGCTCTTCCCCTCGCTGAACGAGAGCCAGCTCGTGCTCGCGCTGCACGCGCACGGCGAGAGCTCGGTTGTCCTCTCCGACCACGCGTTCCTCGTCTCGCTCGTCCTCGCGCCCACAGGGCCCGAGGTCGGCGGCGACGACTACGTCGACCTCGAGGGCCTGCGCACGGTGCTCGCGGGCGAGGTCGTCGACGCGGCCGGGAACACGCTCGAGCTCGCCGGCGACCTGAAGGGCTACACCGTCGACGCCGCGGGTGGCCGCCAGTACCTCCTTGAGAACCCCGACGGCCTCGAGTGGTACCGTGCAGCGGCGCCGCCGGCCGAGCGCATCTCGCTCGCGGCGGCCGTGCAGGGCGCCTCCTTCGCGCTCTCCGGCGCCGTCCAGGGCGCGACCTCCGGCTCGGTCGACCTCTTCCGCGAGACGCAGGCCGGGCCGCAGCAGTTCGCGACCGTCCCGATCGCCGCCGACGGGACGTTCTCGACCGTCGACCTGCCCCCCACGCGGCCGCTGCTCTACCGCGCCGTCTACCTCGACCCGGTCTCCGGGCTGCCGATCGCGTCGCTCACGCGCACCGTCCTCGGCGGTTGATCGGGCGAGTGCGAGTTATCCACAGACTGCACAAAGGGCTGTGGAAATGTGGATTATTGAATTTCCGCAAATAGCGAGTTTTTCCGTTTCGCACCCCCTTGATCCGCCCTGGACGACCCCCTAGATTCCCATTTGCGCCGAGCGCGGCGCGGGAGTAGGACGAAGCAGGGCCGATAGGCAGTACGGGGAGGCTCGCAAGAGCCAAGTCGGAAGGTCGAGCGGCTCTGTGGACGAAACCGCGACCGGCTCGGCGAATCTTTTTTCTGGGACGGGGACTGACTGCGGTCGTCCCCGTTTCCGCGTCCGGGGTGGATGTGTAGGATCGCCGCGTGTCCTCGACCCCTCGCCCGCCCAGCGTCGACCACGGCGTCGTCTCGCTCCTCTGGGCGATCGGCTTCGCGGCCTTCATCTACTTCGGGCTGCTGGCGATCGGCGCCTCCGGCGCCTTCTCGTTCGTGCTCGCGATCCTCTCGGCCGCGGCCATCTGGCTCTTCGTCCGCCTGCGCGGCGAGGGCGACAGCGGCTAGCTGCGGCTACGCGCCTAGGCCGCGTGGAGCACGACGCGCCGCGCCGTCGGCGCGCCGGAGCAGAGCGCGTACACGAGCTTCCGCGCCAGCTCGGGGCCGAGCACGACGTCGAGGCGCTCGCGGGCGGTGAGCCCCTCGGGCGCGAGGCTCGCGCAGTGCGCGAGCAGGAGCGGCAGGCCTCCGAGGCCCAACCCTTCCCATGACTGAGGTGCTCCGCTCATCCCGCCGTGTGTATCGACGGAGCCGGGCCCGCCGCATGATCCCTCCCGGCAGGGATTGCAATCGGGCTACAGCTCGAGACGCCGCGCGTCGAAGCTCGACGACCACAGATCGGCCCCGAACGTGGCGATCGTCTCGAGGGCGTCGTCCGAGAAGACGTGCTCCACGACGCCTATCTCGCGGTCGTTGTGGAACGGCAGGTCGACGTGCGCGTGCGACACGAGGTTGACCGAGAGCCGCCCGCAGACCGGGCAGCGGACGGCGAGGCCGAGGGTGCCGTCCCCCGGCGCGAGCAGCGAGAACGACGACGGGAACACCGGCCGCGGCCGCTCCTCCGGATAGCAGAAGAAGCTCCAGGGCCACTCCCCCGCTCCGATTCGCGTCGCCGCGAGGTCGCCGAGCTCGTGCGCGACGGGCTCGACGCGTGCCGTCATCAGGTTCAGGAACGAGCCGGCCTCGAGCCCGAGCGGCGCGAGGTCGAGGTCGTCGTGGCTGACGAGACCGTCGTGCTCGTCCCCGCAGGGGCAGTCGAAGCGGACCCGGTAGACGGCCGGGTGCGCCGCGCCGGGCAGCCGCTCGAGTCGCCGGAAGGCCGACAGCGCGACGCGGCATTCCCCCCGCGCCGGGCACGCGAACGCATAGCGGCTCGTCAGGGCGTCGTACATGTGGAGGTTGTAATCGGCGGAACGGACGGAGGTCCGTAGCCGGCCGCAGCGCCCACACTGGGTTCCCCTAGTACGTGATCAGGCTGAAGATGTCGTAGCCGCCGAGCTTGTCCCGGCCGTTGAGGAAGCTCAGCTCGATCACGAAGTTGACGCCGACGACCTCGCCGCCGAGGTTCTCGACGAGGCCGGCGATCGCCTCGACCGTGCCTCCCGTGGCGAGCACGTCGTCGTGGATGACGACGCGCGTGCCCTGGCCGATGGCGGCGGCGTTCACCTCGAGCGCGTTCTCGCCGTACTCGAGCACGTAGCGCGCCGTCACCGTCTCCGGCGGAAGCTTGCCGGGCCGCCGGGCCGGGACGAAGCCGCAGCCGACCTCGCACGCCACCGCCGCGCCCAGCAGGAACCCGCGCGCCTCGGCGCCGAGGACGAGATCGGGCTTGCGCTCCGCCGTCCACGCGGCGAGGGCGCCGACCGCCGCGCGGAGCGCGTCCGGATCGAGCAGCAGCGGGGTGATGTCCTTGAAGCCGATCCCGGGCTCGGGAAAGTCCGGCACCTCGCGGATCTTCGACCTGAGATCGATCATTGGCCGGCGAAGCGTCTCACGTTCCGCCAGAAGAGGAGCTGGGACAGCTCCTGCGCCGCCTGCCCGAGCGCCTGGAGGTCGTCGATCCCCGCCCGTCGCCGCTCCGGGTTGCGGGAGCGCAGCGCGGGCGAGACGAGCGCCTCGAGCAGTCCCGTCTCGCGGTCGGCCGCGGTGCGGAAGGCCCGCAGGTGCCGCGGTGCGATCCCGTACCGGGACAGCGTCTCGCACGCGGCGGCGATGTCCGCGTCGGTCTCGGAGTAGATCCGCTGGCCGGACTCGACACGCGGCTCGAGCAGCCCGTACTCCTCGAGCTCGCGCGCGCGCTCGGGCGCGATGCCGGCGCGCTCGCGGAGCGCGTCGATGTCGAGGCCCTCCTCCAGCTCGCCGAGCGCCGCGACGCGCTTGCGCCGCCGCGCCTTGCCGGCGCCGGTGGCGAGCTCCTCGCGGATCACGCGCAGCGGCAGGAACTCGTCCCGCTGCAGGCGCAGGATCGTCTCCAGCCGCTCGACGTCGTCCTCGCCGAACAGCCGGTAGCCGCCCTGCGTCCGCTTCGGCGTCAGCAGCCCCTGGTCCTCGAGGTACCGGATCTTCGAGATCGAGATGTCGGGGAACTCCGGCTTGAGCCGCCGGCAGACGGTGCCGATCGTGAGCAGGCGCTCGCGGGCCCCCTTCACATGAACAGGTGCCTCCGTCGGCGGCATCAGCGCCTCAGGAAGGTCAGCCGGTACTTGCCGATCTGGAGCTCGTCGCCGTCCTCGAGCTCCGCCGACTCGACGCGGCGGCGGTTCACGAATGTCCCGTTCAGGCTCCCCTGGTCCTCGATGTACCAGCGGCCGCCGCGGTCGACGAGCACGGCGTGGCGGCGCGAGACGGTGACGTCGTCGAGGAAGACTCCACAGTCGGGCGACCGTCCGATCGTCGTACGCTCGTCCTGGGGGACGAAGCTCTCGCCCGAGCGCCCGCCGCCGGAGCGGACGACGAGCGCCGGCCCCTCCACGCCGAGGTCGTCCAGCGTGGAGAGCGCCTCGTCCGCCTCCTCGGCGCTGAAGGTCTGCGTCGTCTCGTCGCCCTCCTCGCGCACGAGGAGGGCGCCGCACTTGGCGCAGTAGTTCGCGGCCTCCGGGTTCTGGAAGCCGCACTCCGGACAGTAGATGTGGCTCATGCCGAGGGCGGCGTGGCCTTCCCGGTGAGGATCTCCGTCAGCGACTCGACGTTCACGTCGTCGAGCACGCTCCGGCCCCCCGTCTTCTGCAGGCGGGCGACGAGCTCCGCCCGCAGGATGTCGATCTTCCCGTGCAGGAGCCGGCGGCGGTACGAGACCTCCTGCTCCTCCTGCGTGTACTCCTCGATCAGCTTCTTGAGATCCTCGTCGGACAGCGTTGCGAGATCGGGCAGCGGTTCCAACGTCGGCCTTTCGCTCGGAGAGATGGGCGCCCCTGAAGGGTCAAGCTGAAGTTTAGCCTTGGATCGCGTCGCGTCCAGAGGGAGCGTCCTCTAGGTTCGCGCTGCGGCCTGCTCACCCTGCTCGATCTCCTCCACGACGCCGCGAAGCTCGTCCGCGAGCTCGCTCGAGATCTCCGGGGTCTCGCCCTCGGCGTAGAGGTGGATGAGCGGCTCGTCCGGGTCGGGCAGCACCTGCGCCCAGCCCCGCTCCTCGAAGACCTTGATCCCGTCGGTGAGGTCGAGGTCGCGTCCGGCGAGGCGCTCGTTGAGGACGCGCATGACGAGGCCCTTCATCCCCCACGGGCATGGGAGCGGCTGGTGGACGAGCGTCGGCTGGGGCAGCTCGGCGACGAGCTCGGAGAGGGGCCGGCCGACGGCGGCGAGCAGCTCGAGCAGGTGCAGGAGGCTCGCGACGGCGTCGTACGCCGGCACGAAGTCGGGGAAGACGTAGCCGCCGGCGACGGCGCCGCCGAAGATCACGCCGCTCTCCGCGGCCGCCTTCGTCAGCGCCGGGAGCGACGCCTCCGTCCGCACGATCTCGAGCGCCGATCCCTCGACGAGCCGGTCGACCTGGCTCGTCACGTTCACGGGGAACGCGAGGCGGCCGCTGCGGCCGCTGCGGACGAGGAGGCTGACGTAGAGCAGGAGCGCCTGCTCGACCGGGATCTCCTGGGCGTGCTCGTCGATGAGGTAGAGCCGCTCGCCGGGGCGGTCGATGACGGCGCCGAGATCCGCGCCGACCGCCGGGACGAGGCGCTTCGCCTGGCCGAGCGAGGCGGCGATCCCGAGGCCCGCGCCCGCGCCGTCGGTCTGGAACGTGTGCGAGGCGACGGACTCGATCCCGAGCGGGCCGAGCACGAGCGGCAGGACGTACGACGCAGCCGAGAAGCCGTAGTCGACGACGACGCGGAAGCCGCGCGCGCGAATCGCCTCGGCGTCGACGGTGTCGAGCAAGTCGCTCGAGTACGCCTCGCGCACGCGCGCGGGATACGACAGCGTCCCCACCTCGGCCGCAGAGACGCGGCGCAGCTCGCCGCGGGTGAAGTGCTTCTCGATCTCGGCCTGGAGCCCGGCGGTCAGCTCGATCCCCGGCTGCTCGAAGAACTGGATGCGGATCACCTCGGGATCGTTCGGGCTCTCGCCGACGTGGAAGCCGGCGCGGAAGCCCTCCGACTTGACGAGGTGGCGTGCGACCGACGCGGGGATGACGCGCAGGTCGGCGACGTCGACGCCGGTCGACGAGAGCCCGGAGATCATCGCCCGCTTGATCATCCGGCAGACCGGCGACCCCTCGCGGCTCGCGACGACGCGCGCGTCGCGCTTCAGCGCCGTCCCGAACGCGGCGGCGAGCCGCACGGCGACGTCCGGCGTGAGGTCGACGTTGACCATCCCGGAGACGCCGCTCTTCCCGAACACGCGCGTCGTCCCGCGCGACTCCCAGATCAGGCTCTCGAACAGCTGCGAGCCGGTCTCGACCTCCTTGTACGGGTAGATGCGGACGCCGGGCATGATCACGCTCTCGGCGCCGACGGTCACCTCGTCGCCGATGGCGACGCCCTCGTGCACGCGCACGTGCGCGCGCAGGTCGCACGAGCGGCCGACGATCGCGCCCTCGACGACGGTGCTCCGACCGATGTAGGTCGACGCGTCGACGATCGAGCGCGACGTGCGCGCCCGCTCGCGCACGGTGACGCTCGTCGACAGCACCGAGTACGGGCCGATCGCCGCGTGCGGCGAGATGCGGCAGTAGTTGCCGATGTAGACCGGCCCTTCCAGCGCCTCGAGATCGTGGATGTCGACGCCGTCGCCGATCCAGACGTTGCCGCGGATGCGGATCCCGCCGATGTTGAGCCGCACCCGCTCGTCGAGCGCGTCGAAGTTCGCCTGGCGGTACTGGTCGAGGTTGCCGATGTCCTGCCAGTAGCCGTCGAGGACGCAGCCGTAGATCGGCCGGCCCATCTCGAGCAGCAGCGGGAACAGCTCCTTCGAGAAGTCGTAGGGCCGGTCGGTCGGGACGTGGTTCAGCACCTCCGGCTCGAGCACGTAGATTCCGGTGTTGATCGTGTCCGAGAACACCTGGCCCCACGACGGCTTCTCGAGGAAGCGCTCGACGCGGCCCTCGTCGTCGGTGACGACGATCCCGAACTCGAGCGGGTTGTCGACCGCCTTCAGCCCGATCGTCACCGACGCGCCCTTCTCCTTGTGGAACTCGACGAGCCGCGTCAGGTCGACGTCGCAGAGCGCGTCGCCGGAGATGACGAGGAAGGTGTCGTCGAGGCGGCCGGCGGCGAGGCGCACCGAGCCCGCGGTGCCGAGCGGCGACTCCTCGACCGAGTAGCCGATATCGATGCCGAGGCTCTCACCGCTGCCGAAGTAGCTGCGGATCGCCTGCGGGAGGAACGCGACGGTGACGATCACGTCGTTCATCCCGTGGCTCTTCAGCAGCTCGATGATGTGCTCCATGCACGGCTTGCCGACGATCGGGACCATCGGCTTCGGCTGGTTCGAGGTGAGCGGGCGCAGCCGCGTCCCCTCGCCGCCCGCCATGACGACGGCCTTCACCGGCGGATGACCTTCCACGCGTTCCTCGCGTACAGCACCGCCGCCACGACGGCCCCGGCGAGGCCGATCCAGAACAGCCATAGCGGCCAGGTCGTCGAGTCCGCGGTGACGATGCGGAAGCCGATCGCGGCGTAGAGCAGCCACGTCGCCGCCTTGCCGAGCCGGCTCACCTCGATCTCGACGCCGCGCGGATGCAGCACGCGGTAGCCGACGATGAGGAGCGCGTCGCGGGCGAGGATCACGACGAGGGCGATCCACGGCAGCCGGCCGTAGACGCAGAGCAGGATCACGGCGGCGTCGATCATGAGCCGGTCGGCGAGCGGGTCGGCGATCTTGCCGAAGCGGGACTCGACGTGCCAGCGGCGCGCGAGGTAGCCGTCGATCTGGTCGGTGACGCCGGCGATCCCGAACACGATCCCCGCGGGCCACGACGGCGCGTCTCCCGCCTGGATCATCAGCACGACGAAGACGGGGATGAGCGCGAGGCGGAAGACCGTCAGCGCGTTCGGCAGCTGGGCGAGCGGTGCGGGCACTGCGCGGGCGGCCATGCCCCGAAGAATACGGTCAGGGGGTCGCGTGGAAGCGACCGGTCCAGTACGCCGTCCGGGTGAGGTACGCGGTGGACGCGGCGATTCCGGTCAGTCCCCAGGCGCCGTCGTACGCCTTGTAGCCCGGCCTCGCCGTCGCCGGCTCGATCTGCGTCCCCTCACCCCACTCGTTGTACGAGGTGACGGTGACGATGTCCGGGTGGGCGGCGATCGCGGCCGCCCAGAGGTTGTCGTACGTCTGGCCGTTCTTCCTCGAGCTGCCGAGCGACGACTCGCCGGCGCGGACGCCGTCGTAGCCCGGCCCGACCGACGGCGCGCAGAGGATGTGCACCGCGTGCGCCTGCGCGCACAGGCGCGCGAACTTCGACGCGCCGTAGTCGACGAAGTCGTAGGTGTAGAAGCCGTCGAACTTCCCGGCGGCGGCGAACCCGACGAGCGCGGTGCCCGCGAAGAGGCGCATCGACGGCGGCACCTGCGGGCGGAGCGCGGCCCAGTCGGAGGCCGCGAAGTCGCGCGGGTGGTAGACGTAGACGTCGCGGATCCCGAGCGAGGCGAGGTACGGGAGATCGAGCGCGACCGTCGCGATCGAGCGCCCCGGATAGGGCTCGAGATGGATCGCCGGCTGGAGCCCGTGGCGCCGCGCCGCGGCGAGCACCATCGGCAGCCGCTTGTCCTCGGCCGAGCCGCGGCCCCACCAGGAGATGATCACCTCGTCGACGCCGACCGCCGCGATCTCCGCCATCTGACTGTCCACGACGGACGGGTCGGAGCTCGAGTAGGCGCCGCGGGCCGGGTAGTAGCGCGAGTAGAGGTCGCCCGGCGGCTGGTGCCCGTTCTGGTTCCAGTGCTGCCACGAGCCGTCGCGGGCCGGGGTGCCGTACCAGGCGTAGTAGAAGATGGCGACGGTCCCGGCGTGCGCCGGGGCGGCGAGGAACGCCGAGGCAAAGCCGACCGCAAGGAGGCGCCGCAGCACACGCGTATCCTCGCGCGCGCGGCGGACACTTTCCAGCGTCAGCTGAGCCGGGCCCGCACCGTCTCGAGCGCCCGGTTGCGCAGCGTCGCGCCCTCGGCTCGGGCCCGCTGCGCCGTCGCGGCGCTGCTCGTCCGGTAGCTCTCGTCCTTGATCGACCCGAGGTTGATCTCGACGTTCAGCGCGGCGCCCTCGAGCGCGCTCGCCGCGAGCAACGCCGCCACACCCGCGTCCGAGGCCGCGTTCGGGTTCCCGTGCTCCGCGACGTGCTCTGCGAGCGCCAGGATGCGGAGCGCGCGCCGGCACACCTGGAGGGGCGGCTCGACCGCCGCCTTGTAGCTCTCCTGGATCTCCGCGCTGCGCGCGGCCTCGAGCTCCTCCGTGTCCTTCGGGAGCCGGAACGCCGCCATCACGCGGTCGAAGGCCGCTGCGTCCTCGTCCACGAGCCCGACGAGCTCCCGGCGCAGGTCCTCGGCCTCCGTCACGATCTCCTCCAGCTCGGCGGCGCGGTCGGCGAAGCCCGGATTCGCGGCCGTGTTCCGCGCGACCATCGCGACGAGGCCCGCCGCCAGCGCGCCCGACAGCGCCGACGCCGACCCGCCGCCGGGCGTCGCCGCGCCGGACGCGAGCGCCTCGGTGAACTCGAGCACGGGCATCTCCTGGAAACCGGTCACGACCCCGTCCCTTCGTCGCCGGGAAGCAGGTGGAACTCGATCACCTTCGAGGCGTCGAAGTCCGGAACCTGCAGGTAGTGGCGCACGACGTCGTCGAGCGCCTCGAGCGGCACCATGCCGACGAGCTCGCACCGCTTCACGAGGACCCCGTACCGCGCCGCCTCGCTCCGGACGAGCTCGAGGGCCCGGTGGATCGGCGTCCCGCGGTAGTCGACGAGGTTCATCGAGACCTGGACCACGCCCTCGTCGGCGACCTCGAGGCCCATCGCCTTCACGTGGCGGAGGCCGCCGGTTCGGTGCCGGACGGCGTTCGCGATGGCCTTGGCGACGGCAAGGTCGTCGGTGCCGAGGTTCACGTTGAAGGCGATGAGCGGCATCCGCGCCCCGACGGCCGTCACGCCGGACCGCTCGTTGAAGACCCGCGGGCCGGCGTCCGCCGTCCAGGCGGGATCCTCCAGCTTGGCGGCCATCCCCTCGTACTCGCCGCGGCGCACGTCGGCGAGGTTCCGGCGGGCCTCGCTCGTGCAGGCGTCCTCGTAGTAGAAGACCGGGATCCCGTGCCGCTCGGCGAAGCTCTCGCCGAAGCGGTGCGCGATCTCCACCGCCTCGGCCATCGTGACGCCGCGGATCGGGACGAACGGAACGACGTCGACCGCGCCCATGCGCGGGTGGCTGCCCGTGTGCCGCCGCATGTCGATCAGCTCCACCGCGCGCGCGGTCACCTCGGCCGCGCACTCCTCGACGGCGTGCGGCTCGCCGAGGAACGTGCAGTCGGCGCGGTTGTGGTCCGCATCCATCGACAGGTCGAGGACCCTCACCGGGTAGCGCGCGAGGACGAGCTCCAGCTCCCGGAGAAACCGGGGATCGCGTCCTTCGCTGAAGTTCGGTACGCACTCCAGGATCTGCATCGGGACGCGCTCACTCCTCTCGGCCGGGACGGCCGCTGAGGGTACCTAGAAGGCGCGCTGGAGGAGACCCTGAGCCGTCCGCGCGTCCGCGTCCGAGAACCCGCGCGTGCTCGCGCGGTAGATCTCGACGAGACCCCAGACCTCGCCGCTCAGGATGAGCGGGAGCATCAGCAGCGACCCGAACTCGAGCTCGCGCAGGATCGCGGCCTCGGGCTCGTCCACCCCGGGATCGTCGAGGGTCAGCGCGTGCGGCGTCCGGTCGGCCAGCACGCGCGCCGTCTCCGGGTAGTCGGAGACGAGGTAGCCCTGGCCGAGCTGGATCGTCTTGCCCTCCTCCGAGTGCTCGACGACGAGGATGAGCATGTCGCCGATCGCCCGCGAGATCCCGCACGCGTCCGCGTCGAGCGCTTCGACGAGGTCGCGTGAGACGGATGAGAGGACGTCGAGCAGTCGCAGCTTCGTGGCGCTCCCCACTGGGCCAGTATCGCCGGGTTCGCGCGCCGCGCGCAGCCCCCGGGCGGGTGCTATTTCGTTTCCGCTTGCAGGTGCTGCTTAACACACCGCGCGAACGCGCTGCTGCCCTGGGTGAGCCCCTTCGCCGTGCACGTCTTCCGCGCCGCCTGGGTCTTCGCGGCGGCGAGGCAGTGCAGGAAGCCCTCGCTGTTGGGGACGAGGCCGTGGTTGAGGCACGTCTGCGCCAGCCGGCCGACGGAGGTGCCGTTCGTGAGCGTGGCGCCGCTGTTCGTCGACGGAGCGGAGCCGAGCTGGTTCTGGACGCACTGCGTGTAGGCGGCGGAGCCGATGGTCAGCCCCTGCGACTTGCAGGTCCGCTGCGCGCCGGCGAGCCCGGGCGGGTTGGCGGCGACCGCCGCCGGCGCGAGGAGAAGCGCCAGGACGACCGGAAGAACCCGCTGCACGCCGAGCTTGCTCATGCCCTTGACCCACCCGAAGTATCGGTCGGCCGCGAGAGCCCCGCAACGGCCGCAACGTAAAGCTCTCGTAAGTCGGGGCCGCCGAGGTTCGAACTCAGCGATGCCCGAGGCTGACCGTGAGACCGACCGGGGCCTTGGGCGCGAGAACAGCGCCCCGTTGCGGGCTTTGGCTGTACACGATGCCGGGGTAGTAGATGTTGGAGTACACCTTGCGCACCTTTCCGACGGTGCAGTGCGCCCTGCGCAGGGAGGCCGTCGCCGCCGAGAGAGACAGGCCGAAGACGTTCGGCACCTTGCACGAGATCGCGCCGCCGCCTCCGCCGCCGCCGCCGCTCCCAGCTCCGCTGGTCGCAAAGGTGATCGTGGCGGACCCGGTTCCGATCGTGACGTTGGCGGATCCGGCCGACGGCGTGTTCGAGGAGATCACGCTCGTCGTCGGGGTGTTCGAGGTCGGGGTGAGCTTGATCCCGGTGACGGCGTAACCGCTTGGAAGGTTCTCGGTGACGGTCACGACGACCCCCACCGGGTAGAACACCCTCGGCGCGCACTGCCCGACAGCGAGATTGAACGACTGTGTCCCGCCCGCCGACGCCGGCGCCGAGGCGATGAACACGTACGTACCCGGAGCCGGGCGCGCACCCGCCGCGTTGCAGATCGTCAGATCTCCGGTGTCCGCACGCTGCCCGTATGCGACCGCCGGAATCAACGACGCCGCCAGCCCTAGGAGCAGGAGCTTTCCGATCACCGACATGCCCACGTAGTTCGGAGCGAAGGCGGTTTGCCCTCCATCCCTCGAACGGGCGCCGCCGTACGGTGAGCAGTGAGTCGGGGCGCCGAGATTCGAACTCGGGACCTCCAGTCCCCCAGACTGGCGCGCTAACCAGGCTGCGCCACGCCCCGCGACGGGCTACACGCTACCGGATGGTGGGCGGGGTCAGTTCTCGATCGTGACGAGCGTGCCGACCGGCGTGTACGGCCACACCTGGGCGGCGGCGTCGAGCGGGAGCTCGACACAGCCGAGCGACTGCGGTGTGCCGTAGGACGCGCGCGGGAACGCGTGGATCGCGTCGCCGCCGTGGAAGTAGCTGATCCACTGGATGCCGGGGTCGACGTAGTGCGAGCCGTCCGGGTTCGTGCCGCTCATCGTTCCGACCGGGATGTGCTCGAACACCGGATACGTGCCGGGCTCGGTCGGCGCGGCGGGGATACCGGTGTTGCCGGGCGAGGTGAGGATCACGCGGCCGTTGTGCCAGAGGTTGAGCGACTCCGGGATCGTCGAGTGGACGAACACGTAGGTGTAGCCCTGCCTCGGCGCTTCGCCGTCGACCGTCGCGGTGAGAAGCGCCTTCCAGAGGGCGGGGCTCGCGGCGCCGTCGACCGGAAGCCCGTGGTCGGTCTCGAAGCGCATCACCGCGGCCTGCGTGATCTCGTTCCAGCGTCCCGGCTGCCACAGCTGTTTCAGCGGCGCCGGTGTGTGCGGGAAACGCCAGCTGAACGCGCCCGCCGGCGCGTACACGGAGGCCGCGAGCTGGTAGGAGATCGACGACGCCGGCGGGTCGGTGCGCTCCTGCCAGCGGACAGGCATGTAGCCCAGACCGGCGAGAAGCTGCTGCAGGCGGAGCGTCGATCCCTGCGAGACGTTCCAGGTGAGCGTCCGAGCGGAAGCCGTGCCGCCGGCGACATACGCGGCCGCCGGCAGGACGACGTGCACGACGGAGCCGAAGGCGAAGCCGAACCCGGCGGGGACGAATTCGATCGTGTGTGCGTCGATCGTCCGCCAGCTTCCCGCCGTCGCCGGCCTCACCGCCGGAACGGTCGAGCGGAGCACCGCGGCGACCGGGCGCGAGAACGTCAGCTCGAGCGGCGCGTTCGGCCGGATTCGCGCCGTCGTTGCCGGCGAGGGCAGTACCTGGGCGGCGCTTCGCTCCGGAAACCAGGTCACGCGGGTCGGTGCCGGCAGCGTTTCCCAGGCGCGCGCTGCCGCGGACACCTCGACGGAGCCGGCGCCCGCGCCGCGCGCTGTGAGCGGAAGGGACGAGCTCGCTGCGATCAGCCGCGGGCGTCCGCCGCCGAGCTTGACGCGGCTGACCGGGATGCTGAACGTCGCGGTCGCCGGCCGACTGTGCAGCACCTCGAGCCAGCGGCGGAGAAGCTGAGCGCGCGGGGTCACGACCGTGAACGCGCGCGTGTCGTCATCTCCGACGAGCCAGGAGGCGAGGCCGGGGCGACGCACGGTCACCGTCACCGTCAGCCGCTCGCCGCTGTCGAGACGGCGCAAAGGCCAGATCCGGCCGTCGCGGTACGCCGCCGGCACCGACGCTCCGTCCGGCGAGCGCACCTCGACGGAGGCGACACGGCCGGCGAAGCCGGGGAGCGCCACCCGAGCGAGCGCGCTCTCGGACGGGGCGAGACGTGGATGCGGCCAGGCGAGAACGGCGGCCGCGAGCGCCGCCTCGACGCTTGCGACACCGATCACCAACGCGAGCAGGACGCTTGTCCGCAACTCCGGCGGCCCCTTTCGTGACAAGCCGAGCCGATCCTTTGTACCACTCGCGACGAACGGCGGCGCCTGCGGCTCGCCGCCCTGCCGTCGAGGTTGGACGGGAGCTGCCGATCGGCTAGCGTTCCGCCTGTCGCCTGCGCCGGCGGGCACCTCGTCCCATGCGCGCGCGACGTCTCATCCCGGTTCTTCTCGCGAGCCTCGTCGGAGCTGCGCTCGTCGAAGCATCGACGGTGTCGGCGTCGCCCGGCCTTGCCGCCCAGCGCCTGCGGGAGAAGACCGTGTACGCGCAGGTCGCGGCGATCAACGCTCGACTCGACGGGGTCGTGCAGGCATGGGACGGGGCGCGCGTGCAGCTCGGCGCGACCGACGCGCGGCTCCGCGAGAACACAAGGCAGCTCGGCGCCGCGCGGTCGAACCTCGCCGCCGCGGAGCGACGGATCGAGCAGCGGCTCGTCGAGCTGTACACGTCGCAGAACCCGGACGGCGTCGCGGTCATCGTCGGCGCGACGAGCATCTCCGACCTGATCGACCGGATCGAGGCCGAGCACGTCCTCTCCGCGCAGGACGCCGCGATCGGCCGTCAGGCAGAGCTCTACCAGGCGCAGGTGACCCGGACGGAGAACGCGCTCCGCACGGAACGCCGCGCGCGTGCGGTCACGGTCGCCCGTCTCGACGCACGCCGCGAGACGATCGCACGCGGACTCGACTCCGAGCGGCGCCTGCTCGCGTCGATCCACCAGAGCATCCAGACGCTCGAGGCGCAGCAGGCGGCGCGCGAGCGCCGGCGTGCCGCACTCGAGCGGGCGGAAGTCGCACGCCAAGCCGCGCTTGCCCGGCAGGAAGCCGCCGCACAGGCGGTCTCCCCTGCCTCCGACCCGACCGATCCTTCTGCTCCGTCCGGCGCGACGCCGTCCGCTCCGGCGGTGCCTGCCGCGCCGGTCGTGCCGGCGCCCGGCCCGACTCCGTACTCGGCGGCGGCAACGATCGCCGCCCGCTACCTCGGCGTCCCCTACGTGTGGGGCGGCGAAAGCCCGGCCGGCTTCGACTGCTCGGGACTCGTCAGCTACGTGTACGCCCAGCTCGGCGTCTCCCTCCCCCACTACACCGTCTCCCAGTGGGATGCGACGGAGCCCATCTCGGTCGCCGATCTCGAGCCGGGCGACCTCGTCTTCTTCGACGGGCTCGGCCACGTCGGCATCTACATCGGCGGCGGCCAGTTCATCCACGCGCCGCACACCGGCACCGTCGTCCAGGTCGCAACGCTCGCCGGATACTGGATGAGCGTGCTCGACGGCGCCCGCCGCGTCCCGTAGATCGCGTAACGGAGAGACGGTGTTCGGCGCGCCGGCTTGACGTCGTGCTCGCTCCTCCCTACCGTGGCGGGCAAAGATGGCGTTGGCGATCCCCACGACCTCGTCATGCTCGTTCTGCGGCGCCGCGGGGAGCGAGGTGAGAATGTTGATCGCGGGGCCGCGAGTCTTCATCTGCGACCGCTGCGTGAATCTGGCCGACGAGGTCGTCGCGGAGCGAGGGCGACGCACGAACGAGCTCGCACTCCTCGTTGCGCTCGACCTCGGTAACCCGAACCTGGACTGCAGCTTCTGCAACAAGACGCGCGACCAAACCGACGCGATGGTGCACGCGCCTCAGCGTCCTGCGATCGGCAAGCACCGCAAGCGCGACCCCGGCGCCCGCATCTGCGTCGACTGCTTGGACCTCTGCCACGAGATCCTCGCCGAGCAGCTCGGCGGCAGTCGCGTCTAGCTTCGTCGAGAAACGCAGCGGTCCGCGGTCGCGTCTTCCCTATCGGATGCCGGTGTCGATCATGAAGTCGACGCGACGAGTGGCGCCGCCGACGACTCGAACAGCGGTCGGTTTCAGGCCGAAGCCGATCCGCGGGATCGAACCGAGGCGAACCATGTACAGACCGGGTGCGAGTCGGATCGAGTACCGGCCGTCTCTGCCGCTCCGCACCTGCGCAGACATGTGACCTCCGGTCGAGAAGACGAGAACCGCACCGACGGCAGGCGCCGTACACGGCGTTCCGACCCTGCACACCGGCATGGTCGGCCCGCGCATGACGACGCCGTGCAATCCCCCGACGACAGCCGCGACGGCGAGCAGCCTCGACACGACCAAAGGGTGCACCCGAACCGGCGGTCTGTCTACAGCCGGCGGTAGCGCAGGAACACGTGGTCGCCGGCGCCGCGGACCGAGGCGAGCTCCGACTCCTCGCGGACGGCCGGGAGCAGCTCGACGCCTTCCGCCAGCGAGGGGCGCGGCGAGGCTCCCCGGCCGGCGACGAGCGGCGAGATCGTCACGAACAGCTCGTCGACGAGACCTCCGGCGATGAGCGCGCCGAACACGCTCGGGCCTGCTTCCGAGAGGATCACCGCGTGCCCGCGCCCGCGCAGCGCGTCGAGCGCGCGGGCGAGGTCGACCCGCTCGCCGGCGTTCACCGCGACGACCTCCGACGCTTCCGGAACCGCTGCGCGCAACGCCGGCGCCGCCGTCTCCGTCGTCAGCACCACCGCGCCCGCCGCGAGCGCGGGATGCGCGGGGTCGAGCGAGCCTCCCGCGGTCACGACTGCGACGGTCGGATGGGCCGGACGGCCGCGCGCCGCCCGCAGCTCGGCGAACGCCTCCGCCGCCGCGGGGAACACGCCCTCGGGACGCCACAGCCCGCGCGGCGACGCGAGCATCGTCCGCGCGCCGAGGACGACGGCGTCCGCGCATGCGCGCAGGAGCCCGACGACGAAGCGGTCGGCCTCGCTGCCGCCCGCGATGATGGCGTTCGAGCGCTCGAGCCCGGGGATCGCGACGACGCCGTCGATCGTCTCGACGAAGTTCGCGACGAGACACGGCTCGGCCAGGCCGAGGCCGCCGCCGTACAGCCGCCGCAGCTCTGCGGGCAGCTCCCACTCGGGGAGATCCGCGCGCTCGTCGAGGAGCCGGAGCGGCGTCAGCGCCCGCGCACCTCGTCGAGGAACTCGCGCCGCAGGTCGGCGTCCTCGTCGTAGAGCCCGCGCCAGAACGTCGTCACCGTACGGGAGCCCTCCTCCTCGACCCCGCGCATCTGCGTGCACAGGTGCGCCGCGGCGAGATGGACGGCGACGCCGCGCGGCGCGACGAGGTGCACGAGCGCGTCCGCGATCTGCTCGCCCAGCCGCTCCTGCACCGTGAACCGGCGCGCGTACAGCCGGACGAGCCGCGTCAGCTTCGAGATGCCGAGGATCTCCGGGCCGGCGACGTACGCGACGTGGGCGGCGCCGTGGAACGGCAGCGCGTGGTGCTCGCAGAGCGAGAAGAACGCGATCGGCCCCTCGACGATCTGGCTGTGCGAGCCGTCGACGCCGGCCGGCCGCTCGGCGGGGAACGCCGTCCGCAGCTTCGGGTCGCCGTCGTAGCCGGCGGTCGCGTCGACCAGCGCCTCCAGGAATCGCCGCGGCGTGTCGCGCGTGCCCGGCGTCGCGAGGTCCATGCCGAGCCCGGAGAGGATCTCGGCGACGTACCGCTCCCACCGCTGCCGGTCGGCCGCCGCGATCGCGCGCGGCTCGACCTCCTCGAAACGCGCCGCCAGCTCGACGACCTTGCTCACAGGGCCTCCTCGGGTCGATGGACGAAGCCGCGGAGCCGGAGCTCCCGGCGAAGCGCGAGCGCGGCTACGAGGCCGAGCTCCGCGAGGACGATCCAGACGAACAGGAGCGGGCGGCCCGCCGCGAGGCAGAGCCCGAACGCCGCCAGCTGCGTCGACATGCCGAGGTTCGCCATGACCGCGACGGTCGCACGGTCGTGGTACGCGGCCCGGGCCGCCGGCGGCAGCCCGCGCAGCCGGCGCTCGGCGAAGCGCTCGACGAGCCGGTCCTGCGGCGCGTAGACGAGCTCGTACGCGCTCCGCAGCAGCGCCGTCGCGCGGCCTTCCGCGTCCGCCATCGCCCGCCCGTCGCCGCCGTGCTCGGCCCGGTAGAGGCGCTCGACGTTGAAGTTGACGCTCAGCACGGCCGTCAGCGCGACGAAGCCCGCGAGCGCGGCGACCCATCGTCCGGTGTAGGCGCCGAGGGCGGCGAACAGCGCCGCGTTCACGAGCAGGTCGACCTCCGAGTCGAGGTAGCGCCCGAACGCGCTCGTCCGCCCGCTCAGCCGCGCGAGCTGGCCGTCCGCGTTGTCGAGCACCGTCTTCAGCTGGACGAGGAGCGCCGCGGCGACGAGCTGCCCGCGCCCGAGCGCGACCGCGCCGGCGATCCCGGCCGCGCCCGAGGCTGCGACGACCGCGGGCGGCGGGACGCGGAGCGGCAGCAGCGCGAGGACGACGAGGTGCGCGAGCGGCCGGAAGACGCGCTCGCACAGGAGCTCCGTTGCCGCCCGCGGCTTGCGGGCGCGATCCAGGCCCCTAAGCAAGCATCCCCTCGTCGACCCGCTCGTGGGCGCGGATCAGGTCGCGCGCGGCGTCCACCTTGTCCCACGTGTTCCAGAGCAGGAACCCGCGCGGGCGATTCGCGCCGTCGACGTACGCGACGACGCCCTTCCGGTACGGCTCGTCCCAGCGCTCGACCGTCGGCAGCCGCGTGTCGACGTCGCCGACCGCCTCGTAGCCGAGGTCGAACATGTCGCTGTAGAAGAACGGGATGTGGTCGTACGGGATGTCCGCGCCGGCCATGTTCGCGCCCACGATCTTCCCGTGCGTGTTCGCGTGATCCTCGTGCTCGACGCGGAAGCGCGTGCCGAGCTCCGCCACCGG
>Ga0335081_10005918_pt1 | contig 19381 bp, 13 predicted proteins | sample Lox_Sample_35_FD_206713 | JGI IMG/M metagenome (GOLD analysis project Ga0335081, IMG submission 206713) | Soil microbial communities from Loxahatchee National Wildlife Refuge, Florida, United States - Lox_Sample_3.5 | ecosystem: Environmental > Terrestrial > Soil > Wetlands | place: USA... | reverse complement strand
CGCGTTCGACGCCGCCGCGGTCGAGTGCCCCGCATAGGTGCGGAAGATCCAGGGTCTATCGCGTCGTGCCTGTTCGCCCATCGGTCGTGCAACGTGCCGAAACCAACAGTGTGACGCCAATTTTGTTGCGACGCAACATCGCTCTGCCCGCGGCCGGGCGGAAGGGCGGGCGCCCGTTCCGCCGGCACCAACAACGCTGGAGGCGCGGCGGCCCTTGGTCGCAGCGCGGATCACGCTCGTCTCCAACCGGGCTACACTGCGGGCGGATGGTGGAGCGCCAACTGTCATTATCTATCTGTTCTGTTTCAGCGAGCCGCGTGTCGCGGGGAGAACCGCATGAACTTTCCGAGAATCGCGTTGTGCTTGGCCGCTCTCATCGCGATCGGCGGCGGTGCGCGCGCAGAGGACGCGGGGAGCCAGGACGGCAAGCTCGCTTTCAATAATGCGTGCCGCACGTGCCACACCGTCAGGGAAGGCGACAACCGGCTCGGGCCGAGCCTGCACAACGTCGTCGGCCGAAAATCGGGCGCGCTGTCGAACTACAACTATTCGTACGGCATGAAGACCGCCGATCTGGTCTGGGACAAAACGACGCTCGACCGTTTCATCGCCGATCCCGACGAGGTCGTTCCCGGCAACCGCATGTTGCCTTTCGGCGGCATCGCCTCCGCCGAGGAGCGCGCCAAGATCATTTCGTTTCTCGAAGCCAACAGCCGCAAGTAAGCGGCACAGTCTCCATCGCCGCTGCGTCAACGCGAAGACCTCCGCGCTCTCGTGATTGCGAGGAGCCAACGGCGTCCGGCCCGAAGCGGCCGGCCCGATGACGGGCTCCGCGACGAAGCAATCAGGACCTTTGCGTCTGGATTGCTTCGCTGCGCTCGCAATGACGAAGTCCGGGCGCGGCGGTTTGAGCCTTGCCGGTGTCCTATTGCACCGGATTCCTCAGCACGCCGATTTTCTCGACCTCGCATTCGATGATATCGCCGGGAAGACAGTACCGCGTCCCCGCGACCAATCCTTCGCGGGGCTGGAAGCGGCCGCCGAGCTCCTTGTCGGCAGACCATGCCGTTCCCGCCGGCGTGCCGGTGATGATCACCATGCCCGGCTTGAGCGTGAAATTCGTCGAGAAGACGTGAATGAGATCGGCGCAGGTCCAGATCATGTTCCGCGTATTGCTCGCTTGCCGAAGTTCGCCGTTGATGCGCGTGCGGATGTCGAGCGCCTGCGGGTCGCCCACCTCGTCGGCGGTGACGATGCACGGTCCGATCGGTGCACTTGTATCGAACGCCTTGCCGCGGCCGAGTTCGTACCAGGTAAAGTTGCCGGACTTGCGCACCTGCCGGTCGCGCGCCGTCACGTCGTTGACGATGGTGTAGCCGAAGACGTGCTTGAGCGCCTCTTCCTTCGCGATGTGGCGGCCCGGCATTCCGATCACGACCCCAAGCTCTGTTTCGCAGTCGAGCTTGCGGGTGAGTTTTTCGTCGAAGACGATGGCCTCATCCGGTCCGATGACACTGTCGGCCGTCTTCAGGAAAAACTCCGGTTCCGTTCCGCTCGTCGGTGAAGCGGCCTTTTCGTCATTATGTTCGCGATAGTTGCTGCCGGCGCAGAGAATGGTGGACGGCCGGATCGGCGCCGCGAGTTTCACCCGGTCGAGCGGGTGCAGCGCGTCGGCGGGGCGCTCGCGCAGCAGTCGGGACGCGATGCGCAATGCGCGCTCTTCGCCGCAAATGAACGAAACGGCGTCGGCGAAGAACGGCCGTTCGTCGGGCAGCAACGAGGAGGCGAGGCCCGGCTCCAATATTTCGCTCTCGAGCAGGAAGCCGAGCCGCACCTGCCGATCCCGCCAGAAGCCCACAACTTTCATAGCCACTCGCCGAGGTTGTCATTGCAGACGGTCGTAATCTTCGTCCGCTCGCGCTGCTGCCGCTCGTCTCGCGCCATTTTACAATTTCGCAAAGCAGCAGGCCAACCCGGCGGGGACTTGGCACTCCAAGGCGCGCCTTATAGCCTCACCGCGCCTCTTCGAAGAGAGAGGACCAAGGAGGACCGCTTATGCCGAATGCCCGATCCTATCCCCATCTATTCTCGTCATGGCAGCTTCGGCATACGCGCATTTCCAACAGAGTGATCTTCGGACCCGTCTGCCCCACATGGGTGCGAAGCGTGCATGAGGGAATTTTCACCGAGCAGGCCGTCGCATACTACGAGGAGCGCGCGCGAACCGGCCTCGGAATGATCATTCTCGGCGGCCAGATCATCGAAAAGGACACGATCTATACGCCCGCCGCCTTCCCCGGCCTCTGGAATGACGAGCAGGTCGAGGGCATCGCCAGGGTGGCGCGCGCGGTCAAGAAGCACGGCTGCGCCTTGATTGCGCAACTGCTGCACGTCGGGCTGCGCTCGCCGACGCCGTTTCTCAAAACCGACCCGGCTCGCGATCCCTACGAATACAACGCCTACACGGTTGCGCCGAGCCAGATGGCGATCGGAGAAATTCCCGGCGGGCCCACGCCCAAGGAACTCGAGGAACACGAGATCGAACGTATCCTGCAATCCTTCGCCGAAGCCGCGAGGCGGGCGATCAGCGCCGGGCTCGACGGCGTCGAACTGCATCTCGCTCACGGCTATTTGCCCTGGCAATTTTTGTCGCCGCTCTACAACAAGCGCACCGACCGCTGGGGCGGCTCCTACGAGAACCGGCTGCGGTTCTCTGTCGAGTGCCTGCGGCGAATCCGGGCGCGGATCGGAGATCGCCCCATTCTCGGATACCGAATCAATTCGACGTCGTTCTGGGAGGGAGACCTCGAAATCGAGGACGTCAAGCGCGTGCATCTCGATCTCGAGCATCAGACCGACATCGACTATGTCAGCGTCTCGGCGGGAGTTCATCACTCCTGGATCCACACCCCGATGACATTCGAGCAGGGCTGGGAACGCGAATATTCTCGCGCCTTCAAGGCCGTCTCGACCAAGCCGGTCCTGATGGTGGGTCGGATCAGCTACCCGGACGTGGCGGAGGACCTGCTCGCATCCGGCGATGCCGATGCGGTGCTGCTGTCGCGCCAGATGATCGCCGATGAACAGTGGCTGACGAAGGTCAAGGCCGGGCGCGAAAGGGATATCAGGCGCTGCGTTGCCGCCAATTATTGTTGGCGATCCGTCGTCCGCGGCAGCCGCGTGCAATGCGCTTACAATCCCGTGGTCGGCCGCGAAGGAATTTGGGGCGCGGCCGCGACGCGCAGAACCTATTCGCCGAAGCGCGTCCTGGTGATCGGCGCCGGGCCCGCGGGTCTCGAATACGCTCGGCTCGCTTCGGGTCAAGGCAACGCGGTCGTCGTCTACGAGCGGGAAAAGGCCGTCGGCGGGCATGTTCGCGCCTATGGCGCGCTTCCGTACCGCCAGCAGTACGGAAACATCGCGACCTGGCTTGCCGACCAGGCGAAAGGCAACGGCGCGGAGATCAAGCTCGAAAGCCCGGTCACGCCTGAGAACGTCGACGCCGTTATCGCCGCCGAGAAGCCGGACCACGTCGTCGTCGCATCCGGGGCCCGCTACCGGCGGGACGGCTTTCAGGGACAGACCGGGAAGCCCATTCCCGGCTGGGAAACCGGTAACTGCGTCGCCTGGGACGAGGTGGCGCTGGAGAAGGTTTCGCCGCCTTCCGGCGAGGCGCTCGTCATCGACGAGATGGCGGATGTGGCGGCGCCGTTGACCGCAGTCAAACTCGCGACGCAAGGCGCGAAAGTCCGGCTGTTGACGAGATGGCCGATGATCGGAATGGAAACTGTGCCGGAGGTGTATTTCCACTGGGTCATGACGTATCTGCACCAGGCGAATGTCGAGCTCCTTACCTCTTACCGGGTCAAGCAAATCAATGGGCGCACGGTGGAGATCGCCAACGTTTACGACCCGTCGCGGTCGCTCCGCATCGACGCTCAGCTCGTGGTGATGGCGACCGCGCGCAGTTCGGAAACGGAGATCTATCATTTGCTGCGCCAGCGCGGCGTCAGCGTCGAGGCCATCGGCTGCGCCGTCGCGCCGCGCACGGTCTACGAGGCGACGCTGGAAGGTCATCGCGCTGCGCGCAAACTCGACGCGTCGCCGTGGACGCGCAGCGGCCGGGACATGGCGCAAAGCCCGTCGCCGCAATATCATCAGGCTTCATCCTGAGCATCTCGCGCCTCTCCGCTCGACGTGGGGCGCCGCGCACGGCGGGACGCGCGCGGCAGTTTCCGCGGCGCGGCTGGCCTCGCATGGATTGCCGGGTCAGGCCCGGCAATGACGAAACAAAAATTCGTTCTCGCGGCGCGTTTTTTGCGTCCGAGCTTGGCCAAAGCCATTCCAGCAACCAAGCCATTCCGAAATTCCCTCGCGATGAGCCGAGGGAGCGGAGCGCCGAAAGGCGCACCTGCCACGTGTCCGCGCGGCGCAGCCAACGTCGCCATTGGCCTGCGCTTCGGGCGCGGTGCGCGCCATGCGGGGCGCGCTCGCCTTCCGGCGCTCCACTGCGGCGCTCGCCGGGATTCTCAGGTCCGGCTCAGCTCCAGGCCAGGCTTCCTGGGACGTGGTCGGGGCGGGCATTACCCGCCCGTTCCTGTCCCAGTCCAGGGTAGCACCTCCCGCGCCGGTCGTAGTGCCGGCGAGCATGATGCCCGAAGCCGCCCCGGCGCGGGTCGCAACTCCGCGCGGAGGAACCGCCCTCGCTCCCGCTTTCAGGAGTGCCCTCGCGACGGCGTCCCTCGTGAGCGAAGTTTTGAAAGTGTAACGGAAATGAGGACAAATGTCAATGGAAATGTGACGGGCGCAAAAGGAGCAAGCGTAGCCCGGATGGAGCGCAGCGCAATCCGGGGCAGGCCTGTCGATCCTTCCCGGATTTCGCTTCGCTCCATCCGGGCTGCGAGCCTGTCGATCCTTCCCGGATTTCGCGCCGCTCCATCCGGGCTACGAGCCTGTCGACCCTTCCCGGATTTCGCTTCGCTCCATCCGAGCTGCGAGCCTGTCGATCCTTCCCGGATTTCGCTTCGCTCCATCCGGGCTGCGAGCCTGTCGATCCTTCCCGGATTTCGCTTCGCTCCATCCGGGCTGCGAGCCTGTCGATCCTTCCCGGATTTCGCTTCGCTCCATCCGGGCTACGAGCTACGAGCCAGCCGGATCCGTATGCGAAAGCAGCGCCCGGTATGCCACCAGCGCCAGCACGATCAAAACGGCCGCGAGCCCGACCTGGGTCTTCACGTAAGGGAAGACCAGGATCAGCAGGCCGGCGGCGGAAAGGCCGGTGATTTCGACGAGCGAGATGCCACGCGGCAGCGCCCAGCGCAGCAGGAAGGCGACGGCGACCGAGAGCACGACGAGGTCGTACATATAAATGTAGGGCGTGGCGATAAGGGTGCCGGCGGCGAGGGCCGCGGCCTTGATCTCGTAGGGAATTCCCAGCGCTGCGCGCGATCCGTCGCCGTCATCGCCCATTGCCGACGGGCGAGGGGAGGCGCGCGCCGTGCCGCGCCACAGCCAGACGAGGCCGGCGGCGACGGCGAGCGCGCCGATCGCCTGCACGGTCCAGGCGAGCGGCTCGCCGGTGCCGTGGGCGCGCATGAAGCCGAACAGGCTTTGCAGCCGGCTCCAGTCCGCGGCGCCTTCGCCGAGGACGACGCGGCCGGTTATCGGCATCCAGTGCGCGAATGCCTGCCAGCTCGCGCTGCCGAAGGCGAGCCACGAGAGCGCGGCGAGCGCGAGCGCCACGAACGCCGCGACCGCGACCGTCAGCCAGCGCCGGTCGGCGATCAACACGATCGGAAAAAGCAAACCGAATTGCGGCTTGTAGGTCAGGAGCCCGAGACACACTCCGGCGAGCGCCGGACGCCGCTCGAGCAGGGCGAGCGTGCCGCCGATCAGCGCCGCGGTGAGGAATCCGTTCTGCCCGGCGGTGATGTTCCAGAGAACGGCGGGAAATCCGAGCGCCAGGAAGACGCCGGCGCGGTTTCTGAGAATGCCGGCAAGCGCTGCCGCGTAGGCGGCGAGCGTCACGACAAGCCAGACGATCGCCGCGGCGAGATAGGGCAGCGCGGCGAGCGCGGCGGCAGCGAACAGAAAGGTCGGCGGATAATGCCAGCCGTAATAGTTCGCGAAATCATGGCCGACCGCGCGCACCTCGGCCGCCTTGTGCTGCGGCCAGTCATAGGCGGCGGCCGGATCGCCGGCGAGCGCGAGCTCTCCGGCGGCAAAGACATTGACGAAATCGTTGGCGATGGGGCGGCCCTGTGCGTCGAGCAGAAAATGGCCGTCGCGATACGCGCCGGCGAGGATCACCAGATAGGCGAGCGCGAGCGCAAGGCCGATCAGAAAAACGCGATGCAGCGCCGGTGATTGAGAGCCGTCCGTGGTCGCGCGGTGGCGGAGAGCCGTTCGCGCCGCGCGCGGGACAAGGCTTTCGCCGCTCATGCCGGAACGCTTTGCGGCGCGAACGCGCGCCGTGCGATCAGCGCCGCAACGACGAGGACGGCGGCGAAGCCGACCGGCGCCTTCACGAACGGGAAGATCAGCACCAGCAGGCAGGCGCAGCCGATGCCGGCAAGCTCGCGATCGAGGAACCCGCGCGCGCGGCCGAGGCGGAACAGGAAAGCGAGCGGCACCGCGAGCACGACCAGGTCGTAGGTGTAGAGATAAGGCGTCGCCAGCATCGCGCCGGTCGCGAGTGCGGCGGCTTTTGTTTCATGCAAGGCGCGGCCGCGCCACAGCATCGCCACCGCGGCGGCGGCGGCGAGAGCGACGATGGCTTGCACGCTCCACGCCAGCGCTTCGCTGCCGCCGAGCGTACGCACAAGTCCGAACGCGGTTTGCAGCTTGCTCCAGTCGGCCCAGCCCGCGGAGAGGAAGGCCTGCGAGGTATGGCCGATATTGGCGAAGAACGCCTGCCAGGCTTCGCCGCCGAAGGCGAGCCACGAGACCGCCGCCGTCAGCGCCGCGACCAACGCGGCGGCGGCGAACACGCGCCAGTGTCCGCCCGCGGCGAGCGCGATCGGAAACAGCAGGCCGAGATGCGGCTTGTAGGCGAGGAGCCCGATCAGCGCGCCGGCGACGAGCGGCCGCCGCTCCATGAGAACGAGCGCGCCGCCGACGAGGCCGGCGGTGAGAAATCCGTTCTGGCCGACGATGAAGTTCGCCAGAACCGCCGGGAACGCGGCGGCGAGGAGATAGCCGATGCGGTCGCCGATAATGGCGCGGATCGCCGCGAGATAGGCCGGGAAGGTGCCGAATACCCACACCGCGTAGGCCGCGGCATAAGGCATGAGCGACAGCACGGCGGCGACGAACAGAAATGTCGGCGGATAATGCCAGCCGAAATAACCGTCGAACGGGTGGCCGACCGCGACCTCCTCCACCGCCTTGTGTACCGGCCAATCGTAGGCCGCGGCGGCATGGCCGCCGAGAGCGAGCCAGCCCGCGGCCCAGACATTGACGAAGTCGGACGCAACGCCGCCCCCGTCCGGCGCGATGAGCCAGGTGCCCTGATGATAGGACGCGGCGAGATAGACCGCGTGGGCGACGACGAGCGCGAAGCAGACAAGTTCCACCGGCGGCGCGAGCTTCGCGCCGGCGCCTCGCGCGGAAGAGATCTCGTATTGGGCCATAGGCGGCGCCGGCCTCGCTTGCACTCGCGGCAAGCTAGGCGGGCTCGCTTGAAGAACTCTTAAGCGCCCCTTCGGTCCGATCGCGCCGGGGCGGCGCTAACGCTTCACCAGCCGCAATATGATCAGCAGGATCACCGCGCCAATGAAGGCATTGATGATCGCGGCGATGAAGCCGCCGCCGATGATGATGCCGATGCGCGGCAGCAACCATCCGGCGATCACGGCGCCGATGATGCCGACGATGATGTCGCCGACCAGCCCAAATCCGCCGCCCTTGACGACCATGCCGGCCAGCCACCCGGCAATCGCGCCGACGATGAGCCAAACGATGATGCTTTCCAGGTCCATGATGTCCCCAGCTCCCCTCTCGCCCTTCGTCCCAGCGTAAGGGTTTTGCGGCGCGGCTGTCAGCAGCGTCGAACGCGTGTCGGAACATTTATGCACGCAAGTAATTATTGCACCGCAACATAAGCTGAGGCACACTGAATGATAAAGGCGCGGTTTGGGAGCCGCGCATACCGGGAGCCAAGACCGCGCAATGGCTATCGCGCAGAAGAAACCGTCGGCGGCGCCGCTGAAGGATCTTTATGAGATCGGCGAAGTGCCGCCGCTCGGCCACGTGCCGGCGAACATGCACGCGTGGGCGATCCGCAAGGAGCGTCACGGTCCGCCGGAAAAGGCGATGCAGTGCGAGGTGGTGCCGACCTGGCCGATCGCGGAGGACGAGGTTCTCGTCTACGTCATGGCCGGCGGCGTCAACTACAACGGCGTCTGGGCCGGTCTCGGCCAGCCGATCTCGCCGCTCGACGTGCACAAGCACCCGTTTCACGTCGCCGGGTCCGACGCGGCCGGCGTCGTCTGGGCCGTCGGCTCGAAAGTGCGGCGCTGGAAGATCGGCGACGAAGTCATCGTTCACTGCAATCAGGACGACGGCGATGACGAGGAGTGCAATGGCGGCGATCCGCTGCTGTCGCCGTCGCAGCGCATCTGGGGCTATGAGACACCGGACGGCTCGTTTGCCCAGTTCTGTCGCGTGCAGTCGCGCCAGCTCATGACCAAGCCGGCGCATCTCACCTGGGAAGAAGCGGCCTGCTACACGCTCACGCTCGCGACCGCCTACCGCATGCTGTTCGGCCACCCGCCGCACGTGCTGCGGCCCGGCGACAACGTGCTGGTGTGGGGAGCCTCCGGCGGGCTCGGCGTATTCGGTGTGCAGCTCGTCGCCGCCTCGGGCGCCAACGCCATCGGCATCGTCTCGGACGCCTCGAAGTCCGAATATGTGTTCAATCTCGGCGCCAAGGGCGTGGTCAACCGCAGCGAGTTCAAGTGCTGGGGCGCGATGCCCAAGGTCGGCACGCCGGAATACGACGCGTGGGTGAAGGAGGCGCGGCGCTTCGGCAAGGCGATCTGGGACATCACCGGCAAGCGCGACGTCGACATCGTGTTCGAGCATCCGGGCGAGGCGACGTTCCCGGTGTCCTGTCTCGTGGTCAAGCGCGGCGGCATGGTGGTGTTCTGCGCCGGCACGTCCGGCTACAACATCACCTTCGACGCGCGCTACGTGTGGATGCGGCAGAAGCGCGTGCAGGGCTCGCACTTCGCGCATTTGAAACAGGCAAGCGCCGCCAACCGCTTCGTCATGGACCGCCGCATCGATCCGTGCATGAGCGACGTATTTCCGTGGGGGAAGATCCCGCACGCCCACGAGTTGATGCGCACCAACCGCCACAAGCCCGGCAATATGGCGGTGTTGGTCAACGCGCCGCGCACCGGCCTGCGCAATTTCGAGGACGTGATCGAGGCGGCGTCGACGCCGCAATTGAACCGCGAGTCGAGCCGGGGCTGAACACGCGGCCGGGGCACGGGCTCTTAGGATTCGCGAGACGGTCTCCGCTTCGGGGAAAAGTGGGACATCGTCGCGGGGAGCCGAACCTTGCGGCGACGGGCGCATTTGGCGTTCGACCCTGCTCCGGATCGGGACCAGTCAAGGCTGTCGCTAGCGGCTGGCCGATGCGCTATACGTCCCTTCGTCGCGAGCGGAGAACGGGATGGAGCGCAGGCTTGCCGCGATTGTCGCCATCGACGTGGTCGGCTACAGCCGCCTCATGGGTTCCGACGAAAGCGGAACGCTAGCCGCGGTCGGGAAGCTTCGCACCAATATCATCGATCCGGCGATCGGCGCGCGCGGCGGCCGCCTCGTGAAAACGATGGGCGACGGCTTTCTCCTGGAATTCGCCAGCGCGGTCGAGGCCGTGGAGTGCGCCGCCGACGTTCAGGCTCGCGTTGCAGATTTTGAGCATCAAATAAAATCCGAACAGCCCGTTCTGTTGCGTGTCGGCGTCAATGTCGGGGACATCATCGTCCAGGACGGAGATGTTTTCGGCGACGGCGTCAATGTCGCCGCGCGATTGGAAGGCTTGGCCGATCCCGGCGGCATTCTGCTGTCCCGCGCCGCCTACGACCAGGTTCGCGACAAGGTGGACCATGTCTTCGAAGACCTGGGCGAACATTCGCTGAAGAATATCGCCCGTCCGGTCCAGGTCTTTCGCCTTGCCAGCGCGCAAGCGCGCGCAGCCGCACAGCCCCGCGGCGATTTTTGCGACTTGCGCGCCGTCGCGGTTCTTCCATTCGATAATCTGAGCGGGAATCCGGCGGAGGAATATTTCGTCGATGGACTGACCGAAGATATCATTACTGCGCTTTCGTACTGGCGCTGGTTTCCCGTGGTCGCGCGCAATTCAACGTTTGCCTACAAGGGTAAGGCCAAAAACATCACCGAGATCGGTCGGGAACTGGAAGCGGCCTACGTCGTCGAGGGCAGTGCGCGCCGTTCCGGAGAGCAGGTGCGCATCACGGTGCAGCTCATCGAAGCGGCAACCGGACACCATTTGTTTGCCGATCGCTACGACCGCCGCTTGGCGGACGTCTTCCTCGTGCAGGACGAGATCGCCGAGCGGATCGTCGTGAATATCGAACCGGAGATCCATAGGGCCGAAGCACGGCGGTCGGCCCGAAAGCACCCTTCCGATCTCAACGCGTGGGATCACGCCCTCAAGGCGCTTTCCCTGCAGGAGCGCATGACGCCGGCCGGCCACGCCGAAGCCCGTCATCATCTCGAACTCGCCTTGGACATCGATTCGAACTCGGCCCGCGCCTGGTCGTTGCTGTCGTTGTGCCACTACCACGAAGGGATTCTCGGCTGGGCCGGTCATCGCGGCGATGCCCTTCATGCCTCGCTCGAGGCCGCCGAGCGGGCGGTCTCGTGCGACGATCGCGATTGGCTGGGGCAGGCTCTGCGCGGCATGGGGCGGATGTGGACGGAGCGCGATTTCGCGTCCGCCCTCGAAGGCGAAGAAAGTGCCGTCGCTCTCAATCCGAGTGCGCCGCTGGCGAGGCATTTCCTGTCTTGCGTTCTTGAATTCTCCGGTCGCCCGGCCGATGCGCTGCCGCATCTGGAAGCGATCCTGCGCCTCGATCCGCGATACCGCTTCCGCTCGTTGGCGCTGGCCGATCAAAGCCTCTGCCATTTTCTCATCGGCAACCTGGACAAGGCGATTCAAACCGCCGAAACCGCCGTGCGCATCCATCCGGGAAACGTCAGGGCGCGCCAACGGCTCGTGGCCGGTTTGTCATCGCAGGGATTGGGCGACGCGGCCGCGACTGCCGCGCAGGAATTGTCACGCCTGCAGCCGACGCTCGACATCGCGTACATTGATGAAACGTATCCGTTCATGCTGCCGGAGCAGCGCGACACGTTCGTGGGGGCGCTGCGCAGGGCCGGGTTGCTCGACAAGTGAGCGTTTGGCGCATCGCCGGTGCGGCGGTTTACGTCCCGTGGCAGCGATGCTTGTCCGAAGAAAGATGGCTTTCCCGATGCAACGCAAGTTTCAAAACATTCTGGAGACGGTAGGCAATACGCCCGTCGTCAGGATCGGCAAGTTGGCCCCCGCCGGCATCGATCTCTACGTCAAAATCGAGGCCTTCAATCCCCTCGGCTCCGTCAAGGATCGCCTGGCTCTCGGAGTCATCGAGGATGCCGAACGCTCGGGCCGGCTCAAGCCGGGACAAACGGTCATCGAAGCGACCAGCGGCAACACCGGAATTGGCCTCGCCATGGTCTGTGCGCAAAAAGGCTACCCTCTGGTGGTTACCATGTCGGAAACCTTCAGCGTTGAACGGCGCAGGTTGATGCGTTTTCTGGGAGCCAAGGTGATTTTAACGCCGACGGCCGAACGGGGCACCGGAATGGTCAACAAGGCTGTCGAGCTTGCCGAGGCGCATGGCTGGTACTTGACCCGCCAGTTCGAGAACGAAGCAAACGCCGACATGCACTCGCGCACGACGGCGCGAGAAATCGTCGATGCGTTTGCGGGCGAGCGATTGGATTATTGGGTGACCGGGTACGGCACGGGCGGCACGCTCAAGGGCGTCGCACGCGTGCTCGCCAAGGAGCGGCCGGATACACGAATCGTAGTGTGCGAGTCGGCAGATGCGCCGATGCTTACATCGGGTTTTCCGCAGGCTCGAAAACCCGACGGCTCACCCGCGGCCAGCAATCCTGCCTGGAAGTCACACCCCTTGCAGGGCTGGGGTCCGGATTTCATCCCCAAATTGACGGAAGACGCCGTCAAGACGGGGGTGATCGATCGTGTTCTCACGATTTCCGGCCCCGATGCCATGCATTGGAGCCGGCAGTTGGCGCGCAAAGAAGGCATCTTCGTTGGCATTACCGCGGGTGCGACATTTGCCGGCGCCCTTCAAGTCTGCAGCGATGCGCCCGGAGGGTCGACCGTTCTTTGCATGTTGCCGGATACCGGCGAGCGCTATCTCAGCACGCCGCTTTTTGCCGACATCCCCGACGATATGACGCCGGAAGAGGCGGCGATCTCCGACTCAACGCCGAACTACCGCCTTGCACGAAAGACGTGACGCGCCTCCGTTCGAGACCGACCTTAACAAATGGTTGACGCCGGCGCGGAGAACGTCGCGCGGGCCGATCACTGGAAGGCGGTTCCTTTCCTGACGCCGCACCAACGAAAGAAGAGCGCCCCGGACACCATCCGGTGAATGACGCCCGGAACATGTTGGCACCCACGAAAGCGGTGAGAAGCAGCCAATTGGGGCTGACGAGCCACGCCAAGGCCAGGCTGGCGAGCACCATGCCGCCGGCAAGAGTCAGCACCGCGCGATCGATATTCACGACGAATTCTCCTGTTGCACCGCCGGGCTTCCGAACCCGGTCTCAAGAGTATTGACTATATATTCGCATATTCGCATATATGCAAATAATGAGAATGGACCTCACCCGAATGTTGACTGCGGCCGACGATGCAAGCGGTCTCCTCAAGGCGATGGCCAACCGCCATCGCCTGATCATCATCTGTCAGTTGATCGAGCAGGAGCGCTCGGTCGGCGAGCTGGCGGAGCTTCTGAGCATCCGCGACTCGACCGTATCCCAGCATCTGGCGCTGCTGCGTAAAGATGGCCTCGTCACCGCGCGCCGGGACGGGCAAACGATCTGGTATTCGATCGGCAGCCCGCAGGCGCGGGAACTCGCGCGCGCACTCTATCGGCTGTTTTGCCCGCCGCTGGCGGCGAGCGGCGCCAAGGCGCGCCGCGCGCCGGCGGAGAGGCCACGCCTTGCGCGAAGTCAATGAACGGCGGCGCGCGTCGGCTCACTCGTGCAAACTCGCGAACTGAGAGAGAAGAAAATGGCGAAAGCTATATGGCTTTTCGGATTTGCCGCGGCGCTCTTGCTCAGTCAGGGAGCAAGCGCCGACGAAACTTTCCAGGTCGCGCCGCAGACGATCGGCGACGAGAAGGCGGTATTCGCCACAGTAGAAAGCGCCAATATTGTTCCGGCGCGGGCACGCATCGGCGGAACCGTCGTGCAACTCGCCGTCCGCCAGGGCGATCGCGTCGAGCAGAACCAGCCGATCGCAACCGTCGCGGATGAAAAATTTGTGCTCCAGATCCAGTCGCTGGACGCGCAAATCGCCGGTCTGCAGGCGCAGTTCGACAAGGCCAAGACCGATCTCGAACGGGCGAAGGAGCTATTCGCCCACGGCACGACATCGAAGGCTGCGCTCGACGCCGCACAAACGGCCTTCGACGTGGCTGATAATGCGTTGAAGGCGCGCCGGGCCGAGCGCGCCGTCGTCGAGCAGCAGATCGCGGAAGGCAAGGTGTTGGCGCCGACGGCCGGCCGCGTGCTGACCGTGCCGGTGACCACGGGCACAGTCATACTGCCGGGCGAGCCGGTGGCGACCATCGCGGAGCAAAACTTCGTTTTGCGGTTACGGGTGCCCGAGCGGCACGCTCGTTTTCTGCGAAACGGCGATCGGATACGCATCGACGGCGAAGATCTTGGAAGCGAGGGCGCGCGTTTCGGCACTATTCGTTTGGTCTACCCGCAAATCCAGGACGGCAGGGTGGTTGCCGACGCTGCGGTTGCCGGCCTCGGCGACTACTTCGTCGGCCAGCGCATCCGGGTATGGATTTCGGCGGGCGATCGCACCAGCATCATTGTCCCCGGCTCATTCATCGTGACCCGGTTCGGGATTGATTACGCTCGCGTGCGCACCGGCGCGGATGCCGCTGTCGACGTTCCGGTGCAGCGTGGCCGGCAATTGCCGCGGCCGGACATGCCGGACGCGCTTGAAATTCTCTCTGGTCTCAAGCCCGGCGACGTGCTGGTGCGGCCATGAATTTGGGCCTGTCCGGCCGCCTTACGCAGGCGACGATCCGTTCACCGCTGACGCCGCTTTTTCTGCTGGCCGCGCTCGCCGCAGGCTTGCTCGCGCTGCTCACGATTCCGCGCGAAGAGGAGCCGCAAATCAGCGTGCCTATGGTGGATATCCGGGTCAATGCGGACGGGTTGAAGGCACCGGACGCGGTCGAACTCGTGACCAAGCCGCTTGAGGAGATCGTCAAGGGCATCGACGGTGTCGAGCACGTCTACAGCCAGACCGTTGACGATCGCGTCATGGTGACGGCGCGTTTTCTCGTCGGCACCAAGTCTGACGATGCCATTCTCCGTATCCATGAAAAAATCCGCGCCAACCTCGACCGGCTGCCAATCGGGATACCCGAGCCGCTGATTGTCGGGCGCGGGATCAACGACGTTGCCGTCCTGGTGCTGACGCTGTCGCCGAAGCCCGACGCCGCCCAGCGGTGGACCGACAAGGACCTATACGAGCTGGCCAGCCAATTGCAGGCTGAGCTGGTCAAAACCGACAATGTCGGGCTCACCTACATTTCCGGCGGCAGTCCGCAGCAGATCCGCGTCGAGCCAGACCCGGAAAAGCTTTCGCTTTACGGCGTGACGTTGCAGCAACTTATCGAGAAGGTGCGCGGCGCCAACCGCTCTTTCCAGTCGGGCAGCGAGCGCGACAATGACACGATGCGCTATATTGCGGGCGGCCAAACGCTTTCCGGCATTCCGGATATCGGCTTGCTCCTGATCGGGACGCGCGACAATCGGCCAATCTATGTACGCGACGTCGCGTCGGTGGTGATTGGGCCGAGCCCGTTGGAACATCGCGCGTGGATGGAAAAGCCCTGGCACGGTGAACCGGTCGGCTCCGGCGGGAAGGGTCTCTGGAACCGGGTGCCGGCGGTCAGCGTGGCCTTTGCCAAGCGCTCGGGCGCGAATGCGGTCGTCGTCGCCGAAAATCTGCTCGATCGGCTCCACATCATCCAAGGACGGCTCATCCCTGCCGACGTGGACGTCACGGTCACGCGCGACTATGGCGAGACCGCCAACGAAAAGGCCAATGAGCTTCTGTTCCATCTGGCACTCGCGACCGCGTCGATCGTGGTCCTGATCGCGTTTGCAATCGGCTGGCGGGAGGCCCTGGTCACCCTCGTGGTCATTCCGACCACCATTTTGCTCACCTTATTCGCCTCGAAACTGATGGGTTACACCATCAATCGCGTCAGCCTGTTTGCACTGATCTTCTCGATCGGCATCCTGGTCGACGATGCGATCGTCGTAGTGGAGAACATCGCCCGCCACTGGGCGATGAATGACGGCCGTGCCCGCATGCAGGCCGCGATCGAAGCCGTCGCCGAGGTCGGCAATCCAACGATTGTTGCTACGCTGACCGTCGTCGCCGCGCTGCTGCCGATGCTGTTCGTGTCGGGGTTGATGGGCCCCTACATGGCTCCGATACCGGCCAATGCGTCGGCGGCCATGCTGTTCTCGTTCTTTGTCGCGATGGTCGTCGCTCCGTGGCTGATGCTGCGTCTCCATCCGAAGGGAAGTCCCGTTCATGAGCGCGAGACGCCGCACGGCGAGGGCGTGCTCGGCCGCATCTACCGGCGCTTTGCTGCGCCGATCGTGCGCTCACGAAAATCGGCTTGGTTGTTCCTTGTCGGCGTCGGCGTGGCGACGTTGGCGGTCTGTGTCCTGTTCGTGACCAAGAGCGTCACGGTCAAGCTTTTGCCGTTCGACAACAAGTCGGAATTGGCCGTGGTGGTCGACCTGCCGCGCGGCTCCACGCTCGAAGATACGGAGCGGACCTTATTTGCGATCGCCGAGGCTGCCCGTCAGCTGCCGGAGATTAGCTCGATCGAAACCTACGCGGGCACCCCGGCGCCGTTTAATTTCAACGGCCTCGTCCGCCACTACTATATTCGCGAGGCTCCCGAGCTGGGCGAACTGCATCTCAATCTCGCCGGCCGCGGTGAACGCAGGCGGACAAGCCATGCCATCGCGCTCGATCTGCGAGCGCGCCTTCAAGGCGTGCGGCTGCCGCCGGGGACGGTCGCGCGCGTGGTCGAGGTGCCGCCGGGGCCGCCGGTGCTTGCCACGCTCCTCGCCGAGGTCTACGGCCCGGATTCGGCGACGCGCCGCGCGGTGGCCGCTGAGGTGAAAAAGATCTTCGCCTCCGTGCCGTATATCGTCGATATCGACGATTCCATCGGCAAATCGCAGCCGCGCCTTCGCATCTCGATCGATCAGGATCGGCTCGAGTTTTTCGGCGTCGATCAGCGGGACGTTTACGACACCATACAGGCCTTGTTCGGCGGCACGGCGGTGGGCTACTCGCACCGCGGCGAAGGTCGCAATCCGATCGAGATCGTGGTGCGGCTACCCAAGCGCCATCTGTCCTGGAGCGAGCTGCTGGCTTCGACGCCCATTCCCGCCAACAGCGTGCCCGGCGACAAGACGGTGGTCGAGCTCGGCGAGGTCGTGCACGTGACCGAAGAGGCCGGCTCGCCCACGATCTTCCGTCGCGACGGCCGCTACGCGGACATGGTGATGGCCGAGCTTGCCGGCGCCTACGAAGCGCCCATCTACGGCATCCTCGACGTGGATCGATTGGTTGCCGCACATGATTGGGGCGGCTTGCCGGCGCCGACTGTGCGTTTCCACGGCCAGCCCGAGGATGAAAGCACGTCCAGCGTTCTTTGGGACGGTGAATGGGAGATCACTTACGTGACCTTCCGCGACATGGGCGCGGCTTTCGCCGTCGCGATTGTCGGGATCTATATCCTCGTCGTCGCGCAATTCGGGAGCTTCAAGCTGCCGCTCGTGATTCTTACGCCTATCCCGCTGACCCTGATCGGGATCACGCTCGGCCACTGGCTGTTCGGCGCTCCGTTCACCGCGACCTCGATGATCGGCTTCATCGCGCTTGCCGGCATCATCGTGCGCAATTCAATCTTGCTGGTCGACTTTATCCGTCATGGCGCCGGCGGCGGCAAGACGTTGCGCGAGATCCTGCTGGAAGCGGGAGCCGTTCGCTTCAAGCCGATTTTGCTGACCGCGCTGGCGGCGATGATCGGCGCCGCCACCATCCTGCTCGACCCTATCTTTCAGGGGCTCGCCATCTCGCTGCTGTTCGGCTTGGCGTCATCAACGTTGCTGACCGTCCTGGTGATTCCGGCGATCTACGTCGCCTTGCGCGATGCGGACCGCAGGATTGCGTGAACTAACGAGACAAAAATCATGAACGACGTTTCCTCTCAACTCACGAAAAAACGACCCGAGCGCGCGCTGCCCTTCGAGCGTGTGGCGCTGGTGCTGCAGGGAGGCGGAGCACTCGGTGCCTATCAGGCTGGCGTCTATCAGGCCATCCATGAAGCCGATATTGACGTGCATTGGATTTCCGGCACCTCGATCGGGGCCATCAACGGCGCCCTGATCGCCGGCAATCCTCCGGAGCGTCGCGTCGAACGGCTGCTCGAATTCTGGGAAACCGTCACCAGGCCGCCGGCCGCCCTACAGACCATGCAGTGGCTCTCGGATTTTTGGGGCAACGAGAACGCCCAGGCACGCTCCTGGGCCAATAAGATGAGCGTTCTTTCAGCGATGCTGCATGGCGTGCCGAATTTCTTCGCGCCCCGTCCGATGCCGCCGATAAGCACGACCGCCAAACGTCCCGAAGAGGTCGGATACTACGATGCCGCACCGTTGCGAACGACGCTGGAGCGGCTCGTCGATTTTGATCTGATCAATCGAAAGGCGATTCAACTCAGCATCGGCGCGGCGAACGTGCGCACCGGTGCGCCGGTCACCTTCGACAGTCTCGACGACAAGATAACGGTCGAGCACGTGATGGCGAGCGCGTCATTGCCGCCCGGATTTGCGCCGACCAGGATCGATGACGAGTATTACTGGGACGGCGCCGTGGTTTCCAATACGCCGATGCAATGCGTGATCGACAGCTCACCGAGCCGCAGCGAACTGGTTTTCCAGGTCGACCTCTGGGATTCGAGCGGCGAGGTGCCGCTCGACATACCCTCCGCCTACCTGCGCGCGACCGAAATTCATAGCGCGAGCCGCCTGAACATCTCGCTCGACCAATACCGGAAGATGCAGCGGTTCCGGCAAGCTGTGTGCCGGTTCCTGGACAAGCTCCCTGCTGATTATCGTAACGACCCCGAGTTCAAGGCTCTGGCCCGTGAGGCGCGCGTGAAAGTCGCGACGATCGTGCAACTCAAATATCAAACCAAGAAATATGAGACGACCGGCAAGACCTTCGAATTTTCGCGGCGCGGAATGAAAGAGCATTGGCATGCCGGCTACGAGGACGCATCGGCGGCGCTCAGTGAGCCTTCGTTGCGCGAGTTGCCGCATCCTTCCGAAGCCGCGCGCATCTTCGACGTGCACAAAGGCTGGCTGAAATAGCCGAGCTTTACCCACGGCTAGCCGGGCGGCGAATGTCAAATCCACTCCATTAGTTTCTTGCCCGCATGCGCGCGATCGCGGCGTTGAGTTCGCCGCCGTAGATGAAAATCCAGGCGCTGAAATAGAGAAACACCAGCGCGATCATCGCCGAGGCGAGGCCGGCGTAATAGATCACATAGGCGTTGGCGAAGTCCGCGAGGTAGCGGCCAAAGGCGAAGCCGCAGATGAGCCAGAGCACCAGCGTCGCCGCGATCCCCGGCCAGATCTCGCTGAACCGCCGCCATCCCGCCGGCAGCCACAGATGCAGGATCACGAGCGAGATGGCGATCACGATGCCGCCGATGAGAAAGCGCGCGACGTTGAAATGGCCTTCGAGCGGCCTGATCCAGGGGAAGTAGGCGACCGCGGCCCTGAAGACCAGCGGCCCGAGCACCACGAGGAACGCAAGCGCGAGCAACGCAAGCGCGCCGACCAAGACGAAGGCGATTGATTCGAGCCGCAGCAGCCACCATCGGCGCCGTTCGCTGAGCCCGTAGGCGCGGTTGAGCCCGATGCGCAGGCTCTCCACGCCGCCCGAGGCGAAATAGACCGCGAACACCGCGCCGATCGTGAG
>Ga0335081_10005917_pt1 | contig 19382 bp, 22 predicted proteins | sample Lox_Sample_35_FD_206713 | JGI IMG/M metagenome (GOLD analysis project Ga0335081, IMG submission 206713) | Soil microbial communities from Loxahatchee National Wildlife Refuge, Florida, United States - Lox_Sample_3.5 | ecosystem: Environmental > Terrestrial > Soil > Wetlands | place: USA... | reverse complement strand
TATAAAAGGTCTCACCGCGATCTGCAGCCCGCAGGATTAATCGCCAAACCACCGAAACGAATCGGAGCGTGGTCAGATGGAAGCTTTTCCTCTTATTGTGTTCGACTTGAACGAGACCTTGCTCGACCTCACCAGCCTGGAACCGACCTTCGAGCGCATCTTCCATGACCAAGGGGCGATGCGGTTGTGGTTCGCTAACCTTATCCTCTATTCCGTAGCGCTGACGTTGGCCGAAAGCTATGTGCCTTTTACCGGCATCGGCTTGGCAGTGATGGAGATGATGGCCAAGACGCGCGGCCTAAGCATCCGAGATGCGGACGGAACGAACTGATGGAAAAGTTCTCAAGCATGCCTCCTTATCCCGAGGTGCCGGCAGCTCTGAAGAGGCTGCGTAAGGCTGGATTCCGAATCTTCACCTTGACCGACACTCTGCCCGAAGTGCAGGAGCGCCAGCTCGAATATGGCGGTATTGCCGATTTGTTTGAGCGCCGCTTTAGCGCCGACAGCGTTAAGCACCACAAACCTTCGCGACATGCGTACACCTATGTGGAGAAGGAATTGGGTGTTAGGCCTTCTCAACTTTGCCTCATCGCTTGCCATACATGGGATACCCTTGGCGCAGTAGCGGCGGGTTGGAAAGCTCCTTTGGTCAAGCGTCCAGGCAACGACCTACTGGGAGTAGGTCCGCAGCCGCAAATCGTCGGTGAAGACCTAAACGATGTCGCCGAGAATTTGATCGCCCAGCATCAGGAGAAAGCCTATGTCCGCTAAGGAGGTAAGTATTGTTCTGGCGCACGGAGCATGGGCCGACGGATCGAGCTGGGCCAAGGTAATACCTCCGCTGGCTGCCGAAGGTTTTAAAGTGACCGCCGCTCCATTGCCGCTGACTTCGTTGGCAGACGATACCGCGGCGGTTGAGCGCACGATCGAGCGGACTCCCGGATCAGTGGTCCTGGCAGGGCATGCGTACGCCGGGGCGGTGATCGCAGCTGTGCGCCATGACAAGGTCAAAGCGCTGGTATACATCACCGCTCTGGCTGCAGACGAAGGCGAAACCGTCGCCGATGTCTTCTATCGCAACCAACCTCATCCGCTGGCTCCCAAGCTGGCACCCGACAAGAATGGGCTGATCTATCTGCCCGAGGAGGCCTTTGCGACCGCGTTTGCGCAGAATGCCACTGCGAATGAACTGGCGGTACTGTTCTCGGTTCAGCGCCCGATTTCACCCGCCTGCATCAGCGTCCCGGTTAGTCGACCGCTTTGGAAGGATCGCCCCGCATGGTTTCTCATGGCGGAAGAAGATCGCATGATCATTTGCGCAACGCAGCGCTTTATGGCCGACCGAATGCGCGCCAAGGTACGTTCACAGCCGGTCGATCACGCACCTATCGTCACCGCGCCTGAAGCGGTCGTCGAGATCATACGCGAGGCTATCTCAGAAGCGATCGGCGGTTGATCGCTCTTTTTGCTGCTTCGTTAGAACCAGCAGTCCAATAAACGCTTCCGCATTGCGGAAAAGAGAGAACGACGATGAACAAATCGACTAAAGGAACACTACTAGCCTCAGCGGTCGCCGCACTTCTTTTGGCGACCACCGCGATGGCGCAAGAGGCTGCCACAAGTTCCGGCGGAACCTCTGCCGGATCTACCAAGTGCATCGGCGCTAACGCATGCAAGGGCCAGAGCGCCTGCAAGAGCGCGCAGAATGACTGCAAAGGTCAAAACGCCTGCAAAGGAAAGGGCTTCGTCAAAACCTCGAGTTCCGAGGAGTGCACCAAGCAGGGCGGCCATCCGCAGTCCTAGACAATAGCTCTTAGAAACCGTGCGCCGCCGGACTGCTAATCACCGACTGGGCGGCGCATCGTGAGGAGCAGTCCTCGATGTCGTCCTCGATCCTGAAATGGGCAAGCGAAACAGCGGCACGAATGTTTCAACGTCTCGCGTCGCTCGATTGGCTGGCTGCGCTGCTGACTCGGCTTTTCGTCGGATACTTTTTCTTCGAGACTGGATGGGCAAAAATTAACAACCTCGAGAGCTTTACAGCACGCTTCGCGGCCTGGGGCATCCCGTATCCAGCCTTCAACGCCGCTCTTTCTGCCTATACCGAATGCTTGGGGGAGCACTCACGATCGCGGGCTTGGCGGTCCGATTTGTGTCGGTCCCGATGATCATCAACATGGCGGTGGCGATCATCAGCGTGAAAATTAAATCGGTCTCAGGACTTAACGACTTCGTGGAACTCGACGAGCCTCTGTACGCGTTGGTGTACCTATATCTGATGATTTCCGGTGCGGGATGGTTGAGCCTGGACTACCTGCTCCATTCAGCTTTCCGAGCGTCGTCCAACACTCGCAGCGCGGAACCCGCACGCGTTTCAAGCTGAATTCTGATTGAGCAAGTCATGGAGCAGAAGTTGTTCGGGTTTTTGCGATGTGAGCGCTAAATGCGGGCGCTGATGCGACCTTGCAACAGTTCTGTACTAATGTCGCTGCAATCCATCGTCCTCCTGCCTGTTCAGTTCTCGAGCACAAAAGGCGGTCTGAGTCATTTCGTTGTCCCGACGCGTCATCGCGCTTGGAAGGTGGCCAACGTTCATTCAGATTCAGATCGTCATATTCCTGAATGGCCATTTGATTCGCCTCCCTGGTTTGATGACTCGTCTGCCGGTGATGGTGGGAAGTCGATAGGAACGCGTGCGACGTGACTCACGTAGTTCTCGAAAATGTTCAGCACGACGTGAGCAACCGTCTCGACAACGTCGCCATCTGCCAGGCCTGCCGCACGTGCACGCACGAGGTCCGCGTCGCTGATTTCTCCACGTTGAACGACAATGGCGCGCGCAAGTTTGAGGACGGCATCAGTCCGCGCATCGGACGCGCGTGCGTGAATCGCCTGCTCGATTTGCGATTTGCTCAGTCCGATTTTCTCCGCTAGCGCCCCGTGCATGTTCAAACAATAGGTACACAGGTTGCTCTCGGCGATTTGCGAGCGCGAGTTGCTCGCGAGTCTTTTCGTCGAATACTCCGCCGCCCAGCGCCGCGCTGAGAGCCACGAATCCGTCGAAAGCCATCGGCGCCTGGGCAAGAACACGAAAGAGGTTTGGCAGCTGCGCGAACTTCGCATTGTATCTGTGCAAAGACTTGTCTGATCGCCTCACTGGCGTGAGCAGGATTGACAGGTTGAATGCGAATCTGGTTGCGGGATTCGGTCATCGATTCCTCCAAGCCGACTAGTCGGACATCAGGACACCTTTCGTACCAATCCCGCCTCAGGAGAAGCACGTTTGGTATGAGGTTTTGCGACAATTCTCGAAGCGCCCGTTACGAAGAATCGTAAAATTACGACTCCTCGCGAATCGCCGCCGCTCAAAGAATCGCACCGAGGGGTTGACTTGTTCTTTCCCCGCTTCGCTCAAGCGATAGAACACGTTTCGTGCCACGGGCCGTGGGTTGCGGGACGAGGCGCAAAAGACGAACATTCCACATTAAAGACCGACGACGAGAGGACGCCGGGCATCACCAAGATGCTGTTCGGTGATCGCTCTTCACCCATCAAAGTTTGGTAACTGGTCGGACCCATGACGTGATGAAGTCCGAGCTGCCCGAGAATGAGGCCGAGCGCCTGAATGCCTTACGGCGATATCAGATCCTCGACACTCCGCCGGACGGCGCGTTCGATCATATTGCCGCGATGGCGGCGAGTTTCTTTGCTGTGCCGATCGCAATCATAAGCCTGGTCGACGAGGATCGCATCTGGTTCAAGTCCCATCATGGCGTTGAAGCTAATCAGGTCGGGCGCGACGTCGGATTGTGTGCCTCGGCCATCCTCTCGCCCGAGGTCTACCACCTGCGCGATGCGCTTCAAGACGTACACGCGATGGCCAATCCGCTGGTCGCGGGCTCTCTCGGTTTTCGCTTTTATGCTGCTGCACCGCTGCGCACCCATGACGGCTTCAACCTCGGCACGCTGTGTGTTATCGACCGCAAACCCCGCGACCTGACATCGGCCGAATCGGCAATGCTGACCAAAATGGCGGCGCTGGTAATAGATCAAATGGAGCTTCGGCTAGCCGCCCGGAAAATTGCCGAATTACAGGAGGCCGAGCGAAGCGCGAGCGAACGACTTCGTCAGGCGAACGAGCAGTTGGCCAGGAGTGAGGAGCGTTTTCGCGATCTTTTTGACGAGGCGCCGATTGCGTACGTGTACGAGAGCCTCGATACGCACTTTTTCCGCGCGAACCGCACTGCCCTGAGAATCCTTGGTATAACGCCCGAAGAGGCCCCAGGGATGTTGGGGAGCTCGCTCGTTCTCGACGCGCCGGACGCTCGGCGACGCTTGCGCGCAGCCCTGAATTCGATTGGACGTGGTACGGATACGAGCGGAATAGTGCTCGAGTTGCGACGCAAGAACGACAGCAGGCCGATCTGGATCCAGTGGTGGTCGAGGCCCGCGGCAGACGGAGAATACACGCGCAGTATGTTCCTCGACATCACCGAGCGGGTTGTGTTGGAGCAGGAAAAAACGCGGCTGGAAGCTCAGAATGCTTACCTGCTTGACGAAATCCGCGCCGAGCAGAACTTTGGCGACATGGTCGGCGGAAGTTCCGCCCTGCGAAAGGTGATGCAGCAGGTCCAACTCGTTGCGCCCACCGATGCCACCGTTCTGATCACCGGAGAAAGCGGCACCGGAAAGGAACTCATCGCGCGAGCAATCCACGAGCGCAGCACGCGACGCGAACGGCCTCTCATCAAGCTCAATTGCAGCGCGGTGCCCGAAGGTCTCTTCGAGAGCGAGTTCTTTGGCCATGCTAAAGGCGCGTTTACGGGCGCACTCAAGGATCGGCCGGGTCGTTTTGAACTCGCCGATGGCGGTACGCTATTACTCGATGAGATCGGTGAAGTCCCCTTGGCTATGCAAGCGAAGCTGTTGCGGGTCTTACAGGAGCAAGAGCTTGAGCGAGTCGGCGACACTCGCACGCGTAAAGTCAATGTGCGTGTGATCGCCGCGTCCAATCGCGACCTGAAGAAGGAGGTCGACGAGAGTCGCTTTCGCGAAGACCTCTTCTATCGCCTGAGCGTCTTTCCAATCGAAGTCCCGCCGTTGCGCGAACGCAGCGAAGACATAGCGCAACTAGCCGCCCATTTCGTTAGAAAGAGCGCGCGCCGGATGAATCGTCCTGAGCCGCAAATCAGCAGGTCGTCACTGGACCAACTCGCGACCTACCGCTGGCCCGGCAATGTGCGCGAACTTCAAAACACAGTGGAGCGTGCCGTGATCCTCTGGCGCGAGGGGCCGCTCACTTTCGAATTACCCGCGTTGCGGCCCCAGGAGAATATGGTTCGGCAAGGGAAGCCGGATGCAAAGACAAGAGTCCTGACCCGTGAGGAGCTGAAGCGGCAGGAGCGTGAGGCCATCGTCAACGCGTTGCAACAGACCAATGGAAGGATTTCAGGACCGGCGGGTGCTGCAAAGCTGCTGGGCATGAAGCCGTCCACCCTCGCCTCCCGCATCTCCTCGTTGGGCATCATTCGCCGCACGGTCAGCTGAGGCCCCGCAACGTTTTGAAGAGGTTGGATAGGCGGCGACGGTGGAACTGATCAAAATACATGACTACCTCTGGGAGATTCCCAAACACGGCGCGATGCTGGTGCCGGGGCGGATCTATGCCAACGCACATATGATCGATGAACTTCGCGACGATCCATCGCTTGAACAAGTGGCAAATGTGGCGTGCTTGCCGGGAATCGTCGGATATTCGCTGGCCATGCCCGACATTCATTGGGGCTACGGCTTTCCTATCGGCGGAGTAGCGGCGATGGATGCCGAATTGGGTGTGATATCGCCGGGTGGCGTCGGCTACGACATCAATTGCGGCGTCCGCTTGATCCGCACTAACCTTCAATTCGAGGAGATTTCTCCGTGCATCGGGAACTTGGCGGACGCCTTGTTTGAAGCCATACCGGCCGGCGTTGGGTCACAGGGAGCGATTCCCAATCTCTCAGTGGAAGAACTTCGGCGGCTCGTAACCCTGGGGGCAAATTGGGCTTTGCAAAATGGTTATGCCGATCCAGAAGACCTGGAGCATACGGAGGAAGGTGGATGCCTCCCAAACGCCGAGCCGGAGCGAGTGAGCGAGGTCGCATACAAACGCGGAAGCAAGCAGCTCGGCACTCTAGGATCGGGAAATCATTTTCTTGAGCTCAGCCGCGTGGACGCGATCTACGCTGCGACTGCCGCGAAATCTCTGGGTCTGGACTTAGGCCAGGTGACAGTTTTGATCCATTCTGGTTCGCGCGGGCTGGGTCATCAGACTTGCGATGACTATTTGCGCATGGTCGGTGGCGCGATGGCCAAATACGAAATCACCCTGTCCGACCGTCAACTTGCGGCGGTTCCAATCTCTTCGCCGGAGGGACAGGCGTATTTGGGCGCGATGGCGGCAGCCGCCAATTTCGCGTGGTGCAATCGCCAGGTGATGATGCGGCTTACGCAGCGGGCGTTTTTGCAAACCCTCCGCATGAGCGCATCTGATCTGGGCTTTTCGCTGATCTATGACGTCTGTCACAACATCGCAAAATTCGAGGAGCATGTCGTTGATGGCCGGAGACGGCGCGTCTGCGTCCATCGTAAGGGAGCTACGCGCGCCTTCGGACCGGGTCATCCGGCGCTGCCTGGAGCATGGCGGGATTTGGGCCAGCCGGTGCTTATCCCCGGCGACATGGGACGCTATTCGTTCGTACTGCTCGGACGCGACACTGCCATGCGCGAGACTTTTGGTTCGTCTTGTCATGGTGCCGGCCGCGTGATGAGCCGGACCAAAGCCATGCGTGAGGCGCGAGGCCGCGATCTTCGCGCCGAACTCGCACAACTTGGCGTGACCGTCCTCGCTCAGAGCCGAGGGGGAATCGCCGAGGAGATGCCCGCTGCCTACAAGGACGTAGCTGACGTCGTCGAGGTGATGGAAGCGGCGGGCATCACGCAGAAGGTCGCGAGACTAAAACCCTTTGCGGTCATCAAAGGATGATCCTGCCAAAGGACTCATGGACAATGACGACCAACAATTTCGCGAGTTCGAGCATACCGGTGATCTTGGTATCGAATTGAACGCGCCGACGCGCGCTGAACTATTCCGCCGGGCCGCACTCGCCTTGGCTGCGATTCTTGTCGACCGGCACAACATCAAACCGGCCGCCCAGCGCGATTTAACAGTCGAGGCCGACAATGACACCGACCTAATGCACGATCTGCTAACCGCCTTGCTGGGTCTTTTTACGATAGAAAATTTCATTTGGTGCGACGCGGCCGCAACCGAAGCGGGCAACGGGCTGCGCCTTATTGTTAAAGGCGAAAGCTTCGATTCGACTCGCCATTGGCTGAACCGCGAGGTCAAAGCGGTTACCTATCATCAATTGTCGGTTACCGAATCGGCCTACGGATGGCATGCCCGAATAATCTTCGACGTCTAGCGGTGGCGCGAAAAGTTCTGTTACTGGCGCGATTGGAGCCACCAGCTCGGAATCGGAGTCTTCATCGAATTAGCGTCAAACGTTTGAATAGTGCGGCACACATGTTGCTAACTCGTCCTATTTGATGGGCGATCTCACTGAAATTCGCATCGAAGGCCGCGGTGGACAAGGTAACGTCGTCGCCGCCTACATGCTCGCGCGAGCAGCTTTCGAAGATGCACGATTTGCACAAGCCTATCCGAGTTTCGGGCCTGAGCGACGTGGGGCGCCCGTTTCGGCTTTCGTTCGCATCAGCGATGAGCCCATCAAGCAGCGATGCCAGATCAGCGATCCGCTATACGTGATCATCCAGGATCCTAGCCTCCTGCATGTCCCCAACATCTGTGCTGGGATTCGCGCGGACGGGGGGATTCTCATAAACGCATCGACAGAGGTTGCGCCCGCGCGCTTTCCGGGTATCGCGCATGTGACGTCGATCCCCGCGACTGCCATGGCCTTACGCGTGCTCAGTGAACCGATCCCAAACGTCGCGCTACTGGCCGCTTTTCTGACCCTCACCGAACTCATTCCGCTCGCCGCATACGAAAGGGTTCTCGCCCATCGATTTCACGGCCAAGACCTCAAAAGCAACCTCCAACTGGTGCGCGAAGCGTCCTCATACGTGGCGCGCTCATCCTGGAAGGAGGCAAGCCATGCTGCAGCCAATTGAAGGTTCGGCTGCGGTCGCAAAGGCCGTCGCACTATGCCGTCCCCAGGTCGTCGCCGCATACCCGATTACCCCGCAAACTCACATCGTCGAAGGCATCGCCCGCTTGATCGCCGACGATGATCTGCGATGCGAGCTGATCAGCGTCGAAAGCGAATTCTCGGCGATTTCGGCCATCCTTGGCGCGGCGGCCGCGGGCTCGCGCGCGTACACCGCGAGTTCCGCGCAGGGAATCCTTTTGATGACGGAAGTGCTCCACAACGTTGCGGGGCTGCGAATCCCGCTCGTGATGACTTGCGCCAATCGCGCTATCGGTGCACCGGTCTCGGCCTGGAACGACCAACAGGATTCGATGGTGATGCGCGACACCGGATGGATTCAGCTTTATTGCGCCGACAACCAGGAAGCCGTCGACACCACTATTCACGCGTTTCGAATTGCGGAACGGACCGAATTGCCGGTGATGGTATGTATGGACGGCTACATCCTCACGCACACGCTGGAGGTGATCGATCTTCCGACCCAGGAGCAGGCCGATGCTTTCCTGCCGCCGTATCACTTTGCGCGCACCCTCGATCCGCGCAAACCCCTTACCATCGGAACGCTGGTCACCCCCGACTTCTACACCGAGGCGCGTTACGCGAATCATCGCGCGCTCATTCGCGCGCAAGAGGAGATTCTCGCGGCCGACCGCGATTGGGAAAAAATTTCCGGCCGAAGCTGCGGCAGGCTGCTTTCAGTGAACGGTCCATACGACGCCGACGTGGCTGTTTTGTCCATCGGTTCAGTGATGGGCACCTTATCCGACGCACGTGAGCAGCATCCCGAACTGGGGCCGGTAAAGCTGATCAAACTGCGCTCGATGCGACCGTTCCCGATCGATGAGCTCAAGCGCGCATGCGAACGGGTTTCGGAACTGATCGTTCTGGAACGGGCGCTGTCCCCGGGTGGCGGCGGAATCATTGGACCGGAAGTTCGTGCCGTGCTTTCCGAATTGCATTCGCCGCCGCGCATACACAATTTCGCCGCCGGCCTCGGCGGCCGTGACATACCGCTCGAAATTTACCCAAAGCTGATCGAAGCGGCACGGGCTCACGAGGTGACGCGCTTCGCAATCATCGATGTCGATATCGACAAACTCGCGGTGGAGGATCGCTAGATGGATTCCCCTCGCTCAAACTCACACACCGTCGCCGAGCTACACCATAAGCAGCCGGCGTTTCGCGGCCTCGAAGCCGGTCATCTGGCATGCTCCGGGTGCGGCCAGGCACTCGGAGCGCGGCTGGTAACTGAAGCGATCGGGCCTGACGTGATTATCGCAAACGCCACCGGATGCCTGGAAGTTTTCACCAGCGCATGGCCGCGCAGCTCGTGGCGGGTGCCCTGGATTCATTCGCTGTTCGAGAACGCGCCCGCGGTCGCCTCCGGCATCGAGGCCGCTCTGAAGGCGCAAGGCCGTGCAACCAAAGTCGTCGCACTGGGTGGCGACGGCGGCACTTTCGATATCGGGCTGCAGTCGCTCTCCGGGATGCTCGAGCGCAATCACAACGTGCTCTATATCTGCTTTGACAATGAAGCCTACATGAACACCGGCGTGCATCGATCGAGCTCGACACCGCATGCGGCGATGACTATGACCTCGCCGAGCGGCAAGATGCGGATGGGCAAGCGCCATCTGAAGAAGGACCTGCTCGCGATCATCGGTGCGCACCAGATCCCATATGCTGCAACGGCGACCGTTGCTTATCCGTCGGATCTGCGCGCGAAGGTGCGCCGCGGCATTGAGATCGAGGGGGCAGCCTTTCTCCTCGTCCATTCGCCGTGTCCGCTGGGATGGGGCCACGACGGCGCGCTTAGCATTGAGGTCGCCCGCCTCGCGGTTGAGACCGGAATTTTTCCCATCCTTGAGATGGAACGCGGCAACGTCGTCACCGCGATGAAAATTAGAGATGTGCGTCCAGTCGTGGATTATTTGCGACCGCAGGAACGGTTTCATCATTTATTCGACGATTCTCCTGAGGCGCGCGACGAGCTCGAGCATCTTCAGCAACTCGCCGATCACAACATCGAACGCTACAGGCTCACCGCGTCTCAACCGGAGGCGCACGACAGCGAAGGCGTCGATACCGTGGGCCGCGGCGGGATGCGGTGGTCGTGAGGAAACGCTATGCCTACTCTGACTCGCGGCAGCTTCGCACATGGCGCCACGTCGCTCTCGTTGAAAACCGGAGATTGGCGGCTTCAGCGTCCGCAGCATCGGCATAAGGCCGCGCCATGCGCGACCGAATGTCCGGCCGGAGAAAATCCGCAGGCCTACATCGCGAAGGTCGCCGAAGATGATTTGCGCGGCGCTTGGGAAACGCTGGTGGCGGCAAATCCGCTTCCCGCGATCACCGGCCGCGTATGTCATCATCCGTGCGAGCGCGGTTGCAACCGTGGATCCTTCGATCAGCCGATCGCGATCCACAACCTCGAGCGCTTTCTGGGCGATCGTGCGATTGACGAGAGGTGGAACTATCCGATCAACACCCCATCGCCCGATGCGCCGCAAGTCGCGGTGGTTGGCGCGGGTCCCGCCGGACTTTCTGCCGCGTATCATCTCATCAGACGCGGATTTTGGGTGACCTTGTTCGACGCCGAGCCAGAGCCAGGGGGATTGCTGCGCTCCGCGCTTCCACCTTATCGATTGCCACGCGAAGTTCTGAACCGCGAGGTCGAACGTCTGCTTGCAGTCGGCATCGTTTTCAAACCCACCCATCGAATCGGACGCGACATTTCGATCGATGAGCTGCGCGCCGATTTTCCGGGGGTCTTTCTCGCCCCGGGGACCAGCCGCGCTCGTGAATGGACCATCGATGGCGTAGTGCCCAGCGATCTTCGCACCGGGCTCGACCTTCTGCGCGAATGGAATTCGATCGGCGCGCTGCCGGAGTACAACCGTGTCGCTATCATCGGAGGCGGCAACACCGCCATCGACCTCGCGCGTGTGATGCGCTTCATGGGCGTCGAGGAGGTCCATCTCATCACCTTCCAGCGGCTTCCTGGTCCGGGCGTGCGTCCTAAGGACGCGATGTCTGCAACGCCGCGAGAAATTGCCCAGGCGCTCGAGGAAGGTGTGAAGATTCACGAGGCACGCGGCGTGCGACGCCTCATCATGCGCGGCGATACCGTGGTCGGCGTCGAGGTGGTCCACATGAAGGAGCTCGACCATCACGGACGGCGCGAGCCGGTCGCCTTCGAGGGCACCGAAACCATCCTCAAAGTCGATCAGGTGATTCCCGCGATCGGCCAGCAACTCGATGCCGCAACCTTCGGCCGTGCGCTCACTCTGCCGGGCGTTTTCGTCGGTGGCGATGCGCGCATGGCCGGTGGCACCGTGAGCGGCGCTATCGGCGATGGCCGCCGTGCCGCAATCGCGATTCAAAACTATCTCGAAGGACTTCCGGAGGATGTCGCGGTACCGCTGCGCTCGATCGCATTCAACGAACTGAATGTGAACTACTTCGAACATGCCCCTCGCGTGCAGGCACCCCTACTTGCAGTTGAACAGCGATGCGCTGACGCCGAAATCGAGGGAGCCCTCAGCCAGGGCACCATCGTCGGCGAGGCTCGTCGATGCTTCTCGTGTGGCAAATGCATGTCGTGCGACAACTGCTGGACGCTATGCCCCGACAACTCGGTCCTCAAAACAGAACGCACCGAGGACGGCTGGCAGTACGTTTTCGACTACGACCACTGCAAAGGTTGCGGCATATGCGCGCACGAATGTCCGGTCGGTTTTATCGATATGGTCAATGAACCGTAGCAAGAAGATGCGATGAGCGAACTATTTCAATTCGCCGACGACCTCGGTCCCGCAAAGGTTATCGGCATCTATGAGCCGAAGCTTGCTCTGCGCGCAATCCTGGTCGTCGACAATGTCGCGCCAGGGCCGGCGATCGGCGGGTGCCGGATGGCACCCGATGTCACCCTCGCGGAATGCGCGCGGCTTGCGCGCGCGATGACCTTGAAGAACGCCGCAGCTGGACTGCCCCACGGTGGCGCGAAGTCCGTCATCATGGCGGACCCGAAGATGCCCGCCGAACCCAAGGAGTTTATCATTCGCGCATTCGCGCACGCTATCAGCGACATCAAGGATTATATCGTCGGTCCGGATATGGGGATCAATGAGCACGAAATGGCGCTGATGCACGACGAGATCGGGCGAGCGGTCGGATTGCCGCGCGAAATCGGCGGCATTCCCCTTGACGAGATCGGCGCGACCGGGTTCGGTGTCGCGATTGCGGCTGAAGTGGCGCAGGACTTCTGCGACGTGAAACTCGCGGGCGCGGGCGTCGCCGTTCAGGGGTTTGGTGCGGTGGGTAAGCATGCGGCACGATTTCTTGCCGCTCGCGGCGCAGTGCTGGTCGCGGCTTCCGACTCGATGGGGACCATCACCAATCCGAACGGTCTCGATATTGCCGCGCTAATTGCGGTGAAGGATCGAGGACGCAGCGTGGTCGAGTTTTCCGGCGGCGAGCCGCGCGATCGCGACGCGATCATCGGCGTGGATTGCGACATCTGGATTCCCGCCGCGCGTCCGGATGTCGTCACCATAGCCAACGTCGATTTGCTGCGCGCGAGGCTCCTATTGCAGGGCGCCAACATTCCGGCGACCGCCGAGGCCGAGGAGCGGATGCATCAGCGCGGCATCCTTTCGATCCCGGACTTCATCGCTAATGCCGGCGGCGTGATCTGCGCCGCGGTCGAATATCATGGTGGAACGCAGTCGATGGCAATGCAGAGCATCGAGGAAAGAATTCGCGAGAACACGCGCGCAGTCCTCGAAACGATGCGAAAGAAAAGCATCACGCCGAGAAGGGCTGCGCTTGGACTCGCGCGCGAGCGCGTGGTGGCCGCGATGAGCTACCGGCGCTTTTGAAGCGAGACGATCGATGAGTAGCACATCCCGCGGCCTGGATCTTTTGCGCGATGCGCGTCGAAACAAGTTGACGGCGTTTCCCGAAGCTGAGCGGGTCGCGCTGGGCCTCGAGGGTTTGGTGCCCGAATGCGTCGAAGGATTAGATCAACAAGGGCAGCGAGCGTTGCTCCAACTCCAACAACGCCAATTGCCGCTTGACAAATATCTTTATCTATCCGAACTGCAGGACATCGACGAAGCGCTTTTTTACAAGTTGTTGATGTCAGATCCCGCGCGAATGCTTCCGCTCGTTTATACGCCGACAGTTGGCGATGCATGCCTGCAGTTCAGCCGCATCATGCGGCGACCGAAGGGCCTCTACGTATCGATCAACCGCAGGGGACGCGTGCGCGACATCCTTCGCAATTGGCCTGCGAGCGACGTGCGATTCATCGTCGTTACAAGCGGCGAACGAATTCTGGGCCTCGGCGATCTCGGCGCCGACGGGATGGGAATTCCAATCGGCAAACTCGCGCTCTATACCGCATGCGCAGGAGTGCCGCCCCAGCTCTCCATACCAGTGATGATGGATTGCGGAACCAACAATGAACGGCTGCTGCACGACCCTCTCTACACGGGCCTGCGTCACCGGCGCCCTTCGGCGAGTGAAGTCGACGCATTCGTCGAGGAATTCGTGGATGCGGTCCAGCTTGAGTTCCCCGGTTGCTGTATCCAATTCGAAGATTGGGGGCGCGCCGATGCGTTTCGTCTGCTCCGCCGGTATCGCGATCGAGTATGCTGCTTCAATGATGACATCCAGGGTTCGGGAGCGGTTGTGGTTGCGGGAATTCTGAGCGCCTTACGCATCACGCGAGGCCGCCTCAACGACCAGGCCGTTCTCTTCCTTGGCGCAGGCTCCGCAGGCGTCGGCGTTGCTGACCTCTTGACCAGGGCGATGGTGATGGAGGGGATTGCCGCCGAGCAGGCCCGAGCACAGCTTTGGCTCTTCAATCGCAATGGCCTGATTCAATCGCAGCGCAACGATCTGACTGACTATCAGCGGCCCTATGCGCATCGGCATGCGCAGATAGACGATTTCGTCGCGGCGATCGAATCGCTCAAGCCGACCATGATCGTCGGAGTCAGCACGGCCGCAAACGCCTTCGATCGGCGCGTGATCGAGGCGATGGCGCACGTCAATCGCCGTCCGATCATCTTTGCGCTCTCCAATCCGACCTCGCTTTCCGAGTGTACGGCGGAGCAAGCTTATCAATGGTCCGAGGGCCGAGCGGTTTTCGCGGGTGGAAGTCCGTTTCCGCCTGTTCAGTACGGCAATCAGCACCTGGTGCCCGGTCAATGCAACAACATGTACATTTTTCCGGCAATGGGTTTGGCGATTCTTGCGACGCGCGCGCAACGGGTCACCGATGAAATGTTTCTTGCTGCCGCGCGCGGCCTTGCGGAACTGGTCACGCCGGCCGAACTGCAGAGCGGCCTCGTCTATCCTCCTCAGTCGGCAATCTTCGAAACCGAGATGCATGTGGCAAGGCGCATCGCGGAAGTGATTTTTGCCCGCGGCCTCGCGAGTGTGAAGGAACCGTCTGACCTCGGCACCTTCATTCGATCGCAGGTTTATCGGCCAGAGTATCGGAGCATCCTTGGATGAGGCTTTAATCTCCAAACGGGGTAAGCCGAAAGAACTGATTTTTCCATGTTCGCGTTGCCCTCGAATTATTGGCAGCTACGCAGGTCGATGGCAGCGCGGGAGTTCGTGTTCAAAACGAAGGCTCGGAGAGGGGTCGTCAGCGAAACCCCTGGGCCGAATCTTTCCGTTACTTGCCTGGAGTTCTACTACTCGTTACCCTTTTATGCGGGTCTTTGGGGCGGGGCGCGTCTTTTGCTTGATGCGATCGGGGTGGCCTTCCTGACGGTCCGCGCGCCGCATTAAAATTATGTTCCACAATGCCTGAATCATTAGGCAAAGGGTTCGAATGTGGTCCTGAATTCCATTTTCGGATGGTTCTCCAACGATCTCGCAATCGATCTCGGCACCGCTAACACCCTCATCTATGTCAAAGGCGAAGGCATCGTATGTAACGAACCGTCAGTCGTCGCCGTGCAAAAGGATTCGCGCGGCTCACGGCGCGTGCTCGCCATTGGCGCCGAGGCCAAGAAGATGCTCGGCCGTACGCCCGGCTCGATCGTCGCGATACGTCCACTGAAGGATGGCGTCATCGCCGACTTCGAGATCACCGAAAACATGCTCAGTTACTTCATCCAGAAGATCCACAGCGGCAAGACCCTGGTGCGGCCGCGTCCGCGTATCGTCATATGCGTTCCGTTCGGTATCACCGCGGTCGAGAAGCGCGCGGTCCGGGAATCGGCGGAGTCGGCGGGCGCGCGCGAGGTCTATCTCATCGAGGAGCCGATGGCGGCAGCGATCGGTGCGGGACTTCCGATCACCGAGCCGGTCGGCAACATGATCGTCGATATCGGCGGCGGCACCACGGAAGTCGCGGTGATCTCGCTGGCAGGCGTGGTTTTCTCCCGATCGGTGAGGGTCGCGGGCGACAAGATGGATGAGGCGATCATTCAGCACATCAAGCGCAAGTACAATTTGCTGATCGGCGAGCGGACCGCGGAACTGATCAAGATCACGATCGGATCGGCGTATCCCGGCAACGAAATCCAGACCATGGAGATCAAAGGCCGCGATCTGGTCGCCGGCACGCCAAAGATTATCGAAATCACCGACGAGGAAATTCGCGAGGCGCTGATGGAACCGGTCCGCCAGGTTGTGGAGTCTGTGCGTATCGCGTTGGAGCGGACGCCGCCGGAGCTCGCTTCTGATATCGTCGATAAGGGAATCGTGTTGGCGGGTGGCGGCGCGCTGTTGCGCAATCTCGACGTCCTCCTGCGCGAAGAAACCGGGCTTCCTGTTACGCTGGCCGATGATCCGCTGACGGCGGTGGTGATGGGTGCGGGGAAGGTGCTCGACGAGCAGTCGTTGCTGCGCGATGTGACCGTGGACTGACGGCCTCGCGCGCAGCGGCCCTCGCGGGTCAGGGCGCATTAAGTGAAAGGGACACTGCTGTGGCGCTACCGCGTTGGTTTCACCAGCGGGGTGCTGATGCTGCTTTCGCTTCATCTGATTTCCAGTGGAGTGAAGCCGGGCGATATCGCGTTGCGCCCTGCGGGGGTAACGCTGGCGCTGCTCGCGCCGGTTGAAGCCGCATTGAACAACTTCGCGCGAGGCGGGACCGGCTTCATTCACAACTACTTCGATCTGGTCGATGTCCGGCGCGAAAACGAACGGCTCAAGGCCGAGCTGGCGCGAGTTAAGACCGATCAGAGCCGGCTGATCGAACTCGAGACCGAGAACAAGCACCTCGGCGAGCTGCTCGATCTGAAAGATGTTCTCGGCGGCAACTCGATCGCCGCCAATGTCATCGGCTCGGATGCGAATGGGCTCTCGCGCACGCTGATCCTTTCGCAAGGCTCAGCGAGCGGCGTGCGTCCGGACATGGCAGTGCTGTCGTTTCAGGGGGTGGTCGGCAAGGTTATCGCGGTGAGTCCCCATGCCGCGCGCGTGCTTGTCATCGACGATCACAACTCCGCCCTGGATGCGTTCGATCAGCGTACGCGCTCGCGCGGTATCGTCGCAGGCGTGGTCGATGACGGCATCACGATGAAATACGTGGACCGCTCGCAGGACGTGCATCCTGGCGATGTCATCGTGACCTCGGGGCTGGATGGTATTTTTCCGCGTGGATTGCTGATTGGCACGATCAAGAACGTTAGCGGCGAAGGTCCTGGGATGTTTCTCAACGTCAGCATCGCGCCCGCGGTGGACTTCCGCAGCCTCGAGCAGGTTCTGGTGGTGACCGAGATGCCGGAGCAACCTCCGAGTATCCAGTCTGCGAGCAAAGGCTAGCGAGTTGTGCGGATGGTGATCCTTTTCGCGATCGCGACCTATCTCGCACTGCTGGTTCAAACCGCGGTTCCGCTGTGGTTTCCTTTCCGCGCCCTGATCCCGAACCTGATCATCATACTTACGGTGGACTTAGGCCTTCGTCATCATGGCGCGCTGGCGGCGCTCATCGCATTCGGAATCGGATACGCCACCGACGCGATGTCTGGAACGACCCTCGGCATGAACGCCTTTCTGACCACGGCCGTGTTTCTGCTGACCTATGAACTCTCGAGCCGCCTGCTCGTGACCAATGCGTTGCTCGGCGCCATCGCAGTATTCTTCGCAGTGATTCTGGCGGGCTTTGGTGCGATCGTCATCATTTCCGGGCGGGGCGCCGGCGCTGCGATCAACGGCGCGTTGCCGAACCTTGCGCTGCAGGCGCTGATCTCCGCGATCGTCGCGCCGCTGATCTTTGCAATCATGGCCGGCAGCAAACGCATCGTAGGCCTGCCCGATCGCGTCGAGCGGGAGTAGCGATGGCGCGCAAAAGTATCCTCACTGTTGTGTCGCTTTGGTTCTTCACCACCACAGGATTGGGCGGCCGCCCGGTACGCAAAGGGCCATTTACCAACCGGGTCGCATGCGAGACCTACCGGATGCGGGTGGCGCATCATGCGGCAACCTCGGATTGCGTCGCCATCACCCCGAAGAGGAGGTAGGACTTCATCGGCATGGTGGAGGCCGATGACCTGGCGAACTCCGAAATCCCAACTATTGGTCAGATTTAGGACTATCGTCTCCACTCTGCCAACATCGTAACCTGCTATTAACTCTCACCTGAAAATATGGGGCGAGGGGGAAAACTTCCGCCGCCTGCGCATCCGGAAGAAACACAGATGCTCAAACGCATCGCGTGGCTTACCGATGTCGCGCGCGACCGGTTTGCCGTCGACGGACGCTTGATGCGATTTCGCGCCCGCCAGCCGATCTTTCTCGAACAGACCTCCGCCGACCGGATTTATCTGCTCGTCGCGGGAGTAGCAAAACTATACTACCTGCATCATAAGCAGCGGATCCTGGTGGCGCATCTACGCACCGGCGATACCTTCGGGATGAGCGGCCTCTTCCCCGAGGTCGCGCGTCGTCGCTACTCGTCGGAGGCGGTCAGCGATTGCGTGGTGTTAAGCATCCGGCCTCAGGCGTTCGCAGAAGCGGTGTTCGGCACCGCACTGGAGCAGGTCGCACCCGCCATCGCAAATACCTTCGGACGCTGGTTCGATCTGATCGAGCGTTACGCGCAATTTGTCAGACTCGGCGCACGAGGACGGCTGGCATTGTCGCTGCTCGAGCTTTCCAACAAATTCGGAATCCGTGATGCACGCGGAATCCTCATTCCCCTGCCGCTGAGCCATGCCGAACTCGGTACGATGGTGGGAACCTCCCGCCAGCACGTGACCACGCAACTGCGTGAGTTTGAGCGCGACGGGCTTATCGCGCGCGCCGGCAGACGCCTGATCGTGATTCCCGAGCGGATGCAAGGAATCCTAGAGGAATGACCTCATTGTGTGATCACGAGTTGCGAGGTGCTCGCCATCGAGACCGCGAGGCCGTTTTGGCATCTGCAGTTGCGAGGCGTCATTCCATTCGCATGATGGCCTGTCCGCTAGTCGCTATCGACGTCTCCGCAAATCCTTGAGCTGGCCTACGTGTTATATGATGCGCCACCGCCGACCTTCCGATCTCGCAATCGATGCGATCGCCTCCGCTGCACAACCCCTTAATTGCACCAACAACTTTCTCCCGATACTCTCCTAAGAAGGGGAGTTTGTACCGTTCGTGGCGTACTCGCGCCGGCAGAAGAAGAATCGCGCCGTCCCGCGGCTGGATCTCCGCATCGTCATCATCTCAGGCCTGATGATGGCGGTACTGGGCTTGGTCAGTATTCGGCTCTACTACCTCCAGGTCATCAAGAATTCCGAGTTCATCGAGCTGGCCGATCGCAACCGCATCCGGCTGCGACGCGTTACGGCCCCGCGCGGTTTGGTTTTCGATTGCCGCCATCGCCCACTCGTCGATACCAGGCCGTCTTTCAATGCTGTGATGGTGCCTGAAGATTCGCCCAATGTTTCCCAGACCATCGCGCATTTGCAGGCGCTGCTCGGCCAGAACGATATTCAGGACAAACTGAGCGTCGCCGATGACGAAGGCCGCCCCGAGTACGAGCCCGTAACGGTCGATGAGCGCCTCGAATGGCCGCAAGTCGTCGCACTCGAATCCCACCAACTCGAACTGCCCGGGGTCAGCCTCGAAATCACCCCCGCGCGCCATTACCTCTACGGCTCGCTCGCCGCTCATCTGCTTGGCTACGTCGGCGAGGTCGATCGCAACGACCTCATG
>Ga0335081_10005916_pt1 | contig 19382 bp, 28 predicted proteins | sample Lox_Sample_35_FD_206713 | JGI IMG/M metagenome (GOLD analysis project Ga0335081, IMG submission 206713) | Soil microbial communities from Loxahatchee National Wildlife Refuge, Florida, United States - Lox_Sample_3.5 | ecosystem: Environmental > Terrestrial > Soil > Wetlands | place: USA... | reverse complement strand
GCCGCTTCGTCGTCGAAGGCCGTGACCGCGCAGCTCGTGCAGGCCGGCGGCGAGGCTCGCACGTACCAGGTACGGGGGACGCCGACGTTCGTGCTCGAGCAGCCTCCGTCGCTGCCGCAGCAGCTCGACGTGACGAGCCTCGAGCCCGGTCCGTTCACCGCGGAGCTCCAAGCAGCGCTGCAGTGACGCGGCTTCGATTGGCGATTCTCGTGCTCGCGATCGCCGGTGCGGCGATCGCTGCGTACCTGACGTACGTGCACTACGCCGACGTCGCACCGATCTGCACGACCGGAGGGTGCGAGAAGGTGCAGCGCTCCAGCTACGCAAAGGTCGCCGGAGTTCCGGTCGCGGTGCTCGGGCTCATCGCGTACGCGACGATCGCGCTGACGACGCTCGGCCCTGGGCTCGTCGCCGCCACCGCCGGCGCAGTGGTCGCGCTGGGAGGCGCTGCCTTCAGCGGCTACCTGCTCTGGGCGCAGCTCGGGCCGATCGGCGCGATCTGCCAGTGGTGCCTCGGAAACGACGTCGTGATCGCAGTCGTGGCCGTGCTCTCGGTCGTGCGACTGGCCGCCGAGCCCGACTGATCGCGCCAATCACTCGAACGAGGGTCGTAGCGCCGGCGTTCGCGCCGATTCCTGCTCCGAGGGCAACACAGGAGCGGAACGACGAACGTGAGACTGTCTGCGGCACTTCTCATCTCCGTCGCGCTGATCGCCTCGGCGGGCGGCAGTGCGCGCGCGAGCCAGCTGCTCGGCGATCGCAATGTCAGCGAACCGACGATCGCGGTCGATGCGCACGGCACGGCGCTCGTGACGTACACGACGTCGGCAGGCGTCACGCGGCACGTGCTCGCGTGGGGCGCGATCAACGGGCTCGCGAACCCGAGCAGCCCGTCCGATGTGCAGCAGGTCGCCTTCCAGTTCGACTACTCGGGCGGCTGGAAGAGCCACAACGACTCGAACTACTGGAAGAAGCTCAAGAACGTCTGCACGCCCTACACGGGCCCGACGCTGCCGTTCTTCGTCACCGGCTGCGATGCGCCCGACGGGAGCTACTGGGCGCTCCAGGCCTGGCAGCGCAACCTGCCGATGCGCGGGTTCGCGCCGTGGACCGCGGCGCAGAAGGCGGTCGAGCTGCACCTCTCGCACTGGAGCGGGCCTCTGCCGGTGCTCGAGATCTACGAGCACTGGACGTACGGAGGGTCGCAGCAGGGCTTCTTCGGCCGGCTGACGTACAACGGCCAGCCGGTGTACGGGACGCGGTCGGCGTCGGCGACGGTGAACGACGCCTTCGCCCGCAACATCTACATCGACACCTTCGACTCCGACTACGGGCCGGGGTGGAAGCACGACACGGCGATCGCGACGCATCCCGGGAACGGCGGCTTCTGTTACACGTTCGTGCCGCAGGCACCGCCGTCGGGCTATCCGAGCACGAAACCGAACGGGAACGGCCTCGGGACGAGCTACCGCGTGTCGGTGATGGGGCCGGGCGTGACGCCGATCGTCCAGTGGGTCGGACAGAAGCTCGGGCCGTACGACGCCGCGCAGAATGCAGTAGCTACGCAGAAGTTCGACCAGATTCTGGGCGGCGACGCCCACTGCGCCCCCGAGCGCTAGTTTCGTCGCCGCGGAGGACTCCGAGGGCCGCGTCGCGAAGGGATCGGAGCGCGGCCACTGCCCTCCCCCCCGGCCGCGCACAGGGGCCGTGCCCGGCGCCGCAAGCGGGTGCGGCCCCGCCCCTTCTTTCGGGCGCCCGCTCGGCGCGCGCGGCTCTTGTATGGTCGAGGCGATGAGCCGTTTCGCGGACACGCTGAATGCCCAGATCGCGAGCGAGTTCGGCGCCTCGCAGCAATACGTCGCGATCGCCGTCCACTACGACGCCGAGACGCTCCCCGGCCTCGCGGCGCACTTCTACCGCCAGGCGGTCGAGGAGCGAAACCACGCGATGATGATCGTGCAGTACCTCGTCGACGCCGGCGAGCCGGTCGTCATCCCGGCGGTGGCGGCTCCGAAGGTCACGTTCGCGGACGACCGGGAGCCCGTGCAGCTCGCGCTGTCGCAGGAGCGGATGGTCACCGAGCAGATCGTGAGCCTCGTCCAGATCGCCCGCGAGGACCACGACCCGGTGGGCGAGCGGTTCCTGGGCTGGTTCCTGGACGAGCAGCGCGAGGAGGTGGCGAGCATGAGCTCGCTGCTCGCGGTGGTCGATCGGGCCGGCACCGACAACATGCTGCTCGTCGAGGACTACCTCGCACGCGGCGCCGTGACGGCAGACGAGCCGTCGGCCCCCGCGCCGCCGGCCGCCGGCGGCGCCCTCTAGCGTTCGTCAGGACGGCCCGGCGTGACGAGCGTGACGCTCCATCTCTCGAACGGCGAGACGCAGACGCTCGAGCTGAGCCCGCCGCACACCGTGCAGACGATCCTCGACACGATCGAGAAAGGCCGGTGGATCAACGTCGGCAACCGCAAGCACTTCCAGGGCCGCCACGTGGTCTGGGTCGAGGTGCTCGACGGCTACGAGGCCCGGGGCGCGCCGCAGAAGTGAGTGAGGGTCTTGTCGAGGCAGACGAGACCGAGTAGCGCGTTTCCCTCGCCGAGCACGACGGCGCGCCGGTGCGGGCTCTTCGCCGTCACTTCGAACGCGGTCGGCGCCGGGACCGAAGGGCCGAGCGACACCGGGGCACGGTCCGCGTAGGCGAGCACGTCCTGGTCGTCCGCCGCCTCGCCGGGCAGCTCGGTGATCGCGCCGGCGAACGCGTTCCCGTCGGCGAGCAGGACCATCTGGACGCTCGGCCGGCCGAGCTGCGCGCGCACGTCCCCGACCGTCGCGGAGCTGGGCAGCGTCTTCGGATCCCGAAGCATCACGTCGGCGACGGTCAACCCGCGGAAGTCCTCGGGCGCTGCAGCCATCACGGGATCATAGGCCGCTACTCGAACAACTGGCGGAGCGCGCCGAGCTGGTTCGGGACGACTCGGAAGTAGGCCCAGCGTCCGCGCTTCTCTCGCTCGAGTAGACCGGCGTTGACGAGCACCTTGAGGTGGTGGCTGACCGTGGGTTGGCCCAGGCCGAGCGGCTCCTGCAGGTGACAGACGCACGCCTCGCCCTCTGGCTGCGACTGGATCAGGCTCAGGAGCCGTAGCCGTGCCGGATCGGCCAGAACACGGAGGGCCGCTGCCAGCTGGTCGGCATCGTCGGAGGACAGTGGCTCCTCCGAGAGCGGTGCGCAGCTGGCGGCAACCGTCGCGATCGTCTGCACACCCACATATTGACATGGGTCGATGGGTCCGGGCAAGATGTCTGTCGGATCGACGCCGGTCGATGTCTCAGGAGGTGCCTGTCCGCGCCGCCCAGGTGGAGGGACGCATGACCGAGGAAGCGCCAGAGGTTCTGTTCGTCTGCGTCCACAACGCGGGCCGCAGTCAGATGGCTGCGGGCCTGGTGAAGCTCCGTTCGGAGGGCCGAGTGCACGTGCGGTCGGCGGGCAGCGCGCCCGGCGACGAGATCAACCCTGCCGTCGTCGAGGCGATGACCGAGATCGGTGTCGACATGAGCGAGGAGTTCCCGAAGCCGCTGACCGACGAGGTCGTCCGCGCCGCCGACGTGGTGATCACGATGGGCTGCGGCGACGCCTGCCCGATCTACCCCGGCAAGAAGTACGAGGACTGGGAGCTTGAAGACCCCGACGGCAAGGACATCGCCACCGTGCGCCGCATCCGCGACGAGATCGACACGCGCGTCCAGCACTTAATCGACGAGCTCACGGAGGCCACGCAGTGACCGACGCGTTGCCGAGCCAGCTCGACGGCGGCAGGGGCAGAGGCCCGGGTTGAAGCCGGCACTCGCACGGGCAGTGGTCGCCGAGGCGATCGGCACATTCGCGCTCGTATTCGCCGGTGCGGGAGCCGTCATGGTCGACGCGAGGACGCATCAGCTCGGCCACGTCGGCGTCGCGATCACGTTCGGCCTGGTGATCATGGCGATGATCTACGCCGTCGGGCACATCTCCGGAGCTCACTTCAACGGCGCGGTCACCTTCGCGTTTGCGCTGACCCGGCACTTCCCATGGAACCGAGCAGCCGCGTACTGGGCCGCGCAACTCATCGGCGCGCTCGCGGCGGCCGCACTCCTTCGCGCCTCACTCGGCAACATCGCGCACGTCGGCGCGACGTTGCCGTCCGGGTCACAGGCGCAGTCATTCCTTTGGGAGTTCGTGATGACCGCGTTCCTGATGTTCGTCATCCTCGCCGTCGCAACGGACGCACGGGCGGTCGGTGAAGCCGCCGCGATCGCGATCGGCGCCACCATCGGTCTCGACGCGATGTTCGGCGGGCCGATCTCCGGCGCCTCGATGAACCCCATGCGCTCGGCGGGCCCGGCGATCGTGTCCGGCGACCTGCACGCGCTCTGGCTCTATCTCGTGGCGCCACCGCTGGGCGCCGCGGTCGGTGCGCTCGCCTACCAGTTCGTCCGAGGCGAGCGGGCGACACCGGGAGCCGCCAGGAGCGGGCAGCACCGCGCCCGACCCGAGAACGGTTCCTGATGGGAAGCCCCGTGAACACGGGGCTTCCCATACAGGGGCGACAGGACTTGAACCTGCAACCCCCGGTTTTGGAGACCGGTGCTCTGCCAATTGAGCTACGCCCCTCGGTCCGCGGGCAAGTGTAGCCCCGGGCCGCCAGTAGCATCACCGCCGTGCCGCTGGCGGTGCTGTTCTCCGTGCTCGCCGTCGCCTTCGCCGGGATCGCCGTCGGCAGCGCCACCGCCGGCCGCTGGGTGATCGCGGTCGCGGCCGGCGTCCTGGCGGCCTGGATGGGCACGTTTGCCTGGCAGGCACTGAGGAGAACGCGCTCCTAGGTCGTATTCTCCCCTCGTGGCAACGGGGGCCGATACCCAGTCGCTCTGGCTCGAGTTCCGGCGGACCCACGACAAGGGGATCCGAGACCGGCTGATCCTGACGTACGCCCCGCTCGTCAAGTACGTTGCGGGGAGGCTCGGCTCCGGCCTGCCCGCGCACGTCGACGAGAGCGATCTCGTGTCCTACGGGCTGCTCGGCCTCATCAGCGCGATCGAGCGGTACGACCCGGAGCGCGACATCAAGTTCGAGACCTACGCGATGGCGCGCATCAAGGGCGCGATCATCGACGAGCTGCGCGCGCTCGACTGGGTGCCGCGGTCGGTGCGGTCGCGGGCCCGCGAGATCGAGCGGGCGATCGCCGAGCTCGAGTCCCGCCTCGGCCGGGCGCCGACCGACGAGGAGATCGCGGGGAAGATCGGGATCACGACCGACGAGCTCGAGGAGTCGCTCACCGACATCTCCCGGTCGTCGATCGCGGCGCTCGACGAGCTCTGGTCGGGGAGCGGGGAGGGGGACCAGGTCTCGCTGCTCGACACGATCGAGGACACGACCGGCCCGCGGCCGGCCGAGGCGCTCGACGAGACGGAGCTGCGGGAGGCGCTGGCCGATGCGATCGCCCGCCTGCCCGAGCGGGAGAAGCTCGTGGTCACGCTCTACTACTACGAGGAGCTGACCCTCCGCGAGATCGGCGAGGTGCTCGGCGTGACCGAGTCCAGGGTCTCCCAGCTGCACACCAAGGCCGTCCTGCGCCTGAAGGCCCGTCTGGCCGGCGCGGCCGCCCGTACTTAGAGCCACCTCACCGGATTCACAGGAAGACCTAAGGATCGGCCGTCAGGCTTGATCTCGTGGAACCCTCCTCTCGGATCGCCAAAGCCCGCCGCCGCGTCCGCGCCGCCAGATACGCAATCGGCGCGCTCGCGGTGGCGGGCTTTGCGGTCTTCGGTGCGGCGGCGCGAGACGCCCACCCGGCCACACACCATTCCGTCCAGGCGGCGCAGGACAACCAGGCGGCGCAGGACGACCAGTCCAGCGACTCCTTCAGCTTCGGCACCCCGTCGGTCGGCGACTCGGGCTCGGCGGTGCCGCAGATCCGGAGCTCGGGGTCATGACCACGTTTCGCTCCATGGGCTGCACCGTCGAGCTGCCGGAGGGCGCCGACGACCGCCGGGTGCGCGCGCTGTTCGACGAGCGCGACCGGCGCTTCAGCCGCTTCCACCCGGACTCCGAGCTGTCGTCCCTCAACCGGATGCCGCTCGGCGCATCCTTCGTCAGCGAGGAGCTCTCGCGGATGCTCGCGCACGCGCTGCGCGCGGCGAGAGCGACCGGCGGGCTCGTGACGCCCGCCGTGGGCGCAGCCGTGGTCGCGGCAGGCTACGACGACGACTTCGACCGGCTTCCCGAGGACGGGCCGCCGGTGCTGCCCGTACGGGTGCCGTCGCTGCACGCTCTGTCGCTGCGCGGTCCGCTTCTGGTGCGTGCCGAGCCGATCGAGCTCGATCTCAACTGTGTCGTCAAGGGAGCGACCGTTGACGACGCACTCGCGCTGCTCGGCGGTGGCTTCGTGGCGGCCGGCGGCGACGTGGCGACCTCCGCGCCACTCGTCGTCGGCCTGCCCGGAGGCGACGCCGTCACGCTGCACGGCGGCGGTCTCGCCACGAGCAGTGTCACGAAGCGCCGCTGGCGGCGCGGTGGAGAGGAACAGCACCACCTGATCGACCCGGAGACCGGCGCTCCCGCCCGCGTTCCGTGGCTCGACGTCACGGTCGCGGCCGGGAGCTGCCTCGCAGCCGACGTCGCGGCCAAGGCGGCGCTGCTGCTCGGGGCAGCAGGTCCGTCGTGGCTCGACCGGCGCGGCCTGCCGGGCCGCTTCGTCGACGAGCAGGGCGACGTGCACGTCAACGAGAACTGGCGCCAGCTCGTTCTCCTGCCCCTCGCGGCATGAACGGCGTCGTCTGGTACGCAGCGCGCTCGGCGGGCATCGTCGCGTATCTGCTCCTCTCGGCGTCGGTCGTCCTCGGCCTCCTCATGTCCACCCGCGTCAAGCTCGCGTGGCCGCGCTTTGCCGTCGAGGAGATCCATCGCTTCATCGCGAAGTTGACCGGCGTCTTCATCGTCATCCACGGGGGGATGCTGCTACTCGACCAGGTCGTCCCGTTCACGCTTCGGCAGGAGCTCGTCCCCTTCAGCTCCTCGTACCGGCCGTTCGGCGTCGCGCTCGGGATCGTCTCGGCCGAACTGCTCGCCGCGATCGCCATCACGAACATGCTCCGCGCCCGGATTTCCCACCTCTTCTGGCGCCGCGTGCACATGCTCACGATCGTCGTCTGGATCGGGACGACGGCGCATCTGCTGCTCGTCGGAACCGATCGCACCGACCCATGGCTGCTCGGACTGTGCGCCTCGGCGGTCACCGCGGTCGGCCTCGCGCTCGCTCCGCGCTTCACGCGCGTCGCGGAGCCTGCGGGCACGGCATAGGATTTCGGCAACCCGATCTCGCCGCCAGGAGGACTGATGCCCATCGAAGCCGGGAAGATTCGCAACGTCGCCGTCGTCGGCCACCGCGGTACGGGTAAGACGTCGCTCGTCGAGGCGCTGCTGTTCCAGGCCGAGGCGACGAACCGGCTCGGCTCGGTCGAGGCCGGAACGACGGTCTCCGACTGGGAGGAAGACGAGCAGCGGCGGCAGATGTCGCTGTCCGCGACCCTGAGCCACTGCGAGTGGCAGGGGCGCAAGATCAACTTGATCGACACGCCCGGCGACTCCGGGTTCCAGGCCGACACCGTCGCGTCGCTCCGCGTCGTCGAGGGCGCGCTCGTCGTCGTCTCCGGTGTGATGGGGGTCGAGGTCAACACGTCGCGCGTCTGGAACCGCGCGGAGGACCTCGGGCTCTCCCGGGTCGTCTTCGTCAACATGCTCGACCGCGAGCGCGCCGACTTCTTCCGCGTCCTGGCTGCGCTCAACGAGCAGCTCTCCGACCGCTGCGTCGCGATCCAGCTGCCGATCGGGGCGGAGCACGAGCTGAGCGGCGTCGTCGACCTGCTGCACAACTGCGCGTACCTCGATCCGTCGGGAGCGCGCGAGGGCGATCCGGGAGACATTCCGGCAGAGCTCGCCGACACGGTCGCCGAGTACCGGACGAAGCTGCTCGACGCGGTCGTGGAGACGGACGAGGCGCTGATGGAGCGCTACCTCGGCGGCGAGGAGATCGCGCCCGCCGACATCGCCGGTGCGCTCAAGAACGCGGTCACTCGCGACGAGATCTACCCGGTCGCCTGCGGCGTCGCGACGAAGAACCTCGGCTCGCACGCGCTGCTCGACCTGCTGGTCGAGGGCGTTCCGAGCCCGGCGAAGAAGGGCTCGCCGATCGAGACCGACGCGACGACTGCCGCGTTCGTGTTCAAGACCGTCGCCGACCCGTTCGCAGGCCGCATCTCCGTCTTTCGCGTGTACGCGGGCGAGGTCAAGGCCGACACGACGCTCGTCAACCACCGCGACCATTCCAAGGAGCGGCTCGGCAGCTTGATGACGCTCCAGGGCAAGGAGCACGAGAAGGCCGACGGCTTCGGGCCCGGCGACCTCGGCGCGGTCGCGAAGCTCAAGGACGTCCAGACCGGCGACGTGCTCGTCGACGCCGAGCACGACCTCGATCCACCGGAGATCGGATTCCCCGAGCCGGTGATGAGCTTCGCCGTCACAGCGAAGACGAAGGGCGACGAGGACAAGGTCGCCCAGGCGATCCGCCGGCTCGCCGAGGAGGACCCGACCCTGCGGCTCCGGCGCGACCCGCAGACCGGCGAGGAGCTGCTGTCGGGGATGAGCCAGATCCACGTCGAGGTCGCAGTCGAGCGCGCGAAGCGCCGGTTCGGCGTCGAGATGGAGCTGCACCAGCCGCGCGTCCCGTACGTCGAGACGATCAAGGGCTCGGCGCGGGCGCAGGGCCGCTACAAGAAGCAGACCGGCGGCCGGGGCCAGTTCGGCGACTGCCACGTCCTGCTCGAGCCGATCGACGGGCACGTCGGCTACGAGTTCGTCGACAAGATCGTCGGCGGCGTGATCCCGCAGGGCTTCAGGCCGGCCGTCGACAAGGGCATCCAGGAGGCGATGCAGCACGGCGAGCTCGCAGGGGCGCCCATTCAGGGCGTTCGCGTCTCGCTCGTCGACGGCTCGTACCACTCGGTCGACTCGTCGGAGATGGCGTTCAAGATCGCCGGCTCGATGGCGTTCCGCTCGGCGTACGAGAAGGCCGACCCGACGCTGCTCGAGCCGATCATGGAGCTCGAGGTGACCGTGCCCGACGAGGCGGTGGGCGCGATCAACGGCGACCTCAACTCCAGGCGCGGGCGGCTGCACGGGATGGAGCCGAAGGCCGGCCTGACCACGATCAAGGCCGAGGTGCCGATGGCCGAGGTGCTCTCGTACTCGCAAGCGCTGACCTCGATGACGGGCGGGCGCGGCGACTACAGCATGCAGTTCCTGCGCTACGAGGAGGTTCCGGCGCACATCGCACAGAAGCTGATCGAGGCGGCGAAGAAGGAGAAGGAAGCCGTCCCGGCCTGACGGGCGGCAACCGCGCTACTCTCGGACGGCCATGACGCGCGTCACACGGGTTACGGTCGACCGCTCGTGCGCGATCTGCGAGCGCACGCTCCTGATGGGCGAGCGCGCCGTGCGCTTCTCGCCGAACGGCGGCGGCGACTACGTCGACGTCTGCCCCCTGTGCCAGGAGGCGGCGTTCGAGCACGGCTGGATCCGCGAGGGAGCGCCCACCTCGCCGACGGTCGCCGCCGAACGGCGCCGGCGCCCGGCCGGCGGCTGGCTGTCCGCCTTCATCCGCCCCCGGCCGAGAGCGGAGGAGCAGACGGTCGCCTCGGAGCCGATCCTGCGGCGGCTCTCCGAGCAGGAGCTCGCCATGGTCGAGGCGGCGGACCTGTTCAACGCGTCGCAGTACAGGCGCACGGTCGGCGGCATCGCGAAGTCGCTCGGCGACCCGACCGTCTCTGTCGTCGTCCTCTCCGGCGTCAACGCCGAGGTGGTCGTCACCGTCGCGTGGGACATCTCCTGGTACCAGTACCGCGTCACTCCGGAGTCGGAGAACCCCGTTCGGCTCGAAGGGCGGGGGCACGACCCGTCGGGGCTCGAGGCGTCCTTCACGGAGTGGAACGCGCACATGACCGAGGACGGCCGCATCGTCCCCGACATCGCGCGACTGTGACCGGCATTGCACGAGCCGACGACGAGCCTAGACTGAGCGCGTGATCTACTGCGTCATCCCGCGCGAGCTCGAGGACGAGCTCTTCGACAAGATGGTCGAGTACTACAAGGACAACCCGAACGTGACCGTCATCGTCGACCGCCGGGACGGCCCCGACCGGCGCGCCGGGCAGCACGACGGGTCGTTCAAGGAGCGGCGCGAGACGCGCGACCGGCGGCGGGCGCGGGCGCCCGGGACGTTCCCGAGCACCGATCTGCCCGAGGACTGAGCCTCGCTAGGATCGCGGTCGTGGCGGCCGCGACCTTCGAATCGCTGAATCCCTCGACCGGCGAGGTGATCGAGAAGTTCCCGCGCTCGAGCGCGGAGGACGTCGATCGCGCCGTTGCCGTGGCGCGCGCCGCCTGGGACGAGTGGCGCCTCGTCCCGGCGCCCGAGCGGGGGAAGATCCTGTTCCGGTTCGCGCAGCTGCTCGAAGCGTCGAAGCCGGAGCTCTCCGACCTGATGACCCGCGAGATGGGAAAGGTCAAGTCGGAGGCCGGCGGCGACGTGCAGGAAGCGATCGACATGAGCTACTACATGGGCGGCGAGGGCCGGCGCCTGTTCGGGCAGACGACGCCGTCGGAGCTCCGCGACAAGTTCCAGATGAGCGTCCGCATGCCGGTCGGCGTCGTCGGTGCGATCACACCCTGGAACTTCCCGATCGCGATTCCCGCCTGGAAGCTGACACCCGCGCTCGTCTGCGGCAACACAGTCGTGCTGAAGCCGGCCGAGGACACGCCGCTGCTGGCACAGCGTTTCGTCGACCTGCTGCACGAGGCCGGGCTGCCCGAGGACGTCGTCCAGGTCGTCCACGGCTTCGGCGAGGAGGCCGGCGATGCGCTGGTGCGGCATCCCGACGTCCCGATCATCACGTTCACCGGCTCGCGCGAGACGGGCGTCGCCGTCACGAAGGCCGCGGCCGACCGGCTCAAGCACGTGCACCTGGAGCTCGGCGGGAAGAACGCGATCGTCGTCCTCGACGATGCCGACGTCGATCTCGCCGTCGACGGCATCACGTGGTCGGCATTCGGCACCGCCGGCCAGCGGTGCACGGCGGCCTCGCGCGTGATCGTGCAGCGTGGCGTCTACGGCGAGCTGCAGCGCAAGCTCGTCGCTCGGGCCGAGGCGATGCGGATCGGCGCGCCGTGGGAGGACGACACCGAGATCGGCCCGGTGATCAACGAGGCGGCGGTCGAGAAGATCCACGCCTATACCGGCATCGGCATCGACGAGGGCGCCAAGCTCCTCACCGGCGGCGAGCGAATCGAGGGCCACGGCTTCTACTACCGCCCGACGGTGTTCGCCGAGGTCGACCCGGCGATGCGCATCGCGCAGGAGGAGATCTTCGGCCCGACGACGGCCCTGATCCCGGTCGACTCGTTCGACGAGGCGATCTGTGCAGCGAACAGCGTCGAGTTCGGACTGTCGTCGTCGATCTTCACGCGCGACGTCAATAAGGCGTTTCGCGCGATGCGCGATCTCCAGACGGGCATCACCTACATCAACGCGGGGACGACCGGCGCCGAGGTCCACCTGCCGTTCGGCGGCATGAAGCAGACCGGCAACGGTCACCGCGAGGCGGGCCAGGCGGCGCTCGACGTCTTCACCGAGTGGAAGTCGGTGTACGTCGACTACAGCGGCAAGCTGCAGCGCGCGCAGATCGACAACGTCGAGTGACGCGCAAGCTCGTCGTGTTCGTCCCGCCGTCGTCGCTCGACGTGGTGCGGGACGCGCTGTTCGCGGCCGGGGCCGGCCGCATCGGCGACTACGAACGGTGCTCCTGGTACGCCGAGGGGACGGGCACGTTTCTCGGCGGCGAGGGGACGAGCCCGGCGATCGGAGAGGCGGGCCGGGAGGAGCGCGTGGCGGAGCTGCGGCTCGAGACCGTGTATCCGGACGAGCTGCACGACCGGGTGCTGGCCGCGCTCCGTGCGGCCCATCCGTACGAGGAGCCGGCATTCGACGTCTACGCGCTCGTCGCGTGACGGTGCGCCTCTACACCGATGGAGGGGCGCGCGGGAACCCGGGTCCGGCGGCGTACGCCTACGTGATCGAGGACGACGCCGGCGAGGTGCTCGCGCAGAAAGGCGAGACGATCGGGGTTGCGACCAACAACGTCGCCGAGTACCGAGGGCTGATCGCCGGGCTGGAGAAGGCGGCGGAGCTCAACGTCGGCCGGCTCGAGGTGCTCTCGGACTCCGAGCTGATGGTGAAGCAGATGCGCGGTGAGTATCGGGTGAAGAACGCTGCTCTGCAGGAGCTGCAGCAGAGGGCCGCGAGGCGCGCGCGTGCGGTGGGGGAGGTCGAGTACACGCATGTCCGCCGTGCGCACAACGAGCTCGCCGACCGGCTCGTCAACGAAGCCTTGGACGCGGCATGAGCAAGCATCCGTTCCGGGTCGCCGTCGAGGCCGACGATTTCGACGCCGCGCTGGAGACGCTCGCGCCGGACGTCGTCTTCCGCAGCCCGGCCGTGCACCGGCCGTACGAGGGGCGCGACGTCGTCGGTGCGCTGCTCACCGTCGTCGGCGAGACGTTCGAGAACTTCCGCTACGCCAGCGAATGGCGCGACGGCGACACGACGATCCTCTTCTTCGAAGCCTCGGTCGGCACGCGCGAGCTTCAGGGCGTCGACATCCTCGAGCACGACGCCGACGGACTCGTCCGGCGCTTCACCGTGATGGTGCGGCCGCTCTCGGGGCTGCAGGCGCTCTCCGCGGCCGTCGCGGCGCGGATCGAGGCCTCCGGGTAGGCGCGGCTATACTCAGCGCCGACCGGCGGATGTAGCTCAGTTGGCTAGAGCGTCTGCTTGCCATGCAGAAGGTCGTGGGTTCGAGTCCCATCATCCGCTCTCGACAAATGCCCCGGAAACGGGTCCTTTTCACTTCTAGGGCTGCAACGCGCCAATAGCCGCCGAACGCGCGTGGCGACAGAATGGCAACGAACGCCGCCTTTATCGAGAGGTTTGATGTGAAAGTCGTACGGTCTCGTACGCGGTTCGCGCGCAAGCTGCGCGGATCGCTACGGCTCGAGGTCAGCGAAGGTGCTGGGTGCTGTACGCGTCGCCGATCCGGTCCATGGCGGGCACGCTCAGCCGGCGGGCGCGTGGCTCATCGGCGTCGGGCAAATGTCGAGGCGTCCTCACGGGCCCGCCGTGCCTCGTGGTCCTCCGCCTTATGCAGCGCGCGATCGAGCTTGTACTGTCGCCTGTCCTCGCGCCACTTTCCCCACGCGTCACGTAACGCCTGCCACATAGCCGATCAGAGACTAGCACTGGGCTAGCCGCTCATCGAGCTTCCGTCGGACTCTGCGGGATCAGCTTCGTGGGCCCTGAGCGGCTAGAGATCCTGTGGCGCGAGTCGGACTAGGCGAGCTTGCGGCCGGCCTCGTCGAGCTCATCGAGCGCGGCGTCTGACTTCGCGGCCAGGCCCTCAGACTCCCAAGCCGCCTGACCCCACTCGATCGCTGCGAGTCTCTCGGTCGCCGGGAAGCGTCCATCGAGGGCGTGCACCACGGATTGAAGCTTCCGCCCGGCCACGTTCGTGTCGACGAACCGAGCATTGTCGCCCGTCCGTCGCATTTCGTTGATGAGGTCTCGGGCATCGCGGAGCCGTTCGTACTGGACGGCCTTACGTGCGTCCGAGCTGGTTCCGTGTCCGTAGAACCAGGCAACCAGGATCGCGCCGACGCCCGCCACGGCGGCCGCAACCGCGGCGACGGTGCCGGCCACAACCCATCCGTCCGTGGCGATCATCGGGGCCGAGGTTAGGCGGCGGACCTGACGGGCGCGCGCTTACATCCTGGGCGCCGAGGAGTTCGATCTCTCGGTCGATGTCCTGCAGGGTCCAGCGCGGAGGTAGGGCCATCTCCTCGACGGTCGGCTCCCCCTTGGCTACCTTGCCCCAGCCTCGGTCAGCGAGCAGCCTTGAGGCCTCAAGCCGCTCTGCAAGCCTGACGGCCGGGTCGTTCATCGTCGCGAGCTAGAACTCGGCTATCGACCTTCCGTCGTCGCTGACGAGCTCCCGGGTGATCCGGGCCAACCCTCGCGGTCGCGCCCGGGTTTCCCGATTGGCCTGGGACGAACCCGGCGCCGGTGATTCCGTCGGTTGCTGCTCGGCCGTTGTTTTGAACGGGGTCCACTTGGGGGCGAAGGTATGACGGGCCGGATCAGCGTCCGTCAGCGCAAGGGACGACGTCGCCGTGTCGGACGAGGAGCTTGCGGCGCGTAGCACGGCTGATCCCAACTCGACATCAATCAAAAGGAGTGAGTTCCATGAGTGATGCCACGAAAGTGTTCAACCCCGGTGAATGGGACGGCGACCCAGAAGATCCCAGCCCTGGCGTCGTGGAACCGTTTCTCTCCGATACGGACGATCTTTGCGACCGAACTTTCTCGTCCAAGCGTGAGGCGTTCGCGACCGGCTTCCTTCTTGGCGGTAAGCCGACCCGCTAACCGCCGCTGGAAACGGGCGCGGCAGCTAAGGCTGATCGAGCGGTGTTGAGCCGTAGCCGCAGGGGACGATTCATCAGGGAGCTTTGGATGGTCGCGCAGATCGATAGGTAATCCGTACTTCCCCACGACTCAGAACCGGGAGGCGCGGCGTAGGGTGAAATCCGTGGGTGCTCTTCCCCCGAAGAGGCTTGCGTTTGATTCATCCTCTGTTGCACGGCTCGGAACTCCAGAGGCACTGGATGGTGTGATGACCATCGATGGGTTGTATGAGCAGCGTTCCGACGTAGCGGTCGAGAGGGACGATCCTCAACGCGGCGTGCGTTCGGCGGGGGTGGGTGCCGAGGTGCCTGCTGCGGCGTCGCGAGGGACTGTTGTCCGGCAGATGTCGCGTGTGGTCGACGCCGTCCGGAAGAACGATGACGAGGTGATCGAGAGGTTAGTGCTCGAGCTGAGCCGGCGGCGGCGGATCTTGGCGCCGTTGGCGTTGGTGGTTAGTGCGGTCGTGATGTTGTTCGAGGGTGTGAAGCTCTTGGTCACCAATTGGCGGTTGACGCTGGTCCAGGTGCTCCCGGCGATGTGGATCTGGGTCGCCATGTTCGATTTGAAGGTTCATCTCTTACACGGCAAGTCTTTCCGCGTGATCCGGGGGCCGATCCTGATCCCGATTCTGTTGGCGATCGTCGCGATCACCACGGCGAGCTTCTTTCTGAACGCGGTCTTTGCCTTCGCAATCACGAGGCCGGGGCGCCCTGAAGTCCGTCCCGCGTTTCGTGACGCCCGGGGTCACTACCGAGTGGTCCTCGCCTTTGGCGCCGCGGTGGGGCTGTTGTTGGGCTTCTCGACGGTCGTGGTCACGAGGTGGGGCCTCTTGTGGTTCACGCTCAGTCTCGGGATCGTCGTTGGAATCATGATGGTTTCGTACGTGGCGATTCCGTCGCGCCTTGTTGGGGTGAAGTCGACCTTGTCGCGAGGCGAGAAGCTGAAGGCTGGTGCTGTGGGCGGCTTCCTGGGGGCTGTTGTGTGCTCGCCGCCGTATCTGATGGGCCGGATTGGGATCCTCCTGCTCGGGTCTCCAACGCTGTTCTTCCTTGGGGTACTTCTGCTGTGTGTGGGGGTCGTGCTCGAGGCGGGTGCCACTGGTGCTGTCAAGGCGGTCAAGATGAGCGCCAAGCTCGTGGCGGGTCAGCCGGTCACCGTTGCAGGGCCGACGAGTAGCACTCGTCCGTAATCGGTCGACGCTGCGGGCATCGGTATTTTCCCGCAATCCCGTGCCGAAGTCGCCACGATTCGGCGTCGTTGGGCGCGGCCGAGACTTGTCCGAGTGGCAGTGACCTGACGCTGCCGATCCGTCAAGGAGGCCGCGATGTTGGTTGCTGCGAGTGGTGTGTGGTTGTGGACGACGATCGCGATCGTCGTCTGGGTGTTGATTGCGTTCTGGCCGGCGCGGGTGGCTGCCCGCAAAGGACATAGCTTCTTCGGCTTCTTCTTGTTCAGCCTGATCTTCTTCCCTTTGGCGCTGATCGTCGCCTACATGGTTTCTGACCGCACGCAGGGCGTCGGGGCCGCGACGGCCTGACCCGACCCGATGTCACGGCCAGGGATCGCGGGGATCTACGCAGTCAGTCACGGATCGGCGGGGCGTAGTTCGCCGTGACTCTCGATCGCGGCGGCCGGTCGCAGTGAACGCGGAGTCAACTCGGCCCGATAGCTCTCAGCGGGAGCGTCTGGTGCGGAGGCGTGCGGAGCACGCGGTCGCAGGTCGACGGGTGCTGCCATTCCTTGTGGCGGCGATCACATTGCTGGCAGTCGGTACCGGGGTCGTCGCACGGCTGATCGACCGTCGCGACTTTCACAGCTTCGGAGACGGCATCTGGTGGGCGATCGTCACCCTCGGCACCGTCGGTTACGGCGACATCGTGCCGCACACGACGTGGGGGCGTGTCCTGGGCAGCGTCGTGATCGTCTGCGGCGTGACCTTCATCGCGTTCTTGACGGCAACGGTGACGTCACTGTTCGTCTCTGCCGACCAGCAAGAAGCGTTGGCGAAGGTCCACGAGTTGCGTGAGGAGAGCGAGGAGGACACACGAACGGCGCTGCGCGAAGTCACCGGGCGGCTCGCCGCGATCGAGTCGAAGCTCGATCACGTGACTGGGGCACCGCGATGAGTTGGCTCAAAGAGATCTTCGAGGTCAAGCGGGACGGGATCAACGTGACCCGTGGCGTTGTGACGGTCGGGATGTTCCTGATCGTGCTGCTCGTGGTCGTGCTCGTCGGCGAGGAGAAGTACTGGGAGAACGTGACCTTTGGCGCGTTGTTCGTCGCGTTGAGCGATCCGGGCGGGGCGTACGCTGCGCGCCTGCGCCCGATGGTGTCGGTGGGATTGGGCGGAGCGTTCGTAACCGGTCTCGGCTACGCGATCGGTGGGGAGGCTTGGGCAATCGTCGTCCTCGCTGCCTTCGTCATCACCTTGCTCTGCGGGCTGACGATCAAGTTCGGAGTTCACACCTTCACGGCAGCCCTACTCGTGAACTCCTGGTTTCTTGTCGCAATCGCAGTGCCGGAAGGACATCATTGGGATACGGCCAGTTCAGGCTGGTGGAGGCAGGCGCTGGCCTGGCTGGTGGGCGGCGCGCTCTTCATCGCCGTCAGCTTCGTCGGCTGGCTTCTGAAGGGTCGTCGGGAACAGGCCACGCACTTTCCTGAGATCTCCGGGACCAAGCCGACGGCGTTGACGCGCCCGGTTGTCCTGTTCATGGTGATCAGGGCGCTGGCGATCGCGATCGCAGTGGCGATCGCGTTCGGGTTCGCGCTGCCGAATGCGGACTGGATGCCGATCGCAACGCTGGTGGCGATGCAGTCGACCCTCGATCAGGCGGCGCTCGCGTCGGAGCAGCGTTTCGTCGGTGCGCTGTTCGGAGCGTTACTTGCTGCGCTCTTCCTCGTCTCGGTCACCAATCACCGTGCGCTCGAGATCGTGATCGTGATTCTCGCCGGCGTCGCGGGGGCGTTCCGCAGTGCTAATTACGCGATCTACTGCATCTGTATGGCCGCTGTCGTCCTGATCATCGACGACGTCTCCAATCCAGCGAACCACTCGGCTGAAGGTAGGCGAGTGCTGTTCACGTTCCTGGGTCTCGGGATTGGGCTGGTCGTGCTTGTGCTCGCAGGCCTGATCAAGAAGCACTCGACAAAAGCCGCTCCAGCGGGGACAGCCACCTAAGCGGAGGGATCCCAGATGGCGAGCGACGATCCGACACGATGCTCGTGAATCCTTACGGTGGGAAACCGGGCAGCGGACTGCAGTTCCCGGAGTACGACAAGCCGACACCTTCTGTTCGCAGCCGTATGAACTACTTCCCTGGCAGCGAGGAACTCGGGCCGGATGAGATGCGCATCTCCTTCGTCGGTAGCTGCCCGTTCCCGCCGCGGCGTGACCAGGCAGGCACCTGCATCATGGTCGAGCTCGGCAACGGTGACTGGTTCTTCTTCGACTTCGGCCCCGGCTGTGTCAAGAACATCCTCGCCATGGGCGTCCCGGTGCCGGCGATCAACGACATCTTCCTGACGCACCTGCACGTCGACCACTACCACTACCACTACCACTACCACGACCTCTCCTATTTGCTGCCCTTCTCAGCCTGGGGCGGCCGGTGGAAGCAGCCGCTGCGCGTCACCGGCCCCTCGGGGCGGACGCCGGAGATCGGAACACAGGGGATGGTCGACGGGATGAAGCAGATGCTCGAGGCTGGATTTGTCTCCACACTGTTGAGCCAATAGCGTGTAGGAAGATCAGTCGGGCGCGTGGGCTAGTTGCCATGACACGATCGAGGACGCGGTGAGGGAGAATCGGCGGCATGGAGATCTGGCCGGCGACCTGCTGCTCCGGCCGCCGGTCAACACCGATCTTCCTGCCGTAACGGACGCATTCGCGGATCCCGAGACGTCAGGTTCATCTCGGGAGTGCCCGTGCCCTACGAGTCGGGGAATCATGACGCGAGCGGTCGAAGCACTCGTCAGCTGGACGATGAACGAGCAAGTCATTCGGCGCCTCACGCTCACGACGCACGTCGAGAACGAGGCGTCGCAGCGGGTCGCCCTTCGCGCGGGATTCGTTCGGATCGGTGTGGAGGACGGTCACGAACCTCCCTATCGAGACGGCACCACGCGACGCGTCGTGTTCGAGCTCAGTTCCGCCGTCCACGAGGCGCAGCGATCGCTACCGCGGGTTCACTCGTTCGAGTGATGTGACGAAGTCGAGGTTCGCGTAGTTTCACGGGCGGTGGATATCGGCGTCGAAGAGCCCGCCTACGTGATCGAGCCCGACGTCGAGCCTGCTCCGGTTGAGCTGCCGTCGCTCCCGGATCGGGGCCATCCCGACCCGGCACGTGAGGCGCCGCCCGAGCGCGAGCCCGTGCCTGCGTGAGCGACGAGCTCGCCGCGAACAAGAGGGAACCGCTCGAGCTCTGGCGGGCCTGGAAGTACGACGGCCGGCAACTGAGCTCGCCCATGCTCGACGCCGTGTGGAAGCCGGGACGAGCGTTCTCCGCGACGTGCGGGCGTGCGCATTCATTGCTCGCGGGGCTACGGCTCTCTCCCGACCAGTTGTTCGACCAGAGCGGTCGCGAGTTCCCCTGCACATGGGTGCTGGTTCTGAACGGGGAGCACGACCTCGAGTCCGCGTTCGAGCAGACCCGCCTCTACAACGCCTTCGCCGGATCGAGCCGGCCCCATCTCACCGCGCCGACTGTCCGGCCGTCGTCCGGGTACGGCTATGAGCTGGTGCCGGACGGCCCGTACGCCGCGATGATCCGCGAGCTTGCG
>Ga0335081_10005915_pt1 | contig 19383 bp, 18 predicted proteins | sample Lox_Sample_35_FD_206713 | JGI IMG/M metagenome (GOLD analysis project Ga0335081, IMG submission 206713) | Soil microbial communities from Loxahatchee National Wildlife Refuge, Florida, United States - Lox_Sample_3.5 | ecosystem: Environmental > Terrestrial > Soil > Wetlands | place: USA... | reverse complement strand
TCGTTCCCTCGGATCGCCTCGGTTGCCGTTCGCCGACGACCTCTTTCGAGATTGGCAAGACCCGACACGAAGATCGTCACGGCCAAGGCAACCACCAACGCCGCCCACCAGGCCGCATGGGCCGTGCGGTAATCATAAGCCCAGAACCGCGCCGCCACCAGTCGCCACACGGATCCGGCCAGGATCTTTAAGGCCCACAGATCGATGTGACGCAAGTGAGCATAACTGAATGCGGCGCCCGCCAGCAAGACAGCCAATGAGGCTACCCACATGGTGATTCGTTCCACCCTTTCCATGCTCTTGTCTCCCGTCCTCGCAGTTTTGGCGTTCACGAGACGAGGTTATTGCCTGCGCTGGAGGGTTGTCGCGTCCTTTTCGGCGAATGACGGCTGCCTACCGGTAAGTGACAAGTGCCGTGTGGCGAGTGACGAGATTAGTTTTCAGTTTTCAGTTTTCAGTTCTCAGTTCTCAGTCCTCAGCAAAAACAAAAGTCCGCCCGGGCTGTTCACTGAAACTAAGAACTGGGTTGTTTGCTGACTGAGAACTGAAAACCAATGACTGAAAACTGCGGCAAACTTTGCTTACGGTTTCGTGCTGTGGCGGGCTACAATGGGTGGATGAATTGCTCATCGATATCACGGCGCCGGCTCGGTCTCATAGCTCTGGTCTGCGGGTCGCTGGCGGTGGCCGCGGGATGCAACCGCCAGAACTCCTCGGGCCGCGAGGTGTGGGCCAGCGTGGATGGCGTGCCGATCTACCGCGACCAGGTGGAACGGTACTACCGCGGCCGGATGCCGGAGGGCGGCGCGGCGCCCAGCCCGCAGGAGGCCCTCAGCCTCAAGTTGAACATCCTGAGCGAACTGATCAACAACCAGATCCTTATCGCGCACGCCGCCCATGCCCAGGTGACTGTTTCTGAGGCCGAAGTTGACACGCGAGTAGCCAAGATGAAGAGTCCCTATTCCGAAGAGGAGTTTCAGAAGAAACTCAATGAGCAGGGACTGAGCGCGGTAGATTTTCGCGAGCAGGTTCGAGATGGGATCATTATCGACAAGCTCATCAACAAGGAAATCGCCTCACGCATCGCGGTGACGGACGTCGAAATCTCCAACTACTACGAGCACAACAAGTCCAGCTTCGATGCGCCCGAGACCGAATACCACCTGGCCCAGATCGAAGTGACGCCATTCGCGGGGCCCCCGGCGCACAAGGATGATGCGGCCAAGAACATTACTGCCTCCGAACGCAAGATTGAGGCCCTGTACGCGAGATTGCAACGCGGCGACGACTTCGCCACCGTCGCCCAGCAGTACTCCGAGGATACTAAGACGGCTGCTGGCGGCGGCGACATGGGCTTCATCCCTGCTTCCTCGCTTCACTCCAATCCCCAACTTGAGCGCGCCATCGCTTCCCTCAAGGTAGGAGAGACTTCCGGGATCCTGCGTACGTCTTCGGGGTTCCACATCATCAAACTGCTCGGCCGCGCCGATCCCGGGCAGATGAAGCTCTCGAACCCGCAAGTGGAGAGCACCATTCGACGCACTTTGATGAACGAGAAAGAAGAACTCCTCAAGGCCGCTTACATTGAAGAACTGCGGGATCACGCCAAAGTGGTGAACGTCCTGGCCGAGCAAATCACCGCCGCCGGACCTGATGGGAAGTAATCAATTTTGAGTTCTCAGCACCGGAGATGGGCTCTGTGCGGTGTGAATTGTTCGATTACTCCATCTGTACCCTACCCCGCCCGCGCTACTCTCCGATCGGAGGGCTGCTGTTATCAGCGGGCCTTTCACGGTCAAACCGAATGACCATGGTCTCGTCTGTAAAGTAATGGCCTTCGCCTGTCGTTCCAGGTGTTATCGGATCAGCTCTCACAGTGTAGGTGCCGACATGTCCATCCTTGTCGGGTTGGCCTGCCTGGTAGGTAAAGACGTATCCGGATTTGCTTCCCCCGGCGAGCACGCCGTCGACGAGGCCGGCCGCGCTGGCGGCTCCTCCCGATCCCCCCAGGCTGGCCAAGTCGGACGAGTAGCCCGTGTTGTAAGTAGACGCGTAGGCCACCTCAGAGCTATTGATGGTTCGCAGCGAGCCCACCGCTGCGGCCTGATTGGCGGCAATCCTGGCGCGCAGGAGGTTGGGTATGGCGATAGCGGCAATGATCAGGATGAAGGGAATGGCGGCGACTTGGACGATTCCCAGGATGAGGCCCGCCAATGCCAAGCCGTCCCCCTTCAAACGTCCCGCGCTGCGGCGAATTTCGGCTCGAGATGAGGAACCAAGAATAATGGCTACAATGCTGCCGACCAGGGGTATCACGGGAAATATCCCAAGCACAAGACTGGCAACTGCCTTGCCGCTCGTCTGTGGGTGCAGGGGAGTGCCGGTGAGCGGCGGCGGCACCGTTAAGTCACGCTGGCACCACCTGCAAACCTTCGCCTCTTCCTGAATCTCCTCGGCACAGTACGGGCATTTCCTCATGGCGTGATCACCTCATCGAGAATCTGGGGGAGCTTATCTTGGGTGGGTACTAATGTCAATCGCAGCGGCCGGCATACGGCAGGCAGTGCCAGAAAAACGGGTAGCCACGGTCAGTGCAGTCCTGACCGTGACTACCCGCATCTCCCCAACGGGGCGAACGCTGCGCTTCTCCCAGTGACCGGGCGCTAGGTCATAGTGGATGGAGGGCGGACGAGTCCGAGAAGTAGAGCGGCCAGGTATAGACCTTCAAATCGACCTCCACCGCGTAATCGACCTTGACGCTCACGTAGCCGCCACCGCCGGAGACGATGACGTTATCCTCCGTGACGGGAAGGCCCAGATTCTCGGCGCACCTCACCACGTCAGCTCGAATAACCTGGTTGGGAGCCCGTACCGCAGAATCGTGCGCAACGATATCGTCAAGTTGCATACCGAGCTTGAAATCCGCGACCAGGAACGGAATCGACCTGACAATGATAAAGACCAGGACCGAAAAAGTGGCCGCCGCGAGCACCAACCTGACGCTTCCCCCGCGCGCCGACTCGGATGGCCACACGCTCACTCTATGATCATAGGTTCCGCAGCTGTATTCCATAGCTTCCGACCCCTTTTGCCCGAGTAGTTGTTAACTTGGGCATACCCCCATCTTGCCATTGATCGGGCAACGGTCAATAGAACCAGACTCGGGGTGCGAGTACTACCCTCAACAGGGAAGCAAGCAGCACCTGATGGACAGTTGAAGGAGGTGGGGTGTCGAGTGGGATGTTACAAGACACCGCTGGCGCTGGTGCCGAGGGAGGTGTTAATCATACCGGAGCGCCGTCATCGGATCCACCTTGGCGGCCCGGCGCGCCGGAAGGTAGCCGGCCAGAATCGACGCTAGCATCACCAGCAACGAAACTCCTGCGTAGGTGGCCGGGTCGGTGGGGCGAACGCCATAGAGGATACTGGCGAGTAAATGACTCAGGAGCAACGCCGCGCCGAGGCCGATCGCAACGCCCATCAACGCCAGTGCTAGCCCGTGTCCGACGATCAGCCTCAGCACGTCCGATTTCTCCGCGCCCAAGGCCATGCGGATGCCGATCTCGTGCGTCCTCTGGCCGACCGCGTAAGATGTGACGCTGTAGATCCCCACCGCCGCCAGTGCCAGGGCCAGCAAGGCGAAGATCCCGAGTAACACAAAGGCGAGACGTTGCGCGGAGACCACTCCGGAGATGATTTCGTCCATGGTTTTGACGTCGAAGACCGGCTGATCCTTGTCCACGGACCAGATCGCGTTCTTGATGGCCGGAAGAATCGTCCCCGGCCCCGCTGCCGTGCGGACCACCAGGCTGACCGTCTGGTCGGGACTCTGCAGGTACGGGAAATAGATTGTGGGGCGCGGTTGCTGGTCAAAGCCGGTGTCGCGGACTCCGCCAACGACGCCCACAATTTCGCGCGCCGGCCGTGTCGCGTCCGGGATTTGAAGATGGTGACCGACGGGGTCCTGGTTGGGGAAAAACTCGCGAGCCAGCGTCTCGTCGATCATCACCACTCGCGGTCCGTCCACGTTGTCATAGTCCGTGAAAACCCGACCCTTTAGCAGCGGAATGCCCATGGTGCCGAAATAACTGGGGCTGACGGCCCGGAGATCAGCCGCGAATTGCCGGCCCGGAGGTTGGGGCGGCGCTTCCTTGATGGCGAAGAACCACCGGTCCTGGTCCTGCTGGCTGAGAGGAACTATCTCCGTGAGGGCGGCCGAACGGACTCCGGAGAGGGTTTCGACGTTTTCCAAGAATCGCTTAAGGGTAGCGGCTCGTTGTTTTGGATCATGGTATTTCGAGTCTTTCACGTCCATGGGCAGCTTAATTCGCAGGGTCAGCAGGTGCTCGGGGTTGAAACCGGGGTTGACCCCGAGCAGACGCCAGAAACTCTTGATCATGAGGCCGGCACCGATCAGCAGCACGAACGCCAGCGCGGCTTCGGTGATCACCAGCGTGGCGCGGGTTCGGTGTCCACGCCGGCTGCCGACAGAGCCTCTCCCACCCTCTTTCAGCGCTTCGTTCACGTTACACCGCAGACTCTGCAAAGCCGGGACCAGGCCGAAAATGATTCCCGTCACCAGCGACACCAGCAGCGTGAACAGGACCACCGTGCCATCCATGTGAACCTTGGCTAACCGGACCTTGTCCGCGGCGTTGGGCACGGGAATGCTGGAAGGCACCACCTTCATCAGCAGGTCGGTGCCCCACAGAGCCAGAAGCAAGCCGGCAGCGCCGCCGAGGAGTGCCAGCAAAGTGCTCTCGGTGAGGAAGTGGCCGATTACCCTGAGTCGTCCGGCTCCCAACGCCATTCGGACCGCAACTTCCCTCTGTCGCGCCAGCGCGCGGGCCAGCAGCAGATTGGCCACGTTGGTGCAGGCGACGAGCAACACGCAAGCCACGGCGCCCAACAGCACCAGCAACGCCGGGCGGATGTACTCCACCCGCACATCCTGGAGCGGTACCAGGACGGTGCCAAAGCCCTCGCGGTAGGGCCGCTGCCGGCCGATTCGCTCTGCGATTACACTCATTTCCGTTGAGGCTTGCCGAAGTGTTATTCCAGGTTTGAGGCGGCCAAACACGCCCAGGTCGGAATCCGCCCGCTTCACCCAATCGGTATCAAAGGGCACCACCAGGTCGCCGGGAAAAAGCGTAGCCAACGAAGCCGGCAGGACGCCGATGATCGTGTAGCGCTCGCCGTTCAGCGTCAGGCCTCGCCCGACCACCGTGGGGTCGGAACCGAAGCGCCGCTGCCAATACCCGTAACTCAGGATGGCGAGGTTGTGCCGCCCCCCTGCCTCGTCCAGGCGAAAGGTCCGGCCCAGAACGGGCTTGATGCCAAAAAAGTCGCCGAAATTCGTAGTGACCCGCAGTCCCGCCACCTGTTCGGGCTCGACCACGCCCGTCACGGTTCCGGTACCATGCTCGAACAGGAACATGTCTTCAAAAGAGTTGTTCTGCTCCTTCCAATCGAGGTAGTCCTGGCCCGAGGGCCCGATCCGACTCCAGCCTTGTCGCAGGTTGTTGATCCAGATTACCACCAGGCGGTTTCCCGCCCGCACTGGCAGCGGCTGCAGAAGCATCGTGTTGACCACGGTGAAGATGGCGCTGTTGGCCCCGATCCCGAGCGCGAGCGTTAAGAGAGCGACCGCGGCAAACCCGGGGCTCCGGGCCAGAGTTCGGAAGCTGTACCGCAGGTCTTCAAGTAGTGTGCGCACGAGAAATGAACCCCCTTTCGCCTGAGGCAGTTCAGTACCCAATCTGACGTGCGATAACTCCCCCAACGTCTAGGAGATACAAAGCTGGGGCGATCTCGCCGGACTCACGCAGCGTTCGGTTCTGGGACGGAATTGTCCGAATCCGAACGCCCTGCGACGAACCCTCGAATACTCCGGGAGCATTCGGACCCCTCAGATCCGATCTCGCTGCAAGCTAGTCAGCTACGCTAGGGCGTCGTTTCGCTTAGCCCTTGACAACCTAAGTGGCCACCGGTCGCGCTCGAGGTTAAGAAATCAATAGCTGGGGCAGGGTGTTGGCATGTTAGCCCACGGTCGTTCCCAAGTGGCTTTGTTTTTACGGTGTGCCAGTGATCAACAACTGGCGGCTTTGAATTGGCTTTGTTCCAAACGGCCACATCGAATCTAAAGGACTTGGCGGCTTTGTTTTGGCTTTGTTCCCAAGGGCTTCAGTCATAGTGGTCAACGAGAATACCTGCGGGTTTCCCGCACTGAGCTTGGTGGCGGGATGAGGAGCAGGCTCGTGTTTAGGACTTTTGCAAAGGATCAGCCTGCCTTTAAGGGTGCGGCAGCCCTTGGCTTGGTTGCCGCTTGGCCGTGAACGGTCGGAGTTGACGTTCCGGCGTTTTGTTGGGCGCAACCGATAGGCTGCGACGACAATGTGTTGATTCTACGATGCTTGTCAGCAAGGCCGCTGAGCCGAAGAAGCAAGGGCGTGACTGAATTTAAAGGAGTCAGCCCACAATCGGCATTCTAACCGAGGTGCCTTTGGGAAGCCAATTGGTTGGCGCGGGGCATCATATAGTACAGCAGGATGCTGAAAGAGAGTGTAGGGACCGCTTCACGCCGCCTTGGCTTCCACGTGGCTATATAACTAGGCGGCATCAAGCTGCCGCTAGACTCTCCAGGAGGTACGTTATGGATCGCATACGCAACTGGCTCGGAGTCACCTTGGCGGTCCCTCTGCTGATGGTCCCGGGCTGTGGCGGCGGGAGCATGACCAGCACTCCGCCCCCACCCACCTCGCCATGGACGCTCGTCTGGAGCGATGAATTCGGCGGCGCCAACGGTTCGGCACCCGATTCGACGAAGTGGGGTTACGACGTGGGCGGCAACGGCTGGGGCAACGACGAGCTCGAATACTACACCAACCGGAACCAGAACGCGCACGTTCAGGACGGCAACCTGGTGATCCAGGCGCTGAAAGAGACTTACACCGGGTCCGACGGTGTGACGCGCAATTACACCTCGGCACGCCTCCTGAGCGCGAACCTTTTCAGCCAGGCCTATGGGCGATTCGAAGCGCGCATCAAGATTCCTTACGGGCAAGGCATGTGGCCCGCCTTCTGGATGCTGGGCAACAATATCGGCCAGGTCGGCTGGCCACAGTGCGGCGAAATCGATATCATGGAGAATATCGGCAAAGAACCCTCCATCATCTACGGCAGCATCCACGGTCCGGGCTACACCGGTGGGACGGGCGTAGGGACCTCCTACACGCTACCCAGCGGGGCCCAGTTTGCGGGCGACTTCCATGTTTTCGCGGTGGAGTGGGAGCCCAACGTGGTCCGCTTCTACGTCGACGGCAACCTTTATGCCACCGATACGCCCTCCAGCCTACCCGCCGGTTCGACGTGGGTCTTCGACCACCCCTTCTTTATTATCCTTAACGTGGCCGTGGGCGGCGACTGGCCCGGGCCTCCGGACTCCACCACTGTCTTCCCGCAACAGATGCTGGTGGATTACGTCAGGGTGTATCAGGGGACGGGGAGTTGAAGAGAAATGATGAATGTTGAATGATGACTGATGAACTGAAGACGGTAGACAGTAGGCCGTGGAAGTGGGGGGTCCGCCAGCTCCAATTCCGTAAGGAAGCGGACCGCAGTGTGGACAAGCTGATTTTCCACACCACGCTTTTTGACCGCGACGGGAAGTACCTCACCGCCAAAGAGGGGTCGCTCGACCTTCATGCGAAGGACGCGACCCTGGAGAGGCTCGTACAGTCGGGCTCAATGCCCTGCTTGTTCTTCAATGGCGCAAAGACTCAATGCCAGCATGACCCAATCATCGTCGCGCTGGCCTTGCTTGCGCAACTCCCCAGCGGGTTGTAGACTAAAAGCTTGAATCACTAACAAGAAACCATCCAGCCAGGGAGTGAAAGCCATGTTGCCTCCAATCCGTAACGAATGGGTAAAGAAGCGCACCGGACCCGTGGTGACGCAGATGCACTACGCGCGGCAGGGCATTATCTCGGAAGAAATGGAATTTGTGGCCCGGCGCGAAAAGCTGCCGGCGGAAACCGTTCGCGCAGAAGTGGCGCGCGGCCGCATGATTATCCCGGCCAACATCCGCCACGTCGAGCTCGAGCCGATGGCCATCGGCATCGCCGCCCAGTGCAAGATCAACGCCAACATCGGCAATTCCGCCGTGACCTCCGACATTGACGGCGAGGTGGAAAAGCTGCGCACCGCCGTGAAATACGGCTCCGACACGGTGATGGACCTCTCCACCGGCGGCGATATTCCCCGCATCCGCGAGGCGATCCTGCGTTCGAGCCCGGTGCCCATCGGTACGGTTCCCATTTACGAAGCGCTGTCGCGGGTGAGGAGCGTGAAGGACCTCTCCGCCTCGGTGATGCTGGAAGTAATCGAGGAGCAGGCCGAGCAGGGCGTCGATTACATGACCATCCACGCCGGCGTGCTGCGCGAGCACGTGCCGCTGGTGCGCCAGCGCGTTACCGGCATCGTGAGCCGCGGCGGTTCGATCCTCGCCCACTGGATGGTGGAGAACCATCGCCAGAACTTCCTTTACGAGCACTTCACCGACATCTGCCAAATCTTCCAGAAGTACGACGTGTCGTTCTCTCTTGGCGACGGCTTGCGGCCTGGCTCCATCGCCGACGCCAGCGACGACGCGCAGTTCGCCGAGCTCAAGACGCTGGGCGAGCTCACAAGGAAGGCCTGGGAGTACGACGTACAGGTGATGATCGAGGGTCCGGGGCATATCCCCATGGACCAGATCAAGCTGCAGGTGGAGAAAGAAATGGAGTTGTGCTCCGAGGCCCCGTTCTACACCCTGGGCCCGCTGGTGACCGACATCGCGCCCGGCTACGACCACATCACTTCCGCCATCGGCGCTGCCATGATCGGCTGGCACGGCGCGTCCATGCTCTGCTACGTGACTCCCAAGGAGCACCTGGGCCTGCCCAACAAGCAGGACGTCCACCAGGGGATCATCGCCTATAAGATCGCGGCCCACGCGGCCGACCTGGCCCGGCATCGTCCCGGCGCCCGCGATCGCGACGACGCGCTCAGCTACGCCCGCTTCCTCTTCGACTGGAACAAGCAGTTCGATCTCTCGCTCGACCCGGAAACCGCGCGCGCCATGCACGACGAAACTCTCGCTGACGATTATTACAAGGACGCCAAGTACTGCTCCATGTGCGGGCCCAAGTTCTGCTCCATGAATATCACGCAGAATGTCGAGAAGCAGTTGGGTCTGGATCAAGGCGAGCGCGAGGAGAAATTCGTCCAACTGCTGGCCAAGGTGCAGGGGTAGGGTGGCCAAGTCGCAGCCCCGGAGCGGCCTACTGGATCAGCCGGATGCGCACCCCTCGTTTAACAGACGTAGTAGGATTTCCGGGACGACCTCGGCACCACGATGGATGTCCACTGAAGTCTGGGCCGTTTTCCCTTTACCGAGAGATACCTCAGATGGTAACTCCGACCGCTGTTCTTCGGGCACAACAGCCGCATTCCAAGAAAGAGGACGTTGGCAACCCATTTGGACCGCGCAACTACGTGAGGGTGGCAGCGTTCAGTTGAAATATACTGTCCAAGGATGTACCAAACGCATATACTCTTATGAGCTATTTACGCCGGATAAATAAAAGGAGAGAGGATTAATGGTGTACAAAGCTCAAAAATTCCTGGCGCACGAAGAAGTGCGACACCCTACACCGATTTTCGCGGAATTGCTCTTGCCGCTGGAGGTCGCTTTTCTGCGTTTATCACCGACGTACTATGGTTACGGAGTCCCGCGCGGCAACGGTTCTGCCGTCATCCTCATCCCTGGACTGGCGGGATGGGATCTCATGCTTTTCGAACTGTCCTGTTGGCTTAAGCGTGTTGGGTACCGCCCATACTATTCTGGCATCGGGTTTGCCGGAGACTGTCCCAACATGCTTCTGCGAAAAATAGATGAGACAATCGATCGAGCCGTTACTGATAGTGGCAGCCCCGTACATCTTATTGGGCACAGCCTTGGCGGGATTTTCGCTCGTTCGGTAGCAGTCCGGAGACCAAGATGCATCGCTTCGGTCATAACCCTCGCCTCGCCTTTTCGAGGGCTTGTCGCCCACGATCTCGTGCTTACTCTCGGTGACGCGGTGCGTTCCTGGATACACGGACGTCATTCCGACCTTCCCCCGGACTGCGCGACCAGCCGTTGTCCTTGCCCCTTTGGTCGGTCGCTCCAACGCCGATGGCCGAAGTCGGTCTTCCAAACGGCAATATTCTCTGAGACTGACGGACTGGTTGACTGGCGCTACTGCTTGACCGGAAGACCGGATGTGGATGTCAAGGTAGTCGGGACCCATCTCGGCTTGCCGTTCAATGCCGAGGTCTATGCCTGCATCGCCGAACGCCTGGCCTCGGCCAGTGAGAATTGAAGTTAATGATCAACCGCGAGTACTCGCTGGTCATCGAACTCATCGAAGACCCCCAACTTCCTGGGCTTTTGCTTGTCCGACCTTTGGGGGCTTCACTGGGGTTGGCAACCTCGATTGAGGATTGCGCCTTTACAAGGCTCGCTCGGGCATGGAGGAACAGATCGCGCTGCTGCGAGAGCATGGGCTGCCCGTGCCTCCAGCTACCAGCGATCCGAAGGTAACGATTCAGAACGAGAAGCCTGTTCCTGCATGACTGCCTGGGCCGAACGGCATAACGTCCAGTAGCTTACGAAAGACGGGAAGGTTGCCAATGGGCATGTTTGAAGTCGAGGTGAACCTAGCAAGCCTGACCGCCCCTGGGCGGACCGAGAACGTCTCGCTACTGGTAGACACGGGGGCGACACTGTCCTGGATTCCGCGGGAGATTCTTGAAAGGCTGGGTGTCCCAGCTTATTCCCGCCTGCCGTTTACGGTTGCGGACGGGCGAACGCTCGAAAGGGATGTCACCTCGGTCCTGTTGACGATCGACGGAAGAAAAGCGCCGGTGGAGGTTGCGTTTGGTGAGCCAGGCGAGGAAGCGGTCCTGGGGGCAACCGCGCTGGAGGGTTTGGGCCTGCTCGTCGATCCGGTGGCGAAGAAACTGCTCCCGCACAACTTGTTTGCTCTCATGGCAGGTTCAATCGCGCAAGCAAAAATCGGACGGGTGATTCGATCGCCGCATCTAACAGTAGCCGACGCGAGGAGGGAAAATGTGTGATGTCAGCCGGCGGGAGTTCTTGGCAAGTAGCGCGGGTTTCTTTAGCCTCGCGGCGGAGGCGAAGTTGCTGGCTGCGCCGGCTCCGGCAATGACGCCCGAGGTCGGGAAGATCGATCTGGTGGCGCCCGACGTCTATTTCCACGAGGGGCAAGTGTCGGACACGGCAGACGCGGTCTGCAACAACGGCTGGATCATGTTCGAAGATTACGTGTTGGTGATCGATGCCAATTTCCCGGCCGGAGCCAGGCAGATGCTTGCCACGATCCGTTCCCTCACGGACAAGCCGATCCGGTTTGCCCTCGACACGCACCATCACGGCGACCATGCCTACGGAAATCAGGTTTACGTGGAGAACGGCGCGGTACCCTTCGCCCACACCGGCGTCATCGAGGAGATGAAGCGGTATGAAACGGGCTACTACGACAGCAAACCGGGCGCGTGGGAAAACTCGGCAAAGGGCCGGGCTGACGTAAGGGGCAGCAAACTCAAGCCGCCCACGGTTCTATACTCGGGAGAACTGATCTTTGACGACGGCAAACATCGTGTCGAGGTGATGCACCTGGGAGTGGCGCATACGCACGGAGATTCGCTGGCTTGGCTCCCCAAAGAGAGGATCCTTTTCACGGGGGATGTCTGCGTCAACGGGCCTTACAATTATGTGGGCGATGGGGACGTGGGCAAATGGGTGGAGACCCTCGAGGCGGCCAAGAAACTCGGCGCGCAGATCGTTTGTACGGGACATGGCCCGCGCTCCGTTGCGTCGGTGCTGCATGATCAGCAAGCTTTTTTCAAGGAACTGCGGGAACACGTTGGCGCACTCATGGCCGGGAAGTCGCCCGCGGAGGCGAAGGCTCAGATCGAACCCATCCGCGCGGCACTGAAGGCAAATGCGCAAATTGCACGCTATGTCGGAGATCGTGGCGCGGGCGATTCCTTCCCGTCGCAGGTCGAGAAGGTCTACCTGGAGATGACCGGGAACCACCTTGCGGCGCTGACGCTCGAACGGCAGCTTGCTCGCCGCGCCCACGCCCGCTCCCATCGCCTCGCGCAGGTCTGAAAGCGCAAGATGCGCCATTGTTTCGGCACGACTAATGAATGACGAAGGACAAATGGCTGTAGGGGAGGCGAGTGGGCAGGGCGGCGAAGAAGTTCCCGGTCGCAAGTTGGGGTGGCTCTACGTAGCCGTCTCCGTCCTGATCGTCATTGTCGCGATAGTCGCCGTTACTGGTTGGATCGCCAATCGGCGCCGAAAGCTGAGGGCGACTTTTGACAAGCTTCCTCTCGGAGTGCAGAAATCGGAAGTTATCCGTGAGCTCGGAAAACCGTGGAAAGTTGCCAAGTGCGGTGAAACCTTCGGGGGTGGCTCGCCCCCAGGTTGTGCAGAGGAAGTCATATACAGTGCGCCTTTTGGTCCCCGGGTTCCGCAGTACTGGTCGTTCCAGTTCGACGGAGAGGGCAAGCTCGTAAGCAAGTGGCAAGACCTGTCGCCATAACGGCCCGACGTTTTTTGCCATGGCGGAGTCAAAAGCAAAGCGGGGTAGCGCAGAGTCAGGCGTAGTTTGCCTTACTCTGCGGTTTTTAACATGATAACGTCAACTTAATTTCTTACATCCAAACAAAAGCCGCAGAGTAAGGCAAACTGCGGCTAACTCTGCGCTGCCCGCTACCTGCTTCCCCCTGGGTGGAAGCGAAGAGATTCTTCGCCGCGCTTAGAAGGTCATGCTTTAAGGTTTTTGGCACGCACCCGTGAGGTCCAGTGAGCCTCGGCCTGAGAAGGAGGGTTTAGCGCAAAGATGTCCACGGCGACACCGGAACAGCAACTCCGCGAGGAATTCAACCGCTGGGCGGAGGCGGGCCGCGGCGACCACATGGAGGAAGACCATCTTCCCATCGTGCTGCCCACTCTCGAACTTATGAAGCTCGAGCCAACGGATCGGGTGCTGGATGTGGGTTGCGGGACCGGCTGGCTTCCTCGGTTGATCGGGGCTCGCGTGCCTGAAGGCTCAGTGGTTGGAATTGACCTTTCGGACGAGATGATCGGCCGCGCGCAACGGGCGAGCGCCGGACTCCGGAATCTCACCTTCCAGGTCGGCGGGGCCGATCGCATTCCGGCGCCGGACTCCACCTTCACCAAGGCGATCTCGGTGGAGTCGGCGTATTACTGGCCTGACCCGTCGCACGGAATCCGGGAGGTTAGCCGCGTTCTGCAACCGGGTGGCTCCGCCTGGATCCTCATCAACTACTACGGCGATAATCTTTACTGCCACCAGTGGGGCGCGGTTTTTGCCATCCCGACCCACTTGCTGGCTGCCGAGGAGTGGGCACAGCTTTTTCGTGATGCCGGATTCGCCCGCGTCAGTCATCGGCGCATTCCCGATCCCACGCCGGCGCCCGACACGTACACCGGCCGCTGGTTCCGCGACGCAGACCAATTGCGCAAGTTTCGGGAAGAAGGAGCGTTGCTAGTGTTTGGGACGAAGGGCTGACGGGAAATAGCAATCAGTAACGGACTTCCGCGCTGAGAGCTGAAACCGGTTTCCTTCGCATCGGCAATCCTCCGTTATTCCCTGTTCCCTCGGGCTTGAGTATAATGAAAGGCGCTGGGCTAATTTTGAAGCGGTCGCGAGGCTGACACATGGGATACATCGAAAACCGGTTCGAGAAGAACTTCGTCATTACCACCGTCGATCACGTTTTCAACTGGGCGCGGAAGTCGGCGCTATGGCCGCTTACCTTCGGCCTCGCGTGCTGCGCCATTGAGATGATTGCGTCCACCACCTCGCGCTTCGATATGGCCCGGTTCGGCGCGGAAGTCTTTCGTCCCAGCCCGCGCCAGGCCGACCTGATGATCGTGGCGGGCACGGTGACCCTCAAAATGGCCCCGGTGGTAAAGCGCATCTGGGAGCAGATGCCGGAACCGAAGTGGTGCATTTCCATGGGCGCCTGCTCTAGCGTGGGCGGTCCGTTCAACACTTACGCCGTGTTGCAAGGGGTGGACAAAGTGGTGCCGGTGGATGTCTACGTCGTCGGCTGTCCGCCCCGTCCCGAGAACCTGTTCTACGGCCTGCTGCGGCTGCAGGAAAAGATCGATAGCACTACGCTGGCCAAGCGCCCCACTGAGGTCCGGCTCGACGAGACCATGCTCGAGGAATTCAAGAAGTCGATCCGCATCGGCCAGGTGGGCGCGCCGGAGTTTGTGCAGTTTGGATAAGACAGGGGCTAGGGACCAGGGGCTGGGGATTGGCGGACGCTTCTGCTGGTTCCCAGCCCTCAGTCCCCAATTCCTGCGTCCCTGGTTTGGAGGTAACGGAAGAATGGCTGAGTTCGTCAAGGTTGCAAGCTTGTCCGAACTAGCGAAGGGCGCCTGCAAGACGGTCCAGGCAGCGGACAAAGAGATCGCTCTGTTCAACGTCGACGGCACCATCTACGCTCTCGATAACACGTGCCTCCACGTCGGCGGACCGCTCGGCGAAGGGGAACTCGAAGGCACGACGGTTACCTGCCCCTGGCACGGATGGCAGTACAACGTGCTCACCGGCCAGAACCTGGCGAACCCCGACCTGAAGGTCGCCACCTACCCGGTCCAGGTCGACGGGAACGACATCAATGTAGAGGTGTAGAGGAAATTCTGGATTTTGAGTTGTGGGTTTTGGATGGAAGACGGAAGAAGCCGGACCGGTTCGACTTTGTTCTCTTCAATCCAAAATCCAAAATGAAAGATGCCTGAACTGCCCGAAGTGGAAACCGTCCTGCGCGGATTGAAACAGCGCGTCTTGGGCCGGCGGATCAGCGCGGTCGAGGTGTCGCACCCGCAGGTGATCGTGGGATCGTCGGACGAGTTTGTCGAGCTACTTCGGGGACGAGAGATTCGCGACGGTACGCGCAAGGGCAAGGCCATCGCGCTCGAACTGGGACCCCTTCCGGGATTTCCAGCTCCTGGGAGACGTTCGGGACGGCCGCGACAGTCGGGACAGCCGGGACGGGATAACGCTGGGTCGCGGTATCTGCTGGTCCGCTTGGGCATGACCGGCCAGTTTACGGTGAATCCCAGCGCTGCGCCTCTGGAGCCGCATACCCACGTCCGGCTCGCCTTGGACGATGGCCGCGAAGAGATTCGCTACCGCGACCCGCGCCGCTTTGGGCGTTTGCGCTGCTGTACCGCCGAGGAGTTGGATGAAATCTTCGGGGCGCTCGGACCGGACGCGCCGGAGATCTCCCGCCGCGAGTTCGTGGCGGCGCTTCGCGGCCGTCGCGGAGCCATCAAGAGTTGGCTGATGAACCAGCAGGTTCTGGCGGGACTCGGCAACATCTATGCCGACGAGGCCCTGTTCGCGGCTCGGCTACACCCCTTGTCTCCGGCGGGCCGTATTTCCGCCAAGACTGCGGGGAATCTGTTGCGCGCCGTCAAAAACGTGCTGCGCCGGGCGGTGAACCTGCAAGGGACCAGCTTCAGCGACTATATCGACATTGAGGGGCGCCCGGGTAACTTCCTGCCGCGCCTCAAGGTGTACCAGCGGACGGGCGAGCCTTGCCGCCGGTGCAAGAAGCCGATAGAACGTCTGGTGATCGGCGGGCGCAGCAGCCATTTTTGCCCCCGTTGCCAGAGAAGAGTCGAAAGTCGAAAGTCGACAGTCAAAAGTTGAAGACAGAGACCGACGTTTCTTTCGACTTTCAACTTTCGACTTTCAACTGGTTTCGGCGCTTGGCAACCGACCAGATTTTTCTGATAATTTGAGGGTCGAAAATCAAGAATCAGAAACTGAGAGTCAAGACGACGGACAGCGGGTTTTATTCGACTTTCGGCTCTCGACTTTTGACTTTCGACTGCGGGGGGGACTTGGCAACCAGCGACGTTTTCTGATAATCCTATTTACTGTGATAGTTGAAGTGAGGGCTGCCGTAGCCCGACCGGCGCGGGCAGCCAACTCTGCACGGCGGGTGACGATCCCAAAAGGACGATACTCATGATTCAAGTTGAAAACGTGACGAAGCGCTACGGCCCGACGCTGGCCGTCTCCGACCTCAGCTTCGAGGTCCAGAAGGGTGAGATCTTAGGATTCCTGGGGCCCAACGGCGCCGGGAAAACCACCACCATGCGTATCATCACCGGTTACCTGCCGGCGACCGAAGGGCGGGTGCGGGTGGCGGGGTTCGATGTGGCCGAGGAGCCGCTGGAAGTAAAGAGGCGCATCGGGTACCTGCCCGAATTGCCGCCCGTCTATCCGGATATGACCGTAACCGAATACCTCGCTTTTGTGGGGCGCATCAAGGGCGTTCCGCGCGGCGATTTGAAGAAGCGCGTGGACGAGGTCAGCGAAAAGGCGTCGGTCACGGACGTCCGCGACCGGCAGATCGGCAAGCTCTCCAAAGGCTACCGGCAGCGTGTCGGCCTGGCGCAAGCGATCATTCATAATCCGGACGTGCTGATCCTGGACGAGCCGACGGCGGGACTCGATCCCAAGCAGATCATCGAGACCCGCGGGCTGATTAAGGGCCTCGCCGGCCAGCACACCATCGTGCTGAGCACCCACATCCTGCCCGAAGTTTCAAAGACCTGCCAGCGCGTGGTGGTGATCAACTCCGGGCGTATCGCCGCGGTGGGAACGCCGGACGAGTTGATTCACCGGCTGCAAGGCTTCGAAACCGTTCTGGTGACGGCGGAAGGTCCAAAGGCGGAGATCAAGGGGAAACTGCAAGCCGTCACCGGGGTCAATCTGGTAGAGGAACACGAGGCGAAGGACAGCCGCACCACCTTTGAGGTTCACGCTGAGAAGGGCCACGACGTCCGCGCCGAGTTGGCGCGCGCCGTGGTGGAATCCCAGTGGAAACTGCTGGAACTGAAGACAAGCGGGCTCAGCCTAGAAGATATCTTCCTCAAGCTGACGACCCAGGATTTGAGCGAGGAGAAACAAAACTAGAAATCAGAAAGTAGAGAGTTTTCAGGTTTCAGTTCTCAGTTTTCAGTAAGAGACAACATGCCTTCGGCTGTCTTACTGAGAACTGAAAACTTTCTACTTTCTGATTTCTGATTTCTGATTTGGAGATGACATGCGTAACATTCTTGCCGTGGCGGGGAAAGAACTCCGCGCCTATTTTCATTCGCCCATCGCCTACCTGGTGATGACCATTTACGCCGTGCTCTGCGGCTTTTTCTTCTTGAGCATCACCAGCCGCTTTGTCGCGCTCACCATGCGCATGCAAATGATGGGTGGCGAGGGCGCGCCTCCCATCAGTCTGAACGACATGATCATCCGCGGGCTGCTGGAAGGGATCCTGACGGTGGTGATGCTCCTGTTGATCCCGCTGATCACGATGCGGCTGTATGCGGAGGAGAAGCGGTCGGGCACCATGGAGTTGCTGCTGACGTCGCCGGTGACGGATATGCAGGTTATTCTGGGCAAGTTCCTGGGGGCTCTGACGCTTTACGGAGTGCTGATCCTGCTCACGTTCCTTTACATCAGCCTGCTGTTCGTCTACGGGAACCCCAACGCCAAGCCCGTGATTGCCAATGCCCTGGGTCTGCTCCTCTATGGAGCGGCGCTGCTGTCGTTGGGCATGTGGTTCTCCACGTTTACCAAGAACCAGATCGTCGCCGGCAGCATTGGCTTGGCGGTTTTCCTTCTGCTTTATGTGTTGGACTGGGTCACGGAGTACTCGAGCGGGATCACCAGCCGGGTGCTCTCCTACATGGCGCTGCCATCGCATTTCGACAACTTGGCCAAAGGGGTAATCGACCTCGGCGACGTGGTCTACTACCTTTCCGTGATCGCAGTCGGCATCTTCCTCACCGCGCGCTCGGTGGAAACTCTTAGGGGGGCGTAACATGGCCGAGAACGAAAGAACTACGAGAGGCGCCCGCATTGCGGCAGGCGGCAATCTTGCCCTTTACACGCTCGTCTTTCTCGCCATCGTGGTGGCGGTGAACTGGTTTGTGAGCCAGCACGATAAGAGTTGGGATCTCACACCCAATAAGCAGTACAGCCTCTCTCCCCAAACCCTCAAACTGCTGAAGGGCCTCGACCGGCCTGTCACTATTTATGCCTTCGATCACAAGGAGGGATTCCGGGAGAGTCGTGACTTGCTCAACAATTACTCCGCGGGGTCGCGTCGCGTCACGGTGCAGTATGTCGATCCCGACCGTGAGCCCGGGCTGGCCCGGCAATACAACGTCAGGACTTACGGGACCGTGGTGGTGACGGCGGCCGATCGCCATTACGAGGCGCCGAGCGTGAATGAGGAAGGCGTGACCAACGCGCTCATCCGTGTGCTCAAGGGGCAGAAGGTTGTGTACTTTGTCGAGGGCCACAAAGAACGGAGCCTCGACGACACCGAACGTGCCGGCTACGACCGCCTCAAGAAGGCGCTCTCGAACGAGAGCTATGACGTCAAGACGCTGACCCTGATGCCGAAAAACGAGATCCCTTCCGACTGCGCGCTGCTGGTGATCGCCGGCCCGCAGTACGACTACGTCCAGCCGGAGGTCGATGCCATTGAGAAGTATGTGAAGGACGGCGGACGATTGCTGGCGATGCTTGACCCCGGAATCGAGATGCCCAACCTGGGCAAGCTGCTGGCCGATTGGAACGTCACCCTTCAGAACGACCTGGTAATCGACGAGAACCCGGTGGCGCAGTTGTTCGGCACCAGCCCGGCCATGCCGGTGATCATGAAGTATGGCACCAGTCCCATTGTGCAGCCGCTTCAGGGCTCGATGACGCTGTTTCCGTTTGCGCGCTCCTTTGTGATTGGCAAGGATGCGAAAGCGGGAGCTACCGATGATTCGCTGTGCGAGACCTCCACGAACAGCTTCGGGGTGGCTGACTTCAATCCGAAGATGGAGAAGGTTTCCTTCCGGCCCAACAAGGATTACAAGGGTCCGCTCACCATGGCCGTGGCCGGCACCCTCACGGGCGGAAAGAGCGAAGGACGCTTCGTGGCGCTTGGCACTTCGTCGCTTCCCGCCAACGTCTATCTGAGCTTTCAGGCCAACCGCGACTTCCTGATGAACGCCGTCAACTGGCTCGGTGCCGAGGAGGACTTGATTTCCATCCGGCCCAAGCCTCCCCAGTCACAACACCTGGTTTTGACCGCGGCGCAGATGAGCAAGATCCTTTACCTGGGCGTGATCGGCTTGCCGCTCTTCATCATCCTCATCGGCGTCAGCGTCTGGTGGGGGCGGCGATGAAAAAGAAGTATTTGAACACCGCCATCGCGATCGTCGTC